>Ga0214472_10001152_pt1 | contig 30357 bp, 27 predicted proteins | sample RVTome_6_FD_207662 | JGI IMG/M metagenome (GOLD analysis project Ga0214472, IMG submission 207662) | Soil microbial communities from uranium-contaminated site in the Upper Colorado River Basin, Wyoming, United States - RVT140D175 | ecosystem: Environmental > Terrestrial > Soil > Contaminated >...
GGACAGTCTGGTGCGTCCCCTTATCGATGCCGGGAAACTCGCACGCCTGAGCAATCTGGAGATCACCGCGCCCGGTGCCTTTTACGTCACCAGCAACGCCAACCGGAATCTCAGCACACAGGCACAGCTGCTGCTGGAATGGCTGCTCGGGACAGCCGAAAGTACTGCCGCCCCCAAGTCCGCTGTCCCTTCCGGTCCGGTCATTTCACAGCTTGCCTCCTCATAGATTGACCTGAAGTCACCTCTGTTGACTTCAACTCACGCAACACATGATTCTTTGGGCTATTGATCCGGTGGCCCTTTCTCCCGTTCCCTGCTTGGAAGCCCGCATCGGCAGGCTCCTGAATCCACTGGTTCATGGGAGACGATCATGCACCCTGCCAAGTCCCTGACGACAGAACGCCCCGTGCCGGGCCGTCATGACGCGGCGCTGGCCGCGGTATCGCACGGCAGATGCCTCCCCAATTCCTTTTACATCGACAGCACCGTCTTCGAGGACGAGAAGAAGCGGGTCTTCGCCCCCAACTGGTCCTGTATCGCTTTCGGCAAGGATGTTCCCAATATCGGCGACGCGAAGCCGGTCAGCTTTCTCGGCATTCCTCTGCTGCTGCTGCGGGACAAGGCCGGCACTGTCCGGGTCTTTCAGAATGTCTGCCGGCACCGGGGCATGATCCTGGTGGACGCGCCGACGAACCTTCGCGGCGTTATCCGCTGCCCCTATCATTCCTGGTGCTACAGTCTTGACGGCGCGCTGAAAGCCACACCGCATCTCGGCGGCCCGGGCGTAAACGAACATCCCGCCGTCAACAAGAGCGAGCTTGGCCTCTACGAGGTTCGCTCCAGGGTCTGGATGGATCTGGTATTCGTGAACCTGTCCGGCACAGCCCCGGCTTTCGAGGAAGCGACCGCAAAGCTGACCACCCTCTGGTCCGAGTTCGAGGGACAGCCGCTCCATCATGGCGGCCCGGACTCCTCCTTCAGCCTGACGCTCAGGAGCAACTGGAAGCTGGCAGTCGAGAATTACTGCGAGAGTTACCACCTGCCCTGGGTCCATCCGGGGCTGAACAGCTATTCGAAGCTGGAGGATCATTACAACATCATCGAGCCGGGCGTGTTTTCCGGTCAGGGTACCAGAGTCTACAATCCGAGCCTTGATGCTTCGAACCGCCGTTTCTCGAACTTCGGGGCCCTGTCGGAGAAATGGTCGAACTGCGCGGAATACGTGGCGCTTTACCCCAATGTCCTGCTGGGCATCCACAAGGACCATTTCTTCGCCATCCTGCTGGAGCCGCATTCCCAGGACAGGACAGTCGAACGGGTGGAGATCTACTATAGCGCCCCGGAAATGACCGGCGACGACTGGCAGGATCTGCGGCAGCGCAACAGCGACATGTGGAAAGAGGTTTTCACCGAGGACATCGTCGTGGTCGAAGGCATGCAGCGGGGCCGCCATGCACCGCGCTTCGACGGCGGCACCCTGTCACCGGTTATGGACACCGCCACACACGCCTTTCATGCCTGGGTCGCCGGTCAGTTCGACCGGCAGGCCCCTCTGATCTGACCCGGAATCAAACCGGCGGCAGTTCCCTTATGCTGCGTCCGGCCTCCGCAGGCTGCGCCAGCCCGGCATGGGCGGCGGCAAGGGTCCGGACGTTTTTCAGAACCGACGGCAGCGCCGCGCAGGCCCGCTGCTCCTGGGTGTTCACGTGCAGCATCATCTGCTCCGCCGTCGCCAGCCGCTCCCCGTCACTGCGGCGCACGATTACATGGAACAGGCGCAGGCGTTTCTCGTCGCAGCCGAGAATCTGGGTCTGGACCTCGATCGGCTCCTCCGCATGGACTTCGCGCAGATGCATGATGTGGGTTTCCACAGTGAAGTAGCTGTGCCCCGCCGCGAGATAGTCTGCATCGACACCGATGTAGCCGTAGAGCGCATCCGAGGCTTCGCCAAAGACCTGCAGATAGCGGCTTTCGGTCATGTGCCCGTTGTAGTCGACCCATTCGGGATCGACCGCCGCCTGCAGCAGAACCAGCGGCTGCGAAACATCGTCGCCCGCGGCCATGACCCGTGCCTGAGCCTGACCGAAGAGCTTCGCTTCATAGGCCTTCAGCACCGAACCGGCGGCGAAGTCGTTCTTGCGCAGACTCTGCAGAATAGACACCAGACAGTCGTCGCGCTTGCGCTCGTAGTCACGAATGGAGATACCAGCCGCCTGGGTTTCCGACTGGGAGACGACCTTGTCGATCAGGTCTTCGGTCAGCTCCGGCGCCACCAGCTTTGTCCAGGGCAGTTTCAGGGCCGGACCGAACTGTTCCATGAAATGACGCATCCCGGCTTCCCCACCCGCGAGGCGATAGGTCAGGAACGATCCCATGAAGGCGAAGCGCAGACCGGCGCCATAACGGAAAGAATCGTCGATTTCCTCGACGGTCGCGATGCCGTCGTTGACCAGCCAGAGGGATTCGCGCCAGACCGCCTCCAATAGACGGTCGGCCAGAAAGCCGTCGATTTCCTTGCGCAGGATCAGCGCCTTCATGCCGGTTGATTCGTAGATCGCCGCCGCATCGGCCTTGGTCTTGTCGCTGGTCAGATCGCCGCCGCAGATCTCGACCAGCGGCAGCAGATAAACCGGGTTGAAGGGATGGCCGACCACCAGGCGCTCGGGATGCTCCATCTCGCTCTGCAGACGGGTCGGCAAAAGCCCGGAAGTCGAGGAGCCGATGATGACGTCGGGCGCCACCGCACGGCTGATCCGGGCCAGAATCCCGATCTTCAGGTCTTCGCGCTCCGGCAGGCTCTCCTGCACGAAATCGGCGTCACGGACCGCTTCCTCGATATCGGTAACAACCTTCAGCTGTCCTTCGGCGAGCGCCGCGCCATAGGTCAGCTTGTTCCGGGCACGGCGGGCGTTGGCGATGACCTCGCCGATCTTCCGTCCGGCCTGCAGATCGGGATCAGCAATGGTGACGTCGATGCCGTTTAACAGGAAACGTGCCGCCCAGCCGGCGCCGATAACGCCGCCGCCGACCAGACCGACCTTACGAATTTCGCGCATAACACTTCACCCTTTTGTCCGGCGTCAGCCGCGTTTCACCAGTTTCAGCTTCGTCCGCACTTCATCGGGGCCAAGGATCCGGGCGTTCATTCCCTCAAGAATGGTCACCGCGCGCTCGACCAGCGATCCGTTGGTGGCCTTCACGCCGCGCGAGAGATAGAGGTTGTCTTCCAGCCCGACCCGTACGTTGCCACCGCAAAGCGCAGCCTGGGCCACGAACGGCAACTGCATCCGCCCGATGGAAAAGCCTGAGAAGATCGCATCCCTGGGCAGGTTGTTCACCAGAGCCTGAAAGGTCAGGGGATCGTCCGGCGCGCCGTAGGGAATGCCCATGCAGAGCTGGATCATGATCGGATCGTCGAGCAGGCCTTCGGAGATCAGGTGTTTGACGAAGACCAGATGCCCGGCATCGAAGACCTCCAGTTCCGGCCGGACACCCAGTTCCTGCACCCGCCGCGCCATGGTGCGCAGCATGGAGGGGGTGTTGGTCATGACGTAGTCGCCGGCCAGAAAATTCATGGTGCCGCAATCCAGCGTGCAGATTTCCGGCAGCAGCTGCTCGACATGAGCCAGACGTTCCAGCGGGCCGACCATGTCGGTGCCGTTCGGGTTCAGCGGCAGCGGCGATTCACCGGCCCCGAAAATGACGTCCCCGCCCATCCCGGCGGTCAGATTGATCACCACGTCCGTATCCTGCTCGCGGATGCGTTCGACGACCTCGCGGAAGAGCTCGGGATCGCGCGATCCCAGACCGGTTTCCGGATCGCGGACATGGATGTGTGCAATCGCGGCGCCCGCCTTGGCGGCCTCGATCGCGGCGGCGGCGATTTCCTTCGGCGTGACCGGCACGTGCTCGCTCTTGTCGGCTGACTCGGCGGCTCCGGTCACGGCGCAGGTTACAAAGACTTCCCAGTTCATTGGCTCTCTCCTGTTTCAACGCGACTGTAGCGCTGGCTGAGAAAAGAAATCGTATGAATTTCTCTCTTAATCGTACTATTTTCGACAAATGACATCCCCCGCTCCCCTGCACTACGGCTTCCTGCTGCTGCCCCGCTTCAGCAATCTCTGTCTGGCCAATGCCGTCGAGCCGCTGCGCGTGGCCAACCACTTCGGAACGACACGGCTTTACGACTGGTCGCTGGTCTCCCTGACCGGCAATGCCGTGACAACCTCCAGCGGCCTGACCATCACCGCGGACTCTGCACTGGCCGAGCTGCAATCGGCGGATATCCTCTTCGTGGTGGCGGGTTATGACTACCGGCGACAGGCCACAAAGGCCCTCAAAGCCGAGTTGCGACGACTTGCGCGCCAGGGCACGACCCTCGCCGGACTCGATACCGGCAGTTACCTGCTGGCGGCTGCCGGATTACTGAACGGCTTCAGAGCAACCATCCACTGGCAGGAACTGGAGTCCTTTACCGAGGAGTTTCTCGAGGTCGAGGCCGTGCCCGACCGTTACGTCCTGGAGAAAAAACGGATTACCGCGGGCGGCGCCACCATCACGCTGGACCTGATGCTGCAGATCATCGGCAGGGATTACGGCGAAGCCGTATCGCTCGATGTCGCGGGGGTTCTGATATACGACCAGCATCACACCGCACAGGATCCGCAGTCGGGCCGGTCGCTGCGCGGCGGCAACCGCCTCACGCCGAAACTGGCCGAAGCGATCGCGATCATGCAGAACCAAACCGAAGCCCCGCTGCCACTGGCCGATCTGGCGCGCAAAGCGGGCCTGTCACAACGCGAACTGCAGCGTCACTTCCGCCGGCAGCTCCAGACCACGCCGCACCGCTATTATCTCCATCTCCGGCTGAGCGTGGCCCGAGGGCTGTTGATGGAGACACGCAAGGATCTGAGCGAAATCGCGGCCCGCACCGGCTTCAGTTCAGCGGCGACGCTGTCCCATGCCTACGTCCGGCACTTCGGACAGGCGCCCACCGCCATGCGCCGCATGGCGCAAGAGCAAAGCGGTTAAGCTCCAACACTCATTGCCAGAACCCGGCTGACCTCGGTCAGGGAGCGACCGCTTTCCGTCGTCCAGCTGTTAAAGGCGTCCTGCACCGCGCGCATCGAGGACCTGGACCCCGGCGCCTTTTCGACAACGCCCTCACGGATCAGTGCGGCGGTCACATCCTTTGACAGGATAAAACTGTCCTTGCCGAACTGCCGCAGAAAATACTGCGCCGTGGTGCCGCCCAGACGGCCGCCGCGCCTTTTCATCAGATCCAGCAGACCGATGTAATCTTCCGACGGCCAGTTTGCGAGATAGCCGCCCGCGCTGGCGTGTTCGCGCGCAAGATCGCTCAGAAAGATGGCGTTGTCGCGGACCGAGAGGATCTTTGCGGCGTTGCGGACGATCCGGGCATCCTTGACCAGCCGGTCCAGATCCTCGTCGGACATCATCGCCCAGCGCCGGGGATCGAAGCCTTCGAAGACCTCCTCGAAGCCCGGCCACTTGTTCTCGATCACCTTCCAGTTGAAGCCGGCCTGAAATACCGACTTCGTCATCGCCGCCAGCCAGCGGTCATCGCCCAGAGCGGACAGCTCGGCGGCAGATTTCGGCTTCGAGAGCATGGCCTCTAGGGCCGCTTCTCCGCCTTTTCGTTCGGCGGCGAGAGAAAAGATCTCATCAAAACTGCGCATAGTTTCCCCCATCAGCAAGCGGCTCCATGGCAACCACTTCAGCAGCCCGGACAGCACTTCTCAAGCCCTTATCTATTAAAAATGCGTCACCCTGGCCTCACCCGGCAAGCTGTGTTCGCCTTCACGCCTGTGTGTTGTGATCATCCGGACGGCGGCCTTCGCTCTTCTCAGGTTATCGGGTTCGGTTATCGGGATGCCTGTTTCGATTCTCTCCCGGTTCGCGAACAGAAACCTGTCCGGCTTCGCCGCCGCAGAAAACCTGGCTGGGGCCTCATTACCTGCCATGGCATGTTGGAACCACACTTCAAAATTTAACTTGACTTCCGACACGCGATGCCACATTTGTGCACTGCATCATCCTCTCATGATAGCGCGATACGCATTGGGGTTTTCCTGGATGCGAGGTATCATGAGACAGAATATTTTATCGTTTTCGTCCCCCCATCGCGCGTGGGACGCAGTTGGAGCGCCGCACTGTAAATCAGAATAAAGTGACGATTTACATCGATAGAGCGCAGAAAGACACTTCTTGACTTCTAGCACTTTTGCCGAGCTCGGCATTGTCGAGCCCATTTTGCGTGCTTTGCACGCTGAAAACTACCTCAACCCCACTGAAATTCAACGACAGGCCATCCCGCTCCTGCTGCAAGGCAAGGATCTTCTGGGGATTGCGCAGACTGGAACCGGAAAGACCGCGGCCTTCGCGGTACCGGTTCTCCAGCGCCTGTCCGAATCGAACAAGCCCGCGCCAGCGCGCGGCACCAGAGCGCTGATCCTGGCCCCCACACGCGAACTGGCGATCCAGATCGGTGAAGGCATCGGGAACTATGGCCGTCATCTGAACCTGCGCCATACGGTGATCTTTGGCGGCGTCGGCCAGAATCCGCAGGTCAAGGCACTCGCAAGGGGCCTCGACGTTCTGGTGGCAACACCGGGCCGTCTGCTCGATCTGATGTCCCAGGGACACCTGCGCCTTGACGGCGTTGAGACGCTGATCCTGGACGAAGCCGACAGAATGCTCGACATGGGCTTCATCCGCGACGTCCGAAAGATCGTTGCGGCGGTGCCCAGGAAGCGCCATTCCCTGCTGTTTTCCGCCACCATGCCGAAAGAGATTTCCCATCTGGCGGCGGATCTTCTCGACAACCCGACCCGGGTCGAGGTCACGCCGGCGGCCACGACGGTCGATCGTATCGAGCAACAGGTCTATTTCGTTGACGGCGGCCTGAAGCGGGCTCTGCTCGCTAATCTGCTGTCCGACCCTGCCTTTGCCCGCGTGATCGTCTTCACCCGGACCAAGCACGGTGCGAATCGTGTGGCTGAGTATCTCGAAAAAGCCCGCATTTCGGCGCGGGCGATTCACGGCAATAAATCACAGACCGCCCGTCAGCGCGCACTCTCTGAGTTCAAGGACGGAACGGTTCGGGTTCTGGTGGCCACCGACATTGCCGCACGCGGAATCGACGTCGACGACATCACCCACGTCGTCAATTTCGAACTGCCGAACGAATCCGAAAGCTACGTCCACCGGATCGGACGCACCGCTCGTGCCGGCGCCAGAGGCGTTGCGATTTCCTTCTGTGACGGCAAGGAGCGCAGCTACCTGCGTGACATCGAGAAGCTGACCAGAAAGCCGCTGACCGTCGTCGCCACACCGGCAGGTTTCGTGCAGGACGCAGCGAATTCGGCGGTGGACACTGACGACCGGGAAGACCGCCGCGGCAACGATGCGAACCGGCAGCGGAATCGGAGTCCGAAACGCGCAACTGCACCTGGCAAGAGTCAGCCCAAAGCGGTCCCTCAGTCGCACAGCCCGGTAAAGACAGCCGGACAGCAGACGGACCCGGCGAAAGCCAGAAACCGCCGGCGGCGGCGCGGTCCGGTCCGCAAGGCGGCCTGATCAAGAGATTTTACAACGACGCTCTCCGTTGTGGAGACGCAAAGCTTTCCACCCCGCGTCCCCTGTTGGGGCGCATTCACTAAAGAAGACTAGGAACGATTATGGCTACTGGTACTGTAAAATGGTTTAACGCCCAGAAGGGCTTCGGCTTCATTCAACCTGACGATGGCGGAAAGGATGTATTCCTTCACATCTCCGCAGTCGAGCGCTCCGGCATCGACCACCCGCAGGAAGGTCAGAAGCTCGAATTTGACCTCGAAAACGACCGTCAGGGCCGCGCATCCGCAGCCAACCTGCGCGTCGACTGAGGAAAAGTTCTACCCCTGTCCGGGATCGCTTCCGACAAGGAAGTAATCCCGGACAGGCAGAACATGAAGGGAGCGTCCCGCGACAGCGGGGCGCTCCTTTTTCTTTGCCCATGCGATCTGGGAAACAGTCCTCCAAGCTTGCTAAAGGGCAGTGTCTCAGTTTGAAATCCGGCTTTGGGTGGAGAACAGCCGTTCACACGGCTTGATCAAGTTCTGCGAAAGGAACCATTTTGGCAACCGTTGTGTTTCACAAGGGAGGATGCGCGCTTTGCAAGCTTCCGTATAACGTCAAGAGTCTGAAAGGAACGAGCCATGCCAAAATTCGTGACAGTTGGATATGGGGACCAGGAGGGTTACGATCGCACCGCCGTGGCTGTTCGGGACGCAGCCCATGAGCACGATGCACAGTTGCAGAAAAACGGAGTATTGATGGGGATCGCGGGCGCTCCTGTACAAGTACGCAATCCCAACGCTGGTCAGATTGAAACGACGAATGGTCCGTTCATGACATCCTCGTTGCCAGTAGCCGGCTTTGCTATAATCGAAGCCGCCAATTTGGCTGACGCCATAGACATGGTGTCACGAACTCCTTGCGCTGTTGCACACGGTGTTGTTGAGGTGTGGCCTCTAGAGCAAACGTAGCAAAGCGCATACGACACTGGCCGCAAAGGGCCGGTAGTGGAATTTCAAATTGAGTCACTACCTGCTAAAGTGATGGATGGCGCCTCTCCGGCATGTCGTCTAATCTTGGCCTCCGCAATCGGGAGTCAACCCCGCCAAACCATAAGATCAATCAGGAATCGCCTGCAGGGAGGGAATCGTTATGACCATGGAACGAATAGGATTTGTCGGCGTCGGGCTCATGGGGCGGGCGATGTCAAAGAACCTGCTGACGAAAGGCTACCCGCTGACCGTGATCGCGCATCGAAACCGCGAAGCCGTTGAAGCGCTGGTATCCAAAGGCGCAACGGAAGCCTCGACCCATGCCGAACTGGCCGCAAACGCGGACGTCATCATAATCTGCGTGACCACTTCCGCAGCAGTGGAATCCATCATTACCGGCGAGACCGGATTGCTTGCAGGCATCAAAGCCGGAACGCTGGTCATCGACTGCGGAACTTCGGATCCGACATCGACCGCCCGCCTTGGCGAAGCCCTGGAGACCAAGGGCGCCAGCATGATCGACGCACCGCTCGGTCGGACGCCGCTGCACGCCGAACAGGGCCTGCTGAACATGATGGTCGGCGGCAACGAGGCCGACGTCAAAAAGGTTTGGCCGATCTTCGAGGTGCTGGCCGAGAACATCTTCCACGTCGGCCCCCTGGGCAGCGGGCACAAGCTGAAACTGATCAACAACTTCTTTGCCATGACCATGGCTTCGGCCATTTCGGAAGCCGCGGCGATGGCGGCGAAAACCGGCGTCGATCTGCAGAACCTCTACGACGTGATGTCGGCGGGACCGCTGAAAAGCGGTATGTTCGATTTCGTGATGGCCAATGCCCTGCGCGGTGACGCATCGAATCTTCAGTTCTCGGTCGCCAACGCACGAAAGGACGTGGGCTACTATCTGCGCATGGCGGAAGCCGCCGATATGCCTTCCTTCATGGGGCCGGCCACCTACCATCTCCTGTCCATGGCCAGGGCCGACGGACGGGGTGAGGACTTCGTACCGACACTCTGCGACTACGTCGGCGACATCGGTGGCGTCAAACTCCACGGTTAGATCGGATCATCCGGTTGGCGCAGATTCGCCGGAACGATGGATCGCGTCTGGCGATTCCATCTGGAGCGGATCTGCACCAGCTCAATCGGCCTTCAAGGCTCCGCCCCCGTCGTCTGCGCAAAGCGGTGCCGATATCGGGTCGGCGAGATCCTGACCTGATTGCGGAAATGATGCCGCAGAGTCATGGCGGATCCGAAGCCCGCACGGGTGGCCACCTCCTCGACCGACAGCGCTGTGGTCTCGAGCAGTTCCCTGCTCAAGGCCACGCGCTCGTTGATCAGCCATTGCTTTGGACTGACCCCGGTGGTCTGGCGAAACTGCCGGTCGAAGGTTCGCCGGCTCATGGCCGCCTGCGCCGCCAGATCATCAATGCCGGTCTCCCGCTGCAGACGGCCGCGCGCCCAGTCGAGCACTGAAGACAGCCTGCTTGTCTCCTCACGCAACGGCTGCTCGATGTACTGGGCCTGACCGCCTTCGCGATGGGGCGGCACCACCAGCCGCCGGGCAACGCCATTGGCGATCCCGGGACCGAAGTCGCGGCGGATGACATGCAGGCTGAGATCGATTGCCGACGCACTGCCCGCCGCCGTGGCAAGGCGCGCCTCATCGACATAAAGGACGTCCGGGACAAAGGTGATATCCGGAAAGCGCGCCCTGAAACGCTCGCCGTAGCGCCAGTGCGTCGTCGCCCGGCGGCCATCGAGAAGACCGGTTGCCGCCAGAACGAAAGCTCCCGAGCAAAAGGACAGCAGCTCGGCCCCTCGCGCATGGCTCTCGCGGAGTGTCTCCAAAAGAGCATCCGGTGGTGTTTCATCAAGGTCGCGCCACCCGGGGACGATGATCCTGTCGGCGGTTTTCAGCCCTTCCAGCCCTTGGTCGGGCAGCATCTTCAGCCCTCCCGTTGCGGCAAGCGGCCCCGTTTCCAGGGCACAGACGGAAAAGTCGTACCACTGAGCCAGCTCCGGCCGCGGCAGGCCGAAAAGCTCAACCGCGATCCCGAACTCAAAGGTACAGAGACGGTCGTAGGCGACCACTGCGACGGAAAGCGGGCTTTGCCGGGATGTGATTTGATGGGGCTGCGTTTGACGAGGCTTCGTTTGATCGGGCATGGCCTGAAATTAACGCATATTGTCTTTCAGGCCAATTGCCGCGTGCGTGCGGAAATTGCGATATAAGGGGTATCGGCAGCTTGAGACAAAGGAACGGGAAGATGAAGGGACCGGTTACGGAGATACCAGCCGCCCCGGCCGCAGAGGCGCTCGCGCACTTTGAGAGGCGCCTGAGGCTGGAAACCGACTGCGCGGATGTACAGCAGAGTCTGACCGACCGGGACGGCGGTTTCGTCCTGCTGGATGTGCGTGGACCTGGAGCCTTTGCCCGGGGACATGTGCCGGGAGCCCTCAACATCCTCCACGCAGCAATCGATTCTGACCGGATGGCCGGTTTTCCGCCGGACACACTTTTCGTCGTCTACTGCGCCGGACCGCATTGCAACGGTGCGAACCGGGCCGCCGTCCGCCTCGCCCGCCTGGGGTTGCCGGTCAAGGAAATGATTGGCGGTATCACCGGATGGCTGGACGAAGGCTTTGCGCTCGAAGGCTGTTGAGCGCCACCCCGGACTTCGAGCCCCGGACTTCGAGCTTCAGGCTGCCAGCAGGCGGCGCGCGACCAGGAACTTCCTGACCATTCCGATCAGATAGGACTCCGCGCCTTTACCAGCGCCGGTCATGAGCCAGAGGCCGATCACCGTAACGAGATAGCTCACAACCCCGGCAACGACGCAGGCGGCCAGCTTGGGCAGAAGGTGGGGCTGAAGTGCGGACTGTTCGAGCCAATCCTGCAGAAACCCTACTGCACTGACCATGACCATGACGCCGACCAGAGGCCGCCAGATCTGCGCGAGGAAATCAGTAATGCTTATCCTCAGCATCGGCAGGACGATCGCGTAGTCGACGAAACGCACCACGAAGGCCGAGACGGCCAGAGCAAGGCCTGCGCCCACGGCACCGTAGAGACCAACCCAGTAGATGCAGCTGGGCACCAGGAGCACGAGCCGCAACCCGGACAGCCAGGCCGTGATCGACGGCTTGCCGACCGCAAGATAGATCAGGTGGCTGTTGGTGCCCAGAATCACCACGGCGCCCTGGATGCAGAGAATCTGGATGATGGGAACCGTATCCAGCCAGTTCCAGCCGAGCAGCGCGGGCACGACGTAGTTGGCCGTCACGGCAATCCCCATGGGGATCGGAAGGCCCACCAGAACGATGATGGCAAGCGCCCAGCGGAAGGAGTCCGCGAGCTGCTCCCGGTCCTGACTCATCTTGGCGAAGCCGGGAAACAGAGCCCGGCGGATCGGCGCCGCCAGCTCGGTAGAGGCGAGATTGGCAATCTCGAAACTTATGTTGAAGAAAGCCAGAGCCTGGGTTCCGCTGAGACGGCCGATGACGACGGCGGGCAGCCGTTCGTTGAATCCGTGCAGCAGATTCTGCAGCATGATCCACTTGGAAAAATGGAAGATCTCGGAAAATCGGCTCAGGGTCAAACGCGGCCGGAAGCTGCTCATGCCATAGCTGAGGATCACCCGCAGCGCCGCCCGCAGGATCATGCCGATCACCAGCGCCCAGTAATCGCGCAGAACAAAAGCCAGGCCGATTGTGACGAAGGCGCCGCAGAAACGGGTCACGAAATTGAACAGGAAGTCCTTGTGAAAGGCGAGGTCCTTGCGGAAATCGACGGTGCCGATGTTCTCCAGTCCGCTGACGATGGGCAGGATCGCCAGCCAGTAAATCACCGTCTCCACCTGCGGCGTTTCGAAGAACGCCGCGGCGGGCTTCGCGGCGATCAGCAGACCGGTCGAAAGCGCCAGTCCCTTGCAGATGTTCATGGTCCAGGCGGTATCGTAGCTCTCGCGCGGCGCCGCCTGGTCATGAATCAAGGCGTTCTCGACCCCAAGCTGGGCAAAGATCTCCAGGATCGCGAGCAGGACAATGGCATAGCCAACGAGCCCGAAATCCGCAGGCAGCAGAAGCCGCGCCAGGATGGCCATGCTGATCACGCCGATCAGACGATCCCCCAGCCGCATGAACACCATCCAGCTTGCGCCGACCGCCATGCGTTTCTTGATTTCAGCCGTCACCACTGTTTCCTGTGTTACGCCGAATACCGATGCTTGTGGCTGCCCTGCCCGTCATAGGGCGCCGGTGTTTGCAAGTTCCGGCGAATCCACAAACAGTTCGTGGATCGCAGCACCTTCCACATCCCGCAGCTTCACCCCCAGAATCTCCGCGATCGTGGGCGCGAACGCGATGCAGGTCACTTTGCGGTCGATCCTGCCCGGCTTGAGACCCGGCCCCTTGGCGATATAGACGCCATCGGCCCGGTGCTCACCGGTCCGGCAATAGTTGTAGCGTCCGGAAACATACCCCAGCTTGTTCGAACAGAGGTTTTCGATGGGCGCATCGTTCGTCCAGTCGACGAAGAGATCCGGCAGATGGTCTCTTTCCGGCCCTTGGTAGAGATCGTCGCAACGATAGACCGCGCGGACAATCGGCTGCCCGGTATCGTAGTTGATGATCCCCTTGAGATCGGACGTCAGTTCATCAAGAAAGGCTTCGTATTCGGCACCGGGCTGAATCTGTCCGTTGGGCTCGCGCCCGACCAGATTGACCCTGAGTCCGGCATGCGCCGTATTGTTCCTGACGAAGAAACACTTGCTTTCCGAAGGTATGATTTTAGGCGGCGGTGTTTTTTCCGTATGGATTGCGCCGCGGATCCGATCGCGCAGCGGCTGCATCGAGGCTCTGAACGACGAGGGAAGCTGCTGCCAGGCTTTGGTGATAAAGCTGTCCACGTGATCGATGGCTCCCGGTTCATCAACCGGAATTTCAGCCGGCACGGCAGCGCCCAGCGCATTCAGAATGTCAGGCAGCAGAAAATCGGCGTTGTATTTCGGTCCGATACCATGATTGGCCAGAACAATAACGGTTGTGTCGTCGTCGATCTGCGCAAGGATGCGGCCGATCCCTTCATCGATGGCCACGTAGACATCCTTCAGCCGATCACCGACGCCTGCGTCGACGGCCTCCTGATGGCGGGGGTGATCGGGATCGTGCAGATGCCATAACAGGTGGCCGCCGCAGTGGGCTTCGGTGAAGACCTGCGCAAAGAAATCCCAGTCCTCGCGCTGCACGAAGTCCACGGAAAGATCGGCCTTCATATGCGCGCCTCTCACCAGTTCATCCGCGAAACGGTCGAGCTCAAGGATCGGGCGGTCGGCATCGCTGTTTCCGCTGACCGGGTGCAGACCGAAGCGTGAAACGATGTCCTGGCGCAGCGCTTCGCTTGAGGCGTGAAAGCCGTAAGCGGCGTCGTGCGCCCCCCACTCAACCGTTTGCAGTCCGTTAATATCCGGTGACATACGGCTATGGGGAATGTCGAGAATGCAGGACCGCAGACCCGCTTCGCTCAAGGCGTCCCAGAAGGGCGGTTTCTGCATGTGGTCGCCGGCGTTACAGCGGTAGGTGTCATAGCTGCCGGGCCGCAGCTGCTCCCAGGAATGCACGCGGTTGGTCGCAGGCGTACAGCCGGTGATGAATGACGGCCAGTGTGCCCCGACATAGACGCCCGGCAATCCCGTCGTTTCCCCCACCAGGCCATCCTCGAACAGCGCCTTCAGATTCGGCAGATCCCCCGAAGCCGTCCAGTCTGCAATAAGATCCCTGTCGCCGGAACAAATGCCGATAAAGGCGACTTTGTTTCGCTTTGTCATGCCACTCACCTTGCGTTCAAACTTTCCCTGTCGTACCCGACAACGTTTCTGCATTCATTTTCAAGCCTTCAGCCAAGCCGCAGCAGGCCGCGCAGAAGGCTTATAGTATAGACACCAACAAAACGGTAATCCCGCACCAACTCGGAACTCTTGCCGCAAGCTTGTGGTGACAGCAAGGCGCGGAATTCCCAATAGGCTTTTCTTATCAGTTCGCGATCACCGGCGCGGATATGCTTGGCGATCAGTGCAGCCCGTCCCTCGATGTAACAGGATTTCAGCTTCTGGATCTCGGTTTCGTCCCGCCGGCCGTGCGCATGCTCGATCAGAATGCGGGGATCATAGAGCACCTTACCGCCGCCTTTGAGAATGCGGTAGAAATACTCGTGGTCTTCTCCCGCCCTGAAGGAAGCTCCGGCGCCCATTGTGGTATCGAAGAAGCCTGCCTTGCGGATCGCCTCGGCTGACATCGCCATGTTGCAGCCGATGAGGCGATCGAAGAGATCGTCGAGCGTGAGAATTTTCATGGCATCGCCGAAGCGGCGAACCGAAATTTCAAAGTCCCTGGGATCGTGAAGTTCCACGCGTCCGCCGACCAGCGCCAGCGAAGGCTCCTCCTCGAACGCACGCCGAACCGCCGACAACCAGCTCGAATCCACCACGCAATCGTCATCGGTAAAGGCAAGGATATCGTATCTTGCGGCCCGGATACCTGCGTTTCGAGCCGGCGACACCCCCGGTATTGGCTCAAGGAGATAGGTCAGAGGAAGTCCGGTTTCATGCCTGACGGACTGAACCACCTGGGCAGTATGATCGCTCGAGCCATTGTCGACGACGATCAGTTCCCAGGCGGATATCCCGTCGAGATCGAGATCAAGGAAGCGGTGCAGGCACTTTTCCAACTGCGGCGCACGGTTCCTCGTCGCAATGACAACTGAGATCATCCCGATTTTCTTTCATTCGGGACACACGGCCGAGGCCGGTCACTGCAGTGACACATAGACATAAGAAACACCCCCAAAATCTCCTTCGCCATACGAACCGCCATTGCGGTTTCGCTTCCGGCGAATACAAAAGATTTCGGTATGCTTCCGAAGCGGGCTTTCGAGCAACGCTGCCGTTCTCAACCCGATAACTGTATCAACGAGGCTGGTCAGACCATAAAAATCAGACTGGGAGCCGCCGCGACTCAAGCCATTTCCGCATTTGTATTTCGCCGTAGACCCTTAATGTGTAACAAGAATCAATAAACATTAGATAAATTCTTACAATTCATATCAAGACAATAATGCACCTAAGAATTTCTCGCAAACCGATAAATAACCTGGAAAAACAAATTCCTGCGCCCGAAACAACGTCTGGTTGATGTTCCATTAAAACCGGCTTTTTAGCGCAGAAAGAGAAAACTTCTTACAAGACTCAGGATATAAATCCCGACTGAATTCAGTTCTGGAGAGCCTTTCGAACCGTCGGGACGCTGCCGGGATGAAAGATATGCCCGGAGCTCCCAATAGACCCGTTTGATCAGATCCCGATCGCCGGCCCGAATGTGTTTGCCGAAAATAGTGGCCCGTCCCCTGACATAATTCGCCTTGAGGGCCTGAACTTCACCGCTTGCGCGGCGGCCATGCGCATGTTCGACCCGCACATCCGGATTGTAGACGATTTTGGCCCCGCTCTTGAGGATCCGGTAAAACAGCTCGTGATCCTCGCCCGCATTGAACGACGTGCCCGGCCCCATGGCCGTATCGAACAGTCCGGCCCGGCGCACCGCATCCGCCGAAATCGAAATGTTGCAGCCGATCAGGCGTGTGAACATGTCGTCGATGGTCGAAACCTCGAACCGGTCGTCGAAACGGCGCGTGGCAATCTCGTAATCTTCGGGGTCGAACAAATCGACCCGACCACCCACCATGACGATGGCAGGATCAGCAGCAAAGCTGCGCTGAATGGCCGCCAGCCATGACGAGGCCACCCTGCAGTCGTCATCGGTAAAAGCCAGAATGTCATAACGCGCAACGGCAATACCCGCGTTTCGCGCCGCGGAAACACCCGGCAGCGGTTCGAAAATGCAGGTTAGGGGAAGTTCCCCGTTCTGCCGCTGAAAGGCTTCGATGATCTTCGCGGTATCGTCGGTCGAGCCGTTATCGACGACAATCACTTCCCAGGCGGGAAGGCTACTGACATCAAGCGCGGCGAACCTGAGAAGACATTCCCTAAGCTGTGCGGAGCGGTTGCGTGTTGCGACGATAACACTGATTGAATGAGTGCCGTTTTGCGGCATGTCGTTGCCCTTCATTTCGGTAGGCCGCAGATTCAATACAGTGTCTCCCATTGGGACGCAACTTCACCAGATCACGCAATTAAAACAAATAAAAGATCAATTCCACAAGGTGGAGTTGTGACGGGAGTTTCATAATTTGCGACCCGAAGCCGCTTTCACCATCAAGACCAGTCAACTACTGAAAATCAATAAATAAAATAAAATTCAAAGACATAAACCTGAAGCGCACAGGCGAAACGCCAGCAACCTCAAACTGAGACACACCGCCCCCTCGGTCATGTCCGACAACAATAGTCTTGGTCTCGGCCCGGAAATTGCGGAATATGGCCGCCGTGATTTCAGGGTAACCGGATAACAGGGACAGAACGATGCGGATCGTCCAATTTATAACTGCCGACGGAAAACGGGCGGTCGGCCGGGTCGATGATGCCGACAGCCTGACCGAGATTGAAAATTATCGTACCAGTTACGACCTTGCCCAGGCGGCAACAACCGCCGGCAAGGGCCTTGCGGCGCTTGTTGAGGAGAACGCGGTGGGACCGCGGCATGACTACGGCGCTATCATCTCTGAGGGGCGCCTGCTTGCACCGCTCGATCATCCGGATCCGGCGCACTTTCTGGTGACCGGGACCGGCCTCAGCCATCTGGGCAGCGCCGACACCCGCGACCAGATGCACAAGAAAGTCGCGGATAAGGGCGAGGAAAGCCTGAGCGATTCCATGAAGATGTTCCGCTGGGGACTGGAGGGCGGCAAACCCGCCCGAGGTGAAACCGGGGTTCAGCCGGAATGGTTCTATAAAGGCGACGGCTCGATCGTCGCAGCGCCTGGCGGGGACCTGCCCAGCCCGTCCTTTGCCGAGGACGGCGGCGAGGAACCGGAGGTCGTCGGCCTGTATCTGGCCGGTCCTGGCGGCACGCCCTGGCGGATCGGCTTTGCGCTCGGCAACGAGTTCTCCGACCATGTCATGGAACGGCGGAACTACCTCTATCTGGCGCATTCGAAACTGCGGGCCTGCGCGTTCGGGCCGGAGCTTCTGATCGGCGATCTGCCGCGCGATATCCGCGGAAACTCAAGGCTGCTGCGCGGTGACGACGTGGTCTGGCAGGGCGAGTTCCTGACCGGTGAAGACAATATGTGCCACAGCATCGCGAACCTGGAGCAGCATCATTTCAAGTACCAGCTGTTCCGCCGGCCGGGCGATCTCCACGCCCACTTCTTCGGGACGGCCACCCTCAGCTTCGCGTCGGGGGTCAGGGCCGAAGCCGGCGATGTCTTTGAAATTTCGGCCCCGGAATTCGGGCGGCCGCTGTCCAACAGGCTGACCATTGTCCCAGCGCCGGAAGGCAGTGTCCGCGTACTCTAGCAGCTTTCAGAGAGCCGCGACGTCAGAGCGGTCCGAGGGTATCCAGCAGGGTCATTGAGCCGATGAGGATCGTGATCCCGCCGATGACGCCCTGCATGACGTGATTTGCCAGGGTCATGGCCCGTGCAGACCAGACCAGAGGCACGGCGATAACAGCCGAAAGCGCCCCCATGCCGACAACGGAGCCCAGACCGAACAGCGCCACATAGCCGATCCCCAGCAGCGGCGATTCGACCGAAGAGACGGTGAGAACCAGCAACGCCGCCGAGCCGGCCATGCCGTGCATCAGGCCGACGAGCAGGCTGCGCCAGGCAACGCCGCTTCCCTTGCGCAGCCCCAGCTTGTGATCGTGATCGTGCCGGACCGGGCTGTGAGGCCGGGTTTCGCCCCTGTGACTGTGGGCATGAAGATGGCGGGTGCCGTCGCCGTGACGGTGAACGTGAAAATGAACCCGGTCGCGAATCAGGCGCCAGACCACAAACCCGCCAAGCAGTATCAGCATGAGCCCGACTGCGGCTTCGAGCCAGCGCGCCAGATCATCGCCGATGGTCGCGCCGAGCAGGATCGCGGCTCCGGCGAAAAGAAAGAGCGTCAGAGTATGCCCCAGCCCCCAGGTGATACCGTGTTTGACGATGTCGCGCATTGCGCTGCGTCGGGCGGCAATGCTTGAAACAGCGGCAACGTGATCGGCCTCCAGGGCATGTTGCATGCCGACCAGAAACCCTAACCCCAAAACACCCAGCATTCTCTTGCGATCCTTCTTTGAACGGTGGTGCGCGCAAACGTTTTATACGTTCGTTTCCAAGCCCCACCCGGCTCAATTGCGACCGCGATTTTTTGCGCTGCGGCATCCTAGGACAGGATCCGGCTCTTTGAAATATCTTTAACATCCCTTACAGCCTCCGGTACCCCCGGCACCGGAAAAGCCGACCAGCGGCGGCAGTTATCCCGCCTTTTCGTCCGACAAATGTCGCAGGCGCTAACCCGGAATTCATCTTTGAGCGTCACAATGCCCTACAAATGTCACAGGCCGCAATTCAGCGGCAGCAGGAGCCCCCCGACGTGCCAGAAAGCCAGCGCCCTTCCGGCGGCCCCCGCAAGCCCCGCTACGACGGAGCGGTGACACTCGGCCTCATCGCCCTTGCCGGACTGCTCGCTGTGATCTCTTCCCTGCCGATTGCGTAAAGTACCGCACGCTTACGTGAGCTCTTTGATTCTTCGGTAACCTCTCCCCGGCGCCGGCGCGCCTCACACTCCCTTTTGACATCGCACCCCGGCGCGAAACGACGACCGGTATCCGTAAAATCGAAATCCTGAAAGAAAATTCATTTGACCAGAATGCCTACCTGTCGTTAGGTAGTCAGCATTCACTGTCGACCCGTCGTCGGATAAACCCACAGAGGAAAGGCTCATATCATGTCCCAAGAGATTTTCTGGCTGGCCGCCACCTCCCTGATGACATCTGTCTTCTGGGTTCCCTACGTTCTCAACCGCATGGCGGTCAGAGGCCTGACCCGAACACTGGCCAATCCGCAACCCGATGACGCGCCGCTCGCGGACTGGGCCGAGCGCAACATCCGGGCGCATCGGAACGCGATCGAGAACCTGGTCATCTTCGCGCCGCTGGCGCTTTCCGTGCATGTTCTGGGAATCGGCGACGCCCTGACCGCCACCGCCTGCCTGGTCTACTTCCTCGCAAGACTCGCGCATTTCCTGGTTTACACTGCGGGTATTCCGGTCCTGCGCACCCTCAGCTTTGCGGTAGGTATGGCTGTGCAGGTTGTTCTGGCATTGCGGATTCTGGAAATCCTGTAGGCTTCCCACGCGGCCCGGTGCGCCGGCCGTCAGACTCCCGCCGAAAAATTCTGCCCACCGCCGGGTCCTGTCGGTGTATAGATTGACGCTCCCTTTCCGGACAGCGCCGGAAAGGACCTCCCGATCCAGGAAGAAACGAAATCCGGCATGGCTGAAACCGCGACGCAAATTCTGAACACCGCCGAAGAGCTGATACAGTTACAGGGCTTTCATGGCTTCAGCTTTCAGGACGTGGCCGACCGCGTCGGCATCAAGAAGGCCAGCATCTACTACCATTTCCCCGCCAAGGCCGAGCTCGGCAAGGCAATCATCGAGCGTTACCGCCAGAGCATGCTCGCAGTCATGAGCGAGATCGACGCGGAGGCAAGCCCGGACCACAGGATGGCCCTGAATCGCTACCTGATGCCCATTCTCAGCCTGTCCCGGAACCCCCTCCATGCCTGCCTCTGCGGCGTTTTGAGCGGTGAATACCCCGGACTGCCAAAGGAGATGCAGGATCAGGTCGGGCTTTTCTTCGACGAGCAGCTCACCTGGCTCGCCAGACTGCTCAAACAGGGGCGCAAAGCCGGTGACTTCAATTTTCAGGGCCCGCCCGCCCGCATGGCCAAGCTGTTCTTCAGCGCCATTGAAGGCGCGCTGCTGATCAAGCGCATCACCGGCGACGAGAAGCACGTCAAGCAGGTGACGGCCTCCCTGCAGGATCTGCTGCGTGGCTGAAAGCACTGGAAAAGCCGGCCAAAAAACGCGCAAATCGGAAAAATTCTGGGACAGGCTGGCGAAAAGATACGCCAGAATGCCGGTCAGAGATCAGGCAAGCTACGAAGAGACCCTGGCCCTTACCAGGACCCGGCTGTCAAAAGACGACAAGCTGCTGGAAGTGGGATGCGGAACCGGATCAACGGCCCTTCTGCTGGCCGACTCGGTAAAGCATTTCCTGGCCACGGACATCTCCGGCAATATGATCGCGATTGCCGCGGACAAGGCAAAGGCACAGCAGGTTCAGAATCTCGACTTCCTCCGTGCGACGCTGTTCGACGACTCCCTGAAACCGGGATCCTTCGATGTCATCCTGGCCTTCAACTTTCTGCATCTTCTGGAAGATATACCCGCCGCCATCGGACGCGTAGAGGAATTGCTGAAACCCGGTGGACGCTTCATCTCGAAAACGCCCTGCCTGGCGGGACACAGCAGGTTTCTGAGCCTTCTCATCTCCGTTCTGGGGAAAATCGGAATCATTCCCCAGGTCCGGTTCCTGAGAATCGAAGAGCTCGAAACCTGCATCAGGCAACGGAACTTCGCTATCCTGGAAACCGGTAACTACCCCGCCTCCCCGCCCAGCCGCTTCATCGTCGCCAGGAAAATCCAGTCAGGCCGGAAAGACGCGGGCCTCAGATCAGGGAACTGAGCGAATCGTAAAACAGCCCGGCGACCGTCGCCAGCAGAATCAGGACAAGAAACCAGCGGAAACTGTCTTCGGTGAAGTGCCGGACCAGAAGCCGGCCGACCAGAATACCGGCCAGTGTGGCCGGCGCCAGTCCGGCCGCCAGCCAGATCGTCTGGGTCGTCAGGCCGCTCAGGGCCCACTGCAGCCCGAAGGCCGCCGGATAGGAGAACAGCAGCATCGCCAGAATCGTGGCCCGGACCGCGTCCTTGCTGTAGCCGACGCCTGACATCCAGGCTGCGGGCACCGGTCCCGGCATCGCAATACTGCCGTTCATGGCCCCGGAGATCAGCCCCATGAAGAGCGCCCCCATCGAGAGGCCACTGCCGGAGAAAGACGTAGCGCCGACATCCTCAAGCCTTTCACCAGCTTCCGCAGCCATTCCGCCGGCGCCTTGGCCCCGGCCGTTTTTGCGTCCGTTACTGCGCAGAACAAAAAGCAGGGTGCAGAGCACCGCCAGTCCGGCGAGCAGTTTCAGAATGTCGATCTCGACGGTCAGATACACCAGGCAGCCGAGCGGTATGCCAGCCACGCTGCCCAGCGCGAACTTCTTCAGGGGAATCGGCTGTACCTGGCTGCGCAAACCCGGCACCAGGACCGCGCCGATCAGAAAACTCTGCAGAATGCTGATCTGAATCGCCGCGGTGCTGTTGAGCACCATCAGCAACACCGGCCCGGCGATGACGCCAAAACCGACGCCCGTCGCGGCCTGCAGGACCGATGCGCCGAAAAAGGCGATCGTCAGAATGATAAGGTCGTTTTCCAAGAGGATAACCGCCGAGATAAGGGAGCGTTACGTCTGTCCGGGGAAGCCCGCAGCCTGACAGCGCTTCAGCGCGAAGAAAAGGCTTTCCCCGCCGCCGCGACAAGGGCTGCTCGAAAGATCAGGTATCGCCAATCAGGCGGATCCCCAGCAGTCCCATGACCGACCCAGCGAGCCGGTCGAGCCAGATCCTGGCCCGCAGATAGCGCGCCCGCGGTCCACGCGCGGAAAAGGCCAGGGCCACGATGGCGTACCAGCCGGTCTCGAGCAGCAGGATTGTGGCAAGCAGGAGCGCGGCAAACAGAAACGGGACGTCAGTCGGCAGAAACGCGGCAAAGATACTGCTGTAAACGATCGCGGTCTTGGGGTTGCTGAGCTGAGTGGTCAGGCCAAGCACAAGAGCCCTGAAGGCTCCCCTGGCGCGTGGCGCCGCTGCAGTCCCCGGCGTTTCGAGGACCAGCGCTTCACCGGCGCCCCGCCACAAGCGGTAGCCAAGATAAAGCAGATAGGCCCCGCCGAGCAGCTTCAGGCCGAAATAGAGCCATCCCACCTGTGCCAGCAGGATATGCAGTCCCAGCAGCGCCAGTCCGCCGTAAACCACACCACCCAGGCCCATGCCCAGCGCCGCGGCCAGACCTTCGGGACGGGACTGCGCCACGGCCACCCGGGCGACCAGAACGAAACTCGGCCCCGGCGACAGAGTACCGACCAGCAACGCCCCCAGAATGGACAGAAATACGACGGTCATTTCCATGCTTTCCCCCTCTTCGACACGGCCCAGCATACCACCGGGCCGGGGTCCGAACATGAGAAAACGAGCCGTCGCCGGCGGCGCGGAAAAAAAAGCGGTTGATCGCCGCCCCGCAAAGGTTTTTTATCACCGCGATCTAATGTTCTCGGGGCGGGGTGCAATTCCCCACCGGCGGTGAATTTGGCGAGACCCGGTGCCGGCAGGCAGGGACGAGCCCATAAGCCCGCGAGCGCCCGGTGATCCGGAGTCCGATCGGTTCGTTTTGAGTCAGAACGAAGCGTCAATCGCTCTCAGGTTATCGGGGTCAGCAGATCCGGTGTGACTCCGGAGCCGACGGTCATAGTCCGGATGGTAGAGAGCAGGGTGACGATTGCAGTGGGATTCCGGTTGGCATCCTGCGCCTTCTTATTCTGCGCGTCCCGTTCCGTAATTTGAGGTGCGAGATGAGTCAGATTCTTTCCGTTTCCAACGATAGCAGCGCTTCCCAGGGCCACGGCGGCGGCAGACAAGCCCTGCGCATCGCCTTCATCAAGGCCGGATGGCACAGCGATATCGTCGATCAGAGCCAGGCCGGGTTCCTGCGCGAACTCGAAGCCCTCGGACAGCCGAGCGACAGCGTGGATGTCTTTACGGTTCCCGGTGCCTACGAAATTCCGCTGCAGGCCAAACACCTGATCAAAAGCGGCGGCTACGGGATCGTCGTCGGGGCGGCCTTTGTGGTCGACGGCGGGATCTATCGTCACGAGTTTGTGGCCGACGCGGTGGTCTCGGGCATGATGCAGGTCCAGCTGGAAACCGAAGTCCCCATACTCTCGGTCGTCCTGACCCCCAAGACCTTCCAGGAAACCCCCGAGCAGATCGAATTCTTCACCCGGCATTTCGTCACCAAGGGCGCCGAAGCGGCCCGCGCCTGCGTGGCCACCCTGGCAAACCGGCAAAGCCTGCTGGCTGTGGCCTCCTGACGGCCCGGCTGCCGGCCGGGACCCGCTGAAATGACCGGGCGGAAACAGACCACTCGCGGACGGCCCCCGGCCCGGACCTTCAGTCCTCCGGGAGCGGAATGAATTCGTCGTCGCCCGGCACCATGGCGAACCGGCCGTTCTTCCAGTCATCCCTGGCCTTCTCCAGCCGTTCCGGCGAGCTGGCGACAAAGTTCCACCAGAGGTGCCGGCTGCCGTCCAGCGGCGCGCCGCCGAGCAGCATGACCCGGGCCTTGTCTTTCGCGGTGATAACGACTTCCACCCCTGGGTTCAGGACCGCCATGGTGCCCTCGGCAATTGTCGTTCCGTCCCCGAGCGTGACCTCGCCCTGCGCCGCGTAGATCGCCCGCTCCTCGTATTCATTGGTCAGCGTAAGTTCGCCGCCCGGCACAAACGCCGCGTCCAGATAGAACATCGGTGAAAGTGTCTTCACCGGCGAGCGCGCGCCGTAGGCCTCGCCTGCGATCAGGCGCATCCGCACGCCTTTTCCTTCCGTGGTCGGCAGGCTGTCGGCCGGATGATGGAAAAAGCCGGGTTCGCTGTCCTCCTGGGCCAGAGGCAGCGCCAGCCAGGTCTGGATCCCGTCCAGACGCCGCGCCCTGGCGCGCTCTTCCGGCGCCGTGCGCTCCGAATGCACGATGCCGCGGCCCGCAATCATCCAGTTGACCGCACCGGGCCGGATCGCCTGTTCGAAACCCAGGGAATCGCGATGCATGATCTCGCCGTCGAAAAGATAGGTGACCGTCGCCAGACCGATATGCGGATGAGGCCGCACGTCCATCCCCTGCCCCGGCTCGAAATCGACCGGACCCATATGATCGAAAAAGATGAAGGGCCCGACCGTCCGGCGTTTGGCAAAAGGCAGCACCCGGCGGACGTTGAAGTCCCCGATACTCTTTTCCCGAGGCTCAATGACGAGCGAAACCAGTTCTCCTGCTAGCATGACATTCACCTGATCTGTTCAAGGAGCGATTGTGAAGAGTAATCGATCTGGCGGCGATTCGACACCTCAAGAATGTTACAGTCCGCTGGGCAGCAGATGCCGCTGGCCGCCGATGATCGGGCCGACCTTGCGGCTGAGTTTGGGCGAAACGCCAAAAAACTCGCGATAGCTTTTCGAGAAGTGCGACATCGAGGTGAAGCCGCAGACGATGGCGATTTCGGTGATCGACAGCGACGAGTAATGCAGCAGCTGTTTGGCCCGGTTCAGGCGCAGCTGCTTGTAGTAAGAGCCCGGAGACAGCCCCAGATGGCGGGTGAAAAGCCGCTCAAGCTGGCGCAGACTGACGCCGACATACTCGGCGATCTCGTCACGCTCAAGCGGCGTCTCGATGTTGTCGCGCATGATCTCGACCGCCTTGAGGACCTTGGCGGAGTTGACGCTCGACAGCTCCTGGCTCTGGAAGGGGGAAAAATCCTCGGCGGTGCTGCGCCGGATATCGTGCATGAAAAGACTGGAAAGGCGGCTGAGTTCGGGGCCATTCAGCCAGCGGCTCAACAGCGCGATCATCAGATCGACGACAGCCAGGTGACCGCTGCAGGTGAAGTTCTTCTCGTTAACCACAAAAAGCCTTTTCACCGCCTGGACTTCCGGAAAGCGCTGGACGAAGCCTTCGAACTGCTCCCAGTGCAGGGTGCAGTCCTGATGCTTCAGAACATCGGCCGCGGCCAGGATCTGTGCCCCGCTTTCAATGCCGCCGACGATAGCGCCAAAACGCGAGAGCCGCCGGACGTAATTCAGGATCTGTTTGGTTTCGGCCACCTCCGGCTCGAACCCGCTACAGATCACCAGGACGTCCCACTTGTCGGCACTGGTGATGACCTGATCGACCGCGATTTCGATTCCCGACGAGGAACAGACCGGGGCCGTATCCACCGAAAGCAGCCGCCAACTGCAGACCTGACGCTCCGCGACCCGGTTGGCGCCGCGCAGGCAATCCACGGCGGCGGCGAAGGAGGTCAGGGTAAACTGCGGGACCAGCAGAAAGCCGAAACTCACGGGTTCGCTGCGCCCCGCATCATCCGGCCTGACAAGCCCGCTGTTCGCTCGATCACTCATGTTCTGACGCAAATCTGAAAGACCGTACAGCCCGGTCCTGTTGCCGCCCGCCCCTGACGTTGCCCCTGGCATTTCTCATGCCGATATCAGGCAACGCCCCCATAACGGCGACTATAGCCCCCAAAATCGGAGAAAAGAAACTGCAAAGGGGCCCCGGAATCACGGTGACGGCGGTCCTGAAACCGGGGCGCTACGCCGCTTGCCGCCGCCCGGTCGCAAAATGAAGCGGTGACCGCCGCAAATGGACAAAACCTCAAGGGATCAAGCCACGGAAGATAGGCCTGTCCGGCACGCTGCGAAGCCGCCCGGAAGAACAGAACATCCGGGACCGGAAAGAACAGGTTATGGCCGAGCTACCCTCTACTGCCCGTGTGGTTGTCATCGGAGGCGGCGCGGTCGGCTGTTCGCTGCTTTATCATCTCGCCAGGATGGGCTGGAGCGACTGCGTTCTGCTGGAAAAGAACGAGCTGACCTCGGGTTCGTCCTGGCACGCGGCGGGCAACTGTCCCAACTTTTCCGGCTCGCTCTCGATCATGCGGATGCAGAGCTATTCGACCGAACTCTACAAGCGCCTGGGCGACGAGGTCGACTACCCCATGACCCATCACGTCACCGGCTCGATCCGGCTGGCGCACTCGAAGGAACGGATGGAGGAATTCCGCCACGTCTGCGGCATGGCCAATCATCTCGGCTTCGAGATGGACATGATGACCTGCGCCCAGATGAAAGAGATCTATCCTTTCCTCATGACCCACGAGCTTCAGGGCGGCGTCTGGGACCCCAACGACGGCGACATCGACCCGGCGCAGCTGACCCAGGCCTTTGCCAAGGGCGCCCGCAGCCTCGGCGCAAAAGTCGTGCGTTTCTGTCCGGTGACGGGCGTGCGGCGAAACAGCGGCGAATGGGTGATCGAGACCGCGCTGGGCGAGATCCGCTGCGAATATGTGGTCAACGCGGCGGGCTACCGGGCCCAGGAAGTCGGCCGCATGTTCGGCCGCGACGTGCCCTGTGTCAGCCTGGCGCACCAGTATCTCATCACCGGGGAAATCCCCGAGCTGGAGGCGCGCGATCAGAAGCTGCCGCTGCTGCGCGATCCCGACAGTTCCTATTACCTGCGGCAGGAAAAGAACGGCCTGCTGCTCGGTCCCTATGAGAAACAGGCGACGCCGCACTGGATCACCCGCGACGATCCCATGCCCGGGGACTTTTCCTTCCAGCTCTACCCGGACGATCTGGAGCGGCTGGAGTGGTACATCGAGGACGCCTGCGCCCGGGTGCCGATCCTGGGCACGTCGGGCGTGACACGGGTGGTCAACGGACCGATCCCCTACACGCCCGACGGCAATCCCCTGATCGGGCCGATGCCCGGCGTTCCCAACGCCTTCGAGGCCTGCGTCTTCACCTTCGGCATCGTTCAGGCCGGCGGCGCCGGCAAGGTCTGCGCCGAATGGATCGTCGAGAGGGAAACCGACGGCGACATGTGGTCGGTCGATCCGCGCCGCTTCACCGGCTTCGCCACCAGGGACTACAGCATCGCCAAGGCGGTGGAGATCTATTCCCACGAATACGCCATCCACTTCCCCAATCAGGAATGGCCCGCTGCCCGACAGGCCCGTACCTCACCGCTCTATGAAAAGCTGAAAGCCAAGGGCGCCCTGTTCGGGGTGGCCGCGGGCTGGGAGCGCGCGGTCTGGTTTCCCCGCCCCGGCATCGACGAAGCGGTGCAGAAACCCTCTTACCGCCACACAAACTGGTTCGATGCGGTCCGCGAGGAGTGTCTGGCGATCCGGGACCGGGTCGGGGTCCTGGATCTCTGCGGATTTTCCCGCTTCGAAGTCTCCGGAGAAGGGGCCGCCGACTGGATCCGCGGCCTGATCACCGGTGTGCTGCCGAAGGTGGGGCGGATCGGGCTGATCTACTTCGCGACGGATAAGGGCAGGATCCTGACCGAGATGACGGTGACCCGCTTCGCCGAGGATCGTTTCACCCTGATGACCGCCGCCGGAGCTGAATGGCACGACCGCGACTGGCTGGAACAGCATCTGCCCGAAGCCACAGCGATCCGCATCCACAACGTGACGGGAAACTGGAGCACGCTGGTGGTCGCCGGTCCGAAGTCGCGCGATCTTCTGAGCAGCGTCTGCAACAGCGACTTCTCCAACGCGGCCTTTCCCTGGCTGACCCATCAGCCCATCGAGATCGCCATGGCGCGCGGCTTCGCGGTGCGGGTTTCCTATGTCGGCGAACTGGGCTGGGAACTCCATCTGCCGACAGAAAACCTGGTCGGCGTCTACGACAAACTCTGGGCCGCGGGCGAAGACCACGGGATCATTGATTTCGGCATCTATGCGATGGACTCGATGCGGCTCGAAAAGTGCTACCGCTCCTGGAAGCAGGATCTCTCCAACGACTACTCGATGCTGGAGGGAGCGCTGGAACGCTTCGTGAAGCTGGACAAACCTGCCTTCATTGGCCGGGACGCCCTGCTCGGGGAACAGCGGACCGGTTCGGCTCAGCGCTTTGTGCCGCTGCTGCTGGAAGACCGGCCCGCCGGTGAAACCTCTGGAGATGCCATCAATCTTTCGAGCGTCTGGAAGGGCGGCGAGCGCATCGGTTTCGTCACCTCGGGCGGTTTCGGCCACCGGATCGGCAGGTCGATAGCCCTGGCAACGCTCCGGACCGACTGCGCGGCGGAGGGCACGGAGGTCGAGGTGGAAGTCCTCGGCGAACGGCGGGCTGCAACCGTCGCCCGCGAACCGCTTTACGATCCGCAGAACACACGCCTCCGGAGTTGATCCTTAGCCCGGGAATATTTCAGGAACCAGCGTCATGACCGAGATGCAGACACAGAGCAAGGGCCGCCGGGCCGGTGGACGGGACGCCCGCAAAGCCCTTCGCGCGGCGCCGCTGGCCGACGACGTGCGGCCGATCCGCCCCGGCCTGGAGGGCGGCAGCTTCAAGCCCCTGAGCGATGCATCGATCCAGAAGATCCATCAGGCGGTCCTCAAGATCCTCTCGGAAATCGGCCTCGCCGACGCGCCGCCGTCGGGAATCGAGATCATGACCGCTGCCGGCGCGACCTGTGGCGAGGACGGACGGATGCGGTTCTCGCCGTCGCTCGTTGAAGACACGCTCGCCATGGCCAACCGGAACTTCCCGCTTTATGGCCAGGACGAAAAGTACGACATCCATCCCGGGGGGAAACGCGTTCATTACGGCACCGCCGGGGCGGCGGTTCATCTGGTCGATGTTGAAAACCGCGTGTACCGGGAATCGAACCTGCAGGATATCTACGATGCGGGCCGGATCGTGGAGACCCTCGAGAACGTCCACTACTTCCAGCGGCCCATGGTCGCCCGGGACATAGAAGACCCGGCGGATATGGACCTCAATACGCTCTATGCCGCCCTGTCGGGCACGCGCAAGCATGTCGGAACCAGCTTCACCACCGCCGAGAATGCCCAGCAGGCCCTCGATATGCTGAAGGTGATCGCCGGTGGCGAAGACAAGTGGCGCGAACGGCCCTTTGTCTCCAACTCCAACTGCTTCGTCGTTCCGCCGCTCAAGTTCGCGACCGAGTCCTGCCAGGTCATGGAGGTCTGTATCCGCGGCGGCATGCCGATCCTGCTGCTGTCCGCCGGTCAGGCCGGCGCCACCGCCCCCGCCGCCATCGCCGGAACCGTCACCCAGGCGACGGCCGAATGCCTTGCCGGGCTGATCTATGTCAACGCCATGATGCCGGGCCATCCGGCGATCTTCGGCACCTGGCCCTTCGTCTCGGATCTGCGGACCGGCGCCATGTCCGGCGGCTCGGGCGAGCAGGCCCTGCTGACCGCCGCCTGCGCCCAGATGCATCACTTCTATGGTGTGACCGGCGGCTCGGCGGCCGGCATGGCCGACGCCAAACTGCCGGACCCGCAATCGGGTTACGAAAAGGGCATCACCAACGTCATGGCCGGCCTCGCCGGTCTCAATCTGGTCTATGAGTCGGTGGGCATGCACGGCTCCCTGCTCGGCTTCTGCCTGGAGAGTCTGATCATCGACAACGACATGATCGGCCAGTGCCTGCGCTGCGTACGGGGGATCGAGGTCAACGACGAAACGATCTCGGTCGAGACCATGCGCCAGGTCTGTATGGAGGGTCCGGGCCACTACCTCGGCCACCCGCAAACCCTGCAGCTCATGCAGAGCGAATATGTCTATCCCGCGCTCGGCGACCGCAGCTCGCCAAAGGAATGGGAGGAAATCGGGAGGCCGGACCTGATCCGCAGGGCGACGGCGGAAAAACTCCGGATCCTGGGCAGCGTTTTTCCCGACCATATCCCCGAGGAGATTGACCGCAGGCTCCGGGAAAACTTCAACATCAGGCTGCCGCGCGAAGCCATGCGAAAAGCCTAGCAGGCTGCTGAAAAAGTACTCGCGATAACATCTTGGTTGTGATTCTCTGTGTTGGAGGATTTGCAGAGAAAGAGCACGTGATGCGGGGTGAGGATAGTAAGAGCGGT
>Ga0214472_10001153_pt1 | contig 30351 bp, 33 predicted proteins | sample RVTome_6_FD_207662 | JGI IMG/M metagenome (GOLD analysis project Ga0214472, IMG submission 207662) | Soil microbial communities from uranium-contaminated site in the Upper Colorado River Basin, Wyoming, United States - RVT140D175 | ecosystem: Environmental > Terrestrial > Soil > Contaminated >...
AGGATGGCCTCAAGATACGAGAGCAGATATTTCTTCTCCAGGAATTCCCGGATGAATGCGCCAATATAAGGTGTGCGCCCAAGACCGCCACCTACCAACACCTTGAAACCTGTTTCACCTTGATCGTTTTTAACCAGATACAAACCGATATCATGTACCTGCACGGCAGCACGATCATGGGTTGCGCCGGAAACCGCTATTTTGAACTTGCGCGGCAGATACGAAAATTCCGGATGGAAGGTTGACCACTGGCGCATGATTTCACAATAAGGTCTGGGATCTTCCAGTTCATCTTTCGCAATGCCGGCAAATTGATCTGAAGTGATATTCCTGATGCAGTTACCGCTGGTTTGTATGGCATGCATTTCCACACTGGCGAGATCAGTCAGGATATCCGGTACGGTTTCCAGTGGCGGCCAGTTATATTGAATGTTCTGGCGGGTACTGAAATGACCGTAACCCTTGTCATACTTGCGGGCGATGTGTGCCAGCATGCGCATTTGTCTCGATGACAACAAACCATAAGGGATGGCCACACGCAACATGGGTGCATGGCGCTGGATATAGAGGCCATTCATCAACCGTAACGGACGGAATTCATCCTCGGTTAATTCACCGGCCAGAAAACGCCGGGTCTGATCGCGAAACTGTGCAACCCGTTCGTTGACTATGGTCTGGTCGTAATTATCGTATTTGTACATGTTTAATTAACTGATATATCTGTCACTTATAGAATAATCTAACCCGCGAACATAACAATCCATTCTTATGCTGAAAAGAAATTGATTATACTATGATTATACGTTTTTGTTATTAGAACTCGTTATTTTATCCCTCATCTTCCCTGGGATGGAACTCCGCAATCAATTCCTGCTGTTTACGGGCCGGGACCGGATCGTAATGGCTGAGCTCAATGGAAAATGAACCTGCTCCTCCGGTGATGGACTTGAGTTGCGACTGATAACTGTTGATCTCGCTTAATGGTACCTGTCCCCGGATATTGGTAATCCCGCCGGAAAGAGACACCGTATCGGTAATCCGGCCGCGCCGCACGGACAAATCAGCGGTAATATCTCCCATACTCTGGTTCGGTGTCATGATGCTGATATTCACCAGCGGTTCCAGTATCACCGGCCGGGCCTTTTTGACCGCATCGATAAATGCCTTCTTGCCTGCGGAAACAAACGCCACTTCTTTTGAATCCACAGTATGATATTTCCCGTCGTAGACGGTGACCCGGATGTCCTGCAACGGATGACCGGAAATTACACCCTCTTCCACCGCCTGCCTTACTCCTTTTTCTACCGCTGGAATAAACTGGCGCGGAATTACACCACCGACAACCTCATCGACAAATTCAAACCCTTCACCACGTGGTAATGGTTCGATACGCAGATAAACTTCCCCAAACTGACCGGCACCACCTGTTTGCTTCTTGTGCCGATAATGGCTTTCTGCAATTGTCGTGATGGTTTCGCAGTAGGCAATCCTGGGGGGATGCGTATCAATTTCTACATTGTAAGTATCTTTTAATTTCTCCAGTATCATGCGCAGGTGCAGTTCACCCAAACCACGGATCACCGTTTCATTCAGACTGGCATGATGTTCCACCAGGAAACTTGGATCTTCTGCCTGCAGCTTGTGCAGGGCATCCGAAATCTTTTGTTCATCACCACGGCTTTTTACTTCAATCGCCAGACCATACATAGGTGCCGGAAATTTTATCGAACGCAGATGAATATGATCTTCTTCGTGTGAATCATGTATGACCGCATCAAAATGAATGTCCTCTATCTTGGCGACAGCACAGATATCACCCGGTATTGCACTCTCTATTTCGATATTTTGTTTGCCCTGGAGCTTGAGTAAATGCCCGACCTTGAAAGGTTTACGCGCATCACCGATAAACAACTGACTGTCCCGGGCAATCCTGCCCTGATGTATCCGGAACATCCCCAGTTTACCGGCGTAGGGATCGATACTGACCTTGAACACATGGGCCAAAGCATGCAGTTGTGGATGGGGATGAATTTCAAACGGTTTGGCTCCTTTGCCTTCACCCTGTAAAAACTCCGGCGTATTGCCTTCCATGGGATTGGGCATCAAACGGGCAAACAATTCCAGTAACTCGGGAATGCCGGCACCAGTAGTTGCTGAGACAAAGCAAACCGGAACCAGGTGATCTTCACGCAGGGCCTGTTCAAATGGATCGTGCAATTGTTCCGGTGTGATTTCCTCACCCTGTTCCAGATAGATTTGCATCAGAACCTCATCCAGTTCGATCACCTGATCGATAATTTGAGTATGTGCTTCTTCCACGGATGAAAAATCAGTCTTGATGCCGTCTGCCTTCGGTTGAAAAAAACAATCCACCACCTGGCTACCGTGGTTCGCGGGTAAATTAACTGGTAAGCATTCACTACCAAAGGTTTCCTGAATGCTGGTGAGCAATGACTGTAAATCAGCATCCGGATGATCGATTTTGTTAATGATTATGAGACGATCCAGCTTCCGTTCTTTTGCAACCTGCATCAACTTGTGCGTGGTCATTTCGATTCCGGCCTGGGCATTGATAACGACGGCACAGGTTTCTACTGCAGGCAAAACCGCCATGGCCCTGCCTATGAAATCCGGGTACCCGGGAGTATCGATCAGATTGATATGACCACCGTGATAATCCATGCTGACGATGGCGCTATCCAGTGAATGTTGGTGTTTTTTTTCCAGGGCGTCGAAATCGCAAACTGCGGTCCCTTTCTCGACTGAACCCATGCTTTTGATTACACCTGCATGATGCAAGAGAGCTTCAGCCAAAGTGGTTTTCCCTGCCCCGCCATGACCTGTAAGCGCGATGTTGCGGATATCCGCAGTAGTATAGGTTGCCATCTGTTCCAACCTCATATTCTTATTATTCAGACGATGGATGGGCTCAACTAGAGCGCACTCCCTAATCCTTACTCTAAAGAATAGTGAAGCAAATGGCCGGATGAAAGGTAATCAGGATAATCAGTTAAAAGAATATCTTGCCAGCAGGGTCCGGCCCTTGCGGGTCAGATAGCCGTCGGAATCGATAAAACCCTCTTTTTTTGCCAATAGAAAGAAATAACTGGGTCTGTTCTTGGGTAAATATACCAACCCATCTCCGAACCGTGACTCCAGGACGCTGGCAATCTCTCCTTCCAGACTTTCGATGCCTTGTGTTTGAAAAACTGTACTCAAATCAATAACCTCCGGAAAAAAACGGACCGCCCAGACTGCGACGATCCGTCAGATATAAAATATGCTCTATCAGTAAATTATCATCAATAAGTTATATAGGATACTTAACTTGTAATGTCAAGTTTATATTATAACTTATTGATTAATAAGTATTAATAAGCTTAGATAAAATAGTGTAGCAGGTAGATTAAGGTTTTCAATCTAACTCCTACCTCCTGTCTGCTGACTTCTCAAGATAAATGTTGTTTCGCCAGATAATCATGGGCCTGCATTTCATTGAGGCGGCTGATCGTCCGCTGAAAGGATTTAGCCAGTCGATTTCCCACATAGAGGTGCTCCGGGTCGGCTGCCGCGGTCATGATCAATTTGACATTACGGTCATAAAATTCATCGACAAGCGTCATAAAACGTTTCGCCCGGTCGTTATCCGCTTCTTCCAGCACCGGGACATCAGCAATCAGAACCGTCTGGAACTGACGTGCGATTTCGATATAGTCCGCCGATCCCCTCGGCCCGTCACAAATATCCTGGAATTCAAACCAGACTACACCATCCCCGCATCGCACGGTTTTGATCGGCCGCCCTTCTATTTCAAGTACCACATTATCACTGCCTTCATTCGGGACAATATGACTAAAATTTTTATGCAACATCCGTTCTGCATCCTCATCCAGCGGGTAGTGATAAATCTCGGCCTTGTCCAGAAAACGCAAACGGTAATCGACCCCTGAATCGACATTCACCACATGGGTATAGGTCTTGATGAGATCAATTGCTGGCAAAAACCGGTCCCGCTGCAGACCATCACGGAATAATTGATCCGGTGCTTCATTCGAAGTGGCAACCAGTGTTAATCCACGTTCAAACAAAGCACCCAGCAAACCACTTAGCAACATGGCATCAGTGATATCCGTGACATGAAATTCATCAAAACATAACACACGTGTATCAGCTGTAATCTTGTCGGCTATCAGGCTTAACGGGTTTTCTTTCTTTTTAAATTGCTTCAGTTCATGATGAATCATCTGCATGAAGCGGTGGAAATGAATACGCTTCTTTTCTTCAATCGGCAGGCAGTCATAAAACGTATCAACTATCCAGGTTTTGCCCCGGCCCACCCCGCCCCAGAAATAAAGCCCCTTTACTATTGGTTTGGGTTTATTACCCAGGGTCTTTTTAATAATTGTGATTAACCCCTCCCCATGTTTGCATTCCGAAAGCAATGCATCATAGAGGACCTGGGTATGCTGTACGGCAATAGACTGTGCCGAATCTTCACTGAAATCCGCACGCAATAAATCCGCCTGATAACGTTCCCATGGAGTCATAGAATTTTAAAGAACTTTGTATTGTTATTTCATCCCTGCTGATACTTGTTGTTTTTATATTTTTTAATTATGGCTTTCACAGTATAGTCTATGCAATCATTTAACCGGAACTGAATCTCGCATAATCATTATATGCTGCTGGCTGCCATTTTAATCATATCAGTAATTGTTTTTTTCGGTCCGCAATTGTGGGCAGGTTATATACTGAAACGCTACAGTACCCAAATCGATGAATTCCCGGGAACTGGTGGTGAACTGGCCATACACCTGGTTGAAAAATTTCAACTGCCGGATATCAATGTGGAAAAAAGTGAACAGCAAAGCGATCATTATGATCCGGAACACAAAGCCATACGTCTTGCAGAAAATATCCATGATGGAAAATCAATGACTGCGATAGTCGTAAGCGCGCATGAGGTTGGTCATGCCATACAACATGCCACCGGTTACCGGCCGTTCTTTTTACGCTGGCACCTCGCAAAATTCATCAGATACACGGAAAAGTTTGCCTCCATATTACTGGTGGTATTTCCGGTCGCTGCATTGTTAACACGTTCACCGGCTGTTGGGGTACTCATGTTTCTGGTGGGTGCCGGTACCTTGTTATTACCTGTGATATTCCATTTGATTACACTGCCAGTGGAACTGGATGCCAGTTTCAACCGGGCCTTGCCGATATTGGCCGCCGGAAAATATATTCCGGAATCCGGCATCCCGGTAGCAAAACAAATACTGCGTGCCGCCGCACTCACTTATGTGGCCGCATCACTCGCCAGCGTGTTTAATTTTTACCGGTGGATTGCGATATTACGACGGTAAAACATAGACCAATCCCTGGTTCTCAATTAATCTGGTACCAGGGATATATTGGATAAATAGCCTATGTACCATTTCGATCGCATTTATGAACTGCACAAAATCCTGTCCGACAGGCGCACCCCGATTCCGCGCAAACTGCTGGAAGAAAAAATGGAATGTTCACGCGCAACTATCCGGCGCACCATTGAAGTAATCAGGGATTATCTCGGCGCTCCTCTCAAATATGACCGTAAGCTAAACGGCTATTATTATGACAAATCGGAAAATTCAAACTATGAACTGCCCGGTCTCTGGTTCAATTCATCTGAAATTTATGCCTTGCTCACAACACATTCCCTGCTCTCCAAGGTACAACCCGGATTGCTCGAACCACATGTTGGGCCATTAATTGAGCGGTTGAATTCGATTCTCGATCAGCAAAAAACCGGACGCGAAGTTGCAAAACGTATTCGTATTCTCCAGGCAACACCACGCATTGCTGATTTTGATATTTTCAGAAAAGCCGCAGATGCTCTGGTATGCCGGAAAAAAATCAAAATGCTCTATCATGGGCGTGAACGTGATAAAACGACTGAACGCTGGATTTCACCACAGTGCATGGTCTATTACCGCGATAACTGGTATCTGGATGGCTGGTGTCATACGAACAAAGGACTGCGCACCTTTTCCCTCGATCGAATGCACATTGTTTATACCGGAGAAAAAGCAAAAGATATTAATGAAGCACAACTCAATGAACATTATGCCGATGCCTACGGTATCTTTGCCGGCAAGGCAACACAAAAAGCCGTTATCCGGTTTTCAAAAAATGCCGCAAAATGGGTGGCGGATGAACACTGGCATTCAAAACAGGAGTCCAAAGTATTTCGAAGCGGCGAACTGGAAATGACCATACCTTACAGTGATCCACGTGAATTAATCATGGATATACTAAAATATGGTGCGGAAGCAGAAGTAATCTCACCCAAAGAACTGCGTGAAGAAGTCAAAAAACACTTGTGGAATGCACTGCAAAACTATCAACCTGAAAAGAAATCACCATGAAACTAGCCAGCTTTGAAGCCATTGTGAGAGTATTGAACGATGCAAATACGCATTATCTGGTTGTAGGCGGGCTGGCGGTTGCAGCTCATGGTTATGGCAGGGCGACATTTGATGTTGATATTGTTCTTCAGTTGCAGCCGGAAAATGTACACAATGCATTACAGGCACTGGGTTCATTAGGTTACAAACCATTTGTACCTGTGAAGGCCATTGATTTTGCTGATCCGGCTATCCGTAAAAGCTGGATTGAAGAAAAAAACATGATTGTATTTCAGTTATATAGTGAGCAGCACCCGGAAACCCGGATTGATATATTCGTCGCTGAGCCGTTTGATTTCGATACTGAATACACCAATGCTTTGATAGAAGAATTTATTCCCGGTTATAGCATACGATTTGTCAGAATCGAGACATTACTTCAGATGAAAGAACTTGCCGGCCGGGAAAAAGATATGGAAGATATACGGCAGTTAAAAATACTGATGGAAAGCTCCAATAATGGCTGATAAAACCACTCCTGATGCCGATGCAGTTAAACGCGCCTGGCATAAGCATAATCTGGAACATTTCCGTTATTTCCGTTCCTTGAGTTTGCGCACTAAACTTGAAGCCGTTGAAGGCATGGCAGATATTGTCCGCCGTTTCCAGGAATTACGCGAACAACGTAATTTCAACAACGCTACAAAAGGTGAAACACTTATGAGCAAGGGCATACAAAATGAAATTTACTCACACAAGGCCGGGATTACAGAATTCTGTCAACGGCATGGTGTGCGCAGGCTTGAGGTCTTTGGTTCAAGCCTCCACACTGAGTCGCCGCATGATATAGATTTTCTGGTAGATCTTGGAGAACGCTCTGCAAGTGATTATGCAGCAACATACTTTGATCTTCTGGAATATTTGCAAAGCCTCTTCAAGCGTCCTGTTGATCTCGTTACACCTGCCGCTTTAGAAAATCCATACTTCCGGCAACGGGTTGAACAGGACAAATCCTTGCTCTATGCAGATTGAAGAACGCAAATATCTGTTCGATATCCAGCGCGCAGCGGATCGCATCACCCGTTTCTGTGCGAATAAACAATACCAGCAATATCACTCTGACGAGCTTCTTCGCTCTGCCGTCGAACGGCAATTTGAAATTATTGGTGAAGCTTTATCCCGGTTAGTCAGGCTTAATCCGGAAGTTACCGCGCGTATTCCGGAACACCGCCGTATCATTGCCTTTCGTAACATTCTCATTCATGGTTATGCCACTGTTGATGATCAGATAGTATGGGGCGTGATCGAAAACTATCTGCCCGCTCTGCACGCATCAGTGACGGCTTTTCTGGATGATGAATGAACCAATCTAATATGATCAGGCGGTATACTTTCACACCTTGAACATCTTCCAGATCAAAATCACCCTGAAACATATCCGCCCGCAGATATGGCGACGCATCCTGATCCCCGCAGATATTAAAATGGGCAGATTACACGACATTATCCAGACCACCATGGGTTGGGGAAATTACCACCTGCATCAATTCATCATTGGTGATATCCGCTATGGCGTCCCTGATCCGGAATTCCCGGACAACACCAGAAATGAAACCAATGTACGGCTGGACAAAATTGTTAAACCAGGAAATACATTTATATATGAGTACGATTTTGGCGACAGTTGGGAGCACGAAATCAAAATAGAAAAAATGCTGCCCCCGGAAGACCAGCGTTATCCCGTTTGCATTGCCGGCAAACGCGCCTGCCCGCCTGAAGATTGTGGTGGTTTCCCCAGCTACCAACATCTGCTCAGGACATTGCGTAACCCGAAACACAAGGAATACGAAGACATGCTGGAGTGGATCGGCGAAGACTTCGACCCGGAAGCCTTCGATCTCGTTGAAACCAACAAAGCCCTGTGGCGGTTGCGTTAAATAATTCAGCGATATAGATTTAATTTTGACGTCATGCTGGCGAAAGCCAGCATCCAGTCAGACAGATTTATCATCAATAAACTGTTTTCTATTCCACAAACATTTCTTGTAATACTTCCAGCAATTGTGCTGAAACATGTTTATCCAGTTTGCCCAGGCGCTTGACCAGCCGGGCTTTATCCACAGTGCGGATCTGGTCAAGCACGATCTGGCCTTTTTTGCGTTTGAAGGTAAGCGGGATGCGGGTTGGATAATCACGTCCCTTTGTGGTCATGGGAGCGACAATCACCGTCCCGATATGTTGGTTCATCTCGTCGGGGGAGATGATGACACAAGGCCGGGTCTTGCGGATTTCATGTCCAATTACGGGATCCAGATTGACCAGATAAATATCAAAACGGGAAATTACCAGCGCCATTCTGATTCATCCCATTCCGTGGAAAGATTAACATCTGCATCAAGCAACCTGTCATCACCTTGTTCCGCCATACTGGAAAATGATTCTGCCCAACCGCTGCGAGGTGAGTGTGCGGGTTTAATAATCAGGGTATCGTCATCCACCTCTATTTCTACACTGTCTTTTAGATGGCATTGTTCCAGAACCGACTTTGGCAAGCGGATCCCTCTGGAATTACCGATGCGGACTATATTAGCTTTCATGATTGAACCTGCAAAAAATAATGTGACCACATTGTAATTACATATAAAAATGACGTCAAATAAAAAATCCTCCCCACTGACTCACTTCTTGAGCCTCCCCCTGCTTTAACCTCTTCCCCGTGTGCCCGTTTGCAAAGCGGTAGCCTGTGCCTATTAACAGCCATTCTCCCTCCGGGAGAATGGCTGGGATGAGGGAAACATTAGCTTTTTTTGATCCCTTCCCCCTTGACGGGGGAAGGTTGGGATGGGGGTGAAAAATGCCAGTTCATGCAAAAACAAAAAATATCTGTCGGTGTATTCTTATAAGTACCTTACTCTCCGCCTGCGCCACCCACCCGGACAAAATGCAGGCAGCGTATGTTTCACCCATTGAATATCAAAACTACAGTTGCGAACAGCTTTCCATGGAAATGCGCTATGTTTCACAGCGGGCAAACGAACTCTACGGCGCACTGGATAAAGAAGCCGGAAACGATACAGCCCAGATGACCATCGGCCTCATCCTGTTCTGGCCTGCCCTGTTCTTTCTCGAAGGGGGAGATGATGCCCGCGCAGCGGAATATTCCAGATTAAAAGGCCAACGTGAAGCCCTCGAACGTGCAGCTATCCAGAAACAATGCGACCCCACAATGATCCCGAAATTTGAAGAACCGAAACAACCAGAACCGGTTCAAGAACAAAAAGATGGCACCATGTTTTAATGTCATATGCTTCCTTTGTCATTTCGAGCCATGTCCCGAACGAATGTGAGGGAGCTTGCGAGAAATCTCTGCCTAAAAAGACAAAGCAGCCAATTTTATGTTGGTCCATTTTGAAATTGGACTATATTTATTATTTGGGGGCTCTACAGGATGACAAGAATCAATAAATCATCAGGGAATAATAATGGACTACATCAAGTTCTTTTCTAATTCTATCAGGCATTATCTAGTCACTTCATTGTGGTATTGCTTTTAATATGACCAAAAACCACATTGCTCATGTTAAACAGGATAAAAATGGCCAATGGATTGAGCATAGGCTTCATGAGCATTTGCATAAAGTTGCCAATTTAGCGGGAGGGTTTGCAAAAGCATTCAGTAGTGAAGATTGGGCATATCTATCAGGATTATGGCACGACCTTGGTAAATACCGGCCAGCGTTCCAAGTTCATATCAAGAAGGGTAGTGGCTATGTTCCTGATGCACATATTACGAGTGAAAATAACCCTATCACGGCTCATGCATCAACGGGTGCACTATATGCAATGGAGAAACTTGGTTCACATGGAGCCATCCTGGCCTACTTAATTGCAGGGCATCATGCGGGGCTGCCAGATTTCGAGATCGATGACGCTAAAGGGAGGGCGCTTTTGGAAATACTCAAAGCCGACAAAGATCTGTTACGGGAAGCATTAGAACAAAATATTCCAGACAACATATTGAATGGAGATTTGCCAAAAACTCCGCCGTTAGGTCGTCCAGAAAATTTCCACTTGTGGATACGCATGCTTTTCTCTTGTTTGGTTGATGCGGACTTCTTGGATACTGAAAGCTTTATGTCTCCCGATAAAGCGGTGAATAGAACATCAAATTTTACTCCCAAAGACCTGTTGCCTTGTTTTAATCAATATATGGAATCGCTCCAACTCAAAGCTCTGGATACCAATGTCAATCATCTCCGTTCCGAGATACTTTCTACTTGCCGTAATAAAGCTATAGGTTCAACTGGTATTTATACAATGACAGTACCGACTGGAGGTGGCAAAACACTCTCAAGCCTGGCTTTCGCACTGGAACATGCTGCTGCTCATAACAAGGAACGAATCATCTATGTGATCCCGTATACCAGCATTATTGAGCAAACGGCAAATATTTTTCGTGACATATTCATGCCATTAGGCGAAGTACTAATTGAACATCACAGCAATACCGAACCTGACAAAGAGAATAAAGAAAACAGCTGGTCCCGATTGGCAACAGAAAACTGGGACGCTCCACTGATTGTAACTACTACAGTTCAATTGTTTGAATCTCTGTATGCAGCTCGGACCAGTCGTTGCAGGAAGCTGCATAATCTGGTTAATAGCGTGATTGTTTTAGATGAAATTCAATTGCTGCCTCCTGAACAGTTGAATCCCATACGGCATGTAATCGAGTCATTAATGGAACATTATGGGGTGACTTTTGTTATGACCACAGCCACTCCCACCGGATTTAAAGAACATGTCAATCCATTTGGTGCGAAATTGCTGCAAGGCATCTCCAGCGAGGAAATTATTGACTCGCCAGCGAATTATTATGACCAACTTAACCGTGTCCATTACAGGTTGCCTGATAACTTCAGCCATTCCCAAAGCTGGGATGAAATAGCGGGGGAATTAACAAACCACGAGTCAGTTCTGGCAATCGTAAACACAAGAAAAGATGCCAAGGAACTATGGGAAAGAATGCCAAAAGGTACATATCATCTTTCGGCTCTCATGTGTGCTGAGCATAGATCGCAGATCATCAAGGAAATCAGGGAACGATTAAAGCCAGGACATGACGAGCCAACAAAAGTCATTAGCACTCAATTGGTTGAAGCCGGTGTGGATTTTGATTTTCCTGTAGTGTACCGCGCACTCGCTGGTTTGGATTCCATTGTGCAGGCTGCAGGGCGCTGCAATCGTGAAGGCAAACTGGATAAAGGCGAGGTGGTTGTTTTTGTTCCGCCGACCGATCTGCCCAAGGGCATACTCTCTACAGCAACCCATACTGCTGTATCTATACTAACCGGTTTTACAGATGATATTCAGGCTCCTGGTACTTTTCAGCGTTACTTTGAACAATTTTTTGCCAGCGTCAGAGAACATGACAAATATGGCGTGCTCAATAAATTGCAACAAACTGCTGATGAAGGACAAATTCAGTTTCGTACAGCAGCACAGCGATTCAAAATGATTGATGACAAAGATACAGTACCAGTCTTCGTTCGCTATGGAGAAGGAGATACTTTGATTAACATTCTGTCAAAGGGGCAACCATATCGCGAGTTATTAAGGAAGTTACAAAGATTCACCGTGACGATCTATCGATACCAGTTTGAAGCAATGCTCAATCGCGGTGATATTCAAGAAATATGTAAAGGATTTTATGCCCAGTCAGGCTCGGGAGTTTATAGTGATAACCTTGGTCTCATGGTTGAGCAACCAGCATTAACCCCAATAAATTCTGTAATTTGAGGTAAGGACTATGCTAAGTAATGATTCATTTTGTATAGAGGTGAAAGGCGACTTTGCCTGTTTTACCCGGCCAGAAATGAAGGTTGAACGGGTTTCTTACGATGTGATTACCCCCTCAGCGGCAAGGGCGATATTCGAAGCTGTCTTATGGAAACCTGCAATAAAATGGGAGATCACAAAGATTGAAGTGCTCAATCCAGTGCGCTGGGTCAATATCCGCCGCAATGAAGTAGGTTCAATCATCAGCAGCCGGAATATTTCTACTGCGATGAATGGAGGCAAAGCCAGTCTGCAAATACTGGTTGAAGATGAGCGTCAGCAAAGAGCTGGGTTGTTTTTAAGAGACGTCGCTTACCGGCTTCATGCCAAATTCACCTTACAGGACGACAGCAAGCACATTCATCGTTATCCGCATTTGCAGTGTGCCGACTCAGAAACTTCTGAAAACTCTTTCACTAAATTTGCGGAAATGTTTAAACGACGTGCACTCAAGGGGCAGTGTTTTAATCAACCCTATCTGGGTACTCGCGAGTTTTCTTGCTCATTCCGGTTTATAGAACAAAATGATCTGGGAAAAGAGATGTCAACTTATCCAGCCATTTCCGAGAATAAAGCACTGGGTTGGATGCTGTATGACATGGATTTCTCTGACCTGAACAACCCAACTCCGCGTTTCTTCAATGCTGAAATGATTGCCGGTGTGATTAATATACCTGAATGGGACAGTGAGGAGGTGCGGGGATGATTATTGCTTCACTTGAGTCGTACTATGAGCGTGCACATGCTGCCGGTAATCTACCTCCTCTCGGCTGGATGAACCTGCCATTAGATTACATCCTAATAATCAATGAAAAGGGAGAATATGTGTCACTGATGCCAAATTTTGAAATGGACGGAAGCAAGAGAAAAAGAAACACAGCCATCCTTCCGGCAATTGGGAAACAAGCAATTAAACATACTAATTCGGGAGAAGACCCTAACTTGCTCTGGGATAACGCGTCGTTTGTTTTCGGATTGACAAGTGAAGATGCAAACGAAAAAGACATTATAAAATCAAAAAAACGTCTAGAACATTTTACGAATTTAACAAATATGGTTTTTTCAGTGACAAATGATGCTGGATTAATGGCGCTGAGAAAATTTTATAGTAAATTTCAATCTTACTTAAACAAAATAATAAAATCTGGTGTTACAAAATCAGACGTTATTACTTTTAAGCTCAATATTGATTCATGCCTTTTGCTAGAACGTCCTGCAATATTAGAAGTAATAAACAACTACCTTGAATCTAGTAGTGAAACATATCCTGGCACATCAATGATCGATGGCGGTAGTGAACCGATCGCATTAAATCATTATTCAATCAAGAATGTTCGTGGCACAAGCTCAGATGGGCCATTAGTTGCATTCAATGATTCTGCTTACGAATCTTATGGGGCAAAAAAAGGGGCAATGTCTCCTGTTGGAAATAGAACAATGATAGCTTACACCACGGCCTTGAATCATCTTCTGCGGAATGGTTCTGAACAACGTTTCCAAGTAGGCGATACATCAACTGTATTCTGGTCCGACAAAACAAATGATTTTGAGAATAATTTCGCAACAATTTGGGGGGCAATATCTAGCAAAGATGATCCAGATAAATATACCAATGCTGTAAAAGCAATTTTCAAATCGGTCGACCGCGGGCATTTCAACGATAATGATGGGAAAATTCAGTTTTATGTTCTGGGATTATCACCTAGCACTGCTAGGATTGCTGTCCGCTTCTGGATCGTTGGTATCGTTAGCGAGTTTGCTGGCCGGATCAAACAACATTTTGAATATCTTCAGATAATACATAGCAATAATGTACTGGAATATCTTCCCTTATATTATTTATTAAAGAATATTGCAGTCCAGGGTGAGAGTAAAAATATTCCACCTAATCTTGGTGGTGAAGTAATGCAGAGCATACTTACAGGACGACCCTACCCATACACTCTTTTTGCTGCTGCTATCAGGCGATGCAAATCTGAACAAGATGTTAGTTATCCCCGTGCAGCAATTATCAAGGCTTATTTAAACCGAATTCATAATACGGAGGGAATTAAAGTGGCTCTGGACAAAGAAAATTCAAATACGGCTTATAGACTAGGCAGGCTTTTCGCAACGCTAGAAAAAATACAACGAGACGCGTTAAATATTGAAACGATACGTGAAAAATATTACGGGTCGGCAAGCTGTAGCCCCGTTACAGTATTTCCTACTCTTCTAAAACTTAAAAACCATCATGTAGCGAAATTAAAAGAGTCAAGCCAGATTTACTACGAAAAGTTGATTGGGGAAATTATGTTAGAAGTACCAGACAATATTCCTGCAAATCTGTCACTTCAGGATCAAGGCAGATTTGCTGTTGGCTACTATCATCAACGTCAGGATCTTTTTACCAAAAAACCTTCAAATGAACCAGGAGAAAAACCATGAGCTTGGATAACCGCTATGACTTTGTTTACTTGTTAGATGTAAAAGACGGCAACCCTAATGGTGATCCGGATGCAGGTAATTTACCGAGGGTTGATGCAGAAACTGGGAAAGGATTGATAACCGATGTGTGTTTAAAACGAAAAGTCAGAAATTTCATTGAAATGACCAAATCTACTGAACAGGGTTATCGGATCTATGTGAAAGAAAAAGCGGTACTTAATAATTTCCATAAAGAAGCATATGCGGCTTATAAATTAAAGCCGGAACAGAAAAAACTACCTAAAAATGAACAAGATGCCAGAAAGGTAATTGGCTGGATGTGTGAAAATTTTTACGATATTCGTACCTTTGGAGCAGTTATGACCACTGAGGTAAATTGTGGCCAAGTGAGAGGTCCAGTACAACTCACATTCTCACGATCAATTGATCCTATTATTTCCCAAGAACACTCAATAACACGAATAGCCGTTACTAATGAAAAGGATTTAGAGAAAGAACGCACAATGGGTCGTAAATTTACAGTTCCATATGGTCTGTATGTCAGTCACGGTTTTATATCTGCACACCTTGCGCAACAAACAGGTTTTTCGAATGATGACCTTGAATTACTTTTTCAAGCTTTGGAAAATATGTTTGAGCATGACCGTTCAGCCGCACGAGGTGAGATGACGGCTCGAGGTCTGTATGTATTTAAGCACGACAGTAAATTAGGTAATGCGCCGGCGCATAATCTTTTTGAACGCATTACAGCGGAGTTAAAGGATAAATCCACACCGCCCAGGGCGTTTACTGATTATCTAATTTCAGTAGATGAAACGAATATACCTAATGGCGTAAAACTTATCCGCCGTGTTGGATAAATAAAATTGGTCATGGATGATCCAATCCCCATTTCCGCTCTACAACACTATGCCTTTTGTCCGCGCCAGTGTGCTTATATTCATATAGAACGGCTCTGGCAGGATAATTTTCTAACTGCGAAGGGCAATCAGTTGCATGAGCGCGTTCACAGCAACGAAACAGAGAAGCGAGGCAATTTGAAAACAGAACGCGGGGTTCAGGTTTCTTCTGAAAAATATGGGCTTACTGGCAAACTGGATCTGCTAGAAATTCAATCGGAGCCTCTCCAACTGACTCCAGTTGAATATAAACGTGGAAAACCCAAGATCAGTGATTGTGACCGCATTCAACTTTGTGCACAGGTTCTTTGTCTTGAAGAAATGTGCAACACTTCAATTAATCGTGCTGCTTTATGGTATTGGCAGGTACGCAAACGCGAATGGATTGAGATCGACGAATCTATTCGCAATCTGACAATCGATACTATTAATGCCGTACATAAGTTGATAGAGAGCAATTCACTTCCAAAGGCCATATATACAACTTCCTGCAAAGCATGTTCATTCTTTGATATTTGCCAACCGCGTAAATCCGATCAATCCGCCAGATATATAAAGGAGCTATTCAGGGATGAAAAAATTACTGAATAATTTATATGTGACAACGGATGGCAGCTATGTTCACAAAGAACGGGAAACGCTGATTATCGAACAGGAAGGCGAAAAGGTATTCCAGTTACCTTTTCATTCTATACAGAACATGTTCTGTTTTGGCCGCATCATGGTGTCACCTGCTTTAATGGCTGCCTGTGGTGAAAAAGGTATAGGCATTTCTTTTTTCACAGGATACGGTAAATTCCAGTCCCGCGTACAAGGCCCGCAATCAGGCAATGTGTTACTGCGCCGCGCTCAATATCGCGAGGCGGATGATTCACCACAGATATTAGCCAAACTGTTCATTGCGGCCAAACTGGTCAATTGCCGCAATATCATCATGAAGCATCAGCGTAATCATGGCCAGGATGAACGGCTTGAGAGGCTTGCAAAGTATCTCGCAACCAATCTCAAACGGCTTGAGAGAAGCAACGATGTTGATCAGATGCGCGGTATTGAAGGCGACTCTGCTGCTTCTTATTTTTCTTGTTTCAATAATCTGATTGTGGAGAACTTGAGAGATTCGTTTCCTTTCTCCGGTCGCACTAAAAGACCACCGCTGGATCGCGTCAATGCCCTGCTCTCTTTTTCCTATACTTTGTTAACTTATGAGATTGCTTCAGCTTTACAAGGCGTAGGTATTGATCCATATGTCGGATTTTTGCATACGGATCGATCCGGCCGGGTCAGTCTGGCACTGGACATGCTCGAAGAATTCCGGGCATGGTGGTGTGACCGGTTTGTGTTGACTTTAATAAACCGTAAACAGATTACCCCAGATGATTTTATTGAAGAAAGCAGTAATGCCATACGCTTGACGGATGATGCACGGAAAATGGTATTAACTGCTTGGCAAGAGAAAAAGCAGGAAGAACTACAACATCCCTATACTGATGAAAAAATTCAGATAGGTTTATTGCCACATGTTCAAGCCATGTTACTGTCACGCTATCTACGCAAAGACATGGAAATCTATACACCTTTTATCGCCCGTTAGAAATCATGCTCGTTCTTATTACCTATGACGTGAACCTGACCAGTGATGGCGGTAGCAAACGATTGCGTCACATCAGCAAAACATGCCTGGATTATGGTGTACGTGTGCAATATTCCGTGTTTGAATGTGAAATTACACCAGCGCAATGGGTTGAGTTAAAAGCAGCTTTATTAGATATCTATGACCCTGTAACTGACAGCCTGCGTTTCTACTACCTTGGGGCTAAATGGAAGCGTAAAGTGGAGCATCATGGGGCAAAAGAAACGCCGGATATCATCCGGGATACCTTGATTTTATAGCTCTGCTAACCCTATGCTCTCACTGTAACCCTGATAGGTTAGCGCATAATTAACCTATTGATATTTCTGACTGATTGTATTTCCAATTAATCAGTTTCGTTCTTTAACAATTTATTTTATCAGTTTAGCGCATATTCTTAACTTAACTGTTGTCATACAGTGAGTTAGGATAAGGCTATCGCGTCCCGCGCGGACGCGTGGATTGAAACACTGCACCAGGCACGACCGGAGCTGGGCCGGAGTCCATCGCGTCCCGCGCGGACGCGTGGATTGAAACAGGGAAGATAATGGGCTGAAAAAAGAGACCATTAATCGCGTCCCGCGCGGACGCGTGGATTGAAACCCGGAACGGCTCAATGCCATCCGTGAGGATTTGAAATCGCGTCCCGCGCGGACGCGTGGATTGAAACGATGTTCATCAAGGGTGGCAATGTTTCCGAAGTGATCGCGTCCCGCGCGGACGCGTGGATTGAAACCTGAAATGTCGCATGAATATAAATCAGTAAAATATATCGCGTCCCGCGCGGACGCGTGGATTGAAACTGCAATTCCATGACAGACCCTCCAGGGTAATTAAATCGCGTCCCGCGCGGACGCGTGGATTGAAACACCGGTATCGGTAGTGAGGGATACAAGGCACTACAATCGCGTCCCGCGCGGACGCGTGGATTGAAACAAAAGATAACTTCGGAACACTTTACCGCAAGGAACATCGCGTCCCGCGCGGACGCGTGGATTGAAACACATCAACAAGATATCGATAATGCGGCTCAACTTTATCGCGTCCCGCGCGGACGCGTGGATTGAAACCGGTTCGTATAAAACGATTGACCATGAATCCGTAGATCGCGTCCCGCGCGGACGCGTGGATTGAAACAAAATTAATGATGGAGACGTTGCGCGATCTGCACATCGCGTCCCGCGCGGACGCGTGGATTGAAACGATGTAGTCGTCGCTATAAACTGGTATCGCCGGATATCGCGTCCCGCGCGGACGCGTGGATTGAAACCAATTTGTCCGGCAATACACAAACGTTCCGGATCATCGCGTCCCGCGCGGACGCGTGGATTGAAACGGGTTATAAGCGTAAGCAAACCTGACAACCTCCAATCGCGTCCCGCGCGGACGCGTGGATTGAAACCGGCAGCTTCAGGCTGGAGAAGTCCAGCTTGATGATCGCGTCCCGCGCGGACGCGTGGATTGAAACTTTGGGTTGAGTGTCAGTTTCAAAGGCGATGTTAAATCGCGTCCCGCGCGGACGCGTGGATTGAAACCAGTGTTTGCAGTTTGCAGAAGCGGGTTGCATCGCATCGCGTCCCGCGCGGACGCGTGGATTGAAACCGCTAACGGGCCTGCAATGCGGCTGCCCCATTCGATCGCGTCCCGCGCGGACGCGTGGATTGAAACGTTGATTGGCTGCCTGGTGAATGGCCACGACCCGATCGCGTCCCGCGCGGACGCGTGGATTGAAACCTGTCCGGCAGTCCTGGTGGCCGGTAAGTCCTGGTATCGCGTCCCGCGCGGACGCGTGGATTGAAACACGCACAACGCCGGCACCTGGTCATAGCCGCGCATATCGCGTCCCGCGCGGACGCGTGGATTGAAACCTGTTTATTCCAGCCATCTCAACCCCCCAGCTTTATCGCGTCCCGCGCGGACGCGTGGATTGAAACACGGGCGGGAAGGGCGCGCAACCTCAAAACGTCGCATCGCGTCCCGCGCGGACGCGTGGATTGAAACCCGGAACACCAGTGTTACGTGGAACCTTTTGCTGATCGCGTCCCGCGCGGACGCGTGGATTGAAACTATATTCAGCGTCTGCCGGATCACATACTTTTTTAATCGCGTCCCGCGCGGACGCGTGGATTGAAACGGGCAAGGTTACCGTTCTATGAACCCAGCGATGCGCATCGCGTCCCGCGCGGACGCGTGGATTGAAACAATACGTCTGGGCAAACCAGATTGACGATCCGCAAATCGCGTCCCGCGCGGACGCGTGGATTGAAACAGCATGGATCACGGCGCTGACGGCCGCGGCGGAAAATCGCGTCCCGCGCGGACGCGTGGATTGAAACCGGAGCCATTAACAATCTACCGGGATTATTTGATAGATCGCGTCCCGCGCGGACGCGTGGATTGAAACGGCATGGTGTTGATGTAACTCTCCAGCCATTCCTTATCGCGTCCCGCGCGGACGCGTGGATTGAAACGAGGTCCTTCACGTTCCATTCCGGCATCACTTCGTATCGCGTCCCGCGCGGACGCGTGGATTGAAACAACTGATACCGTGCCATAAAAAATTAATCCTGAAAATCGCGTCCCGCGCGGACGCGTGGATTGAAACATCGTGTTCCTGGAACAGCCCCTGCGTTATCTGATCGCGTCCCGCGCGGACGCGTGGATTGAAACATGCGAATATATAACGACCGGAGCCGACCCGGTCAAATCGCGTCCCGCGCGGACGCGTGGATTGAAACTTGGGTATTGATGGGGAGGTTATAGAGTATCCGGATCGCGCCCCGCGCGGGCGCGTGGATTGAAACTCAAAAATCAGGTATTCACAAGACCGTGACGGGTGGTCGGCTGTCCACCATTGCACCTGTTGCCCGTTACCGGGAAGAAGGGCCGCATGATCGCCGTCTAATTTCCATGTCTCGCCACAGTCTGATTTAATTATAGCCCTATGCGCATTGATATCAAAATAGATGATCGTGCCGTCATTGCCGCTTTGCAGCGGTTACAACAGACCGGCGCGGACGCGGGAATTGAACAGGATGCATGTCAGGTTAACAGCGACAAATATGCATAAGATTGCTTCGTCACTATGTTCCTCGCAATGACATGCCGCAAATTTTGTTCTGAATTAATATTAAAAGCAGATTTCTCTACCACTTTCCGGGTTACTGCCAAATTTCTCGCAAGCACCCTCACATTCATTCGGGACATGGCTCGAAATGACATCTATTTCAGAATGCCTTCAACCATGATTTTCATTGATAACAAATAATTCAACAGAAACCTTAAGCCCACCAAGATCGTTGGAGCGATCAAAACTGATTTTCCCGTTATAGTGATTTACAATATCACGCACGATGGACAGACCCAGACCATGTCCGCTGACTGATTCATCAAGCCGCAATCCTCGTTGACTTAATGATTCGAGTTGATCTGCAGGACAACCCGGACCATCATCCTCAACACTAAATGTATGATCATTTTGAACTGTGATCCGCACTTTGTTATTTGCCCATTTACAGGCGTTGTCTGCAAGGTTGCCGAATAGCTCCAACATGTCTTCGCGGTCTGCCGGCCATGTGACTTTGGTTGTGATATTTAATGTAATGTCCGGATTTTTATCCCGGTGAATTTGCCGCAGTGTGTTCACAAGCTGTGGCAAATCATGCTCGGGGTTGAATCGTCGCCCGGATTTACCGTCCCCGGCTAGACGTGCGCGATTCAACTCACGTTCCAGCGCATGCTCTATGGATTCGACTTGATGATTGAAACGTTGTAGTAGTTGAGGTTTATCAGTGAATACCGGATCAGCAGAAATACGGCCCAGCATACTGAGCGGTGTTTTCAGCGCGTGAGCCAGATTACCAACTGCTGTTCGTGTTTTCACCAGACGTCGTGACAATAATTCCAGTAAAACATTAACCTCTCTGACAAGCGGCGCTATTTCCGCAGGTACATCTTCCGGCAGTTTTTCTGCTTCACCAATACTGACGCGTTCGAGATTAAGACGGGTAGCGGCAAGTGATTTCAGTGATCGATGCACTATCCATTGCTGGGTCAATAACAATAGAAGTAGTAAACCAATAGTTACCAGCAAATATAATTGCTGAATGGTCCTGATGCCTTCATCTACTGCAGACATATCTTCTGCAACACTGATAGTTACCGGATAACCCTGCTTGTTGAAACCTTTGCTCAAGACAAGCAAAGGCTGATCCAGCGGCCCGGTAATACGCTGTTTCCCGGTAGCACCCACTTCAACCTGGCGAATATCCAGTGACTGATCCCAGAATGACCGGGAACGTAATACATAACCGCTGGCGTTGATTTGATAATAGTGCCCGGAAAATGGCCCGCGGTTATAAAGACCATCAGGTTCCTGTGTAATTTCAGGCAATCCCGACTGGTTGAATGTCAATCCAGACAGCAGGCTGTCAATATCATGCAACATGCGGGACGCAATGTATTTTTCCGTAACATGTTGAATGGCCAGACTAACCAGCAACCATTGCACAGCAAAGACCAGCAACAGAACAACTACCAAACCGCTGCCCAGCCTGGCTTTTAATGATTTCACGATGCTTCCTTGAATATATAACCCTGACCCCTGCGTGTTTCTATACGGTCTGCGCCGATTTTGCGCCGCAGGCGATTAATGTAAACTTCAATCAGATTTTCATCACCAGAAACATCCCCACTCCAGGCATGTTCGAGTAATCGCGTTTTGGATAGTATCTTGCCGGTATTATTCATGAGGTATTCCAGTAAACGGTATTCCGTCGCAGTTAAATGAATAGTGTTGCCACCATCCAATGTAACATTTTGCCGTTCGGCATCCAGCACCAGTCCGGCAACGGACAATACCGGATCAGCACGGCCATGCCTGCGCCGGATTAATGCATGGATACGGGCAACCAGTTCCTCAAGATGAAACGGTTTGCTGAGATAATCATCAGCGCCGGCCTTGAAACCATCCACTTTTTCATGCCAGGCGCCGCGTGCTGTTAATATCAACACTGGTACATCATTACCACGTTCACGCCAGTGCTGTAATACTTCCAGACCGGGCCGTTCCGGTAAACCCAGATCAAGTATGATTGCATCATAGGGTTCTGTATCACCCATAAATTCGCCGTTGATACCATCGTTACTGGTATCAACAACAAAACCTGCCTGCATAAGCGCCTGCTTCAGTTCCTCAACCAGTTGCAGATCATCTTCCACAATTAATAACCGCATCAGAACCTATCTCAAAATTAAGATTTTCACAATTGAAGCCTGTTGGTCGTCATTCTGGCGCAAGCTGGTATCCATTTTGCCCCGGCAGGGGAAAAGTACGGTTGCATGGATGCAGGAAGTAGAACGAAGCTGGAATCCGGACCAAGGATGGAGATAGATTGTCTACTGGATGCTGGCATCCGCCAGCATGACGGAATTTTATAAATCATGGTTGCATACAGAGAATAATTAAATTTGATATTAATTCTAGTCATCCTGTTCGTATTTGAGCACCTGACCAGTGCTCGCATCCACTTCGAGTTCCCACACTACTCCATTTTCATCGACCAGTTCCAGTTCATAGACATAACGGCCATCTTCATCTTCCAGTTCAATCTCGATAATGCGTCCGGGATAGTCCCTGCGTACCTGTTTAATGAGATCTTCCAGCGGAATGATCTTGCCGGACTGTTTTAATTCCCAGACTTTATCTGCCTTAAGGTCGGCTACAACGATAATATCTTTGAGTTGCACTGGATCATTTAAAAATTCCTCATCAAACGCAGCCGCTACGGGTTGCATAAAACCAAACAGGAATAATAATATCAGGCTGATTGAATGATTTTGATTTTTCACTTGTACCTCCACACTTATCAAGCATAAGTGGCTTAAAATAAACTGCCCGGCAAGACCGGGCAGCTTTTACTGGTTTTAGACAAGATCAATCACGTTTTTTCTTGATGATTTCGCCGGTGCGGGCATCAACATCGATTTCCCATTCCTTGCCGCTGGTGTCGATCAATTCCAGCTCATAAATATCACGCATATATTCACGATCAAGTTTAATCCCGGTAACACTACTACCATCCTGTTCAAAGCGGGATATAACTTCTTCCATTGGAGTTATCGGTCGTTGAGTATCTGTTCCAGCTACCTTCAGCAGGTACTCCTGCGGCATTCTTGCCATTCCCTTGATATCATCTGCCTCGGAAACACCGATAGTGATACCACCTGCAAGTCCAAGCGCAATACCACCTGCTATTAACATATATTTACTGCTGTTTTTCATGGCTTTCCCCTGTAACTGGAAGTTTGAATTTTCAATATGGGAGCCAGTATAAGCAGTCATGCTGAACCTAATCTGAATCGTCCCTGAATCAAAACTTAAAGAAAGCCAGATCCTGTCTCAAAATACAACATCCTCCCCCTTGAAGGGGGACGCCTGCATGGATGCAGGCGTTAGAGCGAAGCAGGAAGCCAGAGCCGAGGATTGAGGTGGGGGTGAAATGCAAAACCAGGCTGAAATTCAACCCCCATCCCATCCTTCCCCCTGTCAGGGGGAAGGAGTGATTGCAAATTTTCTCGCTGGCAAAGGGGGAAATAGATTTTGAGACAGGTTCCAGTAAGCCTGTTAACTAAAACAATTGTAATTGTTGCTTATCCCTGACAGGTGGTAAAAACAGATCAGTATCCAGTTTGATGTGTTTTCTGTTTAACCCAAGGCGCTGGCAAGTCTTGCGGAAACGTTGTTCGATCATGTCTGCATACACTCCAGACCCGCGCATACGGGATTTGAAATTCGGATCATTTTCCCTGCCGCCGCGAATGTCCTTCACCATATTCATTACGTGATCGGTCTTCAGCGGATAATGTGTGTCCAGCCATTCACGGAACAGTGTTTTCACTTCATGTGGCAATCGCAGCATGACATAACCGGCGTTGATTACGCCTGCTTGAACCGCATACGCGAGCACATTTTCCATTTCCGTATCATTCAATGCCGGGATGACGGGTGCAAACATGACTCCAGTGGGTATGCCCGCATGATGCAAATTCGCGAGTGTTTCAAGCCTCCTGCGTGGTGCAGTAGCACGAGGTTCCAGTTTACGCGCCAGATCATGATCGAGAGTTGTAACTGAAATAAAAATCTGCACCAGATTTTTCTGTGCCATTTCTGACAACAAATCAATGTCCCGTTCCACCAGCCAGGATTTTGTCACGATGGTTAATGGATGATTGTATGCATGCAGTGTTTCAATGATCTTGCGTGTGATCTTCCAGTCGCGTTCGATGGGTTGATAGGGATCAGTATTGGTACCCAGTGCAATTGGCGTACATTGATATCCAGGTTTGCCGAGTTCTGCTTTCAGTAATTTCGCCGCATCGGGTTTGGCAAAGAGTTTTGTTTCAAAATCAATTCCGGGAGAAAGATCCATATAGGCATGGGTGGGACGTGCATAACAGTAAATACATCCATGCTCGCAGCCACGATAAGGATTAATTGAGGATTCAAACGGAATATCCGGTGACTGATTATGGCTGATGATGGTTTTGGGTTTTTCCACCGTGACTGTTGTTTGCAGTTTCCTCTCTTCTTCTGGTAAATCCCAACCGTCATCGATGCTTTCACGAGTGTTCTCCAGATACCGGGCATCTACCTTGTTCGCAGAGCCCCTGCCCTTGATACTTTTATTTATCATCCTTGCCTGAGATCGGGATTACATTATCTTCCAGCGCATTGGCAACAAGATTGTCTGGTAATTTTTTACTGGTCTCAAGACCAAGTTTACGCATGTCTTCTGCTCTCTTGATCAGATTACCTTTTCCTTCTGCCAGACGTTTGTGTGCTGTATGATATGCAGATTGTGCCTTGTCCAGTTTGTCGCCGACATCTTCCAGTGCTTCAACAAAACCGGCGAACTTGTCGTACATATCACCGGCTCTTTTGGCTATTTCCTGCGCATTCTTGTTTTGATATTCATAGCGCCACATATTTTGAATAATGCGCAGGTTCATGGTTAATGTTGAAGGACTTACCAGAAATATCCCGCTTTTGAATGCATCCTGAAATAATGTTTCATCATGCTCAAATGCAAGCATTAAAGCAGGTTCTATTGGCACAAACATCAATACCATATCAAGTGAATTCACCTTGACCAGTTCGGCATAGCTTTTCCCCTGCAAACCTGCAACATGATTGCGAATTGAGGCATTATGATCACGCAGGAACTGCTTGCGTTCGTTTTCATCTTCTGTGGAACAATAACGCTCATAGGCATTGAGGGAGATTTTTGAATCAATCACGACATCCTTGTTGTCTGGCAGATGCACGACCACATCAGGATAAAATAATTTTCCACTCTCGTCACGGAAACTGCCTTGTGTTTCGTATTCACGGCCATTTTTCAATCCGGAATCTTCCAGCACCCTTTCCAGAATGACTTCACCCCAGTTGCCGCGTGTTTTACTTTCTCCTTTCAACGCTTTTGTCAAATTAATGGCGTCCTTGCTCATTTGTTCATTCAGCGATTTCAGACTCGTGATTTCATGGTGCAAAGATAACCTGTCTTTTGATTCCTTGTCATAGACATCTTCAATCTTCTTTTTGAAATCACCCAGTTGCTCACGGAGTGGCGTCAGGACTTCTCCCAAGTTGAGTTTGTTCTGCTCGGTAAATTTTTTGCTTTTTTCCTCGATTATCCGGTTGGCCAGATTTTCGAATGAGGTTGTCATATTTTTCTCGGCCTGTTCCAGCAACGCTATTTTTTCGCGTATGGAACGTCTTTCACTTTCGAGCAGGGTTTGCAGTTCGGCAATTCTGGCCCGGTAATCGGCATCTTCATGTTGCTGCAGCCGGGTCTTCAATTCATCTATTTGCGCAGTCTTGTCTTCCAGCAACTGCTTTTCGGCGGCCAGCCTGTTTCTGGAGAAAATCCACATTAACCCCAGTCCGAGAAAAAACCCGATGATTCCGGCAATGATGATGTATTCGTTCATGCAGTTAAAATGTAGGTGATTAGATACAAGAATACTCAATAAACCCCCAGAGGTCAGTAACTGAATATCAAATCAGGCTGATGACATGGTCCAGGCTAACAGGTGATTCAGACATAACGGGGAACTTGAAATGACGCCTTAAGTCCCAATATTTGTGCATGATCCGGGTTAATTGTCTTAATATTGCTATGCATCAAAAAATATTTTGTTATACTTCATACACTAGCAACAGGAAATGAAAGAGATTTAAATAAATCTTCTCTAACTTAATGTATCCCCTTAAAGCCATCATATTTGATGTTGACGGCACACTCGCCAATACCGAAGAAACTCATCGCCAGTCATTTAACAGTGCCTTCGAAGAATTTGGCCTCGGTTATCACTGGTCAGAACAGGAGTATGCCAGTTTGTTATCCATATCCGGTGGCCGGGAAAGAATTACTGCCTATCTGAATGCCCGTAAATTCAAAAGTAATAGTGACCTCGATCTGCGGGATTTTGCGTTGCGAATACATCAACGCAAATCAGAAATCTATCGCGAAAACCTGGTTGCTGGTCATGTTGGATTGCGTAATGGTGTATTGCGATTGATTGATGAAGCAAAACAAAACGGTGTCAAACTGGGTATTGCAACTGCCACTTCGAGAGCGAATGTTGAAACACTGTTACAGAACAATCCTGGTATCAAAGGATTAATGCAATTTGATGCGGTCGTGACCAGTGACATCGTCAAGGACAAAAAGCCGTCACCGGCGGTTTACCAGTTCGCCATAGCTGAACTTGGTCTTACACCGGAGACATGTATTGCAATAGAAGATACCACCAATGGCAACAAGGCGGCCCGTGCTGCCGGATTAAAAACCATTATTACAACTCATGCATTCACTATAGATAATGACTTTACCGGTGCCAGCCTGGTCATCAATCAACTGGGGGAACCGGATAAACCATTCAGCGTAATAGCAGGCAACAGTTTTGGTGCCAGTTATGTGGATACACGTTTGTTGAAAAATCTGCTCAATAAACAGGAAGATGAAAATGGTGAAACCTGGCCGGATAACGTTGTCAGGTTTGCCAAGTAACTACCAATAATATCCGTGGTGTAATCCAAACCGGTAACGTGGGTAAAACCCATGTCCGTATCCAAAGTGATATCCATACCGGTATGGATAGTAATAAGGATAGTAGGGATAGCCGGAATAACGACGGTTATCATATTCACTCCATAGATAATGTGATTGCGCATTTATCAGTGGATATGTATACGGATAGTCGTCAATTTGCCTCACCACCCGGCTTTCAACCTTGCCATAGACAGTAATTCCCCGGTCAACCTTGTATACCGCCGGATCCAGAAAACCCTCGATCCTGGCAATGAAACGGCCCTGGGTTTGGTCAATTTCCAGTGGCTGGCCATAAGAACCCAGCTTTTTACCGACAATTTCTATCCAGGTATCCGCCGCATTATTTTCGACGTTCACAATAGTACCGCCCCAACGGACCGGCTCACCCTGGTTTTGATCAAAATTCTCACTGGCGGCCTTGACGCTGATATTCTTGTCAGTAATATCCTGCCGGATTTCCAGTGGAATATTGCTCGCACAACCACCCAGCAGGATCAGTATAAAAGCAGATGGAAATATATATCGCATATGGACCTCTGTTATCTGCCCGTGTATACGTAGACCTCCAAACCGGGTATTCATTCCGGGAATTTTTCCCGGCCGGTCAGCCGCGCATGTTACTTAAGTACAACAAAAGCAGCGGCATTACCACGCACGATCCGCAACACCAGTGAACCTTCCTTGTTATCCACTGCCGCCAGGAAATCCTGCAGGTTTTTTATCGGGGCATTATTTATCGAAGTAATCACATCTCCGGCCCGCAAACCACTGCGCCATGCCGGTGTTGCGCGTTGAACTTCGGCAATCACAACACCTTCCATCTTGCCATATACAGGATGATCCGGCTTGATGTCACCAACAGTCATCCCTTCAAGTTTCTGGTTAATTGCAGTAGGCGTACTGAAACCATCCCTGCTCACTATTTCCACTTTAATACGATGTGTTTTGCCATCACGTAAAATTTCAAACTCTATTTTTTCTCCCACACGCCGCAAGCCAATCCGGTTTCTGACATCACTTGAATTTCTGACTGCTTTTCCATCAATCTTGATGACGATATCACCGGTTTTAAGACCGGCTTCTTCTGCTGGTGAATTTTCCAATACCCGGTTAACCACTGCACCGGATTGTTTTGGTAATCCAAACGCCTCAGCCAGATCCGGGCTCAGGTCCTGGGCATAAACACCGAGAAAGCCCCGCTGTACTTCTCCGGTCTCCAGCAATTGTTCCATGATACTGAGCGCCATATTGATCGGTATGGCAAAACCGATACCTATATTGCCGCCGCTTTGAGAAAAGATTGCGGTATTGATGCCTATTAATTCTCCATTCAGATTCACAAGTGCGCCACCTGAATTACCGGGATTAATAGAAGCATCCGTCTGGATAAAATCTTCATAACCTTCTATACCAAGCCCACTGCGGCTTAACGCACTGACGATACCTGAAGTCACAGTCTGACCCAGACCAAAAGGATTGCCAATAGCAACAACAAAATCACCAACACGTAATTGATCAGAATCTGCTGTTTTAAGGGCAATCAGTTTTTCTGCAGGTATTTTAATGACAGCCACATCGGCTTCTGGATCCGTGCCTACCACTTCTGCATCGAGGTGACGTCCGTCACGAAGAGTCACTGTAATCTGCACGGCATTGGCAATAACATGATTATTGGTCAACACCAGTCCGCGTTTGGCATCAACGATAACACCGGAACCGAGACTTTGTGTTTTTCTTTCTATGGGTTGATCCGGCACATTAAAAAAACGCCGGAAAAAAGGATCTGCAAACAGGGGGTTTTGCTGTAATTGTATGCGCCCCTCAGTAGCAATATTGACCACTGCCGGAGTGACAGTATCCAGCATGGGTGCGAGGCTGGGAAGTTCCTTATCGCCAACACTGAATGGTAACGCAGCCTTGCTCAAGGTACTGATGGTAACGAGCGCCAGTGAGGCAAATAAAAGAAAATATCCTGTTTTTCTGGACGTCATGTAGATTCCTCTTCAAGAAGTATTTATTAAATCTATTGTAAAACTTATAAGTGAAATTTAAGGAATTTCATTGCAAGACTTTAGGGTTTTGCATATCTGAAAAGTTCAGACTTGCTTAAACAAAAAAGGCGGGACAATTCCCGCCTTTGATATACGCATCAAGTTCAACTTTTTACACTGATCTTGCGTGGCTGCACTTTTTGAAGCTTCGGCAGCACGATTTCCAGTACACCGTTTTTGCCTTTGGCTTCGATATGCTCGGCATCAGCGCTGTCAGGCAGGCTGAACCGGCGATAGAAAGTACCTCGTACACGCTCCACCCGGCTGTATCCTTCATGCGTTTCTACCTTTTCACTTGATCGTTCTCCCTTGATGGTCAGGACCCCCTGCTCCATTGTGATCTCGATATCTTTGGGATCGATACCCGGCAGGTCAGCCTGAATTACATAACGATCCGATTCTTCGCGAATATCAACTGCGGGCCGCCAATGACTGGTGACCACATTGGAATTATCACCATCAGCAGCTTCTCTGCGGATTTGATCGATCAGGCCCAGACGGCCGAGTTCATCCTGAAACTTGTCCAGCAGGTTCCAGGGTTCATAACGTACCATTGCCATAACACACCTCCAGAATTAAGTTAATTTATGGTTACTGCCCAAAATGGGGATTACCGGCTTTTTTTTCAAGGGCAGCTTTTCATTTATATATAAAGCACATAGACTTCAATCCCATGGCCAGAGCAAGTTATTTTTCACGTATCTTCGGGAACTCACCGGTTACCCCGCTGCAAAAACATATCGACAGCGTCGTTGCCTGCGTTGAAATGCTGCCGTCCTATTTTGATGCTGTATTTAGTTATAGTTGGGACGAGGCTGCCAAAATTCAAGGCCAGATCGCCCAACTGGAAAATGTTTCTGACACCATAAAAAACGATTTACGCATGAATTTGCCATCCAGCCTGTTCATGCCCATAGACCGGCGTGATGTCCTGGAAGTACTTGATCTGCAGGACCTGATTGCCAACAAGACCAAGGATATAGCCGGCCTGATACTGGGCCG
>Ga0214472_10001154_pt1 | contig 30335 bp, 24 predicted proteins | sample RVTome_6_FD_207662 | JGI IMG/M metagenome (GOLD analysis project Ga0214472, IMG submission 207662) | Soil microbial communities from uranium-contaminated site in the Upper Colorado River Basin, Wyoming, United States - RVT140D175 | ecosystem: Environmental > Terrestrial > Soil > Contaminated >...
AGAATCTGCCCGGCGACCAGCGCATCGAGCGCCCCCTGGGCGAGGCCGCGGCCGCCAAGGTCTCCATCGTCCGGGGCCCCAACATCGCCCCCTTTCCGGAAATGGAGCCGTTGCCCGACACCTGGCAGGGGGTGGTCCTGCTCAAGGTGGAGGACAACATCACCACCGACCACATCATGCCCGCCGGCGCCAAGATCCTGCCCCTGCGCAGCAACATCCCGGCCATCAGCGAGTATGTCTTCAACTCCGTCGATCCCGGGTTCGTGGCCCGGGCCAAGGCGGCGGCAGGCGGCGGCATGGTGGTGGGGGGCGAGAACTACGGCCAGGGATCGTCCCGGGAGCATGCGGCCCTGGCACCGCGTTATCTCGGAGTCCGGGTCAAGCTGGTCAAGAGTTTCGCCCGCATCCACAAGGCCAACCTGATCAATTTCGGCATCCTGCCGCTCACCTTCGCCGATCCGGCCGACTACGCACGCCTGCAACCGGGCGACCAAGTGGTCATTCCCCTGCTGCGCCAGCGGCTGAGCGAGGGGGCCGACCTTCTCGAACTGCGGGTGGCCGGCCGGTCCGTGGCGGCGCGGCTGGAGGTCTCGGCCCGACATCGCGACATCCTGCTAGCCGGCGGCCTGCTGAACTGGGCCGGCGCCGAGGGGGCGTAAACACAAGACTCTCCGGGGCCGGCGGACCGGAGAGCCGTGGTTAAAAAATTTGTACTTTCGCCCGGGGCGTCGTGGACGGGCCCATGACACCCCGGGCCGCGCGGGTGGTGCGGCAAGGCCGTTTTTTCGGGTTGAACCGGGCCGGGTTCCGGCGCTTTTCCGGGCTCGCTTTTTCCGGGTACAAAATTTTATAGCCTCACATTACTTTGATATAGCTATAAAAAAACAAAGGGGCGGCCGCTGTCCACCAAGAGTACAAAAAATTGTATGCCGACGGCCCCCCGGACTGGCGGGGTCTCCGGCCGGCGGGCCGCCCCGGTGCTGGATCGGCAGCGAATCGCACCTGGTTTTTTTGTTTGGCACGGCGGTTGCATACCCTAAAAGCAAGAGTTACCACTCTTATCTCCTTTCTCCTGGAAAAGGCCGGCCTTCCCCCAAGGCGGGCCTTTTCTCTTTTCAGCCTCTCGCCAACTCCCCCGTGTCAAAGATCCACGCTTGACGGCCTCGCAAAAAGTCTGGAGATGCACTCGGCCGTCATTCCCGCACAGGGCGGGAATCCAGTCTTTTCGGGAGCATGGATGCCCGCCTGCGCGGGCATGACGCCTTTTGCGAGGCTGTCGCGCTTGATGATCCCGCAAGCTGTATCTCAGGATCGGTCCGGATATGAAGCCTCTTCCTTGCCCCCGGTGAACGGTTGCTGGCGAATCCATCATGATTGGCGGGTGAAGACCCCCGGTCCGGCTTGAATTTTAGCGGTCCGGCGGGTAAGGTGATGCACCGTGGCGGACGGGCCGGGGTGAACCGCTCCGGCGCTCTCTTTCCGCAACCCGCCACCCCAACCTGTAACCCGTAACTCGCTAATGAGGGCACTATGTTCGATCTAAAGGGAAAGACGGCTCTGATCACCGGAGGCTCCAGGGGGATCGGCAAGGCGATCGCCTTGAAACTGGCGGCCTTGGGGGTCGATGTGGTGGTCAACTACGTGCGGCATCGCGGCGACGCCGAGGAAACGGCCCGTCAGATCGAGGCCCACGGGGTGCGTTGCCTGGTGATCAAGGCCAATGTGGCCAATGACGAGGATGTGGAGGCGATGTTTCAGCGGTTGCGCGAAGAATACGACCGGCTCGACATCCTGGTCAGCAACGCCGCCTCCGGGGTGCTGAAACCGGCCCTGGAACTGACCAGCCGCCACTGGAACTGGGCCATGGACATCAATGCCCGGGCCCTGCTCACCCTGGTGCGCCAGGCCGCGCCCATGATGCCGGCGGGTGGCCGGATCATGGCGGTTTCCAGCCTCGGAGCGGTTAGGGCCATCGAGAACTACACCGCCGTGGGCGCCTCCAAGGCGGCCCTGGAATCGCTGGTGCGTCACCTGGCCGTGGAACTCGGCCCCCTGGGTCTCAACGTCAACACCATCAGCGCCGGGGCCGTGGATACCGAGGCCCTGAAAAAATTCCCCAACCGGGCCGAGATCCTGGAGACCGCCCTGCGCCGTACCCCGCTGGGGCGCCTGACCACGCCGGAGGATGTGGCCGACGTGGCCCTCTTTTTGTGCAGCGAACTGGCCGCCATGATCCAGGGCCAGACCATCGTGGTGGACGGCGGCTACTCCATCCGGGGGTAATTTCAATACCCTTTTGCTCATCGTGGGAGCGGCTTCAGTCGCGAATCGCTTTGCCAGGGGCAAGCAGGTAGGGTGCGCCGCGCGCACCATTCGAGCCGTTCCGGTGCGCACGGCGCACCCTACCGAGCTGGCGCATAATCTATGCAACCGGATTCCAGTCCTCTTCCTCCCAGCCTAGCCGCAGCACCTCCCGGGTCCCGGAGGTGACCCGGAAGCGGTGGTCGATGCGCAGCCCCACCAGGGCGACGATCTCCTTACCCGAAACCAGCACCGGCACCTGCCACCGCTTTTCCACCGGCACCTTGCGGTCGGTGAGGAAATCGCCCACCTTCCGCCGGCCGGGTGCGCCCAGGGGGTGAAAACGGTCCCCGGGCCGGGGCGAGCGCAGCAGCAGGGGAAAGGCGATCAGGCGCCGGTCGAGGTATTCCACTCCCCCGTCGCCGGCCACCTCCCCCGGTAGCCGATCCGGCAGCTCCAGGGTGATGGTCCGGCCCTGGGGTTCCACCCGATAACGGCCCGGTCCCTCGATCCGCAGTTCGAAATATTTTTCCGCCTCGTCCGGGTCGCCGCGCCGGGGCCCCCGCCCTCGGGGGCAGGCGAAAATGAGCTTCCCCGCCGCCCGTTCGACCCGCAGGCCGCCGCTCAGATGCAGAATTCCGGGGGCGGGACCAACGGCCAGCCGCAGGATCTGCTCCACCTGCCGGAAAGCCGGCGTGCTCCCCATGTGCCAGCAGCCCTTTTCCACCAGCCGCCGCTGAATGGCCCGGTTCAACTCCCGGAAACGCTCCAGCTCCAGGACCAGGGGCCGGCCCGACCCGGCACCCGCCGCGGCACCGGGGACCGTTTCGACCGCCACCCCGGCCCAGGCCTCGTTGGCCAACCCTTCCAGCACCACCTCTTCCGCGGCCAGGATATCGGCGGTCTGCCGCAGGGTGCGGCGGATATTGGCATTGAAGTGCGCGGCCAGATAAGGCAACAGATCGAGCCGGACCCGGTTGCGGAGAAAGGTGCGTTGCCGGTTGGAGCTGTCGAGCAGGGAGGGGATGTCGCGATCGGCCAGGTAGGCCAGCAGCCGTTCCTTTTCCATCCCGAGGAAGGGGCGGATGAAACGGCCGGCCCGCATGGTCCGCATGCCGGACAGCCCCATGCGGCCCGTGCCCCGGAGCAGCCGGAGCAGCAGTTCCTCGGCCTGGTCGTCGGCGGTATGGGCCAGAGCGATCCGGGTGGCGCCGACGCGACCGGAGATCTCCTCCAGCAGCCGGTACCGCTCCTGCCGGGCCGTCTCTTCCAGGGATTGTTTCCGCGCCTTGGCCAGGGAACCGACATCCACGGCCGCGGCATGAAACGCCACCCCCAGCCGGCCGGCCCGCTCCCGCACCAGTTCCCTTTCGGCTTGCGCCTCGGCGGGGCGCAGGCCATGGTCAATATAAGCGGCATGCAGGGTGAAATCGCCGGCCGGGGCCAGACCCGCCAGGACATGGAGCAGGGCCATGGAATCCGGTCCGCCCGACACGGCGATGAGCACGATATCGCCCGGCCCGGCCAGCTTGTCGCGTCGCAGCACGGCCAGGGTTGCCTTTTCCAGGGGATGCATAGGCGGCGTTTACCCGATGGCGGAGAAAAACCGGCCCCCCTTGCGGGTCCGGAGAGGTTGACCGCGGGACCTTCGGATGACGGCAAGGCGCCGGCCGCCGCGGGACCCATACGATAGCATCCCCCGCCCGGGAAGGCAAACAACTCCGCCTCCGGACACGCGGTTGGCGTCGCGCCGAATATTCCGGCTTCCACGAATCTTCACCCCCGCGGGATCCCGCGCCTGGCCACCACCGCGGACCGTCCTGGCGGCGTGGCCAGGAATAACATATCGATAATAGATACTTATTATCTTCACCTGGCCGCCGGCGAGTCAATTTTTTATTGACCCGCCCTGCCACATCGTGATATATGTTACAGCTTTGATCCTCCCTGATGAATCCGCCGGACCATGAGGGGAGGCGAGAATACCGATTCTTTGCTTGACAGTACAAATTCGGCAAATTACTGTGTGATTCCCCGGTTATGCGGCCGGGTTGGGAAGGGATGACATAAAGACCCGCGGTTTTTATGGTAGCTAATCCTTAAGCGCGCCTCGACCGACCATCGCGGTGCCAGGGCAAAAACAAAAAATAAGGAGGAAGCGGCAAACAGAGGGCTGGTCACGTAACCATCATTCTGATCAACTGAAACAACAAACGCTAACGGGGTGAAAATATGAAAAAAGTACTCTCGACTGTTGCAGCTTTAGCCTTTGTCGTCGGCGGCTATCTCGCGTACACCACGGTTGACGCCACGACACCCGTGGCCCAGGCGGGCAAGACCTATTCCGGCACTCTGTATGTCGCCGGCATGGGCGGCCATTTCGCCGCCGCCGCCGTAACCATCGATCCGGCCAACACCACCACGCCGATCGTGGTCAATTCCCTGGATATGATCGATATCGGCGGCGCGACCCATGCAACTCACGACGCCCGCATCGACGACAACGACCGCACCAAGATGTTCTGGTCCACCTACAAGCGCGATACCTGGAAAGAGGATCCGGAATCCGCCAAGGCCAAAATCATCGGCAAGATGCATGTCGGCCTGACCGATCTGACCACCGGCAAGGTGGTGAAGGATATCGCCTTGGAGGTCCCGGAGCGGGTGGTCTGGGACGGCGCCCTCTACTGCGCCTCCGGCCAGTCGAAGACCTCCTATATTCCGGTATCCATGGCCAACGAAGGGTTCATCGACGTCTTCGACAAGGCGACCATGGAACTGAAACAGCGCGTCTATTTCGACGATCTGGGCATCAAGGCGGGTGAAACCACCTTTGCCCACGGCATCAACACCCCGGATTACAAACATTTCCTGCTCACCTTCAACCTGACCCCGACCGGGTTCACCAAATGGACCGGCAACACCAAGCTCATCATGCTCGACATGGAAGCCCTGGAGGCCGGCAAGATCAAGAAGGTGGCCGAGGCCGAGATCACCGGTAAGCCGAAAGATGCCAGCGGCGGCACCATCACCTTCCGCCAGTACTTCACCGCCGACGGCAAGTATCTCTTGCAGTCGGGCGCCGACCGCGGTTACCTGATCGATGCCGCGACCCTGAAGGTCCTGGACGAGATCACCCCGCTGCCCGGCGAAAATCACGATATCATCCCCACCCCGGACGGCAAATACGCTGTCATGACCCTGCGGGAAGCGGCCAAGGATTTCGAGGGCAAGGACTCCACCGACGGCACCGTGCTGCTCTACGACATCGAGAACCGCAAGACCATCGGCAACTCCGCCTCGGTCTGCTTCGGTTGCCATAAGAAGGAAGGCGTCGGTGGCGCCATCCTGTGCGGTCTGGACGCCAACTGGAATTAAGCACCACCCTTTTTCCTGATCATCTTGAATTAAAAGGGCATCGCGTTTAAGGTAAACGCGATGCCCTTTTTTGCGTGAAAGCAGGCTTTGTTCAAACCGACGGGGCGGCCCCGACTGCCAGGCCCGATTGCCAGACCCAAATACCATGAATGATCTTACCTTCCTGCTGGTGGCACTCAAAAATCTCCAGCGCAAACCCTTCCGGACCGGGGTGTTGATCCTGGCCATCGGTTTGCTGGTCTCGCTGCTGATCTTTGCCACCTCCTTCACCATCAGCGTCAACTCCAGCCTGAAAAAGGCCTCCGACCGCCTGGGTGCCGATCTGATCGTGGTGCCGGTGGGGGCCCGGGGATTCGCGGAGGAATTTCTGCTCGAATCCAAGGAGACCTCCTTCTACATGGCCCGGACCCTGATCGAAAAAATCCGGCGGGTGGAAGGAGTGACGGCCGTTACCCACCAGACCTATCTCTCCTCCATCTCCGGCCTGTGTTGCGACATCATCCCCACCCGCATCGCGGCCTTCAACCAGCAGAGCGATTTCATCATCAAGCCCTGGCTGCAGAAATCCATCGGCCGGCCGCTGGCCAAGGGCGAGGCGATCGCCGGGGCCGGCACGGCCGAAAACCTCGGGTTGGGACTTTTGAACGTCGAGGCCACCCTGTTCAACAACCGCTTCAAGATCGTCGGCGTCCTGGAGAGGACCGGCACCGGGCTGGACAATGTCCTGTTCATGACCGAGGAAAACCTGGAGGCCATCATTAAAAGCGGCCAATCCCCCCTGAAACGGGAAGAAATTTCCATTATCTTCGTCAAGCTGGAAAAAGGCCGGGATCCCGATTACGTCGGCCGGGTCATCGAAGGGAATATCGTGGAAGTGGATGTGGTGGCCCGCAGTCAGATGGGTGAAAAATTCATCGCCATCCTGGCCGACATCAACAAGATCTTCATGGTGGCCATTCTGCTCTCCTCGCTTTTGACCATCCTGCTCGTCTGGGCGATTTTTTCGGCCATTGCCAACGAACGGGCCAGGGAAATCGGCATCATGCGGGCCATCGGCGCCAAGCAATCGCACATCGTCAAACTCTTTTTCCTGGAGGTGCTGGTCCTGACCCTGATCGGCAGTCTGCTGGGCGGGGTGGCCGGCACCTGGCTGGCGACCCGGCTGGCCTCCAGTTTCACCCTGATTCAAAATCTTTCCGCCAGCCTCGGCACCGCCGCGCATCTGGTTATCGCCGCGGTCAACCTGATCCTGGGCTCCGCCATCTGTCTGGCCGGGGCCCTGCTGCCCATCAACCGGATCAAGAAAATGGAGCCCTTGCTGGCCATCAAAGAGGAATAGGCGTGGCGCGCATCGAAGTCATCGGACTCAGCAAGACCTACCTGGTGGGGGATACCCTCATTCCGGCGGTCGATAACGTCTCCCTGACCATCGAGCAGGGGGATTTCATGTCGATCGTCGGCCATTCCGGCTCCGGCAAAACGACCCTGGTTTCCATGGTCGGCGGCATCCTGCGCCCCTCCTCCGGACAGATTCTCTATTACGACGAGGACCTCTGCCGTTTGGACGACGACCACCTCTCCGAGTACCGCAATGCCAAAATCGGCTTCATGTTTCAGTTCGCCAGTCTGCTGCCCATCCTGACCACCCGGGAAAACGTCCAGTTGCCCGGCCTTTTCGGCCCGGGAAAAACCCGCCTCCCGAAAAGCCGGGTGGAGGAATATCTCGAAATGGTGGGGCTGAAGGACAAGATGGACGCCTACCCTGCCCAGCTCTCAGGCGGCCAGCAGCGACGGGTGGCCATTGCCCGGGCCCTGATCACGGCCCCTGAAATCATCCTGGCCGACGAGCCCACCGGCGATCTCGACGAGGAGACCGAGGCCGAGATCATGGCTCTCTTCCAGCGGATCAATCAGGAAAAAAAGGTCACCATCATCCTGATCACCCACAACCTCGCCCTGGCCGCAAAAACCCGCATCCGGCTGCGCATGACCAAGGGCGAATTGACGACCCTGTAGGGCCGGTGGACGGTTAACCCCCCCCCTTCCATCATTCCACCATTCCCTCCCCCATCGGGTCGGCCTGGGCGATGGCGGCCAGCACCGCATCGTGGAAGAGCGGCCGGAAAGCCCTCATGCCTTCACGGTGCCGGTCCGGATGGACCCGGTTGGTCAGCAGGACCACCACGGTTTCCTTCTCCGGATCGATCCAGAACGAGGTGCCGGTGAAGCCGAGATGGCCGACGCTGTGCCGGCTCAACAAGCGGCCGCCGCTGGAATACCCCTCCGACGGGGTATCGAAACCCAGTCCCCACGAAGTGGAGGCGATATCCTGCCGCCCGAGGAGGCGGGCCAGGTCCCGGTTGGCGTAGCCGGGATGGGTGGCGCGGCCCTGCCATTGATCGAGCAGGGCCAGGGTCAGGGCCAGCACCCCCCCCGCGTCGCCGAAGAGACCGGCATGGCCCGCCACGCCGCCCAGGACAAAGGCGTTGTCGTCATGCACCTCGCCGCATAAAATCCGGCCCCGCCAGCCGCAATTCTCCGTGGCCGCGAACCCGGCCGGCCCGGCGGTTTCCCTTGCCAGGTCGTGAAGGGGCCGGAAAAAGAGATGCTCCCCCAGGCCGAGGGGCTCGAACAGCCACCGGTGCGCCAGGGTGGCGAGACCCATTCCCCCCTTGAGCTCCACGATCCGGCCCAGCAGCATGAAGCCCAGGTCGCTGTATACCGTCATGCTTCCCGGCCGATACTCCAGCGGTTCCCGGAGGATCAGCTCCACCAGCCGTGCTCCCCGCTCCGGGGCCGGGACTGACCGCAAGGCTTCGAAATAGGGGCGATGGGCCGGCAGCCCGGAAGAGTGGCCCAGCAACCGGGCCAGGGTGATGGTTTTCTTCTCCTCCGGCACGGTGTCCTCCACCAGCCGGGGCAGGGGCATATCCAGGGAGAGCAGCCCCCGCTCGATCAGACAGAGAACCGCCAGGGAGGTGACCAGGGGTTTGGTCAGCGAGGCGAGATCGAAAAATGTTTCCTCCCCCAGCGGCCGGGGGGACGGTACCAGGGCCGCCTGGCCGTAGGCCCGGATGAAGAGGCGGCGCCGGCCCGGGACCCCGTGGCCGATCGCCGCCACGGCCCCGGGAAACACCCCTTCCCGGAGGCCGCGGCCGACCACGCCGGCCACCGTCCCGGCCAAATGCCGGTGAAAAAAATCCTTATTTCCGGAACCTTTTTCCATGCCGCCCGCCTCCCTCGCGCCATGGTGCGTCCGGCCTCCTTCCAGCCATATTTTCATTGAATTTTATCACCCGGTTGAATATAGTTATCCGGTTTATTTCTTTTATATTTTTTAGCCTTTTTTCATCGTCCGTACCCGTGGTTCCAACCCCTGCCGGACCACCGTTTTTCCGCGCCGGGAAGGGTTATCCACTTTTTCTCATAAAGGGGGTGTGGAAAAAAAGTGGATAATGAAAATGTTAACTTCCTTTCATTCTTTTTGCATGGCCGTTGCATAATTTTTTCCACCCGGCCGGAGAGTTGGCCTTTTTTTCCACATATGCACCGCTCTAATAACCATAATAATTTTTTAAATAAAATATTAAGTAAAAAAAACCGCCGACCCAACACGCTCTTCCGTATGAAACCGTCTCCATGGCTCACCCAATCTCAAAGAGGACTTGAATTATGGCACTGACCATCACTGTCGTCAGGGAGGAATTTCTGACGGGACTCGCCTCCCTGCAGAGTATTATCGGTAAGAAAGGCACCATGGCCATCCTGTCCAACGTTCTTATCAAGGCCGAGGACAACGCCATCGAGATGTTCGGCACCGATCTGGAGGTGGGCATCAAGACCACCGTGGCGGCGGAGGTCGTTTCCCCCGGGGCCGTCACCCTGCCCGCCAAGAAACTCTTCGAGGCGATCAGGGAATCCGAGGCCAAAACCATTCATCTGGCGGAAGTCGAAAATCACTGGGTCAAGATCGGCGCCGGCTCCAGCGTCTACAACCTCGCCGGCACGGCAAGCGAAGAATACCCCGATTTTCCCGAGTACAAGGAAGAAAAACTGGTATCGCTGCCCAGCCAGACCATCCGGAACCTGATCGACCGGACAATCTTTTCCGTGGCCCAGGACCGGGAAAGCAATTACACCCTGACCGGCGTGCTCTTTGAAAAAGAAAGCAAGGAGAACAACGCCGTGCTGCGGATGATCTCCTCCGACGGCCATCGCCTCACCATCATGGAAGAGGAGGTGGAAGGCAATATCGACAAGCTGGGAGTGGAAAAAAACACCATCATTCCCAGGAAGGGTATTGTGGAGATACGCAAGATCTGCGAGGGAAAAGAAAAAATATTCATCGGGGTCGATGTCAAACAGGTGGTGGTCAAGGCGGATAAAACCATTCTCATCATCAGGTTGATGACCGGCGAATTCCCCGATTACCGCAGTATCATTTCGGTTATCGACCGGGATAAGGTCATGGAAACGGACCGGAAGGTGTTTCTGAATTCCCTGAAGAGGACGAATCTGTTTACCGAGGATACCTTCAATGCCGTGCAGTTCGAGATCTTCAACAACCGGATGGTCTTGACCTCCCAGAACATGGATTACGGCAATGCCAGGGACGAGCTGAGTATCAAGTATGAAGGCGAGGAAATCACCATCGGCTTCAATTGCCGTTATTTCATGGACAGCCTGCAGACCATGATTAGCGATCAGGTAAACATCCACATAAGTTCCGACCAAAGTCCATGTCTGATCACCGGTGAGGACGACCAGGGTTTTTACAGTATCATCATGCCGATGAAGATCTAAAGGCCGGAATGATGGAAGGTGCAAAGTTGGAATAATGGAATAGGGTGACGATGTTTTCATGGGATGGAGGTTTCGATCAATCTTCCACCATTCCATTCTTCCATTTTTAATTTATTTCTCCATAAGGATATAAAGAAGTGACTGATCAAAAAACAGCATACGATGCCGAACAGATCAAAGTCCTGGCCGGACTGGAGGCGGTCCGCAAACGGCCCTCCATGTATATCGGCAATACCGGGGAAGACGGGCTGCACCACCTGGTTTACGAGGTGGTGGACAACAGTATCGACGAGGCCCTGGCCGGCTACTGCACCACCATCAAGGTCGTCATGCACAAGGACAACTGCGTCAGCGTCGAAGACAACGGCCGCGGCATCCCGGTGGATATGCACCCCACCGAAAAGGTGTCGGCCCTGGAACTGGTGATGGGCACCCTGCATGCCGGCGGCAAGTTCGATCACTCGACCTACAAGGTGTCCGGAGGGTTGCACGGCGTCGGGGTATCGGTGGTCAATGCGCTCTCCGAAAAGACCGTGGCCGAGGTGAAGCGCAACGGCAAGATCTATCGCCAGGAATACCGGCGCGGCCAGAAGCAGGACGAGGTCGCGGTGATCGGCACCACTTCCTTTACCGGCACCACGATCACCTTTTGCCCGGATCCGGAAATCTTCACGGAAACCACGGAATTCAAATACGAGATCATCCAGACCCGGCTGCGCGAACTCGCCTTTCTCAACAAGGACGTCAAGATCCTGCTCAAGGACGAACGCAGCGGCGCGGAGGACGAGTTCCATTACAAGGGGGGTATTCTCGCCTATGTCGAGTATCTCAACCGCAAGCGCACCCCGGTCCATCCCGACCCCATCGTGATCATCGGCGAGCGGGATCAGGTCCAGGTGGAGATCGGCTTCCAGTATTACGACGGCTACACGGAGCGGCTTTTTTCCTTTGTCAACAACATCAACACCAAGGAAGGCGGCTCTCATGTGGCCGGCTTTCGCGCCGCCCTCACCAAATGCATCAACCGCTATGCCAGCGACGATATCGTGCCCAAGAACCTGCGCGAGAAGATGGGCGGCGACGATGTGCGGGAAGGCATCACCTGCGTGATCTCGGTGCGGGTGCCCAACCCGCAGTTCGAGGGGCAGACCAAGACCAAGCTTGGCAACAGCGAGGTCAAGTCCATCGTGGAGTCGGTGTGCAACGAAAAGCTCGGCCTCTATCTGGAGCAGAATCCCGGGGTGGCCCGGAAGATTCTCTCCAAGGTGGTGGATGCGGCCCGGGCCCGGGATGCGGCCCGGCGGGCCAAGGAGCTCTCCCGCAAGAAGGGTTCGGGGCTCGATCTGCTCATGGCCGGCAAACTGGCGGAATGCCAGTCCAAGGACCCGGCCAAGCGGGAAATCTTCCTGGTGGAGGGCGATTCGGCCGGCGGCAGCGCCAAGCAGGGGCGGGACCGGGCCTTTCAGGCCATTCTCCCCTTGCGCGGCAAGATCATGAACGTGGAAAAGGCCCGGTTCGACAAGATCCTCTCCAGCGAGGAGATCAAGCAGATCATCGCGGCCCTGGGCACCGGCATCGGCCAGGACGATTTCGAGGTCGACAAGCTGCGCTACCACAAGATCATCATCATGACCGACGCGGATGTGGACGGGGCCCATATCCGCACCCTGCTGTTGACCTTTTTCTACCGGCAGATGCCCACCCTCATCGACGGCGGCTATGTCTACATCGGCCAGCCGCCCCTCTACCGGGTGGGCAGGGGTAAAAAGGAGATGTTCTTCCTGGCCGACGAGCAGCTCAACCAGTATCTCTTCGGCCAGGCGAGCGGCCGCATGAAGGTGCGGATCGACGGCGAGGAGACGGTGATCGAGGGCGAGGATCTGGTGGAGATGCTCAAGAAACTCTCCGGCTACCTGCGCATCGTCCAGTTTCTGGACCGGCTCAATCTCTGGGAGGAGATGATCAATTTTCTCCTCGCGCAGGAGATCGAGTCCGCGGATCAGTTCGCCGAGGAAGCCTTCGTGCGCCGTCTGAAGGAGCAACTGAGCGGCGGCAATCTCACCCTGGGCGACATCCGGACCTGCCGCTGGAAACCGAGCTGCTACGAATTCGACGCGGCCATGAAGGACAAGGCCCACCTGGCCATCACCGTGGGACCGGAGATCCCGCTGATTCCGGAATATCGCTCCGCCATCGCCCTTTTCCCGCGCATCCGCGATTATCTGGGCCGGTCGTTCGTCATCGAGACCGAGACCCAGCAGCAGCCGGCCGCCGACTGGCGGGAACTTCTCACCATGATCCGGGAGGAGTCCTTCAAGGGCAGTTCTCTGCAGCGCTACAAGGGTCTGGGCGAAATGAATCCCGAGCAGCTCTGGGAGACCACCATGAATCCGGAAAAACGGACCCTGCTCAGGGTGACCATCGACGACGCGGAAAAGGCGGACGACATCTTCACCACCCTGATGGGCGAGAAGGTGGAACCGCGCCGGGAATTCATCCAGAATCACGCCCTGGAAGTTTCGGATCTGGACATCTGATCACAAATTCCACTCTAAAATCCAAAAGCGACGATATCGATTATGACGGAAATAAACCAGAATTCGGACATTGGCACGGTTTCGCTGGAAGCGGAACTCAAGAAGTCCTATCTCGACTATGCGATGAGCGTCATCATCGGCCGGGCCCTGCCCGACGTGCGGGACGGCCTCAAGCCGGTGCACCGCCGCGCCCTCTTCGCCATGCGGGAATTGAACAACTTCCACAACCGGCCCTATCTGAAATCGGCCCGCATCGTCGGCGACGTGATCGGTAAGTATCACCCCCACGGCGACACGGCGGCCTACGATACCATCGTGCGCATGGCCCAGAGTTTTTCCTTGCGCTATCCCCTGGTGGACGGCCAGGGCAACTTCGGCTCGGTGGACGGCGACTCGCCCGCGGCCATGCGTTACACCGAGGCCCGCATGACCAAGCTGGATCAGGAGATCATCGCCGATCTGGACAAGGAGACGGTGGATTTCGTCCCCAACTACGACAATTCGCTCAGCGAACCCCTGGTCTTCCCCACCCGGATCCCCAACCTGCTGATCAACGGTTCCTCGGGCATCGCCGTGGGCATGGCGACCAACATTCCGCCCCACAACCTCACCGAAGTGATGACCGGCCTCATCGCCCTGATCGACGACACCAATGTCACGGTGCACGATCTGATGCAGCTCATCACCGGTCCCGATTTCCCCACCGCCGCCTATATCTGCGGCCGGGCCGGCATCCGGGAGGCCTACGAGACCGGCCGCGGCTCCATCCTGCTCAGGTCCAAGAGCCATGTGGAGGAACTGGACAAGGGCAACCGGGAGGCGATCATCATCACCGAGATCCCCTATCAGCAGAACAAGGCGACCCTGGTGGAAAAAATCGCCATGCTGGTCAAGGAAAAGAAGATCGAGGGGATCAGCGAGGTGCGCGACGAATCGGACCGCCAGGGCATGCGGGTCGTCCTGGAACTGAAGCGGGGCGAGATCGCCGAGGTGATTCTCAATCAGTTGTACAAACACACCCCCTTGCAGCGGAGCTTCGGCATCCATTTCCTCTCCATCGTCAACAACCGGCCGGAGACCCTCAATCTCAAGCAGATCCTGCAACATTTTCTCCTGCACCGGCGCAACGTGGTCTACCGCCGCACCGCCTTCGAACTGAAAAAGGCCGAGAAGCGGGCCCATGTGCTGGAGGGGTTGAAGATCGCCATCACCAACCTGGACGAGGTGGTGGAACTGATCAAGGCTTCGCCTGGACCCCAGGAGGCCAGGGAAGGGCTGATGAGCCGCTTCGGCCTCTCGGAAATCCAGGCCCAGGCCATCCTGGAGATGCGGCTGCAACGGCTGACCGGCCTGGAACGGGATAAGATCATCAGCGAATACGAGGAGTTGATGAAACAGATCGAGTGGTTCCAGCAGGTGCTCGGCAACGAGAAGCTGGTGCTGAAGATCATCCGGGACGAATGCGAGGAGATCAGAACCCAGTACGGCGACGCACGCCGCACCGAGATCATCGAAGCCCCGGACGAGATCCTGCCCGAGGACATGATCACCCCGGAGGAGATGGTGGTCACCGTCACCCACAACGGCTTCATCAAGCGCAACGCGGCTTCCCTCTACCGGGCCCAGCGGCGGGGCGGCAAGGGGGTGCGCGGCATGACCACGGTGGAGGAGGATTTCGTCAGCAATCTCTACCTCGCCTCCACCCACGACACCTTTCTCTTCTTCACCAACCTTGGCAAGGTCTTCTGGCGCAAGGTTTACGAGATTCCCACGGCCGGCCGCACCGCCCGGGGCAAGGCGGTCGTCAACCTGCTGGAGCTCACCGAGGGCGAAAAGGTCGCCGCCATCCTCAAGGTCTCCAGTTTCGACGTGCCGGAGGGCGAGGAGTGCCACATCCTGATGGCCACCAAGAAAGGGGTGGTCAAGAAGACGGTGCTGCACGAATTCCGGCGGCCCATCCGGCGCGGCAAGATCGCCCTCACCATCCGGGAGGACGACGAGATCCTGGCGGCGGTGCTCACCAACGGCGACAACCATATTCTGCTGGTGACCCGGAAAGGCATGGCGATCCGGTTCCACGAGCGGGATGTCCGCACCATGGGCCGCACCGCCAGCGGGGTGCGGGGAATCAACCTGGCCGCAAACGACGAGGTGGTCTCCGTGGATGTGGTGCATGAAGGCTCCTCGGTCCTGGTGGTGACGGAAAACGGCTTCGGCAAGCGCAGCGAGGTGGATGAGTACCGGTTGATCAAGCGGGGCGGCAAGGGGGTCTTCGCCATCAAGGCGAGCGAGCGCAACGGCGACGTGGTGGGCGCCATGCAGGTGACCGACGACGATGAGCTGATGCTGATCACCAACGGCGGTCAGATCATCCGCATGCCGATGCGCGATCTCCGGATCATCGGCCGCAACACCCAGGGGGTGCGCCTTTTCCGGCTCGACGAAGGTGAAAAGGTGGTGGCGGTGGACAGCACGGCCGAGGCGATAAGCGGCCCGGAAGACGAGGAAACGGAGCCCTTGGGAGAGGAATAATGACCCTGGAAGCGGTGGCGGTGATCGGCGCCGGCAGTTGGGGCACGGCCCTGACCAGACCCCTGACCGAGCAGGGCCGGGAGGTGCGGTTGTGGGGCCACCGGCCGGAGCAGGTGGAGGAGTTGCGGCGCGAACGGGAAAACCGCGCCTACCTGCCCGGCTACCGGCTGGACGATCTGGTCCGGCCCACCGTGGACCCGGCCGCGGCGGTGAAAGGTTGCAATCATGTGCTCATGGTGGTGCCCTCCCATGTCTTTCGCGACGTGCTCTTGCGGCTGGCCCCCCATCTCGCGCCCGGGGTGCATCTCATCTCCGCGACCAAGGGGATCGAGAACGACACCCTGATGACCATGACCGGGGTGATGGCGGACGTGCTGCCCGAGGCCAGCTATCGGCCGGTGGTGCTTTCCGGCCCCAGTTTCGCCCGCGAGGTGGCCCGCGGCCTGCCCACCGCGGTGACCGTGGCGGCCCCGGACATCGACACGGCCCGCTGCTGTCAGAAGATATTGTCCACCGAACGGTTCCGGGTCTACGGGGCCACGGATATCATCGGTCTGGAACTGGGCGGCGCCCTGAAGAATGTCATCGCCATCGCCGCCGGCATCTGCGACGGCCTGGGCTACGGCACCAACACCCGGGCGGCCCTGATCACCCGGGGGCTGGCCGAGATCGCCCGGCTGGGGGTCGCCATGGGCGCCAATCCCCTGACCTTCGCCGGCCTGGGCGGCCTGGGCGACCTGGTCCTTACCTGCACCGGGGACCTGAGCCGCAATCGCACCGTGGGGGTGAAGCTGGGCCTGGGCGACAGGCTGGCCGATATCCTGGCCGAGATGCGCATGGTGGCCGAAGGAGTGAAGACCACCGCCTCGGCTTGGGCCCTGGCCCGGCGCCAAGGGGTGGACATGCCCATCCTGGAGCAGGTCCACCAAGTCCTCTACCGCGACAAACCCTGCGACGACGCGGTCCGCGACCTGCTGGGCCGCGATTTGAAGGACGAGTAGAGGGGGATAATCAATGTCATACGCATCTTTTCATAGCCGTTTCCCTGAGATTGCCGCGCGTGAAACTCGTGCAGTTACATTGCTTGGACAGTCCCATTTTAATCTGCCACCCGCACAGTACTCTTTTCATGAAATGTTCTGTGATGAACCGGGGTGTGATTGTCGTCGGGCTTTCTTTTCCGTAGTGTCATCTCTTCAGAATGAGATAAAAGCAGTTATTGCGTGGGGCTGGGAAGAACGAGAATTTTATGCAAAGTGGATGGGAGATAATGATCCTCATGTCATTAATGAACTCAAGGGGCCGGCTCTCAATCTCGCGAGCCCGCAATCAAATCTGGCCCCCGCGCTTTTAGACTTGTTTCGAGAAGTATTGCTCCAAGATCCCTCCTATGTGGAAGGCAATTCAGGTACGGCCGAAGCAGACGTTCTGATCGCATGAGATACAGAATATAGACGGCTTCTCCCTCGAGACGGTAGAAGATGCGGCACGGGGCAACAACGATTTCGCGATAGGGTGTGCGAGAGAGCTCAGGCGGCTTTTTGCCGGATTAGTGTGGTAACAAGTTCTGTTTTCATGCCAGAATGATACTTTAGTGACACTAACTCGTTAAACCCTTCTTCCGCTTCTTAATTTCCGTAGAGCGTCCCTCACGGTTGTATTTGTACCAATGTCCCGGTCTCATCTTAAGGATAAAATATTATCTGTTATTTCTAAATTACGGCAGATGCAGATAATATATTGTCTTTAATGGATCTCGTGGTACAATCGCACCATGAACGGCACGCTGCTCACTTTGCTCAGTCCCGCCGAAATGGGCGTGTCCATGGCCGACCGGCTGCGCGTTCTGCGCCTGCGTAAGGGATGGACCAGGGAGACCCTGGCCCGGCGGGCCGGGGTCTCAACCGCCTCGTTGAAGCGCTTCGAAACCAGCGGTAAAGGTTCACTGGAACTGGTTCTCAAGATCGCTCATGCCCTGGATCGGTTGGAAGAATTCAGCCGGATATTGCAGCCGCCGCCGGCAAGCACGATCAAAGAACTGGAACAACAGCGGCGACAGCCTCTGCCCAAACGGGGTCGCCGATGAAAAAACTCGCGGTGCGCTTCAGGCGCGGCCCCTCCGAATCCCTCGCCGTAGGTACCCTGGCCGAAGATCGCGGCCGGATCTATTTCGAATATGCGCCGGAATTTCTGGCCACCGGCCTGAACCTGTCGCCTTTTCGCCTGCCCTTCACCTCCGGTCTGTTCGAACATATCGACCGGCAATTCGGGCCGCTCCCGGGCCTGTTCGACGACTCCCTGCCCGATGGCTGGGGGTTGCTGTTGATGGACCGCCATTTCCACGCCATGGGCCGCGATCCGGCCGAAATCGGCCCGCTGGATCGTCTGGCCTGGCTGGGTACCCGCACCATGGGCGCCCTCACCTATCATCCCCCGGCGGAGCGGCCGGGGCTCGGCTCCGGGCCGTTCGACCTGCACGATCTGGCCCGCCATTCGGCGGCAGTGCTGGCCGGAACCGCCGCGGAGGTGCTGCCGCAACTGTTGCGGGCCGGCGGCTCGCCCGCCGGAGCGCGGCCCAAGGTCCTGGCCGGGTTCAATCCCGCCACCGGCCTGGTGGTCTCCGGGGAAGACGATCTGCCACCGGGATTCGAGCCCTGGATTGTCAAGTTTTTCGCCGCGCCCGACCCGGCCGATGCCGGCGCCATCGAATACGCTTATTCCCTTATGGCCGTTGCCGCCGGCATCGATATGCCACCCACCCGCCTGTTCGAAACCTCCGGGGGGGAACGATTTTTCGGCTGCGGCCGCTTCGACCGCCACGGGAATCGGCGTTTCCATGTCCATACCTTCGGCAACCTCATCCAGGCCAACTTTCGCATCCCCTCGATGGATTATGCCGACCTGCTGAAGACCGTCTCGCTGCTGACCCGAAATCATCGGGAAGTCCTGAAGGTTTTTCGCCGGATGGTCTTCAACGTGCAGGCCCACAACCGCGACGACCATGTAAAAAATTTCGCCTTTCTTATGGACGATGTCTCGGGCGAATGGACCCTGACCCCGGCCTACGACCTCATGTTCACCGCCGGACCCGGCGGCGAACATACGATGACCGTGGCCGGCGAAGGCCGGGCCCCGGACCGCTCGCACCTGGAAAGTCTGGCGGACCGGGCCGGGGTGGCCGCCCGCGACGCCTCGACCATTATCGACGAGGTCGGGACCGCCGTGGCCCGCTGGCCGGAATGGGCCGAACTGGCCGGTGTCTCGGCAAAGAGCCGGGACGCGATCAAGGCGATCATTTAACCCATTTTTCCAAGCTGGTTGATAGCGTGGTTCATGGTGAAGAGGTGGTCATTGCCAGGGCCGGCAAGCCGGCTGCTCGCCTGGTTCCTTTACATGAATCCCCTGAAGCCGAGACGGCGGGAATTCGTTTCGGGCTGATGCGGGGCGAGGTGGAAATAGCGGACGACCTCGATGCGCCGTTCCCGATGATTTGCTGGCCGCGTTCGAGGGCAGGGATGAAACTGTTGCTTGATACCCATTCCGGTTCCATTCATCGTGACCCTTTCGACCGATTGCTTGCGGCCCAGGCGCTCAGTGAGCCTCTGCGGTTGTTGACCGCCGATAAGTTGCTGGCTGGATACTCGGAACTGGTCGTTGTAGTTTAAAAGATGAGTCGTAGGTTGGGTTAGCGTCGCGTAACCCGACAATGCCCCTATTCAATCATGGCGTCCGGCAAGGCCGGGGATGTTCCGGAGGGGCGGGCGGGGGACATGAGGCCAGGGCGGCGCAGAGGACCGCAACCCGGTGGCCGGTCAGAGATCCAGAGGGCTTTTCGCCTCCTGCACGGTCCGGCTCGGCACGCAATGGGTATAAATCATCATTGTTCTCAGGTAGGGGCGACCCGGAATTTCATAAAAGTTACCGGGTTCCTCAGCAGAATTTGTGGGCAGACTTGGAAAGAGGCAAGTTATCAAATTCAACAACGGAAAACCGGAAAACAAGTTGTATTTGTACCAGCGTCCCCCTTCAAGGCCTGGACCTCGTCTGCCGCCTTGGGCATAACCAAGAGGAAGTGCCAACGCTAACATCCTGGATTAGCAAGCTTTTACCCTGTGACCAGGTGCCAAGGATTTCCAGGTATCAAGAGAAAACGAATTGAAAATCCTCGGTTATGACTTGCAGCGAGTTGCGATAAGGGCTGCGGCAATAACAGGGCGGAAGTGGATGAAATATTTTCGGCCGGGCGTTGTTTAATTTCTTTAGAGCGTCCCCATCGAACGCGAGCGCGCGTCGCCTTGAAACGGCTGGTCAGGGCCAAGCGGAGAGGGAAAAGAAAATAAAGGATTGCCGATTCGGCTTCAAGATGTCCCCGCTGGCAGTCCCAAGAAAGCGGCTGTTTTCAGGACGCCCGCTGAATTTCCCAAAACTGCTCCACAGGAATAACAAGTTTCCTTTGGGGTTCTTTCCCATGCAGGTGAATGGACTCAAACTCCCTTTCGATCTTTTTAAGAACATCAGCGGCAAAATATTGCTCACCGCAATAATCACACTGGCTGCAGGGCACCTGATCAACAATCAAAAACCTGTCGTCACGCTTGTAGGTATATTGGCAGGTTGTCTCTCGGAAATTCCTGTTTCCGCAAAAATGACATTGTTCCATATCTTACCCCCTCTCGTAAGGGCTTATGAATTTGGGTGGCGACGGAATATATACCGTTATTACAGTCAGACAATCGCCGGCTTTACCACAAACGATATGTACCGGCTTGCCTTTCTCAGTGAAACCGACAACCAGACAACTTGTTCCCCGGCAATCATCTTCATACTGCTCCAGTATCCTGCCGGTAAGCAAAGCCTCTTCCACCTCGGCGATGCTCAGATTATCGTTTTGTCTCTCCTGGTCGCCATGCCGGGAATAATAATAGCCCGCCCTTTTGACCGCCCTGTGAATCCACTCTATCGTAATCATATCGGTGTGGCAAACGCCGACAACCGCCGATCAGGCGATTGAGCCGCAAGAGGCGACCTTGTGGAAGAAAATATCTTGTTCGGAATTCGTGTGATTCCTCACTCACAAATTGTGATGCCTCATTATACTGTGTGCCGCAACGGATTGCCAATTCCCTATCAGCTATGTTCTGTCCGCGAGAAAACTTATACCCCAAGACCTGGCCCCAGACATGCGATGCCAGGCAGTCGAGGCTGGCTGCGGCCGGTGGCCTGCGGGTCGAGGCCAACATGGCGGCCTCTGGCCGCTGACCCATCGGCACCCCAGTTCACTGCTTTTTGTCTGCCCCCTGCCCCCTTCAGTCCCATATTTATTTTTCTTGTAATTTTTCGTCGGGTTTACTAACAACTCAATCTGAGTAGGCCAAGGTGAAGAGGATCGAGGTCCGAAGTCCAAAAGCCGGACCTTTATCCGGGAGCGCCGGGCAACTTGAGTTCGTTTGCTATTCAATCAATCCGGGAGGGTAAATGATGACCGATCAGGACCAGAATTCCGAAGTTTCTTTTCCCGACCCCGCACCGGCGGCCTCGTCAGGCTTCCAGGTTACCGCCCGGATGCTTGCCTCCCTGCATGCCACCAGACCCTGGGTCCGCTTTCTTGCCGTGATGGGGTTTATCGGAGTGGGGTTCATGGTGCTGATCGGGGCCGCCACCACGCTCGGTTGTTACTTCTTTCCCGGCATGGCCAACTCCGGCATGCAGCCGTTCGGCAATGCGCCTCTGGTCATGAGCGGTATCCTCAATATCGTGATGGCTTTCCTCTACCTGATGCCCGCCCTCTATCTTTTCCGCTACGCCTCCTCCATCGCCCGCATCCAAGATGGCGGCAACACCATGGCCCTGGAGTCGGCCTTGCTCAACCAGAAATCCTTCTGGAAATTCGTCGGCATCATCACCCTCGTCTTCCTGGTCGTGAGCATCTTCGGCATCGCGGCAGCCATCGCCATCCCGGCCTTTGTTGCCTCAAGGATGTAGGACACATGAACTCGCTAATCAAATCCCGAATGCAAAAAAGATCTGACCCTAGGGGTGCGGGAGGTGATGACCAGGATTTATTTTGGTCGTGAAGGCAGCCGACGGGTACCAACAAATCAATAAAGCTACCAGAGGACCACATCGTATATGGTTGTCATATCAAGAAAAAACAAAAAACTTATATTCCAAGATCTGACCCCAAAGGGTTCCGGGATCGGCAACAAAATCGGGAAGGACTGGCAGGGGCAGACGAAATATGGCGCGACCAAAAAAGCGGCAAGATACCACCGCGGACAACATTGGACAGACCGATATCGTCAAACAGCTCTGGCAGGCGGCGGTCAATCTGCAGGGCTCCATCGAGCCCTCCGATTACAAGCGCCCCTTTGAAGGAGCCTGAGAGGCCATGGGCAATAACAACCGGAAATCACGCGGGAGAAGCAGGGACGAAGCCTCTTTTCCAGCCCCTGTTGGAAAGGATACTCTCCCCATGGACTACATGGCGGTTCTCGGAGAGATCAAGGCCCGGATTCAATCCGAGCGTCTGCGCGTCACCCTGGCGGCCAATGCCTCCATGGTGCTCATGTATTGGGATATCGGCAGGGTAATTCTGGAGCGCCAGGCGCAAGAAGGTTGGGGAGCCAAGGTCATAGACCGCCTCTCCCATGACCTGATGGCCGCCTTTCCGGATATGAAAGGGTTATCCCCGCGCAACCTCAAATATATGCGCAAATTCGCCGACTCCTGGCCGGACGAGGTAATTGTGCAACGCACCGTTGCACAAATTCCATGGCGCAGCAATGTGGCCTTGCTCGACAAGCTGGAGAACCCTGAAATTCGGTTCTGGTACGCCCGCAAAACCATTGAATATGGCTGGAGCCGCGATGTTCTGGCCATGCAGATCGAAAACCGTCTGCATGAACGACAGGGAAAAGCGATAACCAATTTCAGCCAAGCGTTGCCGCCGGCTGATTCTCATATGGCGGCTCAGATCTTCAAGGACCCTTATCTTTTTGATTTTCGTAGTAAAATATGCCTTGCGTGGCCTCAACAGCCCCATGGGGGTGGCGGAATGGGAAACCCGGTTGACCGAAATCCTCCCGGATGAACTCAGAACGAGCCTACCGTCCATCGAAGAGATCGAGGCGGAGTTCAGCGGCGAAGGCGAGTGATGTCTCATGCGAGGAAAGTTAAACCAACAGATCTTGGAATCAGCAGGAATGGGGACAGCCAGTCGAATACTCCCCTACGGCCACACTGAGAACTGCCATATCCTGGAGGGCGAGGTCACAGATCATTATTTTTATACATCGGCAAACTGGTTCAGCTTTCTCTTCCGTTCCTTATAATCCGGCATGAGTTTTGCCATCAGTCGCCAGAATTTCGGCCCGTGGGACGGGGCCTTCAGATGGCAGAGTTCGTGCATGACGACGTAATCTATGCACTCCTTTGACGCCTTGATAAGTTCCAGGTTCAGATTGATCCTCCCTTTACTGGAGCAGCTCCCCCAGCGTGTCCCCATCTTCCGGATGAAGAGGGGCGGTTCCTCGATCCCTTCCACCGAGGCGCGCTTGCCACACTCGGCCAGCCGCTCGCGAAACATCCGCCGCGCCTGACCCAGGTACCACTCTTTCAGGAGGGCCCGGATCAGGTCGGGGGTCGGCTCGATTCGACTGACGACATGGAGGTAGCCGCGCAAACACTTGACCGAATCCTCGTCCCCCTGTTCGGCCCGCAAACGATACTGCCGCCCCAGGTAACGGTGGGTCTCGCCATTCACGTAACGGCGGGGTGGCTGCTTGGGGAGATACAGCTCAAATTCCCGCCACGCCTTGCGAATCCATGCCGCGCGCCGGGCCACCCGTTCCCGGACGACCTCCAGCGGCGTGTCCAACGGCGCGCGGACCTCGACAGCCAGGTTGGGATGAACGCTGATCGCCAGAGTCTTCCTCTGCGATAGTTTGCAGGTGTAGGGGATCTCTATGCGCCCCCACCTCACGACATCACGAATCATAACCGGCCAGTTTTTTCGCGACCGCGATGCATTGCTCGATGATCGAGTCCATCTCCTCGGTGGTCAGCCTCAGCCCCCGGCTTTTCTCCAAGTCGAACAGATAATCGTCCAGGTCGTTTTGAATGGCCTTGATGACGTCTTCACTCCTGGCCCAGTCAACTTTCTTGCGTGCATCGACGATCTTCTGGATCGCCATCGCCATCTCGGTGGCCAAGCTTCTGCACTCGTCCGCGCCGCCGGTCCTGTACTCGCCAAGGGTCTCGCCCACTATGCCGTAGTAGGCGGGGGCCTCTACATATTTGGTCAGCGGTCTCGGCAGTTCCTGGTCGTGGCCGCGCCGCACGGTGTCCATGTACTCCGTGACCCGGTCCAGGTACTCGGCATCGCTGATCCTTTTGGCCCGATAATCGTCAATGGCCTTTTGCACCAGGTCGGCGAACTTCTTGTAGAAAACGGGGTCCTCATCCATCTTCTCCCGGATGGTCTTGACCGTCCGGCTGGCGATGGTGTCCGCCTTGGCCGCCGTGCCCACCTTTTCCTCCACCACCTTGTCGAAGGCCTCAACGTCGAAGATGTTGACCAGCCCGGTCACCACCTCCACGTCGGGCGACTGGATGTGACTGTCCATCACCTTGCGGATCTGCTTCTCATACTGGCTGTAGTCGATGGTTTCGGCGTATCGCTGCTGCACCGAACCGCGCAGGCCGCGAAAGAACTTCAGGTCGTCCTTGTAGGTCTTGATCCGGGCCTCCGGGGTCTCGTCGTAAAAATGCTCGGTGGCGAGCGCCACGGTCAAAGTCTTCTGGTATTCGCGCAAGGCGTCGTAAAATTCCTGACGCCGGTCCTCGGCCGCCAGATGCACTTCAATGCCCTCCACGTCCTTCTTGTTCACCACCTCCTTGAACACCGCCCACAGGTCGGAGTGACGTTGCGGCAGTTTTGCCACCTCCTCGCGGGTGTCGGTCACCGCGCCGGTCAGATCCACATCCTCGGCGTCGAAGCCACCCAGGGCGTCATAGGTGCGCATCGCCTCGTTGAGCTTGCCCAATATGCCCCGGTAGTCGATGATGTAACCGAAATCCTTGCCCAAATAGAGCCGGTTCACCCGGGCAATGGCCTGAAGGATGCTGTGCTCCTTGAGACTTTTATCGATATAGAGCACCGTGTTCCGGGGTTCGTCGAAGCCGGTGAGGAGCTTGTCCACCACGATCAGAATCTCGACCCCGTCCTCGCGGCCGAAGGAGGCGAGCAGTTCCTTGACATAGCGCTCCTCCGATCCGAAGCGTTCCATCATCTCCCGCCAGAACTGGACGACCTCCGGGGTATCCTCATCCTCCACCGACTCCTGTCCCTTGCGAGTGTCGGGCTGGCTCATCACCACCTCGCCATCAGCCTGGCCGAACTCCTTGAGGAACTTGCGGTAAATGATGGCGCTCCGGCGGCTGTCAACGGCGAGTTGCGCCTTGAAGCCCGTGCCTTTAAAGTTCCCGGCGTAGTGGCTGGAGATGTCGAAAGCCAGCATCTTGAGCCGCTGCTCCGCCTTCTCAATCGCGCCCACGTCGGTCACCTTACGCTTCAAGTCCGCCTTTTGCGCCTTGGATAGCTTTTCGGTGATCCGGTCGAACCACTTTTGCATCGCCTCCTTGTTCTGTTCCAAAAGCGCCATGCGGCCCTCATAGAGCAGGGGGACGACAGCCCGGTCCGCCACGGCTTCCCGCATGGTGTAGGTGTGGATGAAACCGCCGAACTTCCCGGCGGTCTGTTGCTCCTGTTTTAAAAGCGGGGTGCCGGTAAAGCCCAGATAACAGGCGTTGGGAAAGACCCGGCGCATCTGGGCCGCGATGGCGCCGTAATTGGAGCGATGGCTTTCGTCCACAAGCACGAAGATATTGGGACTCTCGTCCTTCGCCTTATGCTTGGCGCATGCGGTTTGAAATTTGTTGATGATCGTGGTCACCACGCTGGCCTTGCCCTCGGATATGAGTCGTACCAGGTGTTCCCCTGTCGCGGCCTTGACCGCGGACTTGCCGCACGCCTCGAAAGTCCGCCAGATCTGGTCGTCCAGGTCGATGCGGTCGGTGACGATGATCACGCGCGGGTTGAGGATCGCCGGATGCAGGGCCAACGCCTTGGCCAGCATGACCATGGTCAGTGACTTGCCGCTGCCCGTGGTATGCCAGATCACGCCGCCCCGGCGCCTGCCTTCGCGCAAGGTGGACACCCGTTCGATTGTTTCCTTCACGGCAAAGAACTGCTGGTAGCGGGCGATCTTGCGCACCCCGGCATCGAAGATCGTATAGCCGTAGGCCAGTTCCAGCAGACGCTCGGGCCGCAAAAGCGCCCACAGGGTCCGATCCTGCTCCGTGGGCAATCTTTCCCCTTCGGGCCACAGTTCTTCGAAATAGCGGCGCGCGTCCGCGAGCGCGGCGGCCTCCTTCTCGGCCAAAGGGGTGAAGAGCTTGTTGCGCACCTCGAAAGGCGGGATCTTGTTGGCGGCCCGGCAAACCGCTGCTTCGTTGGCTCCGGCGTCACCTTCCTCTTTCCATACGGACCAGAATTTCTTCGCCGTCCCCACGGCGCCATAGCGAATTTCGTTGACGCTGCTACCCAGCAGCAACTGGGAGTACTGGAAAAGATGGGGAATGTAATCGGGCCGCTGGTTGCGAAGCATCTGCTCCATGGCCACATCGATCTGCTTTTCGCCCGCCGCCTTGTCCTTGTCGCGGCGCTTGCACTCGATCACCACAAAAGGGATGCCGTTGACAAAAAGCACCAGATCGGGCCGGGCCGTGTCGTGGGAACGGGTCCGTTCCACCACGAACTCGTCGGAGACGTGGAAAATATTGCGGTGCCGGTCTTTCCAGTCGATGTAGTGGAGCGAGCGCCCCTTGCGGTCGCCGTCCACCGTCTGGTCGAGACTGGTGCCCAGGGTGAGGAGGTGATAGATTTTCTCGTTGGTGCGGACCAGTCCGTCAAAGGGCTCGTCAACCAGTCGCCGGATCGCCTCGTAAATGTTCACCTCTGAAAACGGCTGCGCCTTGCCTTGCGCCTCGAAGCTGGCGTTGGCCAGCAGCCACGGCCGCAGCACGCCGGTAAGCACCACCTGATCCAACCGGCCGTCGCGGAGTTGCACCGCCTCGTCGCGGCCCAAATACTGCCAGCCCAAGGCGCACAACACCTGGATCGCAGGAATCTTGGAGTCGAAGTCTTCGAGGTAGGAGAGTTGCATTCTTTTTCTCAGTTGTCGTTCACGTAAACGCCGATTCTTTCTTTCGCCAGAATACGACCTTGATGTTTCATTGTGCAGATCATGTAATGATGGCCCTTGTATGCTGTACTTTGTAGACAGCCTTTTTTGTCTGCAGATTTTTTCATCTCAAAATCCAACTGGTTGGCATTTGTGGCTTCCTCGCCCCGATTATTCACCCTCCAAGTAATTGTGTCGTACCTGAAAATTATGTCCGACAACCTGAATTCAAGATCTACGCCCTTAGGTAGGGGCACCGAATTTGGGTGGTAATATTGCCAACTTTCACCAACTTTGTAGTAGCATTCGAATCTAAAACGCTCGCCAGCCTTGCATACACCCGTATCCAAGCGATCAGGGTTTATGAGAAACCGGCGGAGATACTTTTCCCAATCGAATTCCCACATGTTGTAGGTCGTATCTTGAAATTGGAGTACGTATCTGTCAGGGGCATTTTGCCCGTCACGCGTCACCATCTTGCAACAATAAAATTCGTTCGGAAGATCGAGATGTGACCTCACGTTATCACCAATCATGACTCCGTTTGATTTGGACCTCCCCTGCAGTTTTGAAGCAAGATCGGTATGCATACTTGTAGTTGTTACTTCATCACAATAGCGAATGCCGTATCGTGACCAGAGCACTTTGTCGTCAGGGCCAAAGTCAACACCCACCCGGATTCGAATCGGAGGGTAGCCCTGTTCTTCAAACATTGGCCTTAGGACATTCTGAAAAAAATACTGGAGGAAACTCACAGCGTTGAGAGCATCGATAATTGCCTGTGATGGCCTCATCCCCTTCCGACCAAAGAACGCTAGCACCCCATCGCCTTGAAGACGATGGACATGCCCATCAAACGCATGGACGATATCGAGCATTGTTGTAAGAGAACCGTTTTTGATCTGCCGGACATCTTCCAATGGCAGTTTTGTAGCCAGTTTTGTTGACCCCTTAATATCGGCAAAGACACTAACTATATAATGGTGCTCCGTTTGGTCATGACCAAGATAGTCAAAATCAGGATGCCCACCTACAGTCTCCGGGTAGCCTCCAGTTTTGCCCACGAGTGCCCGCAGTTGGTCTTTTGACCAACTTGGACCGGCCAACAGACAACTTTCACCAAATTGCTCAGTGCTTGCAGCGGCTCGGGCATTCATTACCGCAATTTGATGACCAAAGCGGTTGGCTGCTTTACCCAATGTTGAGGGAGTGAACCCACCTAAAATGCTCCTGATATCTTTTGTACTCATAACCCCTCCATTTCATTCATGAGGCAGCCCAGTCAATGAACCGGAAGACTGCGCTAAGAAATAACGATGATATCGTGCCAAATACCGTCACAAGCGTTGCAATTCTAATTTTCTCGAACTTGCTAGCCACCCCAATCGCCAATATGTGAGTCTGGTCAATTAGATCTGCCAAAATGTCTTTGTCAGATAAATCCTTAAGCCGTTCGCTATAGGCTTGTTTCCCCATCTGGGCAACCGATTCGAAGAAGAAAAGTGTGGCGCCTTTACCACAGCCATCTCCAATTTTCAGAAAAGGAGAAGTCGCTAGGAAAGAGAACAGGATTGCAATTGCTATCGCTAATATGCATAAAACGAAAAGTGCTGCCCCGATTTTGCCGTAACCTTTTATCGCCATATAAGGCGCCAAAACCACATCGTGCTTCAACAACAAGGTCCCGAGAGTAAACGTGTTGAATGTCACAAGAAAAGCTGCCTTGGTATTGACGGCATTTATGTAGCTATCAAAACGGCTGAGGTTCTTCTCAAGCAGCAATTCCCGGAGAGCCGAGACCAGCCACCTGAAAGTTGATTTTTCCACCGGCGGAAGGCCCAAATTTGAAAAAATCGTCTCAAGCGCCGCAATTTGCGGTAAAAATAATGGCCATTGGCCTCAATTACCTGTTTTTAGGACAAACCCGTCCAACCGCCCCTGCCTGATTTTTTTAGACAAGGGTCCTGTTCTTTGAAATAATTGTCCGGACTTGTCCGTTATCCGGGTAACGGCAACGGCACCGGGGTGTGGTTCAGGAGGGAGCGATACAGATCCTCCATGGTCTCGATGTAAAATTCATGGAATTTGCTTCGGACCTTTTCCCAAAGGGATCGCTTCGTTTTCCATTTCTTCCAGGCCGCCCGGAACAATGGGCAACACAGTTGCTGGATTTGGTCCACCAGGAAGGCCAGCATCATGAGCAAGACAAACACCTCGCTGAGGTGCTGCTTGCCGAGACCGAAGTTGTGGCCGAATTGGTAGCCCTGGTTCTTCAAGGTGTTGAACGTCTCGTTCTCGATTTTCCATCTGGCGCGGGCACCGCGCATGAAGAGGTAGACATTCTCTTCGGTGATTTCCAAATCGGTAACCCAACTGAAATGCTGTGTTGTTCCAGTCTCTTGATTGTATTCCAAGTATTCAACAAAAGTGACCAGCCGATCTTGATTGGATTTATTGAGCGGGGCGTTATAAACGATGCGGAAATAGTGGAACACGTCCTCTTTCTTTTCATCCGGAATAACCAGCTCGACCGCTTCTCCATTTTCAACAGCCCGGCCGACGAACTCGAAGAGAAACTTATGGTCTCCTTTTTTCACGCCCAATATGTATCGGAGGTTATGTTCCTCCAAGTCTTCGATATGAGGCGCATTGGAACCGAGGGCGTCCTCGTTGACGATTAGTTTCAAGTGCGGGTGATCCTGGCGCAGCTTGCCCAACAGGCGCCGAATGGCGTTACGCTCGCAATCCATTTTGGTGCTACCGTCCTGCTTTCTGATAATCTCGGGACACAGCGGAATAACTTCCTTGTAATCCGGATGGACAATGGCCGCGCCCACCGTCTGAAGATAATAGGTCACTTCGCCATTGGCGCTTACTTTCTCCATGCATGCATCGGAATACAGCTTTTTGGAGGAGAAATTCCCGGTGCCGTCGAGGTTGATGAGGTAACCGTCCTCCATGAACACCATTTTCTCGAGGATCTTCCCTCGCTGCAAAGGGCGGAAAGCGACCTTGAACAGCGACCTGAGGTATTCGGGATCGATACCGTCAAGAATCTCGCGCATGGAGGTGTCGCAGGGGATACTCTTCATGCCATATATGGTCCTGAGATTATGCGGCCCTGCTAACCGCCGTTCATCAAAGGCAAGCAGCGATGGATCCTTGAGCGAAAACATGGCAAAGCCGGCCATGAGAGTATCCGCCAGGGAATGTTGCACCTCGCCGGGACGATGATCTTGAATTGTGCTGCATCCGGTTCTCATGGCCGCAAAAAGGGCGTCCGCATTCAGGTGCTTGCGCAACCTGATTTTTTCATTGCGCGCGGTTTCTCTCTTGTTGGCCTTCATGATTGTCGCGATCTGGTTCGACATGGTTGCCCCCTTGCAAGTTGTTGTTTTTCTTACAAAAAGGCAAAAAATCGCTATCTCATTGATATGTCAAGTAAAATTTGAATTTAGCGAAAAAAAATTGCAGAAGTTTACGAAAACCATTTTAACAAACTACGCTATTAGGCCGTTTCCGGCTGGTCCGGGAATTGCTG
>Ga0214472_10001155_pt1 | contig 30294 bp, 31 predicted proteins | sample RVTome_6_FD_207662 | JGI IMG/M metagenome (GOLD analysis project Ga0214472, IMG submission 207662) | Soil microbial communities from uranium-contaminated site in the Upper Colorado River Basin, Wyoming, United States - RVT140D175 | ecosystem: Environmental > Terrestrial > Soil > Contaminated >...
ACCGGTACCGAGATGGGGCCGCCGGTGTTGCGGACCTCGGTGCCGCGCACCACGCCGTCCGTGGCGCGCATGGCGACGGCGCGTACCCGCGACTCCCCGAGGTGCTGGGCGACCTCGGCGACGATGGTCTCCATCTTGCCCTGGATGTCGACGTCGAACTCGAGGGCGTAGTTGATCTCGGGCATGCCGTCGGGCGGGAACTCCGCATCGACGACCGGCCCGGCGACCCTCACGATCCGACCTGTGCTCTCGACTTCGCTCACGGTGTCTCCTTGTCTCAACCTCGGGTGAGGGCTTCGGCGCCCCCGACGATCTCCGAGATCTCGGTGGTGATCTCGGCCTGACGGGCCTGATTGGCCTGCCGGGTGAGGAGCTTGGTCAGCTCCTCGGCGTTCTCGGTGGCCGCCTTCATGGCGCGGCGGCGGGCGGCGTGCTCGGACGCCGAGGCGTCCAACAGGATGCCGAACGTGACCGCCTCCACGTAGCGGGGCAGGAGGCGGCCCAGGATCGCCTCGGCGGACGGCTCGTACGTGTAGCCCACGGCGCCGGCCGACGCGGCGTCGTCGCCCTCGGACTTCGGCGGGTCGATGGGCAGGAGCGGGAAGGACCCGGCGGTCTGGGTGAGGGCCGACACATACCGCGTGCCGAACGTCTGGACCGAGTCGACGGTGCCTTCGGCGTAGTCATTCATGACGACGTTGGCGATGGCGCGGGCATCGCCATAGCCGGGTGTGTCGGTCACCCCGAGGAACGCCCGTTCGATCTGGTACCCGCGATAGCGGAAGTACGACTGCGCCTTCTTGCCCACCACGTACAGCCGGGTGTCCGTCCCGGCCTTGCGGTGCGCGATGAGGCGCGCCTCGGCGAGGCGGATGACGCTCGAGTTGTAGGCGCCGGCCAGGCCGCGATCGGAGGTGACGACCAGCACTCCGGCCGTGTCCTCGCTCCGCCGCTCCAGGAGGGGATGCGACGCCCCGCCCGAGGCCGCCGCGACGTTGCGGATCACCTCGGTCATCTTCTCGGTGTAGGGCTGGGCGGCGGTCACCCGCTGCTGGGCCTTGATGATGCGGGAGGCGGCGATGAGCTCCATGGCGCGCGTGATCTTCATGGTCGACTGCACGCTTCGGATCCGTCGTCGGATGTGCCGGAGCTCGGCGCTCGCCATCGTCTACTCCCGTCCGGCCAGGAAGGTCTCGCGATACGCCGTGATGGCGGCGTCGAGCTGTTCCGTGTCGGGCAGGGTGCCCGTGCTTTTGATGTGGGTGAGCAGGTCGGGGTGGCGGGTGCGGATGTAGTCGGCCAGCCCGCCCTCGAAGTCGTCGATCTCGTCGGTCGGGACCTTGTCCATGAAGCCGTTGGAGACGGCATAGATGCCGATCACCTGGTCCTCGACCGGGACCGGCGAGTACTGCGGCTGCTTGAGCACCTCGACCACCCGGCGGCCCCGCTCCAACTGCTGCTGGGAGGCGGCATCGAGCTCGGAGCCGAACTCGGCGAACGCCTCGAGCTCGCGGAACTGCGCCAGGTTGAGGCGCAGCGTCCCGGCCACGCTCTTCATCGCCTTGATCTGGGCGTTGCCGCCGACGCGGGACACCGAGATGCCGGCGTTGATGGCGGGGCGCACCCCCGAGTAGAAGAGGTCGGTCTCCAGGTAGATCTGGCCATCGGTGATGGAGATCACGTTCGTCGGGATGTACGCCGACACGTCGCCCGCCTTGGTCTCCACGATCGGGAGGCCGGTGAGCGACCCTGCGCCCAGCCCCTCGCTGAGCTTGGCGCAGCGCTCGAGGAGGCGGCTGTGCAGGTAGAACACGTCGCCGGGGTAGGCCTCGCGGCCCGGCGGGCGGCGCAGCAGCAGCGAGATCTCGCGGTATGCGACGGCCTGCTTGGAGAGGTCGTCGAAGATCACGAGGGCGTGCTCCCCCTTGTACATCCAGTGCTGGCCGATGGCCGATCCGGCGTAGGGGGCATACATCTGGAGGGCGGGGGCGGCCGAGGCCGGGGCGTTGACCACGACCGTGTACTCCATCGCCCCGTTCTCCTCCAGGACGTCGACCACCTCGGCGACGGTGGAGGCCTTCTGCCCCACCGCCACGTAGATGCACTTCACGCCCGAGTCCTTCTGGTTCAGGATCGTGTCGACCACCACGGCGGTCTTGCCGGTCTGGCGGTCGCCGATGATCAGCTGGCGCTGGCCGCGTCCGATCGGGGTCATGGCGTCGATGGCCTTGATCCCGGTCTGGAGCGGCTCGTGCACCGGCTGGCGCTCGACCACCGACGGCGCCTGCGTCTCGAGGAAGCGGCGCTCCGTGGTCTCGATCGGGCCCTTGCCGTCGAGCGGGTTGCCGAGCGAGTCGATGACCCGCCCCAGCATGGCGTCGCCGACCGGGATCGAGAGCACCCGGCCGGTCTGGCGGACCGGGTCGCCCTCCTGGATGTGGGAGGCCTCGCCCATGATGACGGCGCCGATCGAGTCCTCGTCGAGGTTGAGGGCGACGCCGAGCAGCCCGCCCGGGAACTCCAACAGCTCGGAGGCCATGGCGCCGGGCAGCCCTCGCACGCGGGCCACACCGTCGCCGATGGAGGTCACGTACCCGACGGTCTCCGCCTGCAGCGACGGCTTCCAGCCCTCGAGGTTGCGCCGCAACGCCGCGGTGATGTCCTTCGGGTCGAGTGTCAGTTCGGCCATGTGGTTCTCCTCAGCGGCGGGTCAGGGTGTCTCGGAGCTCTTCGAGCCTGTGGCGGACCGATCCGTCGATCACGGTGTCGCCGATGCGGGTCACGATCCCCCCGACGACGGAGGGGTCGACCACGGTCTTGATCTCGACCTGGCGCCCGGTCGCCCGGCCCAGGGCCTCGGCGAGGCGGGCGACGGTCTCGTCGTCCAGCTCGGTGGCGGAGCGCACCTCGGCGATCACGAGGTTGCGCTCGGCGGCGGCGCGCTCGGCCAGGGTGTCGGCTATGGCGGGCAGCTCGGCGGCGCGGCCCGCCGCGACGATGAACGCCACGAGCGACACCGTCAGCGGAAGGGCGTGCTCGCCCAGCAGGTCGTCGACGATCGCCTGCTTGCGATCGGCCGGCAGGCGGGGGTCGTCGAGGCTCTCGCGCAGCTCGTTGGACGACTCGAAGGCGCGGGCGATCCGGAACAGCTCGTCGCCGATGCGATCGAGCTCGCCCTCGGCCCTGGCCACCTCCAGGATGGCCGTGGCGTAGCCCTCGATGCGGTCCTCGGCCGGCATCAGGGCTCCAACGCCCCGAGCTCGTCGATGTAGCGGTCGACCAGGGCGCGCTGGGCGTTGGCGTCGACGGTCTCGTCGACCACCTTCTGCGCCACCTGCAACGACAGGGCGGCGACCTCGTCGCGGATCTGCGACGCGGCGCGGTCCTTCTCGGCGGCGGCCTCCTCGCGGGCGCGCTGAGTGATGGTGGTGGCCTCGTTCTCGGCCTTGGAGACCAGGTCGCTGCGCAGGCTCTCGGCGGTCTGTCGGGCGTCCTCGACGATGCGGTTCGCCTCGTCGCGGGCCTGTGCGAGCTGCTCCTTGTAGTCGGTGAGCAGGCTCTCCGCCTCGGTCTTCGCCGTCTCGGCGGCGGTCAGCTGCCCGGTGATGGCCTCCTGGCGCGCCTCGAGCGCCTTGTTGGCCATGGGCAGCACCCACTTCCAGACCATGAGGAAGATGATCGTGAAGGCGATGAGACCGGCGATCAGCTCCGACTGCTCGGGGATGAGCAGGTCGATGCCCGACGACTCCTCGGTCACGACCGTCTCCTCGGCGAGGAGCAGGATCGGTGCCAGTAGTTGCATCACGTCTCGCTTCTCCTAGGCGATGAAGAACAGCACGAATCCGATGAGGGCGAGCGCCTCGGTGAAGGCGATACCCAGGAACATCGTGGTCCGAGCCACTCCTGCGGCCTCGGGCTGGCGCGCCATCGCCTGGATGGCGTTGCCGACCACGATGCCGATCCCGATCCCGGGGCCGATGGCGGCGAGCCCGTACCCGATGAGGGCGATGGCTCCCTTGATCTCTTCCATGGTTGCTTTCTCCTCTCAGTGCTCCGGATGCACCGAAGTCTGGATGTAGACGGCCGACAGCAGCGTGAAGATGTAGGCCTGCAGCACGGCCACGACGAACTCGAAGACGAAGATCCCGAGCCCGAAGATGAACCAGGGCAGGCCGATGGCGGCCCGCAGGCCGATGTCGCCGACGCTGGACATGAAGATCCAGCCCGACGCCAGCAACAGGGTGAGCATGAGGTGGCCGGCCACGAGGTTGGCGAAGAGCCGGACCGCCAGGGTGATGGGACGCAGCAGGAAGACCGACACGAACTCGATGAGCCCCACGAGCCAGCGCAGGGCGATCGGCACGCTCTTGGGCCAGATGATGTCGATGAGGTACCGGAAGCCGTTCCTGCCGAAGCCGACCACCACGAAGATGACCCACGTGAAGATGGCGAGCATCAGCGGGATGGCCATCCGCGAGGTCAGGGGGAAGTTGATGAAGGGGGTCAGCTCGAAGAGGTTGGCGACGAGGATGAAGAGGAAGATGGACAGGAGGTAGGGGGTGTACCGGGCGCCCTCGGGCCCGATGGTCCCCTTGGCCACGTCGTCGCGCACGAAGGAGACCATCGACTCCATGACGACCCCGAACTTGGTGGGCACCACCCTGGGCTTGCGGAACCCCACGTAGAGCATGACCAGCACGATGGTCATGGCCAGGAAGGTCAGGAAGACCGTCTTGGTGAAGTCGAACGGCCCGATCGAGAAGAGCGCGTCCTTGAACTCGAAGAGCTCGATGACGTCTTCCGGCGCGCAGATGATGTCCTTGGCCGGATCGCAGCTCTCACTCGCGAGTATCAGGAAGTCCACTCCATCTCCTTGTCACCAGCCCGGGCGACGGCGATCGCCTCGAGCGTCAGCAGAACCATATAGGTGGCCACGGCTGCGACACCGAAGGACACCCGGTCGATGTCGAAGAGGTGCGCCACCGCCAACATCGTCAGCGTGATGGTCACGAGGCGCACCAGGAAGCCGAACAGCGCGGCGGCATGATAGGCAGTGAGCGAGATGCGCGCCGCCAGCGACAGGATCGCCCCCATCGCCAGGAAGTTGGCGACCACCACGGCGACCCCGATGGCGGCGGCGACGGCTCCGTCGGCGCCGCGCAGTGCCCACGCCACGATCACGACCGCCGGGCCGACGACCACGGTGCGCCGGACCATGTCGCGTGCCAGGGCCGCCTCGATGTTCTTCACTGCGTGTTCCTGTTCGCCAGAGTCCACATGCGCCAGAAGCCGATCACGAACCCGGCGATGATGCCGAGGATCACCAGGACCGGGTCCGTGCCCAGCCACTTGTCTCCGAAGTAGCCGAGCAGGAAGCCGGCGAGAATCGTCGAGAAGAAGCCCATCGACTCGTGGCCGGCGGCCAGGTTCTTCCCGATCTCCTCATGCATCCTGCGGGTTCCGCTCACCAGCCTACCCCCCTCGAGGCCGCCTTGTGAAATCTTTCACAAGATACCGGGGGGTGCGTTCGAACGGCAAGCCCGGGGCGGGAGGCGCATTCCGGCTCACACATGGCCGGGGAAGTCCTCGGGGTAGGGCGGGAACGCGGCGGCGAGGGCGGCGACCCCGGACCGCACCCCGTCGAGGGTGGCCGTGTCGCCGCGGCCCCGCAGTGCCGTCGTGATGAGCCGGCCCACCTCGGACACCTCGTCTTCCCTCATGCCGCACGTGGTGGCGGCGGGCAGCCCGATGCGCAGCCCGGTGGCGCGGTACGGCGGCCGGGGATCGAAGGGGATGGTGTTGAAGTTGAGGGTGATGCCCACCGTCTGCAGCAGCCGGGCGGCGTCGCGGCCGGTGAGGTCCTCGTCGATGGAGCGCAGGTCCACCAGGAACATGTGGTTGTCGGTGCCCCCCGACACGACGCGCACCCCCTCCCCCATGACCGCCTCGGCCATCGCCGCCGCGTTCGCCACGATCTGGGCGGCGTAGGCGCGGTAGCCGTCGGTGTTTGCCTCCTCGAAGCACACCGCCTTGGCGACGATCTGGCTGTTGATCGGCCCGCCCTGGGCGTTGGGGAAGATGCCCTTGTCGACGGCGGCGGCGTGCTCCTCGCGGCACAGGATCAGCCCGCCCCGCGGGCCCCGCAGCGCCTTGTGGGTGGTGGCGGTCACCACGTCGGCGTGGGGCACCGGGTTGGGGTGGGCGCCCCCGGCGATGAGCCCGATGATGTGGGCGGCGTCCACCACGAGGACGGCGCCGACCTCGTCGGCGATGTCGCGGAAGGCGGCCCAGTCGAGGATGCGGGAGTACGCCGAGTACCCGGCCACGATCATCTTCGGCCGGTGCTCCTTGGCTGCCCGGCGCACGTCCTCCATGTCCACCAGCTCGGTGTCGGGGTCGACGCCGTAGGAGACGAACTCGTAGAGGATCCCGGAGAAGTTGACGTGCGAGCCGTGGGTGAGGTGCCCGCCCTGGTCGAGCTTCATCCCGAGGATCGTGTCGCCCGCCTCCAGCAGCCCGAAGTAGACCCCCATGTTCGCCTGGGCCCCGCTGTGCGCCTGGACGTTGGCATGCTCGGCGCCGAACAGGGCCTTCGCCCGGTCACGGGCCAGGTCCTCCATGGCGTCGACGACCTCGCACCCCTCGTAGTAGCGCTTCCCGGGGTAGCCCTCGCTGTACTTGTTGGTGAAGATCGAACCGGTCGCCTCCATGACGGCGCGTGACACGAAGTTCTCCGAGGCGATGAGGTGGATGTGGCTGTTCTGGCGCTCGACGTCGCGCCTGATCAAGGCCTGGACCTCGGGATCGACGTCGGCGAGCGGCGTGAAGTCGGTGGTCATGCGGTCGCATGAGGGTACTCGGACCGGTGGAGGCAAGTTCCGGCCGGCCGCCGTGCGGGAATCGGGACTCTGACCGCCGCTGTCGCTGTGGCTGCGGCTGTGGCTGTGGCTGTGGCTGTGGCTGAGCTGTGGTCGCCATCCCGTCACCCCTCGTCGGCAGCGCCGCCATCCAGCGCCCGCTTCTCCGTCACCGAGTCCGCCACGGCGATCGCCGGGAACGGCAGGAAGGGGGTGACGACCGTGGACAGGCCGGGGGCGATGCGCCACAGGACGGCGATGTAGACGGCGGCGACGGCGACGGTGCCGAGGCGCCACCTCATGCTGTGCGCACCCGGCTCGAATCGGATCGACAGCGCCGCCCCGGTGCCGAGGGCGGCCACGGCGGGGGTGAGGGGCTCTCGCAGGGCGACACCGAGGCCGAGGAAGATCACGACGGCGAGGGCGCCCCCGAACGCCGCCGACCGCAGCCAACCCGGGTTGCGGGACACGAAGCCCGAGGCCATGAACGCCACCGGGGTGAGCACCATGGCGACGCCGACCGCCAGCACCGCCGTCGAGTCGCTGCCGTCGCCCGCCTCCACGATCGCGGTGGCGATGGCGGCGAAGGCGAACACCGACACAAAGGTCCCGGTTGCGACCGCTGCCCACTTCCTGCCGCGCGAGATGCCGCCCTCGAACGCCGCAGCCAGGCGCTCGGGCCGGCCGCTCTCGGGGCGAACCGCCCGCCCCCGGGGCCGGCGCCGTCCCTGCTGACGGCTCACGGCGCTCCCCAGGGGACGGGGCCCGCCCGCAGCACGCGCGCCTCCACGCCCGAGAGGTCGACGACGGTGCTGGCGGTGTCGCCCCCCGCTGCACCGGCCAGGTAGGCGGCGACGGCGTCACCGAGGGCGGCACGGGCGCCGGCGGCGTCCACGGCCGGTTCCGCGCCGCTGCGGTTGGCCGAGGTGACGGCGAGCGGCCCGAATGCCGAGAGCAGTGCCAGGGCGGTCGGGTGGTCGGGGATGCGCACCCCGACCGTGTCGCGCTCCGGGTCCCCCAGCCACGCCGGCATGCCGGCGGCGCGGGGCAGCACCAGCGTGAGGCCACCCGGCCAACGCCGCTCCGCCTCGGCTGCGGCGGCGCCGTCGAGGCGGGCCACCCGGCGGACGCCGGCCAGGTCGGCGGCGAGGATCGGGATCGGCCTGACCGAGGGCCGCCCCTTGGCCTCGAAGAGCCGCTGCACCGCCCGACGGGAGAACGGATCGGCGGCGATCCCATAGACGGTGTCGGTCGGGAGGCCGACGATCTCGCCGCGGCGGAGGGCGTCGATGCCGTGGGCGAGGTCGCGGTCAGCCATCGGCGAGCCCCCCATGGGTTTCCTCCCCCGGAGGGGGAGGTGGCACGAAGTGCCGGAGGGGGCGCACCCGCACCCCGAGAGTCGTTTCCGTGTTGGCGCCCGGTCTGGCGCCCCCCTCCCCCCTTCGGGGCACTCCCCCCTCCGGGGGGAGAAAGGCAACCCTCACACGCAGCACGATGCCCCGCGCCGCGCCACGAGGATGCGGTCCTTGCCGGCCAGGTCGGGCCGGACCTCGCGGTCGTAGGCGCCGAAGAGCCGCAGCGCCTCCTCGCCCTGGGTCTCGCCGATCTCGCACAGCACCCATCCTCCGATGCCGACCCACCAGAACGCCTCGTCGGCGATCTGGGCCAGCACCTCGGTCCCGGACGGACCGGCGACGAGCGCATCGCGCGGCTCGTGGTCGCGCACCTCCGGAGGCAGCGATGGGTACTCGCCCTCGGCGACGTAGGGAGGGTTGGACACGACGAGGTCCACGCGGCCCATGAGCGATCGCGGCAGCGGGTCGAACAGGCTGCCGTGGAGGAACTCGGCCTCGAGCCCGGTGCGCTCGGCGTTCGCCTTGGCGAGGGCGAGGGCGTCCTCGCTGACGTCGGTGCCGATCACCCGGGCTTCGGCGAACGAGTGCTTGAGGGCGAGGGCGAGGCAGCCGCTCCCGGTGCCGATGTCGACGATCACGGTGCCCGGGCCGCCCTGGCGCAGCGAGGCCACGGCCTCCTCCCACAGGCGCTCGGTCTCCGGTCGCGGGATGAGGGCCCGATGGTCGCACAGCAGGTCGAGAGGGCCGAACTGTGCGGTTCCCTCCAGGTACTGCAACGGCTCACCGGCCTCGCGGCGAGCCACGAGGCGCTCGATCGCCGACTGCTGCTCGGCATCGGGCTCCACTCCGCCGGCGAGATCGGCGCGCGACAGGCCGGTCACGGCCTGAATCAGTCGCCGTCGCTCGTGGTGGGGAAGGGCCGCCATCGGACCCTCAGGATATGCCCCTACCGCGCTCCAGGTCGGTGCCGCGCTCCGCCAACGACTCCTCGTCCTCCGCGCGGCAAGGCTCCACGCGGCGTTCACCCCCGGCCAGCGGCATCAGCCTCGCGGGCTCGTGGGTGAAGCGGGGAGCTGGTCCCAGAAGGGGCCGCCGGGCCCTGGCCGGGTCGGCGCCCTCGACGAGCGTGAGCACCCGGCGCCGTGAGGCGGATCGGCCACCCCTCCCGGACGGCACCGACCGGGCGCCATTCGGCCACGTGAGCAGCACCGCTAGCGTCCCCACGATGCCGGTCGCACCACATGGATCCTGGTCGTCGCCGATCACCGCTGCCGACACGACGCGCGGCGGGATCAAGTTCGCAGACGTCGTGAAGGTCGACGGCGACGACATCTACTGGGTGGAGAGCCGCCCCGCCGAGGGTGGCCGCAGCTCCCTGGTGCGGCGCTCCGGCGACGGCGCGGTCACCGACCTGGGCCCCGACGATTTCGACGCCCGCACCAGGGTGCACGAGTACGGCGGTGCGGCCTACACCGCCCGGGACGGAGTCGTGTATGTGGTCTCGTTCCGCGACCAGCGGATCCACCGCCTCGGGGCGGGCTCGGCGACTCCGCTCACCGCCGAGCCCGACGCCCCCGCCGGCGAGCGCTTTGCGGACCTCCAGCTGGGCGAGGGGCACCTGGTCGCGGTACGCGAGTCGCACCGACCCGAGGGCGAGCCGGTCAACGATCTCGTCCGTATCTCGCTCGACGACGGCTCGGTGACGACCATCGTCGACGGCGCCGACTTCTACTCGTCGCCACGGATCTCACCGGACGGCACGCGTCTCGCCTGGGTGTCGTGGGACCACCCCGACATGCCGTGGGACGCCACACGGTTGTGGGTCGGCGACCTGTCGGGTGACGGCGGGGTTTCGAATGCGCTTGTCGTGGCGGGTGGCCCGGGCGAATCCGTGATCGATCCCGCCTGGTCCCCTGCCGGAGTGCTCCACTGCGTGTCGGACCGCACCGGGTACTGGAACCTGTACCGGGTCGACGGCCGAGTGGAGCCGGTCTTCCTCATCGAGCGCGACTGTGCCACCCCGCCCTGGGTCTTCGGGACGCGGCGCTACACCTTCCTCGCAGACGGGTCGATCGCCCTCGCCGAGCCGACCGGCGACGGTGATCGGCTGGTGGTGATCGCACCCGACGGATCCACCCGGGCCGTGCCGGTGGAGCACCGCTCGCTGGGCTCGTCTGTGGAGGCGCGGGGCGCCTCGATCGTGGCGATCGGCTCCGGCCCGGACCGCTTCCCCGAGGTGATCGAGATCGACACCCGCAGCGGGGAGACGACCGTGCTGCGCTCCCCGGCCGGCAGCCCGGTGCCCGAGGGCTACCTGTCGATGCCGGAGTGGATCACCTTCGACACCCCCGACGGGCCCGCCCATGCCCTCTTCTACCCGCCGGCCAATCCCGGGTTCGAGGCCCCGAAGGGCGACCTGGCCCCGCTGATCGTCGCCATCCACGGCGGGCCCACCTCGGCGGTGAATCCGGCGCTCGACATGGAGAAGCTGTACTGGACGAGCCGCGGCTTCGGGATCGTCGACGTCGACTACAGCGGGTCCACCGGGTACGGCCGGGCATACCGCGAGCGACTCAGGGGCCAGTGGGGGGTGGCGGACGTGCGGGACTGCGCCCTCGCCGCCGCCCACCTCGCCGAACGCGGCCTCGCCGACCCCGACCGCCTCCTCATCCACGGCGGGAGTGCCGGGGGGTACACCACGCTGCTCGCCCTGGCCACCCGCGACGAGTTCGCCGCCGGCACCTCGCGCTACGGCGTCGCCGACCTCGGCGCCCTCGCCGAGCACACCCACAAGTTCGAGTCGCGCTATCTCGACGGACTGGTCGGGCCGTATCCCGAGGCGGCGAGCTTGTACGAGGAGCGCTCGCCCATGAGCCACCTCGACACGTTCGACAAGCCGGTGCTGCTGCTCCAGGGATCCGACGACCGGGTGGTGCCGCCCGAGCAATCGACGATGATCCGCGACGCCCTCGTCGAGCGGGGCGTGCCGGTGGCCTACCTGGAGTTCGAGGGCGAGGGCCACGGCTTCCGCAGCGAGGCGGCCCGGGTGCGATCGCTGGAGGCCGAGCTGTCGTTCTACGCCACGGTGCTGGGCTTCGAGGACGCCGGCGACGACCTCGAACCGCTCGACATCATCAACTCGTAGCGGGCCCGGACCGGGGGACGAGCACGGGCACGGCCGGCACCCATCCCGTAGAGTCGCCACAATGATTCGCCGCCTCGGGATCCTCCTGCTCGCGCTCGCGCTCGCCGCCGGCGCATGCAAGAAGGCCGACAGCGAACCGACCACCACCAGGGCGGCGGGCCCGACGACCACCACGGCGGCGCCCAGCACGACCACCCCCGGCACCACCTCGCCTCCCACAACGGGCATCGCCGTGCCGGCGTTCCCCGACGACGACACGGTGATCGGCACCGACGAGGACGTGCTGATCGGCACCCTCGACAACGGCCTCACCTATTACATCCGGCGCAACACCGCTCCCGGCGGGCGCGCCCAGCTGCGGCTCGCCGTCAAGGCGGGCTCGGCCCACGAGGACGAGGACCAGCACGGGGTCGCCCACTACCTCGAGCACATGATGTTCAACGGCACCGAGGAGTTCCCGGCCAACGAGCTGATCCGGGTGCTGGAGCGCTTCGGCTCCGACTTCGGTCCCGACGTCAACGCCTACACCTCGTACGAGGAGACCGTGTACGAGTTGGAGCTGCCGACCGACTCGCAGGAGATCCTCGAGACCGGGTTCGACGTGCTCGAGCAGTGGGCGACCGCCGCCACCCTCGACCCGACCGAGGTCGACCTCGAGCGCGGCGTCCTGCTGGAGGAGTGGCGGGTGCGCGACCAGCGCTTCCAGGGCCGCTACCGCCTCGGCGTGGCCGACGTGCTGTTCGAAGGCACTCCGTACGCCGGTCAGGACCCCCTGGCCGACGCCGACCTGCTCGACGCCACCACTCCGGAGACGCTGCGCCGCTTCTACGAGGACTGGTACCGGCCCGACCTCATGGCGGTCATCGCCGTCGGGGACTTCGACGTCGACGAGGTCGAGCAGCTGATCATCGAGCGGTTCGGGCCGATCCCCGCCCCCGAGGACCCGCGCCGGCCCCCCGAGCTGTTCACCCTCCCGTTCGACGACCCGGCCTACTTCGTGCTGGCCGACCCGGAGTACGCCGAGGCGTGGTCCGAGCTCAACTACCCGCTTCCGGCCGAGAGCCCAGGGACCATTGGAGCGCAGCGCACCTCGCTGGCGATGGAGATGGCGTGGGGGATGCTCTCCACCAGGCTCATGGAGGACGTGACCCGGGGAGAAGCCGACTTCTACAACCCGAGCCGCGCCGCCAATCCGTTCGTGCGCACCCAGGTGACCACCGGGATCATCGCCTTCGGCGAGCCGTCGCAGCTGTCCGGAACGACCGAGGCCCTCCTCGAGGAGGTCGAGCGGGCACTGCAGCACGGGTTCGGGGAGGGCGAGCTCGACCGTCAGCGCGACACCTTCAAGTCCGGGTTCCAGTTGCAGTACGACGAGCGTGAGACCAAGCAGGACCACCAGTGGGCTGCCGATTACGTCGAGCACTTCCTCGGGGGCATGCCGATCCCGACCGCCGACGAGTGGCACGAGCTCAACCTGCGGCTGCTCGACGAGATGACCGTGGAGCAGGTCAGCGAGACCTTCCAGGCCATCGTCCCCACCACGGAGCCGTTCGTGATCATCGTGTCCCCGGCGTCGGCGGGCGACGAGATCCCCACGGAGGACGAGCTGGCCGGCATCGTCGAGGCGGTGGAGGGCGCGCCGGTCGACCCGAGGCCCGACGACTCCGACTCGATCGACACCCTGATGGAGGCACCCGACCCCGCCGACGTCGCCGTGAGAGGGTTCGTGACCCCGACCGAGATCCCACAGCTGACGCTCGAGAACGGCATCACCGTGGTGCTGCTGCCCACCGAGATCCGCCGCGACGTCGTCGTGTTCGGAGCGCACAGCCTGGGCGGCTGGGCGCGGTACGACGAGGCCGAGGTGGCCGAGGCGAAGCTGGCGTCACAGATGGTCGCCGACAGCGGCGTCGGACCGCACGACGCCGTCACGCTCGACCGCTTCCTCGCCAACCGGGTGATGAGCGTCACGCCATACATCGACGAGACCGGGGAGGGTCTCTTCGGCCAGGCGCAGAGCGAGGACCTCGAGGCGATGCTCCAGCTCATCCACCTCTACATGACGGCTCCGCGCCTCGACGACTCGGCGCGTGATCAGGTGCTCGACGCACTGCGGCCGCAGGTGACCGCGCTGGACACCGACCCCGACAACGCCGTCACCGACGCCCTCGCCGTGGCGCGCTACTCGGGTGACGACCGGTTCCGCCCGTACCCGTCATTGCAGGAGATCGAGACCTTCGACACGGACCGCGCCCTCGAGATCTTCGAGGAGCGCTTCGCCGACGCCTCCGACTTCGTGTTCGTGTTCTCGGGCGACTTCGACCTGCAGCAACTCGAGACGCTGGTCCGTCGCTACCTGGGCACCCTCCCGTCGGCGAACTCCAACGAGACCTTCGCCGACGTCCGCCCGCCCACGCCGCGCGGCACCATCGTCGAGACCGTGGAGGCGGGCAGCGGCGAGCGGGGCCGCGTGCTCTTCCAGTTCTCCAGCGAGTTCGCGCTCGACGCCCTGGAGCGGGAGAAGATCGCCGTCCTCGAGCGTGTCGTCCGCCACCGCCTCACCGAGCGGATTCGCGAGCAGCTGGGCGCCACCTACTCGCCCGGCACCCGCCTGCAGGTGGTGGAGCGCCCCGATCAGGGGGTCGAGGCGTTCCTCGACATCGGCGGCGACCCCGAGGATCTCGAGGAGGTCTCGACCGAGGTGCTGGCCGACCTCGCCGACCTCCGGCAGTTCGGGCCCACCGAGGATGAGCTGGCCATCGCCCAGGAGCAGCTGGTGCGCGACTACGAGCTGTTCTCAAACGAGCTGCTCGTGCAGGTGCTCCTGTTCTACGCCTCCGACCCGGGCGAGGACTTCACCGACTTCTTCTCGCAGATCGACAACGTCCTGGCCGTCACGGCCGACGACGTGCGGTCGATCGCCAACACGGTGTTCCCGGCCGGGACCTACATCGAGATCCGGCTGGTGCCGGCCGGAGGCGGGTAGTCACCCGACGCCGACCACGCGCACCTCGGCCGCGCAGCCCGGCACCTGCGCCAGCCGACCGTCGCCGGTGAGCAGGGGTCGCTCGATCGCCTCGGCGAGCGCCAGATAGAGCGCGTCGTAGACCGTCACGTTCCCACGCATCGCAAAGGCGCGCAGCATGAGCCCGGTGTGGGGATACCGCTCGATGGGGAGGGCGTCGAGGATGTCAAGCATCGATCGGGCCTCGTCGTCGGTGACCACACCGCGTGCTGCGAGCCTGCGGAGCACCTGACCCACCTCGGCGTCGACCAGATGGGGAGCACACACGACGTCCCCGGCGGCGAGGTGATCGGAGAGCAGGTCGCCCGCCTCGCTCCCCGGGCCGAGCAGCAGATCGACCACCACCGATGCGTCGGCGACGATCACCGGCCCTGGCGCTCGTCGCGCAGCATGTCGACGATCGACTCGTCGAGCCTCGGTCGCTCCCGCGACCGGGCCCGGTCCAGCACGTCCTCGACGGGAGGCACCGCCACGAGCCGCTCCACCTCTCGCTTGAGGTAGTCCGAGAGCGTCATCCCGGCCCGCGCCGCCCGGGCCTTGATCTCGCGGTGGACGTCGTCGGGCACGTTCCTGATCTGGATCATGCGTGACATGCGCTGCACATTTTTATCACATGTGGATCACATGCCGGGGTATGAGGAGGTGCGTCACCCGTGGGACGTCGAGATTTCGTCGACGATGGCAAGAGCCCATGCCTCCAACTCATCGACGGTCAGGGGGGCGAGCGCACCGAGGTCTTCCGAGCGCCGCGACGCCTGGACGGACAGCATGTAGCCGTCGATCGAGTAGAGGGTCACGGACCGTGCCTCGCCGGCATCCTTCACATAGCCCCTGCCTATCTCAGGCCACGCCTGGGAAACCCCAACCGTGCCCAGATCGAACTCGATGAAGTCATCGGTTGCTCGCTCGAACGCAAAGTGTTGGAAGATCACCTCGACCACACCGTCTGGCGTGTCGAACACGATGTCTGCGAGTCGGTCGCCGGGATGGAGCGGGGAGTACACATCGGCGCGGCCGCGGATGGCGAGGTCGGATCGGGGGGCCGCCGCTCGTGACACCGCCTCGAACAGCGTCTCGCTCAGAGGACCATTGTTGATGATCTGCTGTTGGAGCGGATCACCCTCCGAGGGCTCCCGGGACGGCTCGACGCGCTCGGGGGTGGTGGCTGCTGATCCGACGGTTGCGTCTCCGCCTGGCCCGCTGACGCCCTGGGCCACACCCGGGCCATCTCGCCCTGCCACATGCGAAGTCGCGACGATCACACCGACGGCAAGCGTGAGCGAAAAACCGACCACCACTCCGCGCCATGATGGGCTTGGCCACCTGGACTTGGAGGGCGCTTGCCGTGTCGGCAGCACTCTGAGTGCGGGCCTCACGTGGCGAAGGTTGCTTCCCATGTGCCCTTCAGCTTGTTGAGGTACCGATGCCGGGGCCAATCCGAATCGGCAGCATCCGAACGTGGCGGCGTCCTCGAGCCTCCAGCGCCAAGATACCCCCCCCCCCGTCGCTCGGTCAATCGGTGTTCGAGCGGGCCGTGATCGGTGCGTGCGCTCCCCTGGTGGCACGTGCGTCGACCTCGACGCGGGGACCCGGAGAGAGGTCGGTCACCCCTCCGCCAGCGCCTCCGCCTCCTGCTCGAGCGTGAGAGCATCGATGAACTCGTCGAGGTCGCCCTCCAGGATCTGCGGCAACTGCTTGATGGTGAGGCCGATGCGGTGGTCGGTGACCCGGTTCTCCTTGAAGTTGTAGGTGCGGATCTTCTCGGAGCGCTCGCCCGTGCCCACCTGGGCCTTGCGGCTGGCGGCCAGCTCGGCCATCCGGCGGTCCATCTCGATCTGATAGAGACGGGCGCGCAGCACCCGCATCGCCTTGGCCTTGTTCTGCAGCTGCGACTTCTCGTCCTGGCAGGTGACCACCAGCCCGGTCGGCAGATGCGTGATACGCACCGCCGAATCGGTGGTGTTGACCGACTGGCCACCCGGCCCCGACGATCGGAACACGTCGATCTCGAGGTCGTTCTCGTCGATGTCCACGTCCACCTCGTCGGCCTCGGGGAGCACGGCGACGGTGGCGAGCGAGGTGTGGATCCGCCCCTGCGACTCGGTCTTGGGGACACGCTGCACACGGTGCCCGCCCGCCTCGAACTTGAGGCGCGAGAAGGCCCCGCGGCCCTTCACGGCGAACGTGACCTCCTTGAAGCCGCCCGACTCGCTCGGCGAGGTGGCGATGTCCTCGGTGGAGAAGCCGTGCTGCTCGGAGTACCGCTGATACATCCGGTACAGGTCGCCGGCCCACAGCGCCGCCTCGTCGCCGCCGACGGCGGCGCGGATCTCGACGATCACGTCCTTCTCGTCGTTGGGGTCCTTGGGCACGAGCATCACCCGCAGGCGCTGCTCCAGCTTCTCGGCCTCGGCCGCCTTCTCCTCCCCCATGCGGCGGAGCTCGTCGGAGGTCTCGGCGTCACCGCCCTCCGATGCCAGCTCGGCGGCGTCGGCGGCCTCGGACTCGGCGGCCTGAAAGCGGTGGTACACCTCGACGATCGACTTCAGGTCGGAGTGGCGCTTGGCCACCTCGGTGTAGCGCTCCTGGTCGCCCAGCACACGCGGGTCGGCCATCTCCCGCAGCGTGTCCTCGTACGCGGCCTCGATCTCGGCGAGGCGGCCGGCCAGCACCTCGTCCATCAGGTGAGCTCGGCGCCGAGCGCCCCCGGCGCCACCGGGCCGCGGGACTCCACCTCGAGGCGCTCGTCGTCGTCGAGGGCGGCGAGCAGGCTCGCCACCGCCACCTCGACCTGGTCGTCGTCGGGCTCGCCGGTGGTGAGGCGCTGCAGCCAGATGCCGGGACGCGAGGCGAGCGACAGCCAGCGCTGGTTCGACGCCAGTTTCAGGATCTCGTAGGCGATGCCGGCGATCACGGGGATGAACAGCACCCGGCTCGCCACCAGCCACACCCACCCCGGGCGGCCCAGCGCGCTGAACACGACGAGGGCGATGAGGATCACGATCAGCAGGAAGTTGGTGCCACAGCGCGGGTGGCGGGGGCTGTACACCTGGATGGCGTCGACGGTGAGCGGGTCCCCTGCCTCGTAGGCGTGGATGGTCTTGTGCTCTGCGCCATGGAACTGGAACACCCGCCGGATCTCCTTCGAGCGGCCGATCGCCCAGATGTAGCCGATGAAGAGGCCGATCCGGATGAGGCCGTCGAGGACGTTGAACAGCAGCGTCGACTCGCCGATCAGGGTCTCGAGGCCGCGCGCCATGAGCAACGGCAGCACCATGAAGATGGCCAGGAAGAAGACGAGGGCGATGGACATGGCGAAGGCGATGCCGCCCTTGGTGAGCTCCTCGCCCTCATCCTCGAGCGACGCCTTCTGCGCCGACCACGACAGCGCCCGGAAGCCGAGGCTCAGCGACTCGATGAGCACCAGCACGCCGCGGACCAACGGCACCTTGGCCCAGGCGGAGCGCGCCGACAACCGGGGCAGGTCACGCGACTGCGCCTCGATGACCCCGTCGGGACGCCGCACCGCCACGGCCCAGGCGGTGGGGGCGCGCATCATCACGCCTTCGATGACTGCCTGGCCTCCGACCGTGGCGCCCGGGGGGCGGCTCACGCCTCTGCGATCTCGGCGCCCTCGTCGCCGCCGCTCGTGAAGCTCTCGCGGCCGTAGCGGCGGCGGAAGCGCTCCACGCGGCCGCCGGAGTCCACGAGGATCTGCTTGCCGGTGTAGAACGGATGGCTGGCGCTGGAGATCTCCACGCGCGCCATCGGGTAGGTGTTCCCGTCCTCCCACTCGATGGTCTCGTTGGTCTCGATGGTCGAGCGGGTCAGGAACTTGAAGTCGGAGGACGTGTCCACGAACACGACCTCGCGGTACTCGGGATGGATGTCTTGCTTCACGATTCTCCTCGGTGCGGGGTGGATCCTAGGGGCGTGCCGGACGACGCCGTCGCTAGGACGCGCCGGGCATCGAGCTCTTCACGTCGGCCAGGAACTCGGCGTTCGACTTGGTCGCCTTGAGACGGTCGATGAGCAGCTCGAGCCCGGCGGCGGGCTCGGCGAGCGCAAGCAGCACGCGCCGCAGACGCCACACCTGGGTGAGCTCGTCTTGGGTGAAGAGCAGCTCCTCCTTGCGGGTGCCCGACGCCTCGATGTCGATTGCCGGGTAGACCCGCTTGTCGGCGAGACGGCGGTCGAGGCGCAGCTCCATGTTCCCGGTGCCCTTGAACTCCTCGAAGATGACCTCGTCCATGCGCGACCCGGTCTCGACGAGCGCCGTGCCGAGGATGGTGAGGCTCCCACCCTCCTCGATGTTGCGGGCGGCGCCGAAGAAGCGCTTCGGCGGGTACAGCGCCGTGGAGTCCACACCACCCGACAGGATCCGGCCCGACGCCGGGGTCGCCAGGTTGTAGGCGCGGGCGAGGCGGGTGATCGAGTCCAGCAGGATCACCACGTCGGTGCCGCCCTCCACGAGGCGCTTGGCGCGCTCGAGGGCGAGCTCGGCCACCTGGGTGTGCTCCTCTGCGGGTCGGTCGAAGGTCGAGTAGATGACCTCGCCCTTCACCGAGCGCTGCATGTCGGTGACCTCCTCGGGCCGCTCGTCGACGAGGACGACGATGAGCTGGCACTCGGGGTTGTTGGCGGTCACCGAGTTGGCGATCTCCTTCAACACCGTTGTCTTGCCCGCCTTGGGCGGGGAGACGATGAGGCCACGCTGCCCCTTGCCGATCGGTGCGATCAGGTCGACGATCCGGGCCAGGACGTGGTTGGGCTCGCCTTCCACCTCGAGGCGCAGGCGATCGTCGGGGAACAGCGGGGTGAGGTCGCCGAACTTGCGGCGCTTGCGCGCCTCCTCGACGGTCTGCCCGTTGACGTGGTCGATGCGGATGAGGGCCGGGAACTTCTCCTGCGACCGGGGCGGGCGGATCGGGCCGCTGATGACGTCGCCCTTGCGCAGCCCGAACTTCCGGATCTGGCTGGCCGAGACGTAGACGTCCTTCTCGCCGGGGAGGTAACCGGTGGTCCGGAGGAAGCCGTAGCCCTCGGGGAGGATGTCGAGGACCCCCTCGCGCTCCTCCTGCGGCCCGTCGTCCTGCTGGTCGCGGTCGCCGCCGCGGCTCCGGCTGCGGCTCCGGCTGCGATTCCCGCCGCCCGAGTCCTTGCCGCCGCCCTTGGGGCCCCCGCCGCCGCTCTGGGAGCCGCTGTCCTTGGAGTCACCGTTGCCCGTGCTGCTCGACCCCTTCGACTCACCATCGCGCTTCTCGGCGGACGGCAGGTCGACCGAGTCCTCCGCCTCCTCGAACTTGTCCGAGTCGACGATGGCGGCGATGAGCTTGGACTTCTGCAGGTTCTCGTGGTCGTCGACCTCGAGCGCCTCGGCGATGGTCCGGAGCTCGTCGAGCGATTTCTCCTGAAGGCTTGATCTGCTGGTCATGGATTGCCCCTTTCCCGGGCCCTACCCGTCGGAGCGCTTGGACAGCGCATCCTGATAGGCCTCCCAATCACGGTTGAACCGCTCGATGCCGATGTCGGTGAGCGGGTGCTTGAACAACTGCTCCATGACCTCGAAGGGCATGGTGGCGACGTCGGCCCCGATACGGGCCGAGTCGGCGACGTGCTGCGGGTGCCGCATGCTGGCTGCGAGCACCTCGGTCTCATAGCCCTGCACGTCGTAGATCTGGACGATCTCGGCCAGCAGCGAGAGGCCGTCGTTGGCGATGTCGTCGACGCGTCCCAGGAACGGCGACACGAACGTGGCGCCGATGTTGGCGGCCAGGATGGCCTGCGTCGGGGAGAAGACGAGTGTCACGTTGATCGGGATGCCGGAGTCCACGAGCGTGGCGCCGGCCGAGACGCCCTCCGGCGTCATCGGGACCTTGACGACGACGTTGTCGGCGATCTGGGATAGGTCCTTGCCCTGGGCGACCATCTCCTCGCGCTTTTCGGCGACGACCTCCGCCGACACAGGACCATCGACGAGATCGGTGATCCGCTTGATGAGATCCTGGAACTCGAGGCCCTCCTTGCCGGCGAGGGTCGGGTTGGTGGTGATGCCGTCGAGGATGCCCCAGCCCGCGGCGGTCTCGATGTGATCGAGATGGGCCGTGTCGAGGAAGAGCTTCACGGTGCCTCCGTTGAATCGAGGGATTCCATCGCGGTCACCGCACACGGAGGAGGCCGCCCACGGCACAGGCCGCACCCCTACAGAGGCGGATCTGCCGGTCAGGAATCGGCGGGGAAGACCCGCCGGAAGCCATATTACCTGGGAGTGATCCAGACGCAAAGCACAAAGAGATGGCAGATGGCAGATGGCAGATGGCAGACGGCAGACGGCAGCGCTCTTGCTATTCGCTTTTCGCTATTCGCCATTCGCCAGTTGCCACTCGCCACTCCCTACTCGCCGGCGCGGTCCCTCCACACCAGCACCTCCACCTCGCGCCGTCCCTCCACGACCGTCAACACCTCGGACTGCTCGCGCAGGTCGCGTTCCAACTGCCCGCCGGGCTGGCGCTTGCCCTGCTGGACGTAGACGATGTAGATGGCGTCGTCGCCGCGCAGCGCCGGGCCGGGCAGCTCGTCGGCCGAGGCGGGGAAGCCGCGGGCGGTGCACTCGCTGTACCACTCCATCTGCGGCAAGAAGCCGGTCACGACACCGCACTCCCGCCCGGCGGCGTCGGCACGGATCTGGAGCGCCGCCTGCTTCACCTGGGTGAACTCGTCCTTGTTGAACTCGTTGACCGCTCCCCCGTCGTCGGCGGCGCCGACCAGCAGGGCGGCCGCCACGGCGCCTGCCACGGCGGGGGCGAGAGCACCGGGCACCATCTCGACGAGGGGGACGAGACCGGCACCGGCGAGGATCCACACCCACGGCCACACCGGGCTCAGGTAGCGCAGCTCGCCGTGGAGGAGGACGGCGATCGGTACCAGGGTCACCACGGCGACGGCGCCGGTGGCGATCACCGTGGGTCGATCGAGGCCGCCGCGCACGGCGAGCACGATCGCCACCACCACCCCGACCACGAGCAGCACCCCGGCCGGGTTGCCGATCAGGTCGCCCGCCTGCCGCACGTAGTCGACGAACCCCTGGAACCAGTCCTTGGTCCGGCCACCGATCGCATCGAGCGGCGCCGTGCTGCCCCCGGTGAAGCGGGGTATGAGCAGGATCGCCGCGACGGCCGCGGCGGTGGCGGCGCCGGCCACCCACATCTGCGGCGACCGCAGCCACGACGAGCGCCACCGCCACACCACGAGCACGGCGAGCCCGGCGCCGATCGCGATCGGCGCGCCGTAGCGGACGTAGGTCGCAGCGGCGGCGAGCGGCGCCACGCCCACCACCCACCACGACACCCGCTCCGAGCCGGTCGCGAACAGGAACACGGCGAGGGCGGCAAGGCCGAGGGCGGCGCCGGGGACGTCGGGCCAGAACTGGGTGGACGACTGCAGGATCACGGGGGTGGTGGCGATCCCGGCGGCGGCGGCGAGCCCGGCGGTGCGGCCGAACAGGTGCCGTCCCACCAGCCACGTGGCGGCGACGAGCAGGACCCCGAACCCCACCACCACGAATCGCAGCACCGGCGGCGTGGCCGACGCCAGCCAGGCGAACTGCCCGAGCCAGGGCAGGCCAGGGGCGCGGATGTCGAGCCAGTAGAGACCGGGGTGGGTGCCGTCGTGGAAGTCACGGGCGCGGAGGGCGTACACCGACTCGTCGTGACCGAACGGCCCGCCCGCCTTGAGCAGCCACAGCGCCACGATCCCGAAGGCGGCGACGATCCCGAGGATCCACCACCACTCCCACCGCTCGAACCGCAACCCGAAGGAGAACCGCCGACCATCGCCCGATGTCACGCCGTCTCCTTCTGCCGTCTGCCGTCTGCCGTCTGCCATCTCACCAACCCAGGTACTCCACCACGGCGTTCACGTCGGCGTCGACCGGCTCTCCCGGGCCCTCGCCGAACACGGCGATCTCGGGATCCTTCAGGCCGTGCCCGGTGAGCGTGCACACCACCGTCCCCTCCGGCAGCCGATCGGCGAAGGCGAGCACTCCCGCCACCGACGCTGCCGAGGCGGGCTCGCAGAACACGCCCTCCGCCGAAGCGAGCAGGTCGTAGGCGTCGAGGATCTGGGAGTCGGTGACCGCCTCGATCAGCCCGCCCGACTCGTCGCGGGCGGCGATCGCCCCGTCCCACGAGGCTGGCGAGCCGATGCGGATGGCGGTCGCCACGGTCTCGGGCTCGGCCACCGGCTCGCCCGACACCAGCGGCGCCGCCCCGGCCGCCTGGAAGCCCCACATGCGGGGTGACTCCCCCACCTTCCGGTATCCCATCCAGTGGGCGGTGATGTTGCCGGCGTTGCCGACAGGCAGGGCGTGGACCGCAGGGGCGCTGCCGAGGGCGTCCACCACCTCCCACGCCGCCGACTGTTGGCCCTCCAGGCGGTGTGGGTTGACCGAGTTGACCAGCACCACGTCGTGGTCGGCGGCCAACTTCCTGACGGCCTCGAGCGCGGCGTCGAAGGACCCGTCCATCGGGACGATGCGGGCGCCGTGTCTCGTGGCCTGGGCGAGTTTCCCGAGCGCGACCTTCCCCGCCGGGAGCAGCACGACGCAGTCGATCCCGGCGCGGGCGGCGTAGGCGGCCGCCGACGCCGAGGTGTTGCCGGTGGAGGCGCAGGCGATCGCCCGGGCACCGGCCTCGACGGCCTTGCTGACGGCGAGGGTCATGCCCCGGTCCTTGAACGATCCGGTGGGGTTGGCGCCATCCACCTTGAGGTACACCTCGCGGCCAGCCCGCTCGGAGATGGTCGGGGCGGGGACAAGCGGGGTGTTGCCCTCCAGCAGCGTGATCACCGGGGTGTCGGCGTCGACCGGGAGACGGTCGCGATAGCGCTCGATGACGCCCGGCCAGGTCACTCTGCGGCCCCGACGACGCGGATCACCGACGCCACCTCGAACACGACATCGAGCGCCCGCAGCGCAGCGGCGGCGACACGCTGGTGGCCCTCCGGGCCGGTGTGGGTGACGAGGAGGACGGTGGCTCCGTCCCCGCGACCCTCCTGCCACACCGACTTGATGCTGACCCCGGCGTCACCGAAGGCGGCAGCGATGCGGGCCAGGACGCCCGGCTGGTCGGCCACCTCGAGGCGCAGACACCACCGGGTCGGGACCTCGCCGAAATCGACCACATCCGCCGGGGCGAACCGGATCGACGGCGCCACCTGCGACTTGGACAGCAACTCGCGGGCGGCGTCGATCACGTCGCCGAGCACGGCGGTGGCGGTGGGCTCGCCTCCGGCGCCGGGCCCGGAGAACAGCAGCTCACCCACCGACGGGCCCTGGATGAAGATGGCGTTGGTCGGCCCCCGCACGGCGGCGAGGGGGTGGCCGGTGGGGAGCATGGCGGGGTGGACCCGGGCCGAGACGCCGTCGGGGGTGCTCTCGGCCACGGCGAGGAGCCTGATCACGAACCCGAGTTGGGCGGCGAAGCGGATGTCGGTCGCCGTGATCGCCTCGATCCCCTCGGTGTGGACGCGGTCGGGCGACACCCAGGTGCCGAAGGCGAGGCCGGCCAGGATGGCCGCCTTGGCGGCGGCGTCGGCGCCGCTCACATCGGCCGTCGGGTCGGGCTCGGCGTATCCGAGGCGCTGCGCCTCGGCCAGCGCCTCGTCGTAGGCGGCGCCGTGCTCGGACATCTCGGTGAGCATGAAGTTGGTGGTGCCGTTGACGATCCCGAGCACCCGCTCCACCTGCTCACCGGCCAGGGTCTCGGAGAGCGGGCGGATGATCGGGATGCCGCCGCCGACCGCGGCCTCGAACAGGAGGGGCACCCCCGATGCGGCGGCGGCCGAGACCAGCTCCCGCGCCCGGGCGGCGACCAGCTCCTTGTTGGCGGTCACCACCGGCTTGCCCGCCTCGAGGGCGGCGAGCACGAGCGCGCCCGCCGGATCGAGCCCGCCCATCACCTCCACCACGAGATCCACTGACGGGTCGGACACCAGGTCCATGACGTCGCCGGTGATGAGGTCGCCGGGGATGCCGTCGCGGCTGCGGGACGCATCACGGACGGCGACGCGCCGCACCACCAGGTCGAGGCCGGTGCGGGCCTCGACGGCGTCGTGATCCTCGATGAGACGCCGCACCAGGGTCCCTCCCACGGTGCCGGCCCCGGCGATGCCTATGCCTACGGACATTCGGCGATGGTACGCCGCGGTCGTTGCCTCGCTGGACACCTCGGGCGTCCGGATAGCAAGATGTCCCCATGGCCGCATCGGATGAGATCAGACCCGGCCAGGGGGTCGGCCCTCACGCGCTCGGAGACACCGAGCAGGACATCAGGCTGCGACTGGGGGAGCCCCTGTCGGAGGAACGCGATGTCGAAGTCTGGCTGGACTACGAAGCGTTGCGGTTTCAGATATGGCCGTCCGCAGAAGAGTGCGTCGCCATCACCGTCATCGCAGCCGATGGAGGCGCGTTGCCGAACGGGGTTCGGGTCGGTTCCACCCTGGCCGACCTAAGGGCTGCGTACCCGCGCCTGCAGTACGACTGGGAGCTCATGGGCTGGCTCTCTCCCGAGACGATCGGTGTGAGCTTCTACCTCATCCACTACGACGGCGGAGGGATCTCGCGAGCGTTCTTGGAAGACGACGAGGTCCCCGAGGATTCAGTGACCGTCAAATGGATCTCCGTCCTGAGCGACGTCGACAATGAGTGGCCGGACTGATACCGGCCCCTACATCTTCTCCGGCGCCGAGATCGCCAGCAGGCCCAGCACCGCCAGCAGGGCGCTCTTGGCCGCCTCCACCAGCCACAAACGAGCCTGGGTGACCTCGGGCTCGTCGGGCACCACGATGCGGCACTCCGAGTAGAAGCGGTGGAACGCCGTGGCCAGGTCGTGCCCGTAGGCGGTGATGCGATGCGCGGCCCGGAACCGGGCCGCCTCGATGGTCTCCTCGCGCAGCCGGTCCACCTGCTTGAGCATCTCCATCTCGGCAGGATGGGTCAGCACACCGAGGTCGACCTCGTCGAGCGGCTTCCGTTCCACCCCCTCCGATGCGGCGAACTGCTGCAGGCTGACCATGCGGGCGTGGGCGTACTGCAGGTAGTACACCGGGTTGTCCATCGACTGCTCCTTGGCCCGCTCCAGGTCGAAGTCGATGGCGGTGTCGGGGCTGAAGGCGGCCAGGAAGTAGCGGGTGGCGTCGGTGCCCACCTCCTCCAGCACTTCGCGGAAGGTGATGAACTCGCCGGCCCGGGTCGACATCCGCACCGGCTCGCCGCCCCTGGTCACGCCCACCATCTGGTTGATGACGATCTCGAGGCGGTCGGGGTCGTACCCGAGCGCCTCCACCGCCGCCTTCATGCGCGGCACGTAGCCGTGGTGGTCGGCGCCCCACACGTTGATGGCCCGGTCGAAGCCGCGCTGGAACTTGTCGTGGTGGTAGGCGACGTCGGGCGCCATGTACGTGAACTCGCCGTCGCTCTTCACCAGCACCCGGTCCTTCTCGTCCCCGAACTCGGTGGTGCGGAACCACACCGCCCCGTCGGCGTCGTACACGTGGCCCCGGCTCCGCAGCACCCCGATCGCCGCCGCCACCCGGCCGTCGGCGTGCAGGTCGGTCTCGGAGGTCCACACGTCGAACGGGATGCGCGCCATCTCGAGGGTCTCCTCGATGTCGCGCATCGCCCGGGCCAGGCCCCACTTCCGGATGGCCGTGCGCCGCTCATCCGGCGGGAACCCGGCGAATCGGTCGCCGACCTCGGCCCTCATCTCCCCGGCCCACTCGGCGATGTACGCGCCGTGGTAGCCGTCCTCGGGGAACTCGGCGTCCTCGCCGAGCGCCTGCAGGTAACGGGCCTCCATCGAGGCGGCAAAGCGGTCCATCTGGACCCCGGCGTCGTTGTAGTAGTACTCCCGCTCCACGGGATGCCCGATGTAGGCGAGCACCCGCGCCACCACGTCGCCGATCACGCCGCCCCTGCCATGGCCGATGTGGAGCGGGCCGTTGGGGTTCGAGGAGACGAACTCCACCTGGATGCGCTCCCCGGCGCCGATGTCGCTGCGGGCATGCTCGGGCCCCCCCTCGGCGGCCCCCCGCAGCACCTCGAAGTACCACGACGACGAGAGGGTGAAGTTGACGAACCCGGGGCCGGCGATCTCGGCCGAGGCGAGGTGGGGCACCTCCGGGAGGTGGGCGACGATCGCCGTCGCCACGTCCCTCGGCGGCTTCCCGGCGGGCTTGGCAGCGGCGAGGGCGGCGTTCGTCGCCCAGTCGCCGTGGCTGCGGTCGCGCGGGCGCTCGATCACGAACTCGACGTCACTCAGGTCGGGCAGCGCGCCCGCCGCCGTGGCCGAGGACAGGGCCTGGCGGACCGCATCGTGGAGGGCGTCGGGGAACATGGTCAGCCGGATCGTACCGGGAGGCCTGGCAACCCCCCGTTGATACACTCCGCTCCCATCCCGCCCTCGTAGCTCAGGGGATAGAGCACCGGCCTCCGGAGCCGGGTGCGCAGGTTCGAATCCTGCCGAGGGCGCGGTTGCGCCGCCTACCCGGCGGCGCCCACACCCCAACAACCCACACGAATCGCGCCCGACCACGGCAGGATCGTCCTGTCTGCCAGACCACCGCGACCCCACACGAGCCGAACGGCGCCTTCCCGCCCCACCCCCCAGACCAGCGAGGGTTCGAATCCTGCCGAGGGCGCGGTTGCGCCGCCTACCCGGCGGCGCCGCAACCAGCGACCAACAACCGGCAACCCGCCACGGCACAGCAGGATCGTCCTGTCTGCCGTGCCATTTCAGGGAGGGTTCGGGTACGGTTGGGATCGTGAGCTTCGGTCGCGAACACCGGAATGAGTGGCGGGGGATCACTCGGATCGTCCTCCTGGTCTTGCTCGTCGTCTTCGTGGTGCTGCTGCTCCACTTCCTGATGATGGGCTCCGCCCACCAGGCCGACTCCGGTTGCGCAACGTGTCTGACGGTGATGACCGCCTCGCTCCTGCTCGTCGCGTGGCTCATGACTGCTTGGATCGTCGACCTTCGACCATGGGTCGCTCGTTCGGGCCCGGTCATCGCGGGTGCCCCGGCGGCGGTCAGCCGCGATTCCCCCACGCGAACGGTGGTCCTCAGGCTCTGATCCCCTCCCCGTACTGGTCGACGAACGACTTAGGGAGGAATCGATGAGAAAGACGACACGAGCGCTCGCGGTCGTGTTCGCACTGCTCCTCGTGCTCGCCGGATGCGGCGACGACGACTCGACCGGCACCACCGCCGGAGCGTCGGACACCACGATGGGCGACATGAGCGGCACCACCATGGGCGACATGGACATGGGAGACGAGGAGTACGACTTCGGCGAGCTCGCCGATCCATCGGATGCGACACGGGTCATCGAGATCACGGCCGCCGACGACTTCACGTTCACCCCGGAGAGCGTCGCCGTCGACGCTGGAGAGGTCGTAACGCTGCGCGTGACGAACGTTGGGGCAATCCCACACGACTTCACGCTCGGCGACACCGAGCTGCAGGACGAGCACGAGGCCGAGATGGCGGAGATGGAAGGCGACATGGCCCACGAAGAGCCCAACGTATTCACCCTCGAACCGGGTGAGACGAAGGAGATGACGTGGCGCTTCACCGAGGCGGGCGAGATCCTGTTCGGGTGCCATCAGCCCGGCCACTACGCCGCCGGGATGAAGGGCACGCTCACGATCGAAGGCTGACCAACGGTGCTTGGGCCCGGCCCCCCACCGGGGCCGGGCCCGACGCCGCCCCGGCGGACGTCGCCGAGAGCCGGCGCCGCGAGTCAATGGCCGTAGCGCAGCTCCAACTGCCGGACGGCGGCCCGGATCCCGAGCGCATCGGCGTTTCGGTCTCCGCTGACCGGGATCTCGAGCTGCCAGTCGAGCGCCTCGTCGAAGAGATGCTCCACGGCCTGCCGGTAGATCCGGGCCTCGTCGATGTCGCGCAGATGGACGATCTCTGCGGCGAAGCGGAGCGCGCCGTCGAGGAACATGAACTGGTCGAGGGCCGGGATGGCGTCCCAGTCCATGAGCCGCACGGCCTGGACGGCGGCGATGCGCACCGCCACCACGTAGTGGTCGTACGCCATCACCTCCGCCAGGTATGGCACGGTCGCCTCACCCCACATCGCCGCCATTGCCGCGATGAAATCGGGCTCGAAGGCGTAGTCGAAGGGCGCGTCGTCGGCGGTCGCGGGCCTGCAACCCGTGATCAGGATCGGCGGAGGCGCAAACTCGCCGTCGATCTGGAAGGTGAGCGTCGGGTTCGCCCCGGTTTCGTCGCGCAGCGCCACGGTCCCCTCGGCGGCGGAGCCGCCGAAGCAACGCCCCGACTCGTAGTCGATGTAATAGGCCGTGAGACCGACGTCGACCTCGAGGACCACGTCGGCTCCGGGCACGACGGTGATCCCGATCGATCGCACGGCACGCCGCACGATCTCGTCGATGCCGATCGAGTCGCGCGTGAACCCGAGGGAGATGTCACGAGGCCCCTCCCCCTCCCATCCCTCGACAGGGGCGGGCGGGAGGGTCGTGGTCGTCGTGCTGGGTGGCTGCGTCGTCGTGGTCGTGGTGGTGGTGCTGGTGGTGGTCGTGGCCGGCGGCGTCGTGGTCGTGGTCGGGAGCGTCGCGGTGGTCGTGGTGACCACCGTCGACGTGGTACTCGCACCGGTGTCGTCATCACCACACGCCGTAATCACCACTGCCAATGCCAGCGCAACGAATGTCCAGCGCCTCACGACGAGCCCTCCCATCCCTCGAGCCAATCGCGCCATTGCCGGACGTCGTCCTCGCTCGCAACGCCGTAGTTCGTGCCTGCGTAGGCCTCGAGCACCCGGCCGGCAGCCGTGGCGAGACCGTGGGGCGAGTACCCGGTTTCGACGAGCCCGGCGAGCGCATCGATGGCGCGCCCCAGGAACTCGCGGGTGTCCTCGTCGGCTATGTCCCGGTCGTCGAGGTCACGGAAGGCGTCCATCACGGCGGCCCAGTGCGGGTAGTCCCACCCCGAGTCGCGCACCTCACCGTCGAGGGCGGCGATCAGGTAGGGAACCGCCGCCGGACCCCAGATCCCTGTGAGGGCGTCGGGGAGCACCACCTGGAAGACCGGGGCGTAGGGCGCATCGTCCGGATCGTCCGAGCAATTCCGGCGGAACACGACGAAAGGCGTCTCGAGCCGGTACGAGAGCTCCTCCGACACATCGATGCGGTCGGGGGCCGTGAGACGCACCGACCCGCTGATCCTCGCCGCCGTGTAACAGCGGCCGAGGTCGCCGTACACGTCCGAATACGGCGTGCCTTCGATGTCGAAGGTCAGCAGCGCCCCGGCATCCGAGTCCTCGTCGATCCCCATGATCTCGAGGGCGTCCTCGACATCCCCCTCCATGTCGAGCGCCGCCAGGGCGGGCTCGAACTGGATGTCGATGGCGACCTCACCGACCCCGTCTCCGTCCCACCCCTCGACCGGGGGCGGCGGGGGGAGCGTGGTAGTCGTGGTGCTGGGTGGCTGCGTCGTGATTGTCGTGGTGCTCGGCGCAGCCGTGGTCGCCGCAGCCGTGGTCGACGTCGACATCGTCGTGGCGGGCCGGCTCGTGGTCGGGATCGACGTGGCAGGCGTCGCCGCCGTGGTGGTCACATCGACGGTGGTGGAGCCGCACGCCGCCACCACCAGGCCGAAGCCGAGCAGTGTGCAGGTGCACATGCGGCGCATGTCGACTCCAGCGGTCAGCTCACCGCCAGGTTCGACCGTCGCATCTCCGAGCCCGGGGCTCCAGGGTCCATTGTCACAACCGGGCTGTCAGCCGGTCAGAACACGATCTCCCACACCCTGGAGAAGCCGAACTCCTGGCCGATCACCAGGACGTCCATCGTGATCGCCACTGCCCAGTGGAGGAAGAAGCCCC
>Ga0214472_10001157_pt1 | contig 30179 bp, 23 predicted proteins | sample RVTome_6_FD_207662 | JGI IMG/M metagenome (GOLD analysis project Ga0214472, IMG submission 207662) | Soil microbial communities from uranium-contaminated site in the Upper Colorado River Basin, Wyoming, United States - RVT140D175 | ecosystem: Environmental > Terrestrial > Soil > Contaminated >...
ATTTTTTCCACATCCCCACCCCGCACTTCCCAGTCGTGGCGCCGTCAAAGGCCCGAAGCCCGCATCTTGACCACCGCTTCGCCCGGACCCGCATGCGGGTCCGGAAGTTCTCGAATTTCAGCTTCTCGATTCCTTTGGAATATGACTCCACGCATCGCTTTGCTCTCCGTCAACAGCTGATCTGAAATAAGCTACTCCAGGACGTCATCCGCTTTGAACGACAGGTACTCCTGCTCCGAAAGACCGACGAGGTCTCTCAGCACATACGCCGTGTGTTCGCCCATCAGCGGGGCAGGGCGGTCCAATTTTCCCGGCGTGTCCGAGAGGTTGAACTCGCTTTTCTCACTCGCATAGCTACCGATCTCCGCGTGATCGAGGTATTGAAAATGCCCCCGGTGCTGTAACTGGATGTCGTCAAACAAGTCCCGCGTGTCATTGACCACGCCCGCCGGCACCCCCGCCTGTTGCAGCGTGGCCATCAGCGCTTTGGCGCCATAGCCCCGCGTCCATTCGGCCATCAAATCGTCGAGTTGATCTTCCGCCGCCTTGCGGCCGAGCAGGCTGCCGAAGCTATCCTGATCGGCCCAGTTCGCCCCGCCTGACGAGATCACACGACGCAAGGCGCGCCACTCGTCGTCACTAAAGCAGGCAATGGCAATCCAGCGATCCTCGCCCTGGCAGGGGTAGACCCCGTGTGGCGCGGCCCCCGGATCGCGGTTGCCCTTGCGGGTGGGCTCCACACCATTGATGGCATAGTCCAGCAGCAAGGGCGAGGAGAAGTGCAAAGACGTTTCCAACTGCGACATATCCAGGTGGATGCCCTGGCCCGTGCGCCGCCGGTAGTCCAGAGCGGCAAGGATTGACGCCACGGCGAACCGCGGCACGATAAAATCGGTGTACGCCCCATAAGGATTGACCGGCCCCCGGTCCGGCCAGCCGGTGATATTGGTGAGCCCGGCCAGGGAGGACAGCACGGCGCCAAAGCCCGGCTGTTTCTCTAACGGACCGCCGCGCCCGAGCATCGAGGCGCTGAACATCATGATTTCCGGTTTAACCTGCTTCAGGTCCGCGTACCCCAGGCCCCAACTTTCCATCGTGCCGGGGGTGAAATTCTCCGTCACCAGGTCCGCCCAGGTCGACACCATACGTAACACCAGCTCCCTGGCCCGCGGGTGGCGCATGTCCAGGGTGATGCCGTATTTGTTGGCATTGTAGTTGGCAAAATAGCCACTGCGGTTGATGCCGGAGGTGCCATCGCCGCCGTAAGGGGCAGCCCGGCGCAGTGATTCCGGCCGTTTGGCCGATTCCACCCGCACCACCGTGGCGCCGTGCTCGGCCAGGTATTTCGTAGTCATGGGGCCGGCTGCCACCCAGCAAAAATCCAGTACTTTTAATCCTTCGAGCGCTTGTGGTGGCATCACATGACCTTCCCTTGAGTTAACGTCGCCACGGCTTCGGGTGTCAAGCCGAGTTCCCCTTGATAGAATTCCTGGTTGTGCTCGCCGATAAGCGGCGGACGCCGGCGCAACCCGATCCGGTCGCCGCTGACGTCTTTGATAAACAGGCCCGGATAGGTCACCGAGGCACCGAGCTCCGGGTGCTCGATAGGCTTGAAATAACCGCGCGCCTCAAGCTGCGGATGGGTAAAAATATCGCGCTCCGTCGCCACCGGAAACAACATGATGCGCCGCTCGGTGCACTCCCTCACGAGATCATCTCGTGTGCGCTCGGCAAAAAACGCGCCGACCACCTCAGCCGTTTTGTCCATGGTCTCCGCGCGCCCCGTGCCGTAGCCGAGATCTTCCCACTGCACCGCCTCCAGCTCTTCATTGGCTTGGCCAGCCTCGCGCATCCAGGCCAGCAGGGAGCGCACACTCCTCACACTGCCCGCCCCGCCGCCACCAGGCATAAAATTGACATAGCCGTCTTTACAGCGCCAGTTGACGCGGACCTTCGACTCCCCCGCGCTCTGCCGAAAAGAGCCCAGGCGTTTGAGGATGAGATTTTCAAGCTGCCAGAATTGCGGGGCATGCGCCAGGGATCGCGCCACCGCCTGCTGGCAGGAGACATCGACGTGCTGCCCCTTGCCGGTGGTCACCCGGGCGCTGTGGGCGAGCATCGCGCCCGTGGCTCCAGCCGCTGCGCCGTGCAGGTAAAACTGGGGAAACCCCACCCGCACCGGGGCGCGGTCGGGATCACCGGTGAGATACATCAAACCGCCCATGGCCATGCCGACGACATCGGTGGCTTGGTAATGGGCATAGGGGCCGTCCTGGCCAAACGGCGTGATCGAGACGAGAATCAGTTCCGGGTTGATCGCCGCGAGCGCCTCATAGCCAAGGCCCAGGCTCTCCAAATAGCCCGGCGGCCACGACTCGATGAGGAAATGGGCATCTCGCACCATGCGCTGCAAAAGCTGCCGGCCATCGGTCGTCTCAAGATTCAGGGTAATGCCGCGTTTATTGATGGCATAGGCCCACCAGAAGAGGCTCTTTTCGGGATGTATCTGGCCTTGGTAGTACGGGCCGATACGCCTGGCCGTGCTGCCGCCAGGCGGCTCGATTTGGATCACGTCGGCACCGAGGTCGGCGAGGATTTTACCGCACAACAGGCCTCGCTCATCGGTGAGGTCGAGGACGCGATAGGGACTGAGAAGATAGTCTTCGTGAGCGCCGGTCATAGTTAAGGTCTCCGGGGTAGAGAGGTCTGACGTATCAGGGGGCTATTGTAAAGGCTTCTGTGTGGGCGTCAAGGTGGAGCAGAGGGCTCTATGATCCTTGCCTGGTGGCGCTGAACTTCCTATACTCGGGTGTACAGAAGACTCACGTTGAATAAAGTCGGTCACGATCTGCCCGAGTGCGATGAGGACGGCATGCGCAGCCGCATGCTCGCACTGCAGACGGCCTAGGAAAGGGGAAAGTACGATGGCAACTCAGACTCCCACGATTGATTCCCAAGTCCATGCCTACGAGCGGAATCGCCCTGAGCGTCCTTGGAGCGGCTTCCTGCGGGGTCCCGATGAGGTCACCGGCGACGACATGGTGGCCGCGATGGACGCGGTTGGCGTCGATGGGGCTTTACTGGTGTCGCCCTTCAGCATGTATCGCTACGATGCCAGCTATGCCCTCGAAGTCTACGCCAAACATCCGGGCCGGTTCGGCTTGATCAAGCCCTTCGATCCGCAGTCGGAAGCGGTGGCTGACGAGATGGTTGAGTGGGCCGGGACACCGGGTGTGGTCGGCGCCCGACTCATGCTCACGGCGCAGCCCTTCGAAGCGGACGATGCAGGTCTCCACCGCATCCTCGCCGCTGGTGCCAAAGCGGGTATCCCGGTGAATGTGATGGGTTCGGGCAAGCTGCCTCTCGTCCATGAACTGGCCCGCCGCCATCCAGACACCCAGGTGGTGGTCGATCATGTCGGTCTGACCCAACCCTTCGAGCCCCCCGCGCCGCCAGAAGCGTTTGCCGATTTGGCCAACGTGGTGGCGCTGGCGCAGTGCGACAACGTGGCCATCAAGATTTCTGGCGCCTGTACCCTGTCCCATCAACCCTTCCCGTACTCGGACATCTGGGAGCCTCTGAACCAGGTCTTCGACGCGTTTGGCTTCGAACGCTGCATGTGGGGCACGGACTGGACTCGGGCCGTGGGGTTGTTGACCTACGAGCAGGGGGTGGAGGCGTTCCGGGTCACGGACGAGCTTTCGGATGCAGAGCGTGCCGCCCTCATGGGCGGGAGCCTCGCGAAGATTTACAACTGGTCGCCTGATCTGGGTGGGTAGAGGGAGCATCGCTGTCGCTCTATCCACCGCGCCGTGGAATCGGGAGCGCCTCCCGATTCCCTCTCCGCTCCCCGACGCTTAATCGCCAAACGCCCACGAGATGAACCGTCTCTCACCGGCTCCATTTCTCTCCCCGAGCCACTCGGGAGTGCGACCCCTTGTCCGCTTCGATTGGCGGCGAATGGGTGTCGACTAATCGTCGGCCACGTAGAAAATCAATTGGGTATGAGTCGTGCTGCTCGCTTCGCCTACCAACGGCATCACATCGTATTCAATGTCTACCGTGTAGTTTTTCAAGCCGGCCAGAGCGGAATCCGTGTTTAACTGAGCGGAGCTGAAGGCACCAGTCTTGATCGTCAACTCCTTGTTGAGGGCCGCTCCGGGAAATAGCTCATGACGATCGGCTCGATCAAAGAGAACAAGTGGCCCCCGCGTCACCCCATTGATCGAGATATTGTGGTTCGGCTCCGTCGACGTCACTGTAAGCACCACATGTAGATTTAGGAACTTGAATTCCCATGGTTCAATCGTCTTCATTTCCAAAGTCAGAAGGAGGTTCGCTTCGCGATCGTCGATGTCGATTTCCTTCTCCCCTAACAGACGGGTTGAAATTTTGAAAATCCCTTCCCAACCGGCCGAGGCGAATTTACGCGTAGCGGCACTTTCAGTCACGGGTGGCGTCGTGGAGGTCGTTAGACCGGCAGGTGCCATTAGACCGGCAGGCGTCGTTGGATCGGCAGATGCAGGAGGTCTCAAATCAACAGGAGGGATCGTCTCTGCCATTAGCATTCTCCTTGGAAGCTGTTGTAAGATTTTACCAACTAGTAGAAACAAACATTTAAGACAGCGCATAGACATCACTGGAAACAGTTCAATGCAGCATTCCCGGGTTGTCAAAGCCGGGGATTATAAGACTTTGGCCGTCAAAGACTATGCTGTATATCTAGACTTGATATCACTCATATCTTACTGGATAAATTCGGTTGATCTTATTACAACAGCTTCTTAATCATGAGCAATGAGAAACTGCATAGTCGCTTGGGCGTTGGTGCGCATCGGTTCAATCGGATTGCGCGGCTCTAATATATAGTCAATCTTAACGTCCACCACTTTCCGTCCTGGGTTCGCTGAACCCGCATTTTTTGGCGTGTCAGTCGAACTAAACAGACCCGTGTTGATCGTGACCTGTTTCCGTAACGGCTCGCTAGGTTGGATTTCAACCGGTGGATCATCAGGACCTCCAGCCAAGACCAAAGGGCCACGTTCGAGCCCATTAAAGAGGATGTTTTCTCGTTCCTTTAAAACGGCACCATCCGTATCGGTCTCGCCTGTAAAGTTGAAGAAGAGAGTCACAACGACATTGCGGGCAACGAGATCTAAGCCGCTTGTATCCATCATTTCGATCATGATGTTCAGGATGGCAGCTCGGTCATCAATATCGATTTCCCGATCCATCTCATCAAGATGGGTAAGAACCCGAAATGGACCGTAGAACCCGACTGTCCACGGCTGGGTTGGCAGGTCATTGGTCGCGTCGTGGTTAATCACTTCTGACATACGTTATCCTCCTATACAGGTAGTTTTATCCGCGCTCAAATTGCAGGACACGCAGACGCTGCTGCATGGCCCCTTGATGCAATATCTCACTGTAGGTGGCGAAGTGGTGCACTTCTAATTCTGCAATTCGATCTCGACCGGCAAACATGCCATGTCCTGAACCGCCAATAATGAGTCGGCCACCAGCCATGCTCCCTTCCAATGCCGGTATCGTGGCAGACCTGGCTTCACGATCGCCCGCTTTACGCCAGGTGACGGTCAGTTCATCTCGATTGGCCACATACGAGATGGCTACGTAAACGGCCGTATCCACATCGGACTCGCGCACCCCTGGTAGCCGTACTGGCGCATCGGCATCAACCGGCTGTATAAAAAAATCGCCGGTCTGTGGCAACCCAAACCCGAAACCGTTGACATAGCGCTGGTCTACCGGGACATCCGAGTCGTTTGAAAGGAGGGGGCCCCGGCCGCCATGTTTGAGGCGAAAGACCATTTCCCAGGTGCGATCTTCATCGCGTCCCCAGTCATAGGTCATGCCGATCTCACCTCGCGCCTGCGGCATGTCAAACGGCAACCGCAGATAACCTTGACAGCCAGGGATATCCGATTCGGTAATGATTTCCGCCCCGTCGTAAAGAGAAATATCGCAGGCTCCCTTAGTGTCCGTGGCTCGGGCCAAATCGCTGAAGACGTACAGATGCCCGGCACCATCTGCTAGATCGGCGAGGGTGAGCCCCTCCACTGGCGCTTTGTCATCATCATCATCATCATCATCATCATCATCATCATCATCATCATCATCGCCCGGCTCACTCGGTGGCTGTAACAGACGGGGATCATCGCGGGCCTCCCCAGTCTCGAAGTAGGCCAGCATATATTCGTAGACTGCCTGTTTAATCGCCTTGAGCTCGTTAAACGTCTTGCCGCCCGGCTCCGCGGCCGCTTCATTTTGGTACCCCTGCCACCAGGGAACCGCGAACGCCCACTGAGAATCGATGACATCGGCGACCGCTGCCCCGATCTTTTCCTGTTGAGCAAGACCGGCGATGTCCGTGCCGGTAGCGGTGACGCCGGCACGATAGACGTCGAGCACTAGAGTGATAATGCCCCAATTGGGAATCTGATGAATCACCGCCCGCGTCGGTTTTTCACTGCTGCTCATCGGTATGTCGCCGCGCGGCGGGATACGGCTCACGTAGGTGACTCGGTGTAGAACCCGCCACACGATATTCTGATTGCCCCGTGCAGCCCGCAGCGCCCGCGCGTTGGGATCATCGCTTTCCAGCCACTTTTGAGACACGATTTTTTGCCAGAAGGCTTGGAAGTGTTTTTTGTCTGGAACCAGATAAAAACTCTTAAATCGGTAGGTGTCAACTTTTCCGGGGCAGTCGTACGAGGTATAGAATTGATTGGGGTCGTTGGTATATTTCTTTAGTAGTGATTCAGCATTGACATTAACATTGAGCCCAAAGTTAGCTCCTTCCTTTTTAGTCTTCTTCACGGTGGTATTAAGGTGCCCACCGAACAGCACTTTGGTATTGATGATAACGCCCGACCCAACAGTACCAATCTCAATCGAGGCGTCCGCACCCGCTTGCCCTTTAAACGCGTAACTACCACCAGACGATTCAGTGCGTATGACTGACGTCTGGTGCTCTTCGGTAAAGAATCCGCCAGCAGCGGTCCAAACGTAGGTGTTCACAATATTGCGCCGACTCACGCGCGCATCCCAATTGTAAGGCATTTCGAGATTGCGCTCGATCAAGCCGGCAGCGTTTTCGACCGGGTCATCTGCTTGGAAGTGGGCGCCTTGCTCTCGGCGGCCGAGTCGGCCGGCGTTAAAGTCAGTGTAGTTGGCGGCGATCTTTGTTTCATATGCGTCAATGCGCTTTTCCAGATTGTTGACCTCTTTCGGCTTGAAGTAGCTGCCTTGTCGCTCCTGGTCAGCCGCCGGCCAGTCCGGATCGTTTTGAAAACCAATCTTCCCATCCAGGGTTCCCTGTTTGGTATAAGAGGGTTCCATGGCAAACATGATAATGTTGAAATCTTCTTTGATATCGGGATCCGGCATCATCGTGATCCCCATCAGAGTGCCGGTTCTGCGCATCTTCATGGAGTAGACATTGGCGACACCGGACTTGACCAAGGCATAGCCGTAATTGGCAAACTCAAATCGCCGACCGATATCCGAGTTCAGCAGGGCCCCGCTCGCTTCCCAATCCCCATGGGCTGCTAGACGATTGGTCAGAGTGCGGGTCATCTCAATTTGAGCGCTGCCACTGGTCAAATAATCGTAGCTGTTGCTCAGCGAGGCAATGATCTTAAAGCTTACCTTGACTTTGCCGACCGTAAATCCGCTGAACGCACCCAGGGCCACACCGGTTTTCGCCTCATTGTCAACCATTGGGCCTAAAACAAAATCCCAATTCTGATCGAATCCTCGCTTGCTATCGGCCTCAAATATCTGAACGGTATTTTCGGCTTCGTGGAGTTGCACCGAGGACGCCCCCATATAGGAGGGATAGGCAAAGGCACTATTGTAGTAAGGCCGGGTGTGATTTTCACTTGGCAGTGGGGGGGCTCCCTCGATGTAGCCGATCAAGGTCGGATTGGATTGGGCTTGACCGAGATAGACCAAATCGAGATCCCCCACTTTATACCCCGTCTGAGTGACACAGCGCCCTTCATGGTCGAGATAGACTTGAACCCGCTTCATGACCGCCTGCGGCAGCCCTTCAGCCGTTGTTTGCATATCACCATATTCGGCTGCCCCGTTACTGGTCGAGTGGAGGGCAATCCAGTCGGTCTGTGATCCGTCCAGGAGATTCCGTACCTGTGGGAGTTCGCTACCAAGCGGGGCGTTGGAGGCTTGCCAGAAAGCGCGGATGTCATCTTGGCTCGCGAGATTGAGCCGGGCATGATTGCCATGGCCGCTGGCATCCTTAAGGAGGGTGCCGCTGGCGGTTGAAATCGGCCAGTAACCGACCAGGTCATCTTCGTTGCCGCCGAGGATCACATGGCGATTATCGTAGAGCTCTTCTTGTGACCGCAAGTCTCCCCAGATGCGAATGTCGTCGAGTTGGCCTCGCAATGGCAGATCAAACGAGTCCTCATTCGGCAGCGCTCCAAACGTTAAGTGCTCTCCGCTACCGTAACGGACCGCACGACCATCGCCACCAAATCGCGTGCTGGCGATCCGACCATTGATAAAAACACTCAACCTCGAGGTCAGCCGAGAGGTCACCCACATCGCCTCGTCGGACAGGGTCGCGGTCATACCCCCGGTGGCATCATTGGCCAGCACCCCCTTATTTTCTTCAAATTCCCAATTGGCGGCCGGCTTTGGGATGCCGGCGGGTACCCCCGCCGTAACGGCCAGCGTTCTCATCGCCGTATCCGTCAATCCGTCCGTCCAAAAACGCATGCTGCCAATCAGGCCGTTATACCATCCTTGTGGGCCACCATCAGCCGTCTCCCCTTCAGCGCTCATACAACCGATACCGGCCATGACTTCGGATTGGCGCAGACCGATTTGACTATTGGTCCGGTTCTCAGGCGCGACGTGGATGATGTTGCTGACCCCGCCAGCGTGTCCAAACAGATTGATTTCCTCACGCTCTTCCTTGGCTTCTTCCAACTGATCCCGACTCAGCTCCTCATCACGCGGCTGCGGGCCGTTCCACTGACCGATATCGAGATTGAAACTCCAGAGACGAGCATCTAGCTGCCACAACTGCCAGCGGTCCGTTTGCACATCATCGGGGTCCTCCTCATACATGTGAGCTTGCAGGCTACAGCGGGCCACCAGATAGTAGCTAACCCCTGCACTGAGTGGGCTACTGCCGGACACTTCCTGGATTTGCTCCTCTCCTTTAGCATCGGTCATGGCAAAGCGCAGAAACGGTAGGCCGTCAGTGCGAATCCCCAACTGGAAGGCGATGTCGGTCTGTGTGGCATTGGTGCGCGACAGGATATATTGCGTGTCGCTCCCCCCCCTCCAGAGGACGGTGCAATCGATCGTAAACGCCTTATCCGCATTGAGCCCGCCGCTATTGCGGACAATGGCTCGCTGCCGAATTGATGGATTGAATGACAACGCATGATTGCCCGTACACACTGCAGCCACGTGCGACCACTTGTCAGGTAGAATTTGGGCGTTGCTCATGACCTGTCGCTCGCTGGCGGCAGCAAAGACGCGATAGCCTGCCTCCAGATCTCTGGTGGAGATGACAACGTCCCAATCGGCGGGCGCATCCATTGCGGTTCCCGTATTTGCAACGACCCCAAGCTGGCCGTCCAATATGGGCACCGAAAACACTTCAGAGATTGATGAGAAATCCCACAATAACCGCAAGAAACGAGGGGGTAGAAGAGCGCCTGGGACAAGATCGGCGTTATCGAGGGCGAAATCCCAAACGTAAAACGCTTGTATCGACACGCCGGCGCCACGCCAAAAGTTCGCTCCGATCGTCATATTGCGCCGCTCGCGGTCTGCAGAATCCGGGTCGTGTAAAAACTCGTCTAGATCTTGCAAGCGCTCTTTGATGTCTTCAGAATAGTCGTCATCAAGGTCCGGCGCGCCAAGATTGACAAATTGAATTTCATCATACTCGGTATAGCGTACCTGCAACGAGGCGCGTGAGACTCCGTCGATATAGAGGCGCATGAATCCATCGCGATGCTGCTCCATTGCGGCTGTATTCTCATCCCCTTCGACATCTTCCGTGGCGATATCCCAGACGCAAGCAACAAAGACGGATTCACCACGGCCGACACCAAACGGAGCGAAAATGCCCTGGGCCTGGTCGTCTCCGTCAATGTATTTGAACCACACGCCATTTAAATCGAGTTCGGCGTAGAACATGCACCCGTCGCCATCGTCCGAAATGAGCTGAAATAAAGAACCCGTTTGCTCAGCCGTGGCAGGCGTATTGAAGCGTATCCCGACGGTGAATGACTCGTTGTACGTCTCTTCTTCGCGTTCGCCGTTCGCATCTTCGATCGGCGGTAAATCTTCACCTAATCGTTCTCGTTGACCGTCGTCGTCGCTCAACAGGAATTCTCCATCGGTGACCTTCTTCGTTAAGCGTCGCGTCCCTCCCAGGCTAAGCGACCAGCCAGCGCGCAGACCTAGCGTATAGGTGGCCGTTTCCTGATGACCCTTTAAGGTGATCAGACGGCTTTCGTGGGTGGCGCCACCCACAAGCTGGTCGAGCGGGATTTCATCTGGCCGAACCCACACCTCGAGCCCAAAATCGCCGGGACAACACAGCGTCATCAAGGGATCTTGCGACAGATCGACGCTCGCGGCGATTGGCCCATTACCGTCACGCACGTCAAAACGCCCCGACACCGCCACATCCGCATGGACCCAACCCCCAAAATTGCCCTGCTGACGCATACTCGCACTTTCGGCGGGCTGCACCATCGCCTCCGCCCCATTCTGAGGAATCATAGGCAAAAGCGCCATAAAGCTGGGTGACGCGACGGCCGCTGATTTGCCTTGCCTTAGATCCACCCCGTTGAGCGCTTCCCCGTTGTAGCGCGCCTTTGCCGCGTAGTCATAAAAGACTTTTTCCCCTTTGACCACCGCTTCATCAGTTGCCGTGGCACTTGCTTCGCCATTGAGAATGGAGATCAGGTCGATCGCCTTTTTAGGCAGGCCGGTCCAGGTTTCGGTGAGACCAAGACGGGGATTGCTAATGGTTAGCTTGAGCAGATTACCCTCTTCAGCCAGCGACACCTGAGTGCGATTCATAATAGGTCCTGAGGTGCGGGCGGTCAGAACGATATCTCCGTCAATTTTATTGCCGGTACCCTCCACCACCGCTTCCCAGGCCACATTGAACTGTACCCGGGTCGATGTCGTATCATATTGCAGAGAGACCAGTTCGGGGCGAGGCCCGGGCGCCTCCTCACCTGCCGTCGTGGCCGCGCCCGCCGTGTTCAACACGCCAGCTACCATCGTGTCGACAAGCGGATTACCGGTGGGGGTAAAGGCGGAGGGGCTGTTCTCCGGTGTGTCCCCATCGCCCGCCTCGCTATCAGTCGTGATGAGTGGCCGCGCGCTCGTGTACAGATGGACGAGTCCATCGGAACTCAGGAGGAGAGAGGGGTCGTCAATGAGCTCGTAGGCATCGAACTTAATCATGCCCATACCAACGGAAAGACCGGTCAGCATATCTTCAAAGCTACGGGCCATCGGCTTGAAGACCGGGGCGGTCTGGTTGACATGGTCAGCACCGACGACTTGACCATCGTTGCCGTGCGTCGAACGGTCTTTGGTGACCTCCGGATTGCCATCATGGGCATCATCCATTTGCCAACAGCCAAGGAGTTCAGCGAGGCCCAGTTCCGTATCATCGAGTTCCCGGTATATATTGTCAATTGAGGGTGGACGGGCATCGCTCCACAGGACAATCTGATCGATTTCAAAATCGAGCCAGCTTTTCTCCGGGTCGGCCTGACTTGGCCCCCCAATCATCGTTTCCCCATCAGCCGTAAATCCGCTAATTGCGCCCTCGGTGCGACGAACTTCTTTTCCATCAATGTAGAGCGAAGCCCCCTCTGCATCCACCACCAGTCCAATGTGGTGCCACGTATGTGATGTCGGGATCGAGGCCTTCAGCACGATGCCGGGATTGGCTACGGCAGTATCCCCGGTGTCTGTCGCTCCTGCATCGGCCGTCTCACTGCTGGCACGGGTAGCGCCCGCTCCACTCAATATTGCGACGATGTGCCGTTCTGCCGGCCGCCACTCGATGGCATACCCATTGGTTTCCGGGTCGCCACGTTTGACGAGCGTCCCTTCCCCTTCGTTGTGGCGTACCCAGGCGGTGAAGGTCATGGTGCCGGAGACCGTCGGCACCGACGCGGGAAGGGTCACGAGATCGGTTTCCCCATTGAGATGAAGCGCCGTGCGAGCGAAGTTCACCGTATCAATGGTGACCGTCTGGGGAACGTCCGCAGCCCCGACATCATCGAGACCAAAGTCCACCGTGACCAAATGTTCCTCATCTCCGGCTTTGAAGCGTCCGGTCAACAAGATGCGCTCCGGACTCAGCATTTGTTCCTTGTTACCTGCCAAGCCGCTCGATTCTTCTTGAGTGCGGAACATGATACTATCCGGCCGGCCGACCAATTCGAGAGGGTCATCGGAGTCTGGATGCTGGATCACAAACAGCTGATCCGGTGTAAATCGATATTTTCGCTTTGAGAGATTGAACTGATCGTACTTCTCTTCCGGATCAAACCAACCATCTTCATCCCGCAAGAGCGAGTAGGCTGCGATGTGGTTCTCCGGCGCCTTCACAAAAAACTGCCACCGCTGCCGCTGCGGGATGGAGGCGGGAGCCAACGTCACGGTAAACAATCCCGCAAGCGGCGCCAGCATGGAAAATTCCATCGTCGGCTCACGAAACGGCTGATCCCCCATGTCGAGATAGCCCTGTCCGTCGAGGTCCGATTGGGGCGTTTCACGCATACCACTACGCCGGTAACGAGATTCACTACGCAATTTCAGTTGGGGAACCGTCACCTCTGTACCACTCGCCGCGCGATTAGTGCCCCCGGCCGGGCTCGCATCGCGGATTAAGGCGTATCGATTGGCATAGACTCGGATGTGGGTGGTTTCAGGCTCTGAGGTAGCGAGAGGATGATCCGCACCATTTCCGCTGGCCGTCGCCCCATTTTGACTTAACGCCGGGCTGGCCTTCCAGCCCAGTGCAGCTGACAAGTCGAGCGCCCGAAAGAGGAAGATATGTTCCCCGTCGCTTAGAACTCGCCAATGATGCAGTTGATCATGCATAGCATCATCAACCGTTTGCCGAATCGTCAGCAGACTCTGGGCGACATTGCGCAATTCGTCCGGATAAGGGATCTGCATCCAATCCGTCCAGCGCGTGTTATCGTCCCAGACATTGGGGCTATTTTCATCAGCAACTTGTTCTAAATCAAGGATTCGGTACCAAAGCTTGTGATCGCGATCGTTGTTGTTAGAAGAAGTACCTTGAGACTCTCCGAAGACCACAACCGTACCATTGTGGTTGAGGGTTTGCACACGGTAAAATTGCAAGTCGACCGACATGGGATAGGCCTCCGATACGGTAGCGTTGTTCCTCAATGAAGCACAAGGTAAGTGGTCCCTGGCCAATTCGACCATCTGAGACCCCTCTTTCATCTACGATGAAAGCTGATCGACCTGGATTTGTATCTGTTGGTGCTACGGGTGGAGATGATGGAATTGGGCTTACAGGGACACGAGATAGGTTGGCACCGCAAGGTTGATCCCAGACCAAGCTTCGGGTTTGGTTCCGCACAGCCTGGGACAATGCCAGGGTCAAGGTGTTATGTTCGACTTGAGTGCGGTTGGAAGCAGTCATGATTCCTGCCCTGAACTATTGCGATGGATTCGAGTTGAATCGCATTTTCCAGTATTGTGGAGATGAAAATCAAGTATAAAATTTGTTTTTGAAGAATTGGACAGCTTCTGTAACGGCTCATCGCCAACGCTGCACATGTGGTGCTTGAGAGTGAGTCGTGATTCACTGGAGGGGTAATTAGAAGGGCAGAGCTGGTTGCCGCACTAAAATCTTGTTCCAACCAACCGATGTTTACATGGCCGACGATGTGGAAGTTGTACAGGGATGCATCACGTTACGATTGCTCAAATGACGGTATCCTGTACCGACGACGATTACCTGAAGCACTGTGAATTGCCAAGAAGGAGCCGATATGCCGGCAAGCGCTATCGATATTTTAAAACGCGAGATCAAGGTGCTGATGTTTGACCAGTACGGCACCGTGGTGGATATGCAGTCTGGTTTGACTGAGGCGGTGACCCCGTTTCTGCAGGAAAAGAATTGGTCGGGCGAGCCGCATCGGTTCGTCACCTGGTGGCGCCGGACCCATTACGAGGACTCCATGATCGACGCCCTCTGCGATCGCGGCCATACCCCGTATCGCGACATCGGCCACCGGGCCGTCTCCCAGGTGATGCAGCGGGCGGGCATCGACTACACCCAGGACGAGGTCAAATGGCTGGTGTCGCAGATCGAGACCCTGCGCCCCTTTCCGGATGTGATTGAGGCCCTGCACAAGCTGCGCGGCCGCTATCGCCTGGTGATCTTATCCAACGGCGACCGCGACATGCTGGAGCGGGCCAAGGCCTACATTGGGTTCGATTTTGACCTCACCATCTCGGTGCAGGAGGCCGGCTATTTCAAGCCCCACTACGCCACTTATCAAAAGGCGGCCGAACTCGTGGGGGAAACGCGGTCGGGCATCATGCACGTGGCCAATCATGCCTTTGACTGCATTGGGGCTAAGGCGTTTGGCATGCGAACCGCATTTATTGACCGCCGCAAACGGCCATACGGCGAAACGCCGCATCAGCCCGATATGATCGTCGGCAACTTCGCGGAGCTCGCCGACGCACTCGTCGATTAATCTCGGAGCACCTTGACCGCCCCGGCGGTCTCCAGGCTGGCGATATCGTCTTTGGACCTGAGAAAGCAACTGGCCGATTTTGAGCGGTCGATATAGCCGATGAGAGACACCGCCCCGATAGGCCAGTTGATTTATATGGCCTTATGCTTCAAAAATGATTAAAAAGGGTGTCTGCAACCGACCTTGTAGAGCCTTTAAAATCAATGCCCGTTTACACGGACTGCGATGGCGCCAGGTCGCAGAGCTGCTCGGCATCGCCCCGCTCGATCTGCAGGGTGGGGTGGTCAATACCGAAGCGCTCCCGGAGGCCGTGCGCAGTCTGGTGGAGAAACGCATCGTTGCTCGCGCCTGCCGGCATCATCAGGTGGGCCGTGAGGGCGGCCTCAGTGGTGCTCATACCCCAGATGTGCAAATCGTGGCAGGCGGCGACCCCAGGCAGGCTCAAGAGATACGTTTCGACCTCTTCAGGCACGATGCCTCTCGGGACCGCATCGACGGCGAGATTCACCGAGTCTCGCAGGAGGCCCCACGTCCCTGCGAAAATCGCCACGCTAATCACCAGGCTGAGCACCGGATCGAGCCACGGCCAATTGGTGAAGAGCATCACCAGCCCCGCGAGCACCACGCCGAGGGAGACGGCGGCATCAGCGGCCATGTGCAAAAACGCGCCTTTAAGATTGAGGTCATGCTCATGGCCCGCGACAAATAACAGGGCCGAGAGGGTGTTGATCACCACGCCGATGCCGGCGACGATGATGATAGTTAGACCTGGGACGGGGGTGGCGGCCGGTAAGCGGTTGATGGCTTCCCACGCCATGGCCCCGAGCGCTGTGAACAGGAGGAGGGCGCTCAGCAGTGACGCTAGAATCGTCACGCGCCGCAGCCCATAAGTTCGCCGTGGGGAGGGTTTGCGTTTGGCGAGCAGATTCGCACCCCAGGCAATCAACAGGCCGAGCACGTCACTGAGATTGTGCCCGGCGTCTGCAATCAAAGCGAGTGAGTTGGCCCAGACACCGTAACTGGCTTCGACCGCGACAAAGACGACGTTTAGCCCCACCGCCAGGGCAAAGGCGCGATTGTAATCGTCAGGTTGATGGCTATGCTGATGTGGCATCATCACGTCACCTGTGGTTTAACCGGAGTCCCATTGAAAACCTACCCAAGTGCATTATATGACAATGCGGCGCAGACGGCACGGTTCGGATTGGCGCCTATGTTATACTGGCTCGCACAACCGGGATGGAGGCCCATTCCATCTGTATCCTGAGGATCGTCACATGGGAGGCGAATCACATATGCTAGACTGGCCGCGATTGGTGATTGCAGCCCCGCATAGCCATGCCGGGAAAACGACCGTCACGCTGGCCCTGATGGCGGCATTGTCGCGGCGGGGGTTGTGTGTGGCGCCGTTTAAAGTAGGCCCGGACTACATCGATCCACAGCTCCATCGCCGTGCCGCCGGGCGGGCCAGTTACAATCTTGACACTTATCTGGTGCCGCCAGATCGCGTCCAGGAGACGTTTGTAGACGCCGCACGTCATTCAGATATCGCCATTATTGAAGGCGTCATGGGGTTGTTCGACGGTAGTTCGCCGACCTCGCGTGTCGGCAGTACCGCCGAAGTGGCCTCCCTGTTGCAGGCGCCGATTATCTTGGTGGTCGACGCCTCCGGCATGGCCGCAAGTGTGGGGGCGCTGGTGCGCGGGTTTCGGACGTATGACCCGGGGGCGTGGGTCGCCGGGGTGATCCTGAATCGCTTAGGTGGAGAGGGGCATTACCGCTACCTGTTGCCGGCCTTAGCGCAAGAGGGCGTCGAGGTCTTGGGGTATCTCCCGAAGCAGTTGGAGGTCGAGATTCCCGAGCGCCACCTGGGCTTGTTGCCCGCGTCTGAAGAGGATCGGGTCACCCCGCTACTCGATCGCCTGAGTGACCTGGTCGAACGACACGTAGACTTAGACCGCACCCTGGCGCTGGCCCGGAGGGCTCCAGCCCTGACTCGGGCTGCCGACCCCGGACTCGAGTCGTCGGCACGGTCTGTGGCGCCACGCGTCCGCGTGGCGTGGGCCCAGGACGAAGTGTTCCACTTTACCTATCAAGAGAATCTCGATCGCCTATCCGCGGCTGGCGTCGACCTCGTCATGTTCAGTCCGCTCCGGGACGCGGCGCTGCCGGAAAATATTGATGCGATATGGCTGGGCGGCGGCTTTCCGGAGCTTTATGCCGAGGCCTTGGCCGCCAATACGTCGATGCGTCAGGCCATTCGGACAGGGGGTGAAAACGGCCTGCCCATCTATGCCGAGTGTGGCGGCTTCATGTATCTGTGCGAATGGCTGGAAGATCAGCATGGACAACGATATCCGCAAGTCGGTCTAATTTCAGGGGGCACCCGGATGACAGATCGATTGCAGCAATTCGGCTACGCCGAGGCGACGTTTCTGCACGATAGCCTCCTAGGCCCCAAAGGCACGACGGTGCGCGGGCATCGCTTTCATTACTCCGTGTATGAGCCCGGGGGCTCGCCGCCCGACTGCGCCTATCAAATTACGCGTCACCGCACGGGCGAGAGCCATTTGGAAGGGTTTCGCCAGGGCCGTGTGCTCGCCACCTATTTCCACATCCATTTGGGCAGTCAACCACAGATGGCAAGTTACTTTGCAGCGTTTTGTCGTCGTCAGCGACCGTAAGGCGCTTGCCAAGCCCCCCTACTGGCACACTGGAAATGCCGGTAGCCGAGTCTCCAAGACACACCGTTCCACCCCCCCATTGGTCGCGCTGCACACCTCCACAAAACAGGTGGGGCAGTCTTGTTGCCAGGTGGTGACGGTCACGGTGGTGACCACCGTGAGGCTGCTATCTTCATGCCCAAATTCATCGATGCTGATAAATTCCTCTCGTGTGGTCGTGGTCAGCACTTCCGTCTGGGTCGAAGCCAGCACGGTTTCGAACACGTCAATAGCGTCGGTGCGCCTGACTTCAAGGTCGTCGGTAATCGTGGTGTGTAGATCGAAATCTATATTGTATTCATCGATGAACGTGGTGAAGAGCTCATCAAATATCGAGGTGCAGAGCAGACGATTGAGATCGCATACCCGGTCACTGCTACAGGTGACCTCAGTGTCCGTCTCGCGATGGGACGTCGATTCAGATTCATAACACCCGGCCAGGGCCAATGCCAAAATGGCGACGCCCCACCGGATCCCGTTCTTGATGGCCAAATTAAATGCTCCCACCAGCTGCAGCCGTGACGCTGCGAATCTATAACCTCATGGCGATGATGGCGATGGCGAGCCGCGTGGTGGCTCGCGGGTGGCCAATGTCGATTGCCGGAGTCCAACAGGTAGTTCCCCCACCGCTGGGATCTATCCGCTCAACCCTGGAGATACGCCTCCAAGCCCCACAGCCGCTTCTCAACCCCACGTGCGATCTCGGTATAGACCGACGTGGTGCTCGCATCCTCAACGTCCGCCGCATGCGTAATGCTCGCCCGCAGCGCCGTCGCGTAAGGCCCTATGCGCTCTACCAAGGCCAGGACATGGGCGGCGCTCGCTGTGAGATCGCTAGGATATTCCGGCAGTGGCGACTGCATGGCGGCTACGCGGACCGTGCCGCACGCCACGCCGCCCAGCACCGCGATGCGTTCGGCCAGCAGATCGGTGTAGGCATCGAGTTCAGTGGCGATGATAGCGAAGAGGTCTTGCAACTGCGAGAATTCCCTGCCTTTAACGTTCCAGGCTGCCTGCTTGGCGTGGGACCGCAGATCCACGGTGTAGGCTAGGGTCTGATTCAGTAGCATAATGAGGTACACGCGGACTTCCAGAGAGAGCTCACTCCGTGTAGGATAAAGGAACGGGTAGTCATTGCACTTGTTCATGCTTTTTCCTTGCCGTGTGATGCAGCGGTAATACTGCATGTATGGAAGCCGGTAGCAGCCTTGACAGGGCTGCACGAGGGTACCGGGTATGTGGAGCATCCCACAACACGGACATAGGAGAGAAGATATGGCATGGCACCCGCGACGTCTGTGACATTCGTGCGAAACATATTGGATTTGTGCGAGAATTGTGGTTGGAAAACGCCTTACGCCTGCATCTTGTCTATCGCTCCCTAGGGTTCAGACACCGTGCAACGAAGCGTATACGATGCCTTCGGCACTGTCATTTTCTTCAAAATACCGGTGAGTGTTATTCCCCTATGCCTTTGTTCATCTGGATAATTTTCCTCATTTTCCACGTGTTTGACGCCTGCTTCCAAGGTGTTAATCAGGGTTTGAAATTCTGATGCGGTAAGAACAATTTCAGTGATGGTCATATTGTAGGTTTCCTCTCGCCTGGTTGCCTTCATCTCATTCTATTCTAACATGCCGGCCAATCCCTGGCATCCATCTCTTGCCGTTTAGACATCGATGAGTACATAGGCAGGTGCGAGCATGACGAAAAACACAGACGCCCAGTCGTTGGCTCCCTAGACGGCCGAACACAGACGCCTAAGGGATCACGATTTTCGCACGATTCCAACATATTTCGCACAAATACAACAGATGGCACGGCCGTCATGACGTATCTTATGACCATTCTGAGAACTTGTATCACACTCGCGAACGGCCGGGGGCCTTCTCGGTGAAGCTCCTGAGACGTGAAGGTGGGTTGCACAGCACGGGGAATGAAGTCGGCGAACGAATGCGTCAAACACACCGAGACTTCTCTTGTCGCGGAAGGAGATAGGTATGCCAGAGCAAGATGTTCCCCCGGAACGACAGCCGTCATTTTCTGAGTTGCAGGGCATCCTTGCACAGGCTTGGCAACAAGGGCAGCAGTATAGAGTCGGCCTGATCGTCGCCATCGTCGTGGCGTTGTTCTTCCTCTCGTCAAGCTGGTTTACCGTCCAGCCGGAAGAGACAGGGATCGTACAGCGCTTTGGAAAGGTCGTGCGCACCGCCGACCCGGGCCTGCACTTCAAGTGGCCCTATGGGGTCGAGAGGGTCCGTCTGGTGCCCACGGCCAGCGTGCTCAAAGAGGAATTCGGTTTCCGGACGCTAGCCACGGTCCCTGGCCGGCGGACACAGTATACGGGGAATCAGGCCTATAAGAACGAGTCCCTTATGCTCACAGGGGACCTCAATGTCATCGATGTCCAGTGGATCATCCAGTACCGCATCGAAGACCCGATCCGCTACCTCTTTCAGGTGCGCGACACGCCGAAGACGGTGCGCGACATTACCGAGGCGGTCATGCGTCGGGTGGTCGGGAACCGGCTCGGCAGCGACGTGCTCACCGTTGGCCGAGTCGCCGTCTCCAGCGAGGCGAAAGAGGAGATCCAGAAGGTCTTGACGGCCTATGAAACCGGGGTGCGCTTGGTGACCGTCGAACTCCAGGATGTGACCCCCCCGGAGACCGTGAAGCCGGCGTTCAACGAGGTGAACGAGTCCCGTCAGGATCGGGAACGCACTATCAATCAGGCGGAAGAGCAGGCCCGCCAGGAAATTCCCAAAGCTCGCGGCGTGGCGACGCAGAGTATCAGCGAGGCCGAAGGCTATGCCATCGAGCGCGTCAATCGGGCCAGTGGAGAGGCCACGCGTTTTCAGGCTATCCTGGACGAGTATCTGCAGGCTCCGGAGGTCACGCGGCGGCGCCTGTACCTGGAAGCTGTAGGCAACTTTTTGGCCGAGATGAAGGGGCTCTACATTGTAGACAGCGACCAGAAGGCCATGGTGCCCTGGATCTCCATGGAGTCCGGGGCGAAACCGCTAGTTGAAGGGACGCAGCCGTGAAACCTATCCGACAGGTCATGATCGTCATCCTTGGGGTCGCCATCTTCATCTCGCTCTTTGGCACGTTTTACAGCTTGGAGGAGGGGCAGCAAGCGGTCATTGTGCAGTTTGGCCGGCCCGTGGGGGAGCCGGTGACGAAGGCCGGACTGCACATCAAGCTTCCCTTTGTGCAAGAGGTTCGAGGTTTCGAGAAGCGCCTCCTCATCTGGGATGGGGACCCCAATCAGATTCCCACCAAAGGGCGGGAGTTCATTTGGGTAGACACCACGGCGCGCTGGCGCATCACCGATGCGAAGAAGTTCCTGGAAAGTGTGGCCACAGAATCAGGGGCCCAGTCTCGCCTGAACGACATCATTGACTCGGTGGTACGGGACCAGGTATCGAGCAGCGAGCTCGTCGAACTCGTCCGTAGCGCCTCGTGGGAAGTCCCCGAGGAAAGCCTGCAGGAGGTCCCGGCGGAGCGGGAGGAGGAACTCAAAAAGCAGATCATCCGCGGACGGGAGGAGATCACCCGCGCCATCCTGGCTAACGCCCAGAAGATCATCCCCCAGTATGGCATCGAGCTGGTGGATGTGCGGATCAAACGCCTCGACTACGTGGAGAGCGTACGTGAAAAGGTGTATGCCCGGATGATCTCCGAGCGAAAGCGCATCGCTGCCCAGTTCCGCTCGGAGGGAGAAGGGAGACGGGCGGAGATCCTCGGGACGATGGAGAAAGAGCTGCGCCTGATCCGCTCCACTGCCTACCGGCAGGTGCAGGAAATCAGGGGCAAGGCCGACGCGACGGCGACGCGTGTCTACGGCGAAGCCTTTAGTCGCGATCCCGAGTTCTACACCTTCTTGCGCACCCTAGAAGTATACGGAGAGAAGGCAAACAAGAATTCCGTGATGATCCTCACGACGGACAGCGATTTCTACCGCTATGTGAAGCAGGCGATTCCAGAGAGCCAGGAGAGTCTCCCGGCGCTAGAGCCTCGTGCAGCGGTGCAATAGGGAGGGCTTCTCACCCCACACGCCTGAGGCCAGGGGCACGGTCGGAGCGTGCCGATCTCGAGAAAGCGATTGACCGCTTGGACGACCCTTCGCCGGATGCGGACATCCGTGTGGAAGCAAGCGATCGTGCTGTGTCAGTGGGAGAATGCTCATGTTCATACCTCAGGTATTGCTGGTCTATCCGAAGCATCCGACGACATTGAACGCTTCAGCATCATGCCGCTGTCATGGTCCAGGCGGCTCAGGCGTAGCATGATGCTGCATGGAGAGCGGCCCGGCATCAGACACGAGAGTGGCGAGCGGATTGCTTTGGCGAGATCGAACGGCTTGTCGCAGCCCACCTGCTGGACGACGGTTCGATCCCCCCGGTGCGATGCATTAACCTCACGGTTTATCTCTTAGGATGGGGACGTATTGATGGCCGAGTTCCACCAGGGCAACGGGCAACTGCACGACAGCGCATCGCAGTGGCGCCACATACCCACCACTGCGCCGGCCATGCTCTGGCTCACTGACCCCACTGGAAATTGCACGTTTCGCAGCCAAAACTGGCAGGCGTACACCGGCCAGTCTGCCGCCACGGCGCTTGGCGAGGGCTGGCTCGAGGCCGTGCATCCAGATGACCGCGCCGCCGTCCGCGAGACGTGCCGCGCTTCCCATGCGCAGCCCGTCGTGTTCCATAGGGACTTTCGACTGCGGCGGACCGATGGCGTCTACCGCTGGACGATGGATACAGGCCATCCGCGTCGGGCTGCTAGGGGGGCATTTCTTGGGTACATTGGAGTGCTCATCGACATCGACGACCGCAAGCAGGCTATGGAGACGCAAACCGATGACAACGCCGAATACCGAACCGTCTGGCCGGACGGCAGCCCGCACTGGATCAGAACCCGTGGCCATCCCCTCTATGAGACGCCCAACCAGCCGGCGTGCCCGGTGGGCATGACACTCGATATCCCCCCACAAAAACTGGCCGAGGCTGTCCAGCAGCAGGCCCACGAGGCCCTCGAACAGCGCGTGGCAGAGCTTACCGCTGCCCTGCGGCACGAAATGGCCGAGCGCCAGCGTTTGGAGCGGAAGGCACAGCGCGCTCAACATTTTGCTTTTCTGGGCCGCCTGGCCGCCGATGTCTCCCACGAAATCCGCAACCCCCTGGGCACGATCTCTCTGTGTGTAGATTTCTTAGAGGAGGAACTGCATCAGCTTACCTCCGACAGCCCCGCGGCCATGGCCGAATCACTCACCGAGATCAAGACACAAATCGGGCGCCTGACAGAGCTGATGGAGGACTGCTTGTCGATGGTGCGGACGAGCAGCATTGAGCTGACGTCACAGAGTCTGGCAGCTCTGGTCACCAGTTGGAGCGCCGAAATCGAGAAACAGGCGATGGCCCGCGGGGTGACGATTCATCTCGAGGGGCTGGCGGCACTCGAGCCGGTGGCGGTGCACGCCAACACGTTGCACCGGGCGGTGCTGAATCTGCTGCAGAACGCGGTGGATGCGATGTCCCAGGGCGGCACCGTCAGGCTGGTGGGACAGACGACGGCCACCCAGATCCAACTGCTCGTGCAGGATACGGGCAGTGGGATAGCGGCGGCGCGACTAGGACGGATTTTTGAGCCGCTGTATACGACCAAGCCTGGCGGGACAGGGTTAGGGTTGTATATCGTGCAGGAAATTGTGGCCGCGCACGGCGGGCAGATTACGGTGGCGAGTGAGGAGGGGCAGGGTACCACATTTACTATCTCGCTACCCCGGACCGCCGGCAAGGCCAGCGCGGCAATCCCCATGGTACATGGGCCCGATTGGACCCGACGGTTAGGAGATGGCAGGGCTTTAGTGTAGTGCGTATGGACCCTCTCTTATGGTCTTCCTACACGTCGAGAAATTTCGCATAGCCGGCCTTGCAGAGGTGGGCCACTACGGCTGTCACAGCCGCGTCATCTTCCGGTACCAGCTCCTGCAAGGTTTCAATCAGGGCATACTTCACCCCCCCTACCTCCATGTGGTGTTTCTGTAGACTTGGGGGGTCATCGAGACGTGTTTGCGAAAGAGCGCGGTGAAGTGACTTTGATCCGCGCAACCCACCTCGGGACCGATCTCGCTGAGTGGCATGTCGGTCTCGACCAACAACTGCTTCGCGTACGCGATCCGGCACGTGATGACGTACTGGTGCGGTGTTCGTCCGGTGGCCTGTTTGAACAGGCGGGCAAAGTGGGCGGGGCTCGTCTGCGCCACGGCGGCGAGTGTCGCCAGGGATAACGCCTGCTCGAGATGGTCCTGAATATAGGTGATCACGCGCTGTAGCCTGGACGGCGTGAGCCCGCCGCTCGCCTGGCCCGGGGCTGACTGCGAGGCGGCATAGCGTCTGAGGAAATGGACCACGAGCGCCTCGGCCAGCACCGCGACATACAGCTGCCCCGCCTCGCCTTCCCCTTCGATCGCGGCCTGCAACACCAGCGCCATGTGGTGGAGCAGGGGATCGTGGGCGTGCAAGACGGGCACAATCGTGACGCGCTCCGCCTGCAAGGGTGTGCAAGAGGCCTGCACCAGCAGTGCGGGGTGCACAGCAGGGGCGGGGGACACTGGCTGCGCCTGCCACGGGAGCCAGACCAGGTCGCCGGTGGCTGCGGGGAGCGCCGTGTGGACGGATGCCGCGAGGAGGACTGGCGCCAGGGAAAAGGTCATGAGGACGGCCTCCTGCTCCCACGCGATGGCCTGCCGGGGTAGCGCCGGAACACGGTCAATCTGCCCCGTCGTCCAGTAGGATCCGACACCGTGTGCTGTAACGGGCGCTCCCTTGGCCTGAAAGGACGGTTGCCGCACACACGCCGAGAGCGTCTGAGGCTCCAGGTCACCCCACTCACCATTACTGCCGCTCCAATAGCGTGTGGCGCCAGATGCCTGCGGCAGCGGCATCGCGCTCGTCATCAAGGCTCTGGATACGTTGGCTACTTCAGCCATGTTCCCCTCCTCGTTGGCCAAGCCGCTGGGCCGGGTTGGCGCAACTACTCTGCCGGCGACGGTTCGTAACGGTCTATCAAGAGATGGAACTTTACTTGTACCCAGGAATTCCAGCACTTCCGGACGCCGCGCACCGTCGTCCAATCGTTGAACGATCCGATGACAAACACACCCCTAAAGGGTAGAGCACCGACAGAGGGAGTGCTGTGTAATATTGCTCACGGTTGCAAAAAAATGCCGGCGGGATCAGGGCGCTGGAAAAAATGTGCTATAATACAGGCCAAAACATCGTTGCGCCGCTAGGGGAGGAAATCGTGATGGCAGACCAACTGGCTTTCGATCCGCAAATGTTTCTCGCCAAAATCGACGTTGGGCGAACGCTGGTGGCGTGCCAAAAGCAGCACCCGATCTTTACGCAGGGAGAGCCTGCCGACGCGGTGTTCTATATTCAGGAAGGGCAGGTGAAACTCACGGTCGTCTCCACGCAGGGCAAGGAAGCGGTGATCGCCCTCCTCGAGATCGAGGCTTTTTTTGGCGAGGGGTGCCTGGCCGGGCAGCCGCTGCGCATGGCGACGGCCACGGCGCTCACCGACTGCACGCTGATGCGGGTTGAGAAGGACGCGATGTTCCGGGTGCTCCACGCCGAGCCAGCGTTTTCGGCGCTGTTTATGGCCTATCTGCTGTCGCGCAATAGCCGGATTGAAGCGGACCTGATCGATCAACTCTTCAATTCGAGCGAAAAGCGGCTGGCGCGGGTGCTGTTGTTGCTGGCCCACTTTGGCAAAGAAGGGACAGCAGAACCCGTGATTCCGCAGATCAGTCAAGAAACGCTGGCCGAGATGATCGGCACGACGCGGTCCCGGGTGAATTTTTTTCTGAATAAATTCAGAAAGCTGGGTTTCATCGACTACAATGGCGAGATGCACATTCACAGTTCCCTCCTCAACATCCTCTTGCACGACTGAGAAGAAAAGGGGGTCAAATCTACGTATTGCTCATGCAAGTGAATAACAGCAACACGTAGATTTGACCCCCTTCTCTTTCTTCCTAAAGCCCTTAACCCTGATACCCCACCATGAAGAACTGCAAACTATGGTTAAACTTGTCATGATGCCACCACAGGACGAGCTTCAGCAACAATGGGCCCGCCGCCTCGAGCAGACCCTACCGCAGTACCAGATCGTCGTGCCGCAGACCGATGACGAGGCGCGCCGGTTTGCGGCTCATGAGCCGCTGCACAACATCGTGAACAAAGCGGCTTGGTATTGAGTTTATTTTAGAGGAGAGACAACGTGGCGCAGAAAAAAGGCAGTGCTTTATTGATGGTCTAGTTTGCGGATGTTGTCGGCGAGATGGGCGGGTAGCATGGCCCGATCGATGCGTGTGCCTTCGCGGAATATGGCGTCGATATCTTTGGGTTCATCCTGCGTCATAGCCGTACTCCTGAGTCAGGTTATTCCAAAACGTCGCGTCGCCCTATCAGGCCTCACCTCAAGAGCCGCTGATACCCAACCTGCTCAAAATTGTGATCGTTGGTAAACGCTTCCCAAATACCACGATGTCGCATGACGACAAACGACGTGCAATCCGTGTAGCTCAATACCTTGTCCGCATACCGTTTAAACATTTGCCAGGCTTCTTCTTCCAGCTCTGGAGAAATCTGCACGACTGTAACCAGGGAGCTGATGGCAATTTCCTCCCCCAGTTCGACCGCCACATGATGCCCTGCCCGAAGTCTCAACAGGGTATAGGATTCGTCTAGCACAAAATTGGTCGTGACATAGCGGTTTCCTGAAGTGAGCAAAGATCGGTTCAGGACTGTAGCGACCCGCCAGAACGTATCTCCTCTATGTTTGAGGGCGACCCAACCGCTCGTGTCTACGAAGACCTCACTCATTGTTTCCCGTTTCCGTAGAGATAATCGTCGGCATGTTGTGATAAATCGGTTGGTGCTCCGGTCTCGTGCGATTTGATGTTATAAATGGGATCTTGGGTGACATCATAGACATCATCTCCCTCGCTCTGCGCGGCAAAGTCATTGATCATTGCAGTCATCAGTGCTTGGATGCTCGTGCCCCGTTTTTGGGCAATATACTCTAGCTTTTGTAGTTGCTCGTCAGAAAGTTCTAACGTAAGCGTACTCATTGGCCTACTTCCTCCATTGTTGTTTTTATATAAGGCTGAAATTATCCCCAACGCACGTCATCATCGAGTCCCAGCTCTTTCAAACCTGATCGCGCTTCATCAGCCTTGGCTTGCCCTTGTTCGCCTTCGGCTGGTACCTCGAATGAAACCTTCAGTTTCAGACCTTCGAACGAAACGAAACGGCTGAGCACTTTGGTGTAGAAGTTCATCCACTTCTGTGGCGGTACCTCACCTTGCCAGTGAAGCAACTTGCTTGTCGGTTTCGTGTCGTCTCCGCCGTCGCCACCCGATTTGGACGGCAAAGTAACTCGGACTTCAGCAATAAATTCTAGGCCATCCGCTTCGACTTCCACGGTAAAAAGCCCACCTACGCTATCTTCGTCTGCTTCGTAAAGTCCGTCGTCGGAAATGGTGCCTCCGGTGGCAGACCACTTTGTAGAAGTGACAGTGAACGGCTGGCCGTACTGGTCTACTCCCTTGCAGATGAATGATGCCTGTTCACCGGGCTTAAGTACAATATCGTTAGGTCGAATTGAAATCCGATCTAGCCGGGGTGGTTCCAACAGCTTTTGAGCATCTTCAGCCTTCAAAAGAAAAACATCGTCAGCAATATCGACATCCGCCTCATTCCAACTCTCATTAAAGTGCAAGAGTGCGAGCTGCCCAATGCTGTTTTTTGTAGCGTATCCCAATGTCCCGTTACTGACGCCATCCGCGATGGTGCGCTTGATGGCATCGGCATCAAGCAGACGGGGAAGTTGCGGTGATGAAAAGAACGCATCGCGGACACTTTTGGTGGACCACTCGGTCAGTGCCGGCGGCCAGTACTTGAGCAGGTTGTTTGCTCCGACACCGGAAGTAATTTCGTCTGTTCGACTTAATTCGTTGACGTAGAGATCAACAAGACTGCCGGCCATACTGGACGTGATTTGTCCGAGGTCGAGCTGCCGCAATTTGTTGTCCTTGCCGAGTAGATACAAATAGCGGTAGGATCGCCAGATCGCTTCTGTCAAATCGCTCTTGGCCCGCCCGAAGTTGCGTTTTAGCAGCCGTTCCTGAGAATCATCCAACTGCTTGCGAGTATCCGTGTCATCCTCAATGGATTCCCACGCAAGCACGTTACGCGTGGCTTCGTGAATGACATCGACCGAGTCTGGCACGGCGAATATAATCGCTGATTTGTATGTGCGGCCTGAGTTGCCGCAGTCTCGAACAATCGACTCCATCAATTGATCGGTCGCCTTTTCGCCAACCGAATAATCGAGCCCTAACGGAACGATTGTCAGCACCGGTCGATTTGGGACATCGTTACTACGCTCGGGGAAGAAACGTCGGTCCAAGGCCTTGGTACCTTTGTGAAAAAGTTCCTGTGTCTCTTTCTTGATCCGTTCAGTAATCTCCTTGGTTTGCACGGCTCCGCGGCGAGTGACGAGAATCTGATTGAGGTTCGGAGAAAGGCTAAAACGATATCGATTACGGTCCCAGTTCAGGTAGTAGCATGTACCGACAAGCCCCTCCAGCACGTTATCGACATCAACGAGATTGAGATCGGGATTTCCGACCGCAGCGCGAATCTCAGGCAACGCAGCTTCTGCTTTCGCTTGGCTCATACCACCGTTTGACTCAAAGAAGATGGCCGACGCGACCTTGCGATGCAGGCTGGACTTCTTTATGGACTCCGCTGCCTCGCGGTCGAGGCGTATCGAGTGTGCGTCCTTCTTGCCTGCGATATCGGTCGTGACAGGGATTTCAAGATCGTTTGAACCAAGCTGTTCGAATAGAGCAGACCGAAAGATCGGGTCTTCGAACGGAGCCGAGCCGAGCGTGATCAGGGGCTCACGCATCGCCTTGCGATGTTCGTCCTGATATGCGTGAGCTACCCATAAGGCAAGCAGTCGAAGAATGCCACGGGTGCGCTGAAAACGGGGTAGGCTCTGCCACTTTCGCTCGAAAACCGAGAGTACCGATGGATGAAAAGGATAGCACGCCTTGAATGTCTCGTGCGCCGTATTGGGGTCAATACCGCTAAGTTCCTGAGCATGCTCGATAGCCCAGTCAGCATAGGCCGACGCTGTCGTGCGTGCCTCGTCGCTCACACCATACCACTCAAACAGCCGTCGCCGAATGATTTCAGCAACCTCTTCATCCGCCGACATCATAATGGCTTTGCCGAGCCGGTCAAGCAGATGCTTCAACGACTGAAAATCTCGGACGTCTTCTGGCGACATTTCCAGGTCTTCAGATGCCGGAATCGAGACGCAAAGCACAACGTTGTTATGAGCGCATACTTCCTCACATAGGCTGTGAAGAAATGCGAAGAACTGATCGCGCAGCTCCAGCCTGCGAGCGCGACTGATGTAATTCATCAGTTCGTCGATCAGGATGAGAGCGGACTTGGTACCGAGCAGCTCGTTAAGCACGTCGCCGGCTGGTGCAATTCCTTTCGCATCATGCTCAGCGACCAGGTCGAATCCTTTCTGTCCGCCTAATTGCCATGCAATCTCCCCCCACGGGGTCTTTCGCACCGGCTCGCCATCGCCGCCACGTCCCTTGATGGCGTCAAACTCGGTGCCCACGAAAACAGCGACGCTGGATTTGGGAATCTGTGAGACTTCCCCCTTCCTCAGAATCGCATCGACGCCCCTCCACGCCTTGGCCTTGTCGCCATTGCTCGCCAGGTGAAACAGTGTGGTTAGCGCGTGGGTTTTCCCACCACCGAACTGCGTGGCCATGTTGAACACGGCGGATGTTTCGACTTGTATGCCCGACAACCGCCGAACGACCTGCGACGAGAGCCCCAACAGGCTGCCGGTTAAAAACGTCCGCTCGAAGAACCGAGCTGGCTCGAGGTAGTCGGCCGATACGCTGTCGCGTTTCTCCCGAATGTGGTCCAGATGAACCGCGAACTCGGACGCATCCATCGGCCGATTCTCGCGCAGATCCTCGCGAGGCGTAACAACTTGGTACCAAGGTTTTAACTTCGCCATTTTTGTTTCCTTCGATCTTGTTCGACCGATTCATATCCGCTCACATTTTTAGAGATTACAGCCCTAACCCTTTCTTCCGTGCCAATACCCCATCGACCCAACGTTTTTCATCAGTGTCTTTAGGATAGAGGGCAGAAAGGGCTTGGGCGAGTTTCCAGAAGCGGGCGTCGGTGCCGACTCCGTCGTCGACGAGAAAACGGCGTAAGGCTTCGCCGCGTCCGGCAGAGAACAAGATCATGGATTGATGGACTCGGTCGAGTACCGTTTCCCCCGCCTCTGGTTTGAGTTCACTGGCAACCGCTTTCGCTTCGGCTTCAAGTTCATCCAGTTCCTTGAACAGAAACTGCTGCTGTTGTTGCTTTTTTTTCTTGTTCCCACGAACTCTGGCAGCGGTGGTTTCATCTTTGCCAAACAAATACTTAAATGTTGCTCGAATTTCGAATCCACGCTCGTAAATCCCTATAAAACAAGTAATTAATAGATCAAACACCTTGCGAGGCCGGAAATTACTGGCTTTCATAAGAGGATCATTGTTTTATAA
>Ga0214472_10001158_pt1 | contig 30164 bp, 26 predicted proteins | sample RVTome_6_FD_207662 | JGI IMG/M metagenome (GOLD analysis project Ga0214472, IMG submission 207662) | Soil microbial communities from uranium-contaminated site in the Upper Colorado River Basin, Wyoming, United States - RVT140D175 | ecosystem: Environmental > Terrestrial > Soil > Contaminated >...
TCGTAGTCGATCACCGTCACGTCGAGCCCGTAGGTCTTGCAGATAGTTTGGAAGCGCTCGCCGAAATTGCCGACAGACACGACCAGCACCTTGTCCCCGGGACTGAAGCAGTTCACGACCGCCGACTCCATCGCACCCGACCCCGACGTCGTGAAGGTCAAGATGTCGTTGCGCGTCTGCATGATCCACTGCAGCCCTTCGATGCAGTCGCGAAGGACGGCGCCGAATCCGGGGCCGCGGTGGTAGACGATGGGCGAAGCCTGGGCCAGCAGCACTTCGGCGGGGACCGGCGTGGGACCGGGCGTCATCAAGATCTCGGGCTTGCGCACGCGCGAAACACCTCATTTCGATTCGATCGGGCTCGCAAGCCATTCTAGGGCGCGGCGGGCAGGATGCCGAATCGAATTATCGGGCGGAGACGCGTCAGCCGATCTGGAACGAGACCGGCTCGGAGGATCCTCCGTTCGCGCCGGCCCACACGGCGTGCATGAAGTAGCGGCCCACAGGCAGGTACGCGGGCGACTCGCCGTTCCGGGCGCATCCGAGGCCGTCCCAGGTGATCTCGAACGACGCTTCCTCGCCGTCGGCGTAGGAGCGCCGCACGAGCTCCTGCGTGAAGACGCCACTCGAGCGATACGACCACGCCCCGAGACCGTCTGTGGTCGTGATGATGAAGTCGGCTCGGGGATTGCCCTCTTCGTTGGTGACGGGTGCGCCTGTGCCGTTGCGAAATGTTGCCCGAAACATGATCGACTCGCCGCGCCGAGCCTGCCGGGGCTCCGCCAGCGCGGTGACCGAAACTCCCTGGGGGGGAGGATCGGCTGCGAGAACCGGTTGCGTGCAAGCCGGCTCGACGGGCGCCGAAGAAGGATCAGACGGAGGGGTCCGATCAGAGACCGGTGGTTCGAAGGACGGACGAGTCGTGGGCCCTTCATCGAGATGCGCTTTCGGGAGGCCAGATCGGTCTTCGCCTAGCGATTCGCTCAATGGAGTCGATTGCCCTTGAGCCGGACGGAGCAACCCGGCATCCCGGCTGGGAAGAACCTGCGCGAACAAAGCGACGGTCGCCGCGATCGAGACGGCCATGCCGAGGCCGGCGGCGGCGGGGCGTATCCGCATGCCGCGTCGCGCGTCGGCACGCGACGGCAGCAGGGGCACGTTCCCGGACTCCAGCTCGGATTCCAGCGCCCGTAGGCGACGTCGAAGATCGTCGTCGGATGGCATCGTCGATAAAGAGTCCCCGGGGGGCGGGCCGGGTTAGTCGCCCAGAAGATCCCTGAGTCGCTCCCGGGCCTGGGCAAGGTGAGCCTTGACCGTCCCGGCCGCGATCCCGAGCGTCTGGGCGATCTGCTCCTCGCTCTGGTCGTGGATGTAGCGAAGCACGATTGCGGCGCGTTGACGGGGCGGCAAGCGGCGTAGCGCTCGCAGCATGTCGTCGCTCGGCTGGCCGGTCGCCGGCACCGGCGGCGGCTGCACGAACAACCGAGCGAGCGCCTTGAGTTCGGCGAGCGCGCGGCGGCGTCGGCGTGTGGCTTCGCGCACGATCGTCGTCCGCAGCCACACATGCACGGTCGCGGCGGTAAGAACCTGCGGCGGGGATCGCAAGAAAGAACTCATCGCCTCTTGCACCAGATCATCGGCTTCGAAGCCGTTGCGTGTGAGCATCAAGGCGAGCGACCGCGCCCACGGATATGCGTCCAGCAGCAGCGCCTCCAGGGCCGCACGATCCGGGGCCTCCATGGGCCGCAACGATACTCGCGCGACCGGGGGGACCGACGCAGCCGCGGCGGATGACGATGCAGTGCTACCGTTCTCCCCCATGACACGACCCGTCGTCTCTATCGCGCAGAGCGACCGCATCGAAGCGGCCGTGGACGACGCGCTGTCGCCGCTGGACCTGGACGCGACGGTCCGCGGAAGGTTGGTCGCAGTCAAGCCGAACGAAACCTGGGCGACGAAGGACGATGCGACCGGTGTGACCCAGCCCGACACGCTGCGCGCCGTCATCCGCCACCTGAAACGCTTCGAGCCGCGGCATCTCGTGGTGAGCGGAGGGGCGGGCGCGGGCGACACCGAACATGTCATGCGCGACTCGGGCATGATGCACGTGGTCGAAGAAGAAAGCGTCGAGTTTTTCGACCACAATCGCGCGCCCTTCGTGTCGGTGGACCTGACCTATGCGCCGGACGCGGACGTGGACGGACCGCAAACAGCGGTGATGGTGAACCCGCGCGTACTCGAATACGAGCTGCTCGTGTCCCTCGCGCAGATCAAGATGCACGAGACCGCCACCGTGACGCTGGCGCTGAAGAACATCGCGATGTCGTTTCCCGCCGCCGACCATTACGGGCATCCGCGTCACACGCGCGAGCACGACAACTGCTTCTTCGACGACATGCATTCGTTCATCGCGGCAATGGCCAAACGCTTTCCGATCGGCCTGGCGATTCTGGCCGGCCACCCGGCCATGGTCGGGACGGGACCTCTGGGGGGGCACACCGTCGAGACCGGACTGGTCGTCGCGTCCACCGACCCGCTCGCGGCGGATCTCGCCGGCGCTCGCTTGCTCGGATTCCGCAAGCAAGGAGTACGGCATCTGTGGGAGGCCGCGCGCCTTGGGATTGGAGCCGAAGAGATATCGGACGCATCGTTCCCGGGCCTTTCGCTCGAGCAAGCGGTCGCTGCGTTCACCGCCGCCGTCTACGGCTCGCGGATCACGCCGAAGTGATACGGTCTGCGCGTGCGCGGCCGACCGGAAGCCGCGAATGACAAGGAGATTCCATGCGCAAGCTATTCGTCCTGGCCACCGTCGCAGCGCTCACGCTGAGCGCGTGCGCCAAGACGAACGCGGTGAAAGATCCCGACGAGGGATCCGCGAACACCGTCAGCGTCAAAGCCCACGAGTACATGTTCGATGTCTCGGGCACGGCGAAGACCGGACAGGTTTCGTTCGCGTTCAGCAACACCGGCAAGGAACTCCACCACGCCATCCTCGGCCGCATCGACGAGGGCAAGACCCTCGCCGACGTCAAAGCCGAGATCGACAAGCAGGAGGAAGGGCCGCCGCCGGAATGGTTCCACGACGAGCCGATCGACTCGAACGTGATCGCGCCCGGCCGGTCGGCCACGATCAGCTTCCCGCTGACCGACGCGGGAACCTACGTGCTGCTGTGCTTCATGCCGTCGGCGGACGGAACCCCGCACGTGTCCAAGGGCATGTACACGAGCTTCGAGGTCGAAGGAGCCGGCGACGCCAAGGCACCGACGGCCGATGCGACCGTTCAGATGACCGAGTACGCGTTCACCGCGCCGAAGGTGGACGCGGGCACCGTCACGCTGGAGTTCAAGAACGCCGGAAAGGAGAACCACGAGTTCATCGTGGTCAAGTTCGCCGAAGGCAAGACCAGCGCCGACGTGGACGCCTGGTTCGAGGGCGGCCTGCAGGGCGAGCCACCCGCGCAGTTCTACGGCGGATCGCACGACTTCGAACCCGGCCTCTCCGTGTTCTTCACGGTCGACTTGGATCCGGGGACCTACACCTTGGTGTGCGGCGTCGAAACCGACGACGGCAAGAACCACGCCGACGATCTCGGGATGATGACCGAGTTCACCGTCGCGTAGCGCACATCGCCGAAACGTCGCGGCCGGGAGCATCGCTCCCGGCCGCTTCCCTTTGAGACGTGCGCCTATTGCGTTCGCTTCTGGGCGATCCAGGGCATCATCGAGCGAAGCTCCTTGCCGACCGTCTCGATCAGATGGCCGGCTTGTTCGGCGCGCATTGCTTCGAAGCCGGGACGGCCGGATTCATTCTCGGCGATCCACTCCTTCGCGAACTCGCCCGAGGTGATCTCACCGAGGATCGTGCGCATCTCGGCGCGCGTCGCGTCGGTGACGATGCGCTTGCCGCGCGAGTAGTCGCCGTATTCGGCCGTGTCGCTGATCGAGTAGCGCATGTACTCGAATCCGCCTTCGTAGAGCAGGTCAACGATCAACTTCAGCTCGTGCAGGCACTCGAAGTAGGCGATCTCCGGCTGATAGCCGGCCTCGACCAGCGTGTCGAACGCGGCTTTGATCAGTTCGCTGGTGCCGCCGCACAGCACCGCCTGCTCGCCGAACAGATCCGTTTCGGTCTCTTCCTTGAAGGTCGTTTCGATCACGCCGGCCCGCGTCGCGCCGATGCCCTTCGCGTAGGCGAGTCCGATGTCGCGCGCCTTGCCCGTCGCGTCCTGATGGACGGCCAGCAGCGACGGCACGCCGCCGCCCTCGGCGTACTGGCGGCGAACCAAGTGCCCCGGCCCCTTCGGCGCGACCATGAACACGTCCACGCCGCCCGGCGGCGCGATCTGACCAAAATGAATGTTGAAGCCGTGCGCGAACGCGAGCGCTTTGCCGTCGGTCAAGCCGGGCGCGATCGACTCGTCGTAGACGGCGCGCTGCGAGGTGTCGGGCACAAGGATCATCACAACGTCGCCTTCGGCGGCGGCGTCTTTGACCGGAAGCACCGTGAGGCCGGCGCCCGCCGCCTTTTCCCGCGACTTCGAGCCCTCGGCCAGGCCGACCCGGACGGTGACGCCGGACTCGCTCAGGTTGAGGGCGTGCGCGTGCCCTTGCGATCCGTAGCCGATGATCGAGATGGTCTTGCCCGTTAGATGCGCAAGGTCCGCATCGTCGTCGTAGAACATCCGTGCCATGAAGCTCATGCCCCCTTTTCGAGCCGGAGTTGCCGGTCGGCCATTCCTTTGTCGCCGCGCGCGAGCGCGACAAGGCCGGTGCGCACGAGTTCGCGAACGCCGTGCGTTTGAAGCAGGTCGGTGAGCGCCGCCAGCTTGTCGGGCGAGCCGGTCGCTTCGATGGTGAGTGAATTCGGCGCGACGTCGATGATCTTCGACCGGAAAATGTCGGCGATCTCGACGATCTGCGCGCGCGTGCTCGGATCGGCTTTCACTTTGATCAGCAGCAGTTCGCGCTCGACCGAGGAGTCCTTTTCCAGCTCGACGATCTTGACGACGGGAATCACTTTGTTGAGCTGCTTGACCACCTGCTCGAGTGGCTGCATGTCCACGTTCACGACGATCGTCATCCGCGAGATCCCATCGAGCTCGGTCGGGCCGACCGCGAGGGAATGGATGTTGAAGCCCCGTCGTGCGAACAGCCCCGAGACGCGTGCGAGCACGCCGGGCTTGTTTTCAACGAGGACGGACAGCGTATGACGCGCCATTAGAAGATCGCCTCCGGTGAGTCGTGCATGTGCTTGGGCGGCTCCTGCCCGTCGAATTCGGGGCCGAGGATGATGTCGTCGTTGGACGCGCCGGCCGGCACCATCGGATAACACTTGGCCGTCGGGTCGACGCGGAAGTCGATCAGAACCGTGCGGTCGTCGATCTCGGCGGCCTTGGCGATGGTGGCCTCGACTTCGTCGGGCGTCGAGCACCGCAGGCCGATCGCACCGTAGGCCTCGGCGAGCTTGACGTAGTCGGGGACGTCGGCGTCCAGGTACACCTGGCTATAGCGCTCCTCGTAGAACAGTTCCTGCCATTGGCGCACCATGCCCAGGTTTCCGTTATTGATGATGCAGATCTTGACCGGGATCTTCTCGGTCGTCATCGTCGCCATCTCTTGCGACGTCATCTGGAAGCAGCCGTCGCCGTCGATCGCCCAGACCTGGTCCCCCGGCCGGCCGACTTTGGCGCCCATCGCAGCCGGGACCGCAAAGCCCATCGTTCCGAGCCCGCCCGAGTTTATCCAGGTGTTGGGCCGTTTGAAGCGAAGGTATTGCGACGCCCACATCTGATGCTGGCCGACACCGGCGACGTAGATCCCGTCGCCGCGCGTGATCTCACCGATCTTTTCGATCACGAACTCGGGCTTCAGCGGACCGTCGGGCTGCTGCGTGTACCGGTAGGGAAACTTCGCGCGCCACTCGTTCACCGTCGCGATCCACTTCTCGTAGTTCGCGGGACCACGGTCTTCGATCGCGGCGGCGAGCGCCTCGCACAGGTCGTGGATGACGCTGCGCGCGTCGCCGACGATCGGCACGTCCGCCGCGCGGTTCTTGCCGATCTCGGCCGGGTCGATGTCGGCGTGGATGATCTTGGCGTGCGGTGCGAACGCGTCGAGCTTGCCGGTGACTCGATCATCGAAGCGCGCGCCGAGCGCGATCAAAAGGTCCGTCTTCTGCATCGCCGTGACGGCGGTGTAGTTGCCGTGCATGCCCGGCATGCCCAGACACAGCGGATGATCGTCGGGAAGCGCGCCGCGCGCCATCAGCGTCGTGACGACCGGAACCCCCGACAGATCGGCGAGACGCCGCAATTCGTCGGCCGCGCCGGCTTTGATGATCCCGCCGCCCGCGTAGATGACCGGCCGCCTCGCCGCCAGGATCAGCTTCGCGGCTTCGCGGATCTGCTTCATGTTCCCCTTCGTGACCGGCTTGTAGCCGGGCAGGTCCACCGACTCCGGATACCACCAGGCGACTTCGGCCTGAAGAATGTCTTTGGGGATGTCCACCAGCACCGGCCCGGGCCGGCCGGTCCGCGCGATGTGGAAGGCTTCGTTGATCACGCGCGGAATCTCTTGCGGATCCTGGATCAGCCAGTTGTGCTTCGTCACCGGCATCGTGATGCCGGTCGCGTCGCACTCTTGAAATGCGTCGCCGCCGATTGCCCAGCGCGGCACCTGTCCGGTGATCGCAACCATCGGCACCGAATCCATGTACGCGTCGGCCAAGCCCGTGACCAGGTTCGTCGCGCCCGGACCGCTCGTCGCCATGCACAAGCCGACTTCACCGGTCGCTTGCGCGAACCCGCTCGCCGCGTGCGCCGCGCCCTGCTCGTGGCGGCACAGGATGTGGCGGATCGTCGAGTCGAGCAGCGGATCGTAGGCCGGCAGGATCGCCCCGCCGGGAATGCCGAAGATCACCTCGCCGCCTTCTTGCTCGAGCGACTTGATCACCGCTTGCGCGCCCGTCAACTTCATCGGCCTTCACTCCGTTCCTCGTCGCCGCGGCCCGCGGGGGTGGCGTCGGCATATCGGTCTCCTTCACGGAGGATTTCGGCGATCACGTCTTGCGAGGGAGCGATCCGCACCCCGACCGCGGCGAGGTCCTGCAAGTTGTAGTGGTGCGTCTCGTCGCCGGTCGTGGCGAGCGCGTCCGGAACAGCAACGACGTCGTAGTCGAGCCCGATCGCGTCGAACATCGTCGCGCGCGGACAGTTCGGCAAGTTCTCGCCGACGACCACGATCTTCGACGCGCCGGCCCGCCGAAGCAGAAGATCCAGATTGGTGAAAGCGAAGGCGCTGAATCGGGGCTTGATCACGATCGGCTCGCCAGGCTCGGGCGTAAGCCGGTCCACGATCTGCGCGCCCCAGGTGCCCTCGACCAAGAATCCCGGCTGGTTCTGGAAGTACGGGACGCGGAAACGCTCGACATCCCAAGTGTCGCGCCGGTATGAGCGGATGGCGTGGATGACCGGCGCCTTCGCCTCGCGGAACGCGTCCAAGACGGCCGACATCGCCGGGATCCTGTGCGCGGCGTCGGGAAGGAAGCCGCGCCCATCCGGATGAGCGAAGTCGTTCTGCATGTCGATGATGATCAACGCCGTGCGATTCATTCCGTGCCACCTTCCGCTTTCATCGGGTTTTCGGCCATTCGCTTGCTCCTCTGAACCCGCATTATCCCAGGAAACAAAAAACCTCTCGGATTCGAGAGGTCGGCGCGCGAGCCCGAAGGCGCCACGCGCTCAGGAAAGAACTACGACGACGAGCGTCGCGCAGGCCTTTCCGCTGGTCTTCATGCTCGTCGGATTATCCCCGCCGCCCCAGAGGGTGTCAAGCAGGGGGCTTGCCAGCCGCGCGGAACCTGCCGGCCCGGACGCGGGCGGGTAATCTTCGCCGCGATCGCATCGGCGCTAGGAGACCGTCATCGACAATCCGCTTTCCCACGCGCGTATCGGGCTGGTCGGCTCGGGCGAATTCACGCCCGCCATGGCCGACATCGACCGCGAAATCTTGCGCTCGATCGGCCCCTCGCCGCGCGTGGTGATCTTGCCGACCGCGGCCGCAGGCGAAGACCCCGAGGACTGGGCCTACCGCGGCGTCGAGCACTTCACGCATCTCGGTGCGCAGAGCGTCGGTTTGATGGTGCTCGATCGGATCCACGCGGAAGACCCGGTGCACGTCGCCGAAGTCGAGCGAGCCGATCTGGTGTATTTCTCGGGCGGCAAGCCGGCGCGGCTGATGGCGGCGATCGAAGCCTCACCGCTTTTCGAAGGGATGCTGCGCGCACGCGCAAACGGCGCGTGGATCGTCGGCGCGTCCGCCGGCGCGATGGTGCTCGGCGACTGGACGCTCGTCCACACCGACGCCGACCCGCACGGCACCCCCACGATCTGGACGATCGGGCTGGGAATGCTGCCGGGCATGGCGACGGTCCCTCACTACGACATATGGCTGGAAGGCCCGACGCTCGCGGCCGACATGGCGCGGCAGTGCACCGTCTTCGGCGTCGATGAGGACTCAGCGCTGTTGCTGGACGAAACCGAGGCATCGGTGCGCGGCCGAGGCGTGGTCGTGTGGAGCGATGCCGGGGCGGTTCGCTACCCCGGCGCGAGCCGGTTCGCGCTCGCCGATGCGGTCCCCTCGCTGCGCGAATCCTGATCCGTCACGGCGACAGGCAACCGAAGACGCCAACGCCGGGACCGCGATGCCGGCAGCGCAGCTCGGTTCCCGCCGCGACGGGCAGCACCGGGGAGCGGCGAAGGCACTCGGCCGTCGGCAGCGCGAAGGGGCCGGCCACGTTGGACCCGGCGGTGCACATGAAGAGCACCTGCTCGCCGGGCCCTTGATTGAGCACGATCTCGATGGTGATGCCCGCCGGCGAAGACGAAGCGAGCGTCGCCCCGAACGTCGTGACCCGCGCGCCCCCGTAGATGAACGGACACGAGGTTGCGATCGGGCCGGTGGCGAAGCGCGTCGTGCAGTAGTCCGGCTCGGGCGGGAACGGCCTCGCGGTCGCAACGGATGCAGCGAGGACCGCGACCAGGATCGCGGCTGCGGCGGCGCGTGCTTTCACGACGGCTCTCCCTTGGCTCGGCGGGCGCCCGGCGGGTTCCGGCCACCGGACGAGCCGTCTCATTGCCAGACGGCGCCTTCGGAAGCCGAGCCTACGCAGGTAGCATACTTCCCAAAGACCCCTTTTGTGTATCTCGGGGCGGGAGGCGTCCAGCCGCTGCGCCGCGCGGCCAGATCGGCGTCCACGTCGATGCGGCGCTCGGGCACGTTCACGTGGATCACATCGCCGTCCTGGACGAGCGCGATCGGTCCGCCGACCGCCGCTTCGGGCGCGACGTGGGCGATCATGTTGCCGTGCGTTGCGCCGCTGAAGCGGCCGTCGGTGATCAGGCACACGTGCTCACCCAAGCCGGCGCCGTTGACGGCGGCGGTGACGGCAAGCATCTCGCGCATCCCCGGTCCGCCACGCGGCCCCTCGTACCGGATCACGATCACGTCGCCGCGCTCGATCCGCCCGCCGGTGAGGGCCGCCATGGCGTCCTCCTCGCGGTCGAAGACCCGGGCCGGACCCGTGAACGATCCGTGCCCGCCCGCGACCTTGGCGACGCAGCCGTCGGGCGCGAGCGCGCCCCGCAGGATCGCGAAGCCGCCCTGCGGCGAGATCGGCGCCGACGCGGGAAAGATGACGCTGCGATCGGTGGACAAGGCGGCACGCTCGAGGTTCTCGGCGACGGTCTTGCCGGTGACGGTGATCGTGTCACCATTCAACAGGCCGGCGCCCAGCAGTTCGCGCATCACCGCCGGAATGCCGCCGGCCTTGTCGATGTCGAGCATGACGAAGCGGCCCCACGGCTTGGCGTCGACGATAATCGGCGTGCGGCGCGCGATGCGGTCGAAGTCGTCGAGCGTGAGATCCGCTTCGGCTTCCCGCGCGATCGCAAGCAGATGCAGCACCGCGTTCGTGGACCCGCCGCAGGCGACGACCACGGCGATCGCGTTCTCGAGCGCGGGGCGCGTGATGATCGTGCGCGGCGTGAGGCCGGACGACAGCAGCGGAATCAGCGCCTCGCCGGAGGCCCGCGCGAATTCGTCGCGCCGCGCGTCCAGCGCAGGCGGCGACGCGCTGCCGGGAAGCGACAAGCCGAGCGCTTCGATCGCGGCGGCCATCGTGTTGGCGGTGAACATGCCGCCGCACGAGCCGGCACCAGGGCAGGCGGATCGTTCCAGCGCAAGCAGATCCTCGTCGCTCATGCCGCCCGACGCGTGCGTTCCGACGGCTTCGAACACGTCTTGGATGGTGACGTCGCGACCGGCGTAGTGGCCGGGCATGATCGATCCGCCGTACAGAAAGACGCTGGGAATGTCGAGTCGCGCGGCGCCCATCACCATGCCCGGCAGAGACTTGTCGCATCCGGCGATCGTGACCAGTCCGTCGAACCGCTCCGCGTGGGCGACCAGCTCGACCGAATCGGCGATCACTTCGCGGCTGATCAGCGATGCGCGCATGCCTTCGTGTCCCATCGAGATGCCGTCCGAGACGGCGATCGTGGTGAATTCGACGGGAACGCCGCCGGCTGCGCGCACTCCCAGTTTCGCGAACGAAGCGAGCGCGTTGAGGTGGACGTTGCACGGCGTGACCTCGTTCCACGACGTGGCGACGCCGACCTGCGGCTTGCCGAAATCTTCTTCGGAGAATCCAACGGCCCGCAGCATGGCGCGCGCCGGCGCGCGCTGCGGTCCTTCGGTGACATCGCGGCTTCGGTGCCTGGGATCGCTCATGAGGAAAAGACTATCGCAGCGCGTGCCGGGCCTACGCCGGCGGCAAGACCGGCAGTTCGCCGGCCGGCACGGCGCCGCCACGCAAGCCCATCGCGCCGAGAATCGCATCCTCAACCGCGTCGTCGCCGTCGAAATGCCGGTTTCCGTCGCCGATCAGCGCTGCACGCCACAGGATCGAAAACACGCCGACGGTCAGAACGGTCAGCAGCACGTAGAGGCCGGTCGAGCGATCCGGTCCCGGTGTGCGGGCGGGAACGGCCGGTGCCATCCCGAGCCGGTACATCACCCATTCGACGTTCTCCGCCCACGAGGTCTCCCACGTGTCAAGAAAGCGGAAGTCGCGCGTCAGCGTCGCGTTCGTCACCGCGCCGTGGATCAACAGCCCCAGAAGCCCGACGTCGAAGATCAACGAACCGATCGTGGCGAGATCGTCCTGCGCGGCGACGCCGGCGTCCGGATCGTAGAGCGCGCTGAACAGCCCCATGCCGGCGAAGGCGGCGAGGAGCATGACCGCGCGAACGGCGGCCGAGGCCTGCGCGTTGCGACGGTTGTGGCGGTCGTAGGTCTCGATCTGCGCATGGATTCGCGAGAGGTTGTCGAGCCCTTCTTGCACGTCCGCGCGAACGCGAAGCGCGTCGGCGCGCGCTGCCAGCGCATGCCATAAGGACGTGGAGACGGCAAGGCGCCGCCGGACGTGGTCGACGCGGCGATCAACCAGTTTGAGCGTTCCGTAGATCGAATAGAACCCGACCGTCAGCAGCGACCACCCGAAATACGTGCCCCACCGGAAGCGATAGTCGGTCGCGTCTCGGCGGCCGACTTCGGCCAGCAGGAATTGCTCGGGGTTCATCGACATGCGGCGTCCATTCTGCCCTACCCGGCGCGCGCGGCGGGCAGGCCGGTCGCGAGTTGACCGCGACGGGCGAGTCGGGCAGGCTCCGCGCTTCGATGCGAGCGACCTGTCCCCGATGCGGCGCGCCGGCCGATGCCGAGGCGACGGCATGCGCGGCGTGCGGCTACGTGCGCCCGCCGCTGGCGCAAACACGCCGGCCGATGCCGGTCCCGGTCGAAGATCGCGCGCCCGCCGCGATGGTGATGGCCGTGCTGGGGATCGCGATCCCGTTCGTGTGCAGCATCGCCGCCATCGTCCTGGGCGTGCGCGCCCGGCGCGTGCTGGCCGTCGAACCGGCCGTGGGCGGCCGCCGTCTCGCCGCGATCGGCATCTGGCTGGGCGCCGCCGGCCTCGCATCGTGGACCGCGATCGCCATCCTGATCGCCGCGCGCTGACGGACCACGACGCTCTTGACCAAGCCGGACAATTGGTCCAATCTGTATCATGGCGACGATCTGCCTTCACTGCAATTCCCCGATCAACCCCGGTCAGGCGTTCTGCCACGCATGCGGCCGTCCTCTCGGCGCGCAGGCGTGGAAGACTCCGCTTCGTCCACCCGGCGACGACGCTCCTCGCGTGCCGTCCTACATCGAGGCGCAGCGTCCGACGCGATACGCCGACACCGCTCCGTACTCGGGACCGAGACGCGCCGACGGCGGTGCCATCGCCTCGATGATCCTCGGGATCATCGGGTTGGTAGCGGTTCCGATCATCGCGAGCATCATCGCGCTCGCGCTCGGCTATCCGGCGCGCCGGCGCATCCAGGACAGCAGGGATCTGGACGGCGACGGGTTTGCCACCGCCGGAATCGTCACCGGATGGATCGGGGTCGTTGGGGGGATCATCTTCCTCATCGCGATCGCCGCCGTCGTATCGAGCGGCCCGGAGATCGTCTCTGACTTCGGCGATCCGGGCGGAGGCTTGTTTATCCCGTAACCGGCCGCTACACCGGAGGCATCGGGGGGGAGAGCGGCATCGACTGGGGCGTGATTCCGAGTGCTCGCATGATCGCGTCTTCGACGGCGTCTTCGGCGTCGAAATGCTCGTTGCCGTCCTTCATGAGCGCGTAGCGCCACCAGATCGTGAACAAACCGAAGGTCACGATCGACAGCGTCACATACAGACCGGTGCTGCGATCGGGCGTGCGATGCGCGGCTTTGGGAATCGCGACCGGCATGTCCAAGCGCTGCATCACCCATTCGGCGTTCTCGGCGAGCGACGCCTCCCACGTCTCGAGATAGCGGAAATCCTTGTTCAAGAAATGGTTGACATACGCGCCGACGACGCTGACGATGAACCGGAGCACCGCCCAGAGCGCAGGCTCTCGCTTGTTGCGACGCTCGTGGGACTCGATCTCTGCGTGGACGCGCGACAGGTTGTCCAGGCCGGGCTGGACCAGTTCGCGCTTGCCGGCCGCGTCCGCACGAGCCGCAAGCACCTGCCAGAGGTACGCGGAGAACGCGAGCCGGCGCTTGCCGTGCTCGGTGCGACGCTCAACCATCCGATACGTCGCATAGTGGCTGTAGATGCCGAACGTCAAGATGGTCCAGCCGATGTAGGTTCCCCACGAGAACCGATAGTCGATCTCGGGCCGCGAGCGAACCGACGACGCGAGAAACTGCTCCGGACTTGCCGCCATCGGCTATCCTCCCAATGCGGCACGCAGCCGCTCGTTGACGAGCTTCGGATTCCCCTGACCCTTCAAGGCTCTCATGGTCTGGCCAACGAGGAATCCAAACACTTTCTCTTCGCCGGCGCGGAACCGCTCCACCTCGGCGGCGTTCGCGTCCAGAACCGACGCGATGACCGCATCGATCGCACCGGTGTCGCTCACTTGCTCCAACCCTTCGTCGGCCACGATCGTCACCGGATCCTTGCCCGTCTCGAACGCAAGCTGCAGGACGCGCTTGCCTGTGTTCAAGTTGATCGTTCCGCCGACGACGAGCGCGATCAGCGACGCGAGCGACGCGGCGGGCACGGGGCTGGCTCCGATGTCGGCGCCGTGCTCGGAGAGCCAGCGGGCAAGCTCGCCCGCCATCCACACGGCCGCCTCGCGCGGCGGCGCTCCGGCCGCAATTACGGCCTCGAAGTAGGCGATGCTCGCAGGCGATGCGCCGACGAACGCGGCCTGCGCGGAGGTGAGGCCGTGTTCGGCCTCGAGCCGCGCGCGGCGAGCCGCGGGCAGCTCCGGCAACGCGGCGCGAAGCGCGGCGATCCAGGCGAGGTCGGGTTCGATCGGAACCAGATCGGGCTCGGGGAAGTACCGGTAGTCGAAGGCCTCTTCCTTCGAGCGCAGCGTCTTGGTCGCCCCAGTCGTCTCGTCGAAGTGGCGCGTCTCTTGCACGATCGGCTCGCCGGCGTCCAGCCGCTTCGTCTGGCGTTCGATCTCGTGCGCGACGGCGCGTCCCACCGAGCGGATCGAGTTCAGGTTCTTCACCTCGACACGCGTGCCCCACGGCTCCCCCGGCTTGTGGATCGAGATGTTCGCGTCGCATCGCAACGAACCCTCTTCCATGCGCACGTCCGACACGCCCAGCGTCTGAAGAATCGATCGCAGCTCCGCGACGTAGATCATGGCTTGCTCGGCACTTCGCACATCGGGTTCGGAGACGATCTCCATCAGGGGAACCCCGGCGCGGTTGTAGTCGACCAGCGAATGGGTCGCCTCGGCGATTCGGCCGCTGGTTCCGACGTGGAGCGACTTGCCGGTGTCCTCTTCCATGTGCACGCGCGTCACGCCGACGCGGTCGCCGCCGGCGTCCAGATAGCCGCCCACACAGATCGGGTTGTCGTATTGCGAGATCTGATAGTTCTTCGGCATGTCTGGATAGAAGTAGTTCTTCCGGTGAAAGATCGTGCGCGGCGCCACCGAGCAGTTGAGCGCGAGGCCGATCTTGATCGCGTCCTCGACGGCTCGCTCGTTGACGACCGGCAAGGATCCCGGCTCGCCCAGGCACACGGGGCAGACGTTCGTGTTCGGCTCGGCCCCGAAATGCGCGGGACACGAGCAGAACATCTTCGAGTTCGTGGACAACTCGCAATGGACTTCAAGTCCGATGACCGGTTCGTAGTCGCTCATGTCTTGCGGATCCCTTGTCGGTAATAATCGCGGACGTGGTCGCGGCTGCGGATGCCGAGAAAGCCGATGATCGCGACCAGAATCGGCCCGATGGGCAGCGCGGCGAGCATCAACGCGAGCGCGACCATGCCGGCGACCAATCCCGGCGGCCGGGCCCATCCGGAGGCGAGCGCGAACGGTCCGGTGAGCGCCAGATAGCCGCCGACGAACGCGTACGCCTTGGCGAGCCCCGCCCAGTCCAGCGCCGTACCCAGCCAGAACGCCAGGGCGCCGGCGAGCAGGAAGACGCCGCCGACGATCTGAAGCATCAGGATTGCGGCAGGCTTGGGGACGCGACCGGTCCACTGCGGCCGGGGATTCTCCGACGCGGAGGTCGCGTCCACGCTCACGTCCATAGCGGCGGGTCCGGAAGCGGTCCGCGGTCGGCTTCGAACGCGGCGGCGGCGCGGAACATCAGCGGCTCGGCCATGGGCGGGCCCATCAACTGCAGGCCGACCGGCAGGCCGTCTTCGGCGAGGCCGCAGGGGACGCTGATCCCGCAGGCGCCGGCGAGGTTCGTCGGGATCGTGAACAGGTCGGCGAGGTACATCGCAATCGGGTCGTCGGTGCGTTCGCCGATCTTGAACGCCGTCGTCGGCGAGGTCGGCGACAGGATCAGATCGAAACGCTCGTAGGCTTTTTCGAATTCGCGAATGACCAGCGTCCGGACTTTCTGCGCCTTGCCGTAATAGGCGTCGTAGTAGCCGGCGCTCAGCGCGTAGGTGCCGAGCATCACGCGACGCTTGACTTCGTCGCCGAAGCCGCCGGCGCGCGTGCGGCTGTTCATCTCGACCACGTCGCGGCCCTCGGTGCGCATCCCGTACCGAACGCCGTCGTAGCGCGCCAGATTCGAGGAGCACTCGGCCGGCGCGATCAGGTAGTACGCGCTGAGCGCATACTCGAACGAGGGAAGCACGACATCGTCGATCGAAGCGCCGAGCCCGGCCAGCCGGTCGGCGGCTTCGCGCACGCGATCGCGGACACCCGGCTGCGTGCCGTCGCCGAGCGACTCGGTCCACACCCCGATCCGAAGCCCCTTCACCCCTTCGTTCAAGCCTGAGACCATGTCGGGCGCATCCGCCGGAACGCTGGTCGAATCTCGCGGGTCGTGACCGGCGATCGACTGCAGAAGCATCGCCGCGTCGCGGACGGTGCGCGCGAACGGACCGACCTGATCCAGCGACGACGCGAAAGCGATCAGCCCATAGCGCGACACCAGCCCGTAGGTCGGCTTCACGCCCACGACCCCGCACAGCGCCGCCGGCTGGCGGATCGAGCCGCCCGTGTCGGAGCCGATCCCGAGCGGCGCCTGACCGGCAGCGACCGCGGCGGCGCTCCCGCCGCTGGAGCCGCCGGGCACGCGCGCGAGATCCCACGGGTTTCGCGACGGTCCGAATGCGGAGTTTTCGGTGGACGAGCCCATCGCGAACTCATCCATGTTCGCTTTGCCGACGGTGACGACTCCGGCTACGGCGAGGCGCTGGACGACGGTCGCGTCGTATGGAGGCACGTAGTCGCCGAGGATCTTCGAGCCGGCCGTCGTTCGGATTCCGTCGGTGCAGAGCACGTCCTTGAGCGCCAGCGGGACGCCCGCCAGGGGCCCGAGCGGCTCGCCGGCGGCGCGAGCGGCGTCGACGCGACCGGCCTGCGCGCGGGCATAGTCGGCGGTGACGGTGAGCATCGCATGCACGTCGGGGTCGGTCGCCTCGATTCGGGCGAGGTGCGCGTCGGCGACCTCGAGCGCGGTCACCTCGCCGCTCGCGATCGTCGCGGCGAGCGTCGCGCCGTCCATCCGCCACAGGTCGTTCATCGAGGTTCCTCGATGATGCGAGGAACCTTGAAGCGACCCTGCTCGGACTCGGGCGCGGTCGAAAGCGCCTTGTCGTGCGGCAGGCACTCCCCCACCACGTCGGGACGCACGACGTTGACGAGCGGGATCGCCGTCGAGGTCGGCGGCACGTCTTCGGACGCCAGTGCCATCACACGCTCGGCGTGTTCGAGGATCGACGACAACTGCCGCGCGAACTTGCCAACCTCGTCGTCGGTCAGCGACAGCCGCGCCAGCCGCGCGACGTGCAGAACCTGCTCATCGGAGATCGCCATGACGGGGGCAGAGTCTACCCGGCGCGCACCAGCGCGCGCCGGGCCGTTTCCACCGCGTCAGGACCGCGCGGGGCGTCCGCGCCGCAGGCGAGTCTGCAGGAATGCGGCCATCGCCGACAAGACGACGCCGATCGAGAACCAATCGTCCGCTCCGGTCGCCGGGAGTTCGCTGCGGACGCCTCCGACGCGCGTCGGCGGAGGTGCCGGCGCCGGCTTCGGTGCGGCCGACGGCATCTTGTACGAATACACGCCGCGGCCGAAGGTCGCGATCAGGATCCGGTCGGTCTCGCCGGGCATGACCTGAACCGAGGCGACCGGCACGACCGGCAGGCCCTTGTTCAGCGCGGCCCACGCGCGGCCGCCGGTGTCGGCGGACAAGAACACGCCCACGTCGGTCCCGACGATCAACTGGCCGTCGCGGAGCGCGATCGCGTTCGCCGGCGCGTTCGGCAGGGTGCCGGAGATGTCCTTGAAGCTGGCGCCGGCGTCGCGGCTGACGAACACGTGCCCCTTGCCGATATTGGTGTTCTTGTCGCCGAAGGTCCCCGGGTCGCGCCAGCCGCGGCGCGCGTAGCCGCCGAGGGTGACGTAGACGGTCTTGGGATCCTTCGGGTCGATCGCGATACCGGTGATAGTGCGGTCCGGCAAGCCTTTCGTCGCAGCGATGTGCCAGCCGTCCGGCGAGGCTTTCGCCGGCGCGGCCGAGCCGCCGACGTTGGTCGCGAGACCGCTCTTGTAGGCCGCGGTCGCGTTGATGATGTCGCACGGGCCGCAGAATCCGACGTAGGCCGCCGCGCCCTGCAGGGCCACCGACGACATCGAGTTGCCGGGATCCGACGCGCTCGCGGCGGCGTCGGCATCGCCCGGCTTCTGCTGGGTTCCCAAGTCGAACACCTGGACCCAAGAGCACGAGATGTTGGCCGCTGCGATGTCGGCTGCGTTGACGCTCTGACACGTGTTCGGGCCGTCCACCGTCTCGACCACCTGGCGGCCGGCGGTCAGCAGATGGTTCGCGTCGGCCGGATCCATCACGAACACGTTCCCGAACTGCGTGCCGGTGATCTCGGGCGCCGCATCGGTCCATGTCTTGCCGCCGTCGGTCGTGACGCGCATGGCCGCGAACGTGGTCTCGCTCCATGCGTAGTCGCTGTTGTTCGGATCGACGGCAACGTAGAAGCCGTCACCCCCGAACGCCATGACCTGTTCGCGCGAGGATGCGTCGATGTAGCCGGAGCCGTTGTCCTGCAAGCCGAACCAGACCCGGCCGTCCTTGGCGGCCAGTGCGTGATACGGCAAGAGCGTGTTGAAGCCTCGGTTGATGCCGATGCCCCACTTCGTGTTGTCGAACTCTTCTCCTTCGGCCACGTGCTGCTTGTAGGCGCCGCCGTCGTTGCCGACGACCAGCGTCACGCCGCCGCTGCCGTCCGGAATGTAGAGCGCATCGTGCTGATCGGGATGCGTGGTCGTTTCGGCTGCCAGCGGCCGGCCGGTCGGACAGTACGGCAGGCCGGTGTTGAGCAGCATGCACGTGTTGCCGGCGAAGTAGCGCCCGATCACCTTGAACGACGAGCGGCCGTTCTGCGGCTGATCGGTCAGCTCGTTCTGCCAGACCTCTTCGAGCCCGAAGGTCACGCGTGTGGGGACGCCGTTCGCGTCTTGACGCGTCGGATCGGGCTTGATCCATTCGTTGTACCAAGCCTGCACGCCGGGCGCGAAGAGCAGGGCCTGGCCCACACCGGCCAGCGACGACCCGGTCGCCGGGTTGTCGGCGATCTGCGCCGTGTCGGCCATCAACGCCCACGTGTCGCCGAAGTCGGCCGAAACATAGACCCCGTTGATCGTGGTGTTGTTCACCCCGGTCCACAGATCTTCGGGCGCGTCGATGGTTGGGAAGCCGCCGTTGAGCAGCACCGCGTCCTGCACGATCGCGTACACGTAGTCGTGATCTTGCGCCCCGCCAACGGTCGCGCCGAGCTCGGTCCGGCCGATGCGGTTCTGCGGCGCGAAACCGCTCGCGTCGAGCTTGGCGAACGAGCCAGGCAATCCGGTTTCGGACCGGTAGATGCCGTTGTAGGCCGACTCGATCACGTCGGGATCCTGCGGGAACGGGCGCGGACCGCCGCGGTAGCCCACCACGGCGAGCACGCGGCCGCCCGTGTGTCCGAACGTGTCGGGCGACTGCACGATCACATCGGTGACCTGGTTCGCCAGAAGGCATTTCCCGTTATCGGTCTTGCCGGCGCATTCGCCCGTCGGCAGCTTGACGTTCGCGAAAGTCGCGCCCGCATCGGCCGAGCGATACAGCCCCTTGCTGGTCGCGACGTAGACGACATCCGGCTTCGTCGGGTCGACCGCGACCTGGAAGCCGAGCGCGCCGTCGGGCACGCCCGCGGCCTGCTTCCACGTCTTGCCAAGGTCGCGCGAGTAGAACGCGCCGATGCCGGTCCGGGTCAAGCCGGCGACGAGCGGCTCGCCGCTGACGACGACAAGCGACCCGCCCTTCGCCGGCGTCCATGCGACCGCACCGACGATCTGCGACGGAAGCGCCTCGCCGATCGACACCCACTTTTCGCCCATGTTCTCACTCATCCAGACGCCGCCGGTTCCCTTCGAGGCGAACAGGCGCTTGCCGACCGGGTCGTAGTCGAGGCTGTCGATGCGGCCGTTCAACTCGGCCAGCCCGGTACCGCTCGTGCCGAAGCGTTCGTCGTCGGAGCGCAGCGGCCCCTTCCCGTACGGTTCCCAGGTTCCGTCGGCGCCCGCGACATCGCTCGCGGCGGCGATCACGGCGCTGCGCTCGGCGAGCGAGGCGCGGTAAAAGCCGATCGTGTCGGCGACCGCCAGCGGCGCCGTCGCGGCCGAGCTGAGCTGGTTGTCACGCCTGGAGAGCTCGAGGAAGGATTCGGGGTGTTTCTGCGCGATGCACATGATGCCGCGCGAGTCTTTGGCTTGGACGCCGTAGTCGACGATCGCGACGTAGCCGCTCGGGCACGTCGCCGGTCCGGTCGCTGCCGGCGACACGACGGTGAGCGCGAGCACGGTAAACGCCGCCGCGGCGGCCGAGACGGCCTTGCTGATGGAGCTGCGCATGGAAGCCCTCCGAGAACAATTGAGCGATTCGTGATCGCTTGTCCGGTTCAGAAAGTATCGCGGACCCGGACCCTTCGGGCAAGGCGATCACCCCCGGAGCAGGTTCGAAAGGCCTGTTTCGTCGATGATCTCGACGCCGAGCTTCACCGCCTTGTCGTACTTGGATCCGGGGTTCGCCCCGGCGACCACGTAGGAGGTCTTCTTCGACACGCTCGAGGTGACCTTGCCGCCGGCCCCTTCGATCGCCTCGGTCGCGTCCTCGCGGGTCATGGACTCCAGCCCGCCCGTCAGCACGAACGTCATGCCGGTGAGCGGCCCCTCGGCGCGGGCGCGAGGCTGGTCGGCCGTGCGCACTCCGGCGGCGCGAAGCTTTCCGAGCACCTTGCGGTTTCGCGGCTGCCGGAAAAACTCATGGACGGAATGGGCGATCACCGGGCCGATCCCCTCGACGGCGGTGATCTGATCTTCGCTCGCGCTCTCTAAGGCGTCGAGCGTGACGAAGTGCGCCGCGAGCGTCTGTGCGACGGTGCCACCGACGTGCCGGATCCCAAGGCCGGCGAGAAGCCGGGCGAGCGGCCGGTCCTTGGACGCCTCGATCGCCGCTCGCAGATTGCGCGCGCGCTTACCGGGCTTGGGCTCGCCCGACGTCTTGTCCTTCTCGACGGCGAAGCCGTCCAGGGACACGATCTGATCGTCGGTGAGCGCGTACAGATCGCCGGCGTCGGAGACGAGCCCCGCCTCGGTCAGCTCGATGATCGTCTGATAGCCGAGCCCGTCGATGTCGAGCGCACCGCGACCGGAGAAGTGCGCGATCCGTTCGACGCGCTGGGAGGGGCAGTCGATGCCGGTGCAATATGCGACGGCCTCGCCTTCTTCGCGAAGGATCTCGCTGCCGCAGTAGGGGCAGGTCTTGGGCATCTTCCACCGCCGCGCCTTCTTGGCGCGCCTGGCAAGCACGGGCCCGACAACTTCGGGGATGACGTCGCCGGCGCGGCGTACGATCACGGTGTCTCCCGGCCGGAGGTCTTTGCGCGCGACCTCGTCCTGATTGTGCAGCGTCGCCGTCGTGATCGTCACGCCGCCGACGAACACCGGATCGAGCACGGCGTACGGGGTCGCCGCACCGGTGCGTCCGACGTGAACCCGAATTCCTTTCAGGATCGTCTCGCGTTCTTCCGGCGGGTACTTGTAGGCGATCGCCCAGCGCGGGGCTTTCGCGGTGTAGCCGAGCTCGTCCTGTTGCGCGCGGTCGTCGATTTTCACGACCACGCCGTCGATCTCGTGCTCGAGGTCGTGGCGGTGCTCCGCCCAGTGGGCGATAAACGCGCGCACGCCGTCGAGGTCGTCCACGATCGTCGAGGTGGGGGCGACTCGCAGCCCGGCGTCTCGACACCAATCGAGAAACTCGTGGTGCGAGGCGAACCGGATCCCGTCGGTCGCGCCGGATCCGTGGATCCAATACGTGAGCCGACGCGAAGCCGTCACCGACGGGTCCTTCTGGCGGAGCGCGCCGGCCGCGGCGTTGCGCGGATTCGCGAAGGCTTCTTTGCCGGCCTCGCGCAGCGCCTCGTTCATCTCGGCGAAGGCCTTGGTCGGCATGTAGACCTCACCTCGGACTTCGATGAGGGCCGGTGGTTTCGTGGCGCGCAGCTTGGTGGGGATGGCGCGGATGGTGCGCAGATTCGCGGTGACGTCCTCCCCGACGTAGCCGTCCCCGCGGGTCGCGCCGCGCACGAAACGGCCGTCCTGATACGTGAGCGCGACGGCGAGGCCGTCGATCTTCAGCTCGCATACGTAGCGGACGTCACCGACGCTCTTGGCAACCCGCTCGGCCCATGCGGCCAGCTCGTCGTCGGAGAACGCGTTGTCGAGCGAATACATGCGCCGGCCGTGCGTGACCGGTTCGAATTGGCTGCCGACGAACCCGCCGCCGACACGCTGGGTCGGCGAGTCGAGCGTGACGTACTCGGGGAACTGCTCTTCCAGCGCGCGGAGGTCGCGCAGGAGCCCGTCGTAGCCTGCGTCGGAGATTTCGGGCTTGTCGAGGACGTGGTACAGATAGTCGTGGCGCTCGATCTCGGCTCGGAGCGCCTCGATTCGCGTGCGGGCCTCGTCCGTACGCACCGCCGGACGCGATCAGCGCCGGCGACGAGGCGCGGTCTGCGAGGATCGCGCGGGGCGTCGCGTGCCGATCGCGCGCTCGATTCGCTCCAGGTCCACGCGCAGGGCTTCCAGAACTTCCTCGGCGGGGGCGTGCTCGGTCCGGACGGCGATCGAAAAACGCCGGATTGTTTCGAGGTCGGGCAAGCGAACGTTCTCCACGGTGTCCTCCACGATCGGTCGAGTCGAATCGGTGCGTTGGATCGGTCGTGTCCAGTTGATTATACGAAGCCGGGTGACGTGTTTCGCGCTAGCGAGCGGCGACGATGATGCCGCCCCCGAGAACCTCCTCGCCGTCGTAGAACGCGATCGTCTGGCCCGTCGCGACGCCCCGCTCGGGCTCGGTGAGCCGCACATCCGCCGCGTCGTCGCCGGCGACGGCGATGTGCGCCGGGATCGATCGGCCGTGGGCGCGGATCTGGACGGACAGGTTCGCGCCCGTTGGCGGCGGCGCGGCCAGCCAACGGACGCGATCGGCCGTCAGATGGGTCCGCGAGAGCAGTTCGCCGGGACCGACGACGATCGCATTGCGCGTCGCGTCCACGTCGACGACGAAGCGTCGTTCGTGCGAGGCCAGGCCGAGGCCGCGTCGCTGCCCGACCGTGTAGCGGTGGATACCGCCGTGCTCGCCGAGCACGGTCCCGTCGGCGTCCACAATCGGACCCGGTGCGGCGCCCACGGCCGCATCGACGAACGCGCCGGCGTCGCCGCCGGGCACGAAGCAGATGTCGAACGATTCGGGCTTGTCGGCGGTCCGAAGCGACAGAGCGCGCGCGGTCTCGCGGGTTTCGGGCTTCGTCAGCGCGCCGATGGGAAACAGCGAGCGGTCCAGCGCGGCGCGTCCGATCGAAGACAGCACGTAGGACTGGTCCTTGGCGGCGTCGGCGCTTCGAAACAGGCGAGCGTGGCCGGCACCGTCGCGTCGCGCGATCGCGTAGTGGCCGGTCGCGACGAAGTCGAAGCCCATCGCGATGCCACGTTCGAGCACCGCGCCGAACTTGACGCGCTCATTGCAGCGCACGCACGGGTTCGGCGTCCGGCCGGCCGCGTACTCGCCGATGAAGTCGTCGACGACCGCTTCGCGGAACGGCTCGACCAGGTTCCAGACGTAGAATGGGATGTCCAGCACTTGGGCGACGCGGCGAGCGTCGTCGGCAGCTTCGACGCTGCAGCAGCCGTGCACGCGGCCCTCCTGCTCGGGCGCGGCGTAGTCGGAGAGCTTCAGGTGGACGCCGGTGACATCGTGACCGTCGCGCACCAGCAACGCGGCGGCGACCGATGAATCCACGCCGCCACTCATCGCGACCAGCACGCGACTCATCCGCGCAACCGCCCGACGGCCGCCACGATCGCCTCGACCGCGCGATCGACCTCGTCCGTCGTCGTCGGCCGGCCTAAGGTCAGGCGCAGCACGCCGGCGGCGAGCGGATCGGCAACGCCCATGGCGCGAAGCACGTAGGACGGCTCCGAGGCGCCCGACTGGCAGGCGCTGCCCGCGGATGCGGCCACGCCGGCGGCGTCGAGCAGGAGCAACAGCGGCTCGCTTTCGATGCCGTCAATGCCGACCGACAGATGATTCGGCAGTCGCGGGGCGCCGGCCGCGTTGACGTGCACGCCGCCGAGGCGCGAGACGAGCGACTCTTGCAGGCGGTCGCGAAGCGCCGCGACGCGGACGGCGGCTTCGTCGCGGTCGCGCATCGCGGCCGTGACGGCGTCGGCGAACCCGACGATGCCGGGCGTGTTGTAGGTCGAGGAACGAACACCGCGCTCCTGCCCGCCGCCGTGCAGCAGCGGCTGAAGCCTGGTGCCGCGGCGAACGACGAGCGCGCCCACGCCCTTGGGGCCGTGACACTTGTGCGCGGCGAGCGAGATCATGTCGGCGTCGTGAATCCCGACCGGAATCCAGGGCAGCGCCTGGACCGCATCGGAATGGAATACGGCGCCGCGGTCGCGAGCGATCGCGGCGGCCTCGGCGACCGGCTGGATCGTACCCACCTCGTTGTTGGCCCACATGACCGATACGATCGCGGTCTTGGCGTCCACGGCATCTCGCAGGGCGTCAAGGTCCACGATCCCGTCCGGTGTCACCGGCACGCGCGTGACGCGGAAACCGGACCGCGCCATCCAGTCGGCCGGATCGAGGACGGCGTGATGCTCGAAGGCCGACATCACGATCCCGTCGCGTCCCTGGTCGCGGCCGTGCCACGCCGCGCCCTTGATCGCAAGATTGTCCGCTTCGGTGCCGCCCGAGGTGAACACGATCTCTTCCGGCCGCGCCGCGACGGCGGTCGCGATCGCCTCGCGCGCCTCGTCGATCGCCTTGCGCGCTTCGCGCGCGCCGGCGTACAGGCCGCTGGCGTTCGCGAAGCCGTCCGAAAGCCACGGAAGCATCGCGCTTCGCGTCGCATCGGACAGCGGCGTGGTGGCCGCATAGTCCAGATACAGGGTCGTGGGTGTTTGCATCACGGTCAGGGTAGCACCGGCGCCCGCGGAGGCTCGGGCCGTTCTATGCGGGCCGCTCTTAGACGGTGCCGCCGTAGGGGACGATCCCGATGTCGGCCCAGGACACGCTTCGGATCGCTTTGGTGCTGTAGCCCATGAGCGCGAACATCTGCTCGTCGGCGAAGACGCGGCGCGTACCGCCGGTGATGATCCACAGGTGATCGCTCGGAGTTCGCAGCAGGGTGCCCGGACGGAACGAGACCGGCTCGCCTTCCGCCAGCGCGATATCGCCCGGCAAAGCGGGCACAACTTCGTCGTCGCGGTACCAGGATTGCCGCACGATCACGGACGGGATCCGCTGCTTGCCCGCAGCGCCGACGACCCAAAGCGTCTTGTCCGCGTCCTGAACGACGCTGCCGGCGGGATGCCGGCTGGCGTCGTCAATCACGGGTCCGGCGGGAAGCGTGCTGATCTCGGCGCTGGGCACTTCGATCGCGGCTTCGGGACGGAATCCGAGTGAGGAGAACACCGCCGGCGAGGCGAATCCGCGGCGCTGCCCGGCGTTGATGAAGTAGTACGTCCCGTCCGGCGTCTTGGCGAGCGTCCCGTCGCGGAAGCCGACCGGCAAGCCGGCGGTGTAGCGGCCGAGCTCGGCGGCGCCGGTGAGGACCGTTTCGTTGGCGGCGAACCAGGAGTTGTAGACGGCCGATGTCGGGATCGAGCGCGAGGTGGCGCCCTCGTCGATCAGGACGACCGATGATCCGGACTTGAGCACCGATCCGGCCGGATGCGTCGTGACGATCCGTAACGGGATCTCGTTCGGCGTCGCCTGCTTGTTCGAATCGTCCCACGCGCTGATCGTGACGCGGCCGGCTCCGGTCGTTGCGAGCGCGCCGGACGTCTGGTCGCGTCCGTCCCAGGTCGCTTCGGCATAGGTGCCCGCGCCGGTGAAGGTCGCCTTCGCGTTCCCGGCGGCATCGGAGAACTCGATCTTCCAGTTCAGCGCCGCGGAGTGCCACACCTTGATTGCATCGTGCTGTTCGTCCTCGCCGTCGCCGTCGGGGCGCAGCGAACGTGGCGTCGAGTTCATGTAGAACTTCGGCGCGCCCCACTTCATGACCGTCTCACGGATGCGCGGCAACTGGTAGTACATCTTGTTGCCCGGGCAATCGGTCGCCTGCACATCCCGGTGACCGGAGATCCGGTTCAGGTTGACGGTCTGGCCACGACGAAGTTTGTTGCTGCCCCCCGACGTCATCGGCACGACGCCCCACGCGGGAATGTGGTGCACGTCAAGTTTCCACGCCAAGAATCGCATCAACTCGATGATCATCGGACCACTCGGGTAGGCGTTCGAAAACGTGCCGAGCAACGCGACGCCGCTCGTCTTGGTGTTCATCCCTTCGCTGTGCGCGCCGACCACCGGCTTCGTCGTCCCGCCGTAGCGGCCTTCGTAGACACGCCCGAATCGGTCGACGATGAAGTTGTAGGCGATGTCGTCGTAGTCGAGGTTGAACCGGTGATAACGATAGATCGCCCGGATCAGCGCGGGCGCGTCGGCCGACGAATAATTGTTGGGGTTCACGGTGTGATGGATCATCGCCACCTCGACCGTGGGCGCGTAGCGCGGGCAGCAACGCCGCCACCGTTCGTCGGCGCCCCATCCGGCGCGGCTGACGATCTGGGGCACGGCAGGGACGGCTTCGGCGGCGCGCGGCGCGGTCAGCGCGGTCAGCGCGGCCGGCGCGGAACCGAGGAAGCCGAAGATTCTCTGCCACCACGTCTTCGGGTGTGCGTCTCCGAGCGTGTTGATGGCATGCAAACGCACGTCGCGGACGCTTCCGTCGAGTCGCACCATGACGCGGTCGGCCGTGCCGACCCACATCGGCTCGATCGCCGACCGGTCGGTGCCTTCGCCGGTCCATCGATCGGGCCCGATGTCACTCGCCGCGACCGATTCCCACTCGCCCCAGCCGGCGCCGGGACGATGCACGCGCACACGGATGCTCGCTCCGGTCCCCCGATAGGTGAGGCCGATCATGTTCGCGCGGATAGGCAACGCGACGTTCTTGACGACGGCGGCGGCCGGCTTGCTCTGCAGCACGACGTCGCTTGCCTCGGTCCGTGCGAACGCCGGCGCGCCCCCGGCGGGGGAGGCAACGAAGGCAAGCGAAGAGATCAGTCCGGACAGGGCGAGCGTGACGGCGCGCCGCGTGAACCGGTTGGGGGAAGTCCGAGCGTTTGTTTGCATTGGGAAGTCTGTGAATCGGCACGTGGGCTCATCGACGAGCCCGAGGCAGACTACGAGCCACAGTAGGCCGGGTCAAGCAGCGTCATTCGCGCGGGGCTTGCTCGACGTCAGATTTCAGATTTCGGAAAATCGCGGCCACGACGAATCGACCGCTCTCTTCTTATCGGCAATCTCTTGCTCCGACGCGAGCACGATCTGGGTCGGTGCGACCCCCCACCGTTCCATCGCCTCGTAGAGCGAGATCACCGGACCGACATCCGAATCGCTTCCAACGACGTAAACGAACAAGTCGTGAGCCTTGTCGTCGGCGCGCAGCTCGACCTGCCAATCCTTCGCGCCGGCGAGCGCGCTTGCGGCGTCGCGGAAGTCGAAACGAACGCGGCGACCGCCGAGCACGATCCGGCGCTGCCACGCGTTGCGGCGCACGCTGGGACCGACGCGGGGAACCTGCCGGCCGCAGTTCGGACACGGCCGGTTCGTCACGCCGCCGAGCGCCAGATCGCCGGTGCGCCAGCGCGGCGCGCCGCCCCCGCGGAAGCCGAGCGGCGTCACCACGACCTCACCCGGCGTTTCGTCGGGCAAGGCGTCGCCGGTATCGGGCTGCGCGATCTCGACGATGTCCATGTCGGGATAGGTGTGAAAGCCGAACGTCTCGACGGTGCCGGCCGGCACGGCACACTCGCCCCAGAGCACGCGCCCTTCCGCCGGACCGTACGCGGCGGCGATACGGACGTTCGGTGCGCCGGCCCTGGTGAATTCCTCGCCCAGCCGTTCGCGCTCGGCGCGCGACAAGGACCGTCCGACGGCGAGCATCACGCGAAGCGCGTCGAGTGGCACTCCGGCCTCGGCGGCGGCGGCCGGAAACGTCGTGACCTCGTCGGCGGGCACCGCCACTGCAGTCGCCGGCTCGGACGCGAATCCGATCGCCAGCGCCTGCACCAAGTCGGCGCCTTCGCGTCGCGTGTGCAGAGACGTCATCCCTACGCCGTGCGCCATGTAGAACACGCCCCAGTAGTCCAGCGTCGCGCCGAACGGCACCAGGTTCAGCAAACGGTCCTCGCGGTCGATCCCGGCGACCTGCGCCAAACGCGATCCGGCGCGAGCAAGCAGATCCAAATCGTCGCGCGTGTAGGAGATCGGGATCGGCCCGCCGGGTCCGGGCGACAGATGCAGGTGAATGCTTCGGCTCGCGGCTTCGATCGCGAGCGCCTGAACGTGCTCGCCGCCGAACAGTCGCGACAGCGCCACGCGCCACAGGACGCTGCGGTCGCTGAACCGCTTCACTCCTTCTGCGGTTCCTTTCAAGATGAACGCGCCCGGGCCGTCCGGATTGCGAACCGGGTCGACGACGTCGCGGCGCATCGTCATCGGGACCTTCTTGAGGTCCTCGACGCGGCGCAGCAGCCGGGCGTCCACCCCCGCCTTTTGGAGCTTGGCGCGCGTGAACGGAACGTGCGCCAGCGCCATCTGCACGAGCGTGGCGTTGACGAGCCCGTTCTGAATCCGCCGCTGCTCGGCGGCGCTGCGCTGATCCCAAGGCTTGGCCATAGCGGCACATTGTACGGGTGCTCGGTTCCTTGCGCGCGCGCGGCGGAACTGACATCCGCGGCCGTCCCGTGCCCGGCGATCCCGCCGGGGCCGGGGCGGCCGCCGCGGGTATGATCCGCCCATGCCGACCGACCCCGAGTACGTCTTCGACGACCCGTTGCCGTTGACCGGCGAGCGAACGGCACCCGGCATCCCCGAAGAGAACTACTGGTTTCAGCGGCACGTCGTCGCCTATGAGTGGGCGGCGCGGCGAACCGCGGGACGCCGGGTGCTCGATGCCGGATGCGGCGAAGGCTACGGCACCCAGATTCTGGCCGCGACCGCCGGCGAGGTCGTCGGCGTGGATCTGGAAGCCGGCGTGGTCGAGCGAGCCGCTGCTCGGTACCCGTCGGCGCGGTTCGAGCCGGCCGACCTAGAGGCGCTCCCCTATCCGGATGCATCCTTCGATGCGGTCGTGTCGCTCCAGGTGATCGAGCACATGCGGTCGCCGGTCGACTTCTGCGGAGAGGCCGCGCGCGTGCTCCGTCCCGGCGGCGAATTCCTGTGTGCCACGCCCAACCGGATCACGTTCTCTCCGAGAGGGATCCGCAACGCGTTCCACACCGTCGAGTTCTCGCCGGCCGAGCTGCGAGCGGTGCTGGCGCGGCACTTCACCGTGACCGAGATGCTCGGCACGTTCCACGCCGGGCGCATCCGGGCGACCGAGATCGCCACGCGCTCCTCGCTTCCCGAGCGGCTGATCGCAACGCCGGTTCCGCAATGGTCCCAGCGCAGGCGTGCCGCGGTCGCGCGCATCACGACGCGCGACTTCCGCATCCGCGGGGAGCATCTCGACCGCAGCCTCGATCTCATCGCCGTCGGCCGCCGCTGAGGCTCTGACGATCAGGGACGGCGTGCGGCGGCTGGCCATCGTCCTGCATGCGCACGTTCCCTACGTGCGCCGCAACGGAGTCTGGCCGGCCGGCGAAGACCTATTCCATCAAGTCGCGTTCGAGTCGTACCTGCCGCTGCTCGGGGTCTTCGAACGACTCGCCGACCGCGGTTTGCACGGCGTCTGCACGGTCGGGATCACGCCCGTGCTCGCGCATCAGATGCAGGATGCGCACATGCGCCGCGAGCTCGAATCGTATTTGGGTCGCGTGGAGTTGCGAGCGATGCGCCAGGTCGCCAACTACAAGGGCCTGCACGCCGATGCGGTCAAGGATCTCGCGGCGCGCTATGCGATCGACGGCCGGGAGGCGGCGGCACGGCTGAGATCGCCGACCGGCGGGCTCGCCGGGGCGTTCGGACGGCTCGAGCAGGCCGGCCTGATCGAAATCCTCGCCGGACCGGCGACGCATCCGCTGCTGCCGTTCGTGTCGTCGCCGCGTCTGCGCGCCGCCCAAATCGAAACAGGTTTCGCCGAGCACGAGCGGATCTTCGGCCGGCGCCCCGAGGGGATGTGGATTCCTGAGTGCGCGGTCGCGCCTGAGGTCGAGCTCTCGCTCGCGGTGCGCGGCGTCGGCTACGCGGTCGTCGATCCCGCCGCCGTGGGCAGCGTCCCCGCATTCGCCGGCGAGACCGGCATGCTGCTGCTTCCGCGCGACCGTGCCCTGACCGCGGCCGTGTGGTCTCCCGGCGGCTATCCGTCGGGCGAGTGGTACCGGGACTTCCAGCACTACGACGTGGTCGGCGGCTTCAAGAACTGGCGCGTCACCGCGCGGGACGCGTCGCTCGGCGACAAGCAGCCGTACGAACCGGAGGCCGCGGCGGCTGCCGCCCGGCGCGACGCC
>Ga0214472_10001159_pt1 | contig 30161 bp, 28 predicted proteins | sample RVTome_6_FD_207662 | JGI IMG/M metagenome (GOLD analysis project Ga0214472, IMG submission 207662) | Soil microbial communities from uranium-contaminated site in the Upper Colorado River Basin, Wyoming, United States - RVT140D175 | ecosystem: Environmental > Terrestrial > Soil > Contaminated >...
ACCCTCCCCCAACCCCTCCCTCAAAGGGAGGAGGGTAAGAGGGCCATAGTCCCCCACCGCTGACGGGCCTGTCGATCTAGTGCGAACATGCTGTCATCGAACGCCTGTCAAGTGTGAAATCATAGTATTGCGCACCGATGATGCCATTCTCGGCGCTCGATTCCGATTAAATCGACAGGCCCTGACGCGATGGATCACGTTGCAACACGCACGATCCGGTGGTACGCGGTTTGCTACTGTTTTGCGCATGGAGTGCAGAGTTTTTGCAAATGCGACCGAACTCACACGGTCGCGGCGACTAAGGAAATGTCCTTTGGGGGCCGGATTACGTGAGAATTGCCATGACCAAGCATAATATAGCTTCCTGGATTCGGGCGGAGCACGACAAGGTCATCGATCTCTCGAACGTTTTACGTCAAATGGTGGCGTACGCACCACGGGAGAATCTTGCGGCCTGGATCAACGAGACGCGAGGATGTTTCGACCACTTCCGGGCTCACCTGATTCGGCACATGGCCCTGGAGGAAGAGGATGGTTTTTTCTCTCGACTCACGGAACAACGGCCCACGCTGGCGCCGGAAATCGACCGCCTAAGACATGAACATGTCGAAATGACCCGAATCATGCGTGGAATCCACCAAACGCTGGAAGAATTGACCCCCGAGGATCGACTGCTGGTTCGAGATTGCTGCGCCCGCATCAACGGGCTCCTTTCCTATGTCGATCACCATGAAGACTTGGAAGACAGCCTCGTCACCTTCATCTTCACCCAGGACATTGGGACCAAGGACTGAGCGTTATCGGCCAAGAATGCCTGAAAAGCGTCCAGCATGGGCGTATACGAGAGCTGAAATGTCACAATTGATGCTTGACGCCCGATCCGCGAGCGTCGATACTCGCTCGTAAGACACACTGGCTGTAGGCCTGTTTTTTCTAACGAAACGTTGAGTGTCTCAACGAAGCCTTTGGTCCGGTGCGTATCAATAAGAGGGTTTGTCAATGCAAGGCACGGTGAAGTGGTTCAACCAAACGAAACGTTTCGGTTTCATTCAACCCAGTGACGGTAGCCGGGACGTCTTCGTCCACCTCAGCGCCATCCAGGAGGATAGCGCATCAAAGATCAAAGATGGCGCCAATGTCGAATTTGAGATCACCGAAGGGGCGAAAGGGCCGCAAGCCAGTGACGTACGCGTGCTTGACTGATTGAGCCGGCCCGGCCGTCACCGGCTTAGAATCGCGTCAGGCACGAACAGATCCGAAGTGCTTCCGGGTCCAAAAGGCATCGGTCGCACAAAGCGGTGGGTGTGCGCTCGATGCAACCGAACCCGCATCTCCACGAATGTCCGAAGCCAGACGTCAGGGCGCAGCCGAATCCGCGTCATCAATTGGCCGGCCCGGTAGTGAAACGGGTCATTGGAGGGAAAGGGCGCCGCTGCGGGGCCAGTGACACGGCACTTGATCCAATCAATCTTGAGCACGCAAACCGCTGAACCGGTGCCCCATCCTTCGCTCCTTGCGTAGCGTGGAGGACGAACGTGTTTTCGCGGTCCAAGCGATTCGGCTCCCCCACGGCTAAAGCAACGGGCCACCCAGCCGATCCGTCTCCCACCCTTGCTGCGCAAGAATGGGGCACCCGCACAACGGGCCACCCAGCCGATCCGTCTCCCACCCTTGCTGCGCAAGAATGGGGCACCCGCGCAAGTCATCCCGAAGATGCAACTACTATGTCGTATAGCCCGTGAACCCCGCGCGCTAAGGTATCAATGGACAAGGCGGGATGGTCTGACCGAGCCACTGGGAATAGGCCTCGGCGGCGCCGAGCAGATCCAACTCGCGCAGCAGATCAGCCGGTCCGCAACGTCCGCTGCGATCAATATCGCACGAGGCGAGACGGAGCGGAGGATCCAGAACACCAGTGAGGTGATCGACGAGTGCCATGATGTCTACACTTTCCACGATCCCATTGCCATCCACGTCACCCGGAAGCGGCCCGGCACACACTTCGACCGGAGGTTCCGACAAATAAGTCACGCACGTCCAAGCTCCCTCAGTCACCGGACGCGAAAATGTCACCGTAGCCCAACCAAACTCCGGTTCGGATCGTGCCAGTGACAAAATGTCGATGGGTTCCGTGCCGACCGGATCCTCCCTGACGGTAAAATCCGACAAGGTCAGATCGTCCGTCGCCGGCGGATCAAACCGAACAGCCATCGAATTTCGCGTCATGACGATTGTACCACTGGGGTCACTCGGTTGCTGCGGCCCGATTGAGCAATTCAACGGTTCACTGTCCACCAGCCTCCGATTGAGCGCCGGCACATGGACGATTAACGATTCTGTCACCAGTGGCATGATTCTTGTGAGAAATGCGTCGCAGCCGAGTAACTGACTTTCGAGGACCGGCAGAATCGGAATCGTAAACGTTCCGGACGCATCGGCCGAGACTTGCAGCATCAACGTACCACCATACTTCACGGGGGGGGCATAGGTTTCGCAATCTGAATTCATGGCGAGCAACTGTCCGTATTTATAATTGAGAACGTCCACGACACCAAAGGTGGACTTTCCAAAGAAGACAAAATCGTTTCGGTTTTCAAGAATAAATGCCCCTTGTCCCGGAAAAAATTCGGGCCCATAACAACAGCCGTCGTGAAAACACCCCATACCCACGCCACAATCCCCGTCATCGGCGCAAGGCTGCGGCGGACAAACATGCTCCGAGCCGACCGGACGAACGCTCCCGGTTTCGCCGCTTACAAACCCCGATTCGTCAATCGCCACCTGATAGGCGATCAACGTCTCCCCGCCCGGCGACCAATTCGAAATCTTAATCTCGACCATGATCACATCGCCGCGCTGGGCAGTGATTTCGCTGCTCGGGTTCACAATACGTTCGCCCACGGAAACCGCCTTGAGTGAAATGGTCGGATCTTGGGCTGCGGCGCCGGCGCAGAGGCTCAGCGCCAAAAAACCAACCACCCAAAAATGCCTGACTGTTCGCGGCACAGACGTCCCCCTTGGCATCGCGCACAACGCCCCCAAGCAAGTGCGAAGGTACACAGACCCACACCTATTATGGTATCCCGCATCTGACTTGGATCAATGGCGTGGCACGCATACGGTGGGACACAATGATGTTTGCCATCCGAATAACCCGTGTTTTCGGGCGTTTAGCGCGGATTCAACCAGGGCATCAATGCGCGAATGTTGCGACCCGCACGCTCCATCGCAGAGTCCGAATCGGCTTCGTAGAGGGCTTTCACGCGCTTCCCGCCCCCTTTGAACTCCTCAATCCATTCCCGCGCGAACGAACCGTTACGCACCTCTTCCAAAACGCGTTTCATTTCGTCGCGCACGGCCTGTCCGATAATCCTCGGGCCGCGTGTCACGTCGCCGTACTCGGCGGTATTCGATATGGCATCGCGCATGCCGCATAACCCGCGTTCATACATAAGATCGGCGATTTGCTTGAGCTCATGCACACACTCCAAGTACGCGAACTCCGGTTCGTAGCCCGCTTCGACCAGCGTCTCGAATGCGGCTTTGGTCAGCGCCGTCAAGCCCCCGCAAAGGACGACTTGTTCACCGAATAAATCGGTTTCCGTTTCGCTGGCGAAAGTGGTCTCGATGACCCCGGCACGGGTTGAACCAATTCCCGCCGCCCATGATAGTGCCATTTGTCTGGCGTGTCCATCGGCGTCTTGATGTACGGCCATCAGCGCCGGAAGCCCTTTGTTCTGTTTATATAACGACCGCAACAGCGCCCCCGGTCCCTTCGGCGCGACCATCACAACATTGACCGAGTCGGGCGGTTTGATGAGATCGTATCGAATATTGAACCCGTGAACAAAGCCCAGAGTCTGTCCGGGACGAAGCACACCGGCGATTAATTCCTCATATACCATGGACGCCGATTCGTCGGGAAGAGTGAGAATGACGACCCGGGCATTGGCGGCGGCACGTTCGATGGAACGCGGCTGGAAGCGATCGGATACCGCACGATCACCACTCGGGCCAGGACGCTGTCCCACTATAACATCGATACCCGAGTCCCGAAGATTAAGCGCGTGGGCATGCCCCTGGTTGCCATACCCGATGACGGCAACACCACCGCGACGCAGAAGACTCACATCCCCATCACCCTCCCGATAGATCGTTACAGCCATACCCACCAACTCCTGATTGCACTTCGCGTACAGGCCGCCTCACCACCACACGTTGCGTTCAACGCCCCACGGATCATAATACGCTCTTTCGATCGTCGCCAGCCGAAAGAATCGGATTAGCCCTGATGAGCGCGGAAACACAAAACCTGCATAACCAGCTCGTCACCGCCCTAGAGAGCGGAGACGACAGCAGGTTAGCGTCTACGCTCACAGACGCCCGCGCCGCCGACATCGCCGAATCCTTTGAGTTGCTTAGCGATGAGAATCGTTCGCATATCCTCTTCGCTCTTCCGCCGCATACCGCCGCCGAAGTCATCGTCATGCTCGATGAGGCTGTCCGTGGCGACGTCGTCGATGATCTCGACACCGAATCGCTGACCGAAATCGTCTCCGAGCTTCCGCCGGACGACGCGGCCGATGTACTGGGTGAGCTTTCGGATTCCGAAATTGAGGAGATTCTGGAGCACATAGAGTCCGAACAGTCTGACAAAATCGAAGAGTTACTGTATTATGACGAGGAGACCGCCGGCGGAATCATGACGCCGGACGTGGTGGCCGTGCCCTCGTCGGAGACCGTCGCCGGTGCCGTCGACCACGTACGTAACGCAACGGCTGAAGAGGAACTACACGAAATCTACGTCATCGACGCGGATCGAAGGCTGCTGGGCACGGTACCACTTCGCCGACTGGTGACCAGCCCCGGCTCAACAAAACTCGAGGAAATTTGCGACCCCGATGTTGTAACCGTGTTCGCCGCCGACGACCAGGAGACGGTTGTACAGGTCATCAGAAAATACGATGTCATGGCTGCGGCCGTGGTCGACGCGGAGAACCGATTGATCGGGCGCATCACCCACGACGACTTGCTGGACGTCGCGGATGAAGAGGCGGCGGAAGACTTGTACCGCATGGCCGGCACCGACGCCGCCGAATTTGAAACCAGCTCCCTTTGGAACGCCGCGCGTATTCGCCTGACGTGGCTGCTGCCCTGTATGCTCGGAATGCTTATCACTGCCTCGGTGCTCGGCGTCAGCAAGCCACAGTTCAATGCAGCCCTTTTTGCGGCGATCGTGTTGTTCGTGCCCATGATCGGCGCTATGGGCGGCAACAGCGGCATTCAGATTTCGACGGTGATCGTTCGCGGATTCGCCACCGGCGACCTCGGCTCCACGAAGTTCTTGCGGGCCTTGGCACGAGAGGGTCGCATCGCGATCATCATGTCTTTGATCTGCGGACTGGTTGCGTGGGGCTTGGCCGCCGTATCATTACCGATGCTCCAGTCATTTGATCCCAACGCCGGCCAATCAGTAAACCCTGCCCGCTTGGCGATCGCCGTTGGGTCTGCGATGAGCTGCGGCATCCTCACGGCGGCCATGCTGGGTATTGCCTTACCGTTTTCCTTCCGCCATTTCGGTGTTGACCCGGCCATCGCCTCGGGACCACTGGTCACCACAACCAATGACATTGTTTCCGTCGCCATCTACATGTTTCTCGCCATGATCATCGCGCGATAGTTCAAGATAAAGATGCGCCATCTCACCTTGATCGATTGGTCTTCCGAACCGTCCGCCTTCGGCGGATCAGGAAACGGCGATCTGATGCATCAAGTACACCCGTCCCCCACACCCTTACGGTCGCGGATCGGTTCAAGCAACCGCATCAAACCAGGTGCAACAGTCTGCTACAGGAGTGCTTGCTTATACAAAGCTTTGATCGTTTGGATTTGACCGGCGTGGTAGACGTCGTGCATCGCTACGCCGTATACATGGTACGCGGCTCGTTTCCCGCTACCGCCGGGTCCTTGCGTGAGCTTCGACCAGGGGGCGGTCTTAACGGAATCCAGCAACGCGATGTGCTCTTGATCCAACAGTCTTAGCAGATCGCGCCAAGCCGGCTGCGTCAAACGCGCTGAAATGGTGAACCAATTGCTGCCTTTCAGTGCAAATGAACCGCGCTTGTCACCTCGAATGCGGCGACGAACGGCGTACTTCCAATAAGCACAATGAACCGCGATCTCCGCGATGTTGCGTCTTCGCCTCTTCGGTCGCCAAAGCGCCTGCTCCGACGACACACGCCGGACGCAACCCTTCAGGTTTGGTCCGTGCCACGTCTTGTGGTCATATCCTTCTTGAATCAGCCTGATAAGTTGATCTCGCTGAATGGGCGAGGCTATTTCGTTCATTACGACTCAATCGATTCTAATGAACCATCATCGCGTCCCGCCTGGGATTCTGGATCGTCGGTGGTCGGTGATTCGGCCACATCATCATCGACCGGCGCGCCCTCGCCGGCGTCGTCTTGGACATCTTCGGAAGCACCGACCACCTTCAACGGTGGAATATCGTTCGGGCGATCGGCATCGAGTTTGGGGAGATCCTTGATCGTCTGCAGGCCGAATACCTCCAGGAATTTGTTGGTTGTACCATAGAGCAATGGCCTCCCGATTTCCTCCGCCCGACCGACGATCCGAACCAGGTTCATGTCGCGCAGGCGCACCAGCATATCCCCGACCGCGACACCACGCACCGACTCGATATCCGCGCGCAATACGGGCTGCTTATAGGCCACGATGGCCAGCGTCTCCAGCGCTGCGGCGGACAGACGAGACTCGGATCGGGCTTTGTGTAATTGGCTCAGCCACGGATCGTAGCTGGGCAGGGTGTACATTCGATAGCCCTTCGCGACACCCTCAATCCGAAACGACCCACCCTGCTCTTCGTACTTTCCGTTGAGTGCCTCGATCCGACGCTTCACGTCGGTCGCATCACCAATGCCCAGAATCTTGGCGACTCGGGCGGCGGGTAATGGCTCGTCGGTCGAGAACAGCAACGCCTCGATGATCGAATCGGTAGTCACCTCCGGCGTTGCTTCGCCCTCGACGGGCGGCGTTGTTGTTTCGACCGTATCACTCATTGGTGAGCATCATAAACAAAACGGCCGCAAGATGCGATAGGCGGACATTGCCTTTCCACGATTCTCCCGCTATACACGCTCTCCGCGACCATGGAAAACCGGCGGAGGCTAAAGCAACAAATGACCAAGATCGTCAACCGAATACGAAATGCCGACTTCGTACGGGGAAGATCTGAGCCGCTGACCTGGAAATGGTCTGCAAAAGGCGGGCGGGCCAACTGGGAGAGAGGGGTCGCCACTGAATTGGACGGCGCGCGCGGCGTTACGATCAATGTAAAGGGCACGAATGGGGCAGCTCATTGGTCACAGGTCGTCGTGTGCAAGCCGCAACAATGCTACCGAATCGAGGCCACGGTTACCGCCGATCTCGAGTCCGATGCAGAGGCCGTCGATGCGGCCGGGGTTGTGATTGAGGTACAAGCACTCAAGAACGACCGCCCCGTTGGGCGAGTCTACGTGACGCCCGGAATCTGCCGCGCATCGAGCCCGACGGCCATTCGAACCTACCTCGAAACGCCCGTCGAAGTTCGGCGTGTTCGAGTCCGCGTGGGCGTTACACAGGCGCAGGGAACGGCCTGCATCTACCACGTTCGTTTCATTGAGATGTTGGACGCTGACGAAGCGTCGAACATCTTGGCGCTCCCGGCACCGCCACACACCCTACCGGCCCCGCAGGTTGCCAAAAACGTGCTCATTTGTTCGAGCACTGCCAACAGCCGCCCGATCACTCGATTACTGTCCGCGTATTTCGGTGATGGCAACGTCAAGACCACAGACCGTTTACCCGCGCATGCCGTTGATACTGACGCGCTTATTCTCCCCGACGCCGATGCGCCGCGCACGATTCGCTCAATCACCGGACTCAAGGAATTGGCCGTGGATCGCGTAGTGGTGATTTCGTTGAGGGCGTTTGCTGACATGAGCAAGGGGGCACTCAAGGTTCGACGCGTCGAGCAGGAGGATGATCCGATTTGTGCGAAGGTTGTCTTCGCCAATCATGCCACACGCGGATTCGCCCTGAACGATACATTCTCGTTTGCTGGTCCGGGGAAATCGCCGGATAGCTTCGTACAGAACCACTTTCGCAAATCGGAGGATCAAGAGCAGTTTTTCAAGAATCACGGTCTGATTACGATCCTGAATTCCGTATGTGATCGAGATGCGACATGCGATCGACCGATCTGCTTGTATCACCCCACACCGCGCGGCGGACTTTACGTCTTAGACCTGGATCCTGTTGAAGCGCCGGGTTCCACTTTCGGTGAACCCGTGCTTGCCATGCATCTGCTACTGTCGATCCTTGGTCAAACGCAGCACGGGCTAGGCCAATATGTCGTGCCGGACGAATCGGAGTCGGAGTTTCGGGGCGCGCTGCGCGAGGCGGCTCTTCGACACGCCCCCTTCGTCGTGCATGACTCCGGTCTGCCAACCGAAGAAATCAAGGAGCAAATCGTCACCATCGGAGGCAACGATCAATCCTTTGGCATGACCCTGTCGCCCAAGCCGACCATTCTGGTTCGATCGGGCTTGGTCGCCGGCGACGTTGAATCCGCTTATGGGGCATTCATTTGGTTCAAACAGCTTGTTCGATCATTGCCACACGTCTGTCCGTACGCCAGACAGCTTGCCGCCCATTTTAGAATGGCCTGGGTTCCTTGGGCGGCCGAGTGGGAGCCGCGAACCGGTTGGCGACGCGCTTCGCGCGATGCCGCTCCAGATATCGAGAACCCGGAGCCGGACGGGCGATATGCACTGCTCGTGGATGTCCTTTCGGTTCCCACCAATCGCGTTCGAGTACGGGTCGATGGTCACAAGAAGGAGAATCAACGGTATGTAGATTGGCTCCCGCGCCTGTTCCAGACGTTTCAACCCGGGCGATATTTCCTCCCCGCCGCGGACGTCGACCAATCATTTGCCGACCGCGACGCACGAATCTGGCGTCGTGTGAACCCTGAGGTGGAGGTCGTCGTCGACCGCAACGCCTTCCGGAGCGAATTGCATCGCAGCGTTTTGGATGAAGGCGGGCAAGTGATTCGCCTGGAGATTCCGTCCTCCGACGCCGACTACACCGCATACTCGATTCAACGGACGGACCTCGTGGCCACGCTTCTGGAGCAGACGATCGGTTTGCAGTTCGGACTACTTGCCGTCAACCGCTCGGCCACTGCGGTCACGTTTAATGGGTTCTCGCCAGTCGCGCCGGGCGAAGCATTGATCGTTGACCAGCGCGACCCGATGCTTCGCGTCAACACGTCGCAAGCGGGGTAGGAACCACGGTTACCCCATCGCCATAGGGGCTGTCGATTTAATTGGAAGAGTTTTTGATATCAATTTTTTCTCCGAGGAGCGGGTGCCCCATCCTTCGCTCATTGCGAAGGGTGGAGGAAGAACGACTAACTGGTTATCGCGGTCTAAGCGATTCGGCTCCCCCACCGCTGAAGCGATGGGCCACTCGTTTCTAAAGAGCTGATCACCCGGAGACTCTTATACGACACTTTCTCTCCGCGCGAAACGGAAGGCTTGCTTGATCGTATCCAGCGCCGCATCGGAAAGCAGCGCGTAATCATCAATCTCCACCGCGGATACGCCGTGCTCGACAGCCGCAGCCAACGCACCGACCAGTTCAGGGCCGTGCGTTCCTCCCGCCAAACACGCAGGAATCCGCGCCTCGCTGCGGACAACCCCTTCCCGCATCACGCTGGTCCAATCGTCCACAGAATCGATCTGCGCCATCACGCCGGCCGGAAGGCTCCAGTCGATTCTTTCGTGCTGCCGCGATGCGCTGGGGTCATGCCCACAGTCGAGCAACAAACCACATGGACACGATTCCGTCGTCTTAGCCCAAAGCGATGACAGCTCATTCGCCCGCCATGCAAAATACTCTGCAAGCGGCGTATGATGGGACAATGCCGTCTCCATCCTTCGCTCCGACATTCCATCTCGATCGATCTTACCTTGAAGAATCTTCTCGACCGACCGCCGAGCCGCCGTCACCTCGACTCCGGCAGCTTCTCCGCCTTGGTGACACGATTCACAAAAACACGCCGAGAGTAGCTCGGCCTCCAACGCTCCGATCTCCGTGGCCGCTCGAAAACGGCTCGAACCCGCGTCCGGCCACGCGATCGCAAAATCCGTCATTACCACGCCGGATAGTTCGTATCTTGTCGAAAGATCGGTTAGCATCCCCTTTAGCAAATTCTGTACGTCAGGATTCGCCAAACAGATCGCCACATGGGACCGATCCCCATAAACATTCTTCGTCGCCACATCGGGGTAACTCTCTGGAAGATGGCCAATCATGGAAGCAGAGATCACCAACCGTATCGCAATCCCCCGATCCCAACACGCTTTGACAGCCAGTTCGATGGAGTCCCATCCGCGCATGTCGTTGGCTACGATGGGTTTGATTCGTGTCGCACTGTAGTGTTGATCGTCGGGTCGGAAATATAGCCCGCCAGACGTGCGTAAAATTCGTGGATCAATAGGCTGGGCGCGCCATTGAACGACGGCCGGTGATCCAGCCCAGACGGATACACCCGTCGCCCCAACCTCACCATGCAAACGATCAAGAACTTCCTCCATCCCTCCGTCAACAAGATCATGGGGATAGATTCGCAGAAAGGTCTGAAGCATCGATAGAAACCTCCACGCAGCCGTACAGAATGATACGCCGGCATTCTATCGAGCGATTCGATACGCGACAAACCCGCCCCCCCCGTGAGCCACGGCGCACTTTACGGGGTGGGTAGCTGCGGAGTAACGCCGCGATCCGCAGGAATACCGGCGTCGGCCGTCGTACGCTCGGCCACGGTAGTATCGGGGATATATTCCGGCACCAACCGCTTGAGTTCCTCTTGGATTTCGGAAGAACTCGCGGTATCTGCCCTTTCGATCAAACGCATTGCACCGCGCCGCACGGTCTCCGCGTCATCCGTGCGGTGCTTCCAGATCCCGATCTTGGGGTGCGCCGTATCGCCGATGTGCTCGCCCTCTGTGGAGAGTTCCTCGAAAAGTTTTTCGCCGGGGCGAATGCCGGTGAATTCAATCTCAATGTCGACTTCAGGCCTGAGACCACTGAGCGTGATCATGTCTCGTGCCAGATCGACGATCTTAACCGGCTCGCCCATGTGCAGGACGAATATCTCACCGCCGTTCCCCATGGCCCCCGCTTGCAGAACGAGCTGCGCGGCTTCGGTTATGGTCATGAAATATCGTTGCATTTCCGGATGTGTAACCGTAACCGGTCCACCCGCCGCGATCTGCTGCCTGAAAATGGGCACCACGCTGCCGCTGCTCCCCAGGACATTGCCGAATCGAACGGTGATAAAGTGGGTACCGCTGCCCGCACCGGCGCTTTGGACGTACATCTCGCCCACCCGTTTGGAGCATCCCATCAAGCTCGTAGGGTTTACCGCTTTATCTGTGGAGATGACTACCATGCGGGCCACACCGGCTGCCATCACTGCGTCAGCCAATACCTTGGTCCCGCCGATATTATTCTTGATCGCCTCTCCGGGGTTGATTTCCATCATCGGCACATGCTTGTGGGCGGCCGCGTGAAAGACGACCGACGGCCGTTGACGCGTAAGAATCGAACGAATGCGGCTGGGATCCGCAATGTCTGCGACGTAGGGCACGACCTTGATCTCCGGAAAGTCTAATCGAAGCTCACGATCGATCTCAAATAACCCGTTCTCGGCCCGTTCAACAAGAATCAGCGATTTCGGGGCAAACCCCGCTATCTGGCGGCACATCTCCGACCCAATACTTCCGCCCGCGCCGGTGACCAACGCTACCTCGCCGTGGAGTAGATGCGCGATCATGTCCGTCTCCAGTTCCACGGGTTCTCTACCCAGCAGGTCGGCAATATCAACGTCGCGCATCCTGCTGACCTGGACGCGTCCTTCGATGACGTCGGTCATGGCCGGAATCGTACGAAACGTAACGCCCATACCTTGACACCGCTCCACGAGCGTGCGCATGGTCTTCGGCGTCACGTGCGGCAATGCCATAAAGATTTCCTGCACCTCGTAATCCGCGCAAATCTCCCGAATATCAATCGTACGTCCGAGTATCTCCACGTCGTGAATACGCCCGTGTAAATTAGGAACCTCATCATCGAGAAAACCTATGCATTCGTAACGCTCGCCACGAACGCGCAATAACTCGCGTAAGACGGCTTCTCCCGCGTCGGACGCGCCAACGATCAATACTCGATTCGATGTCGTAGGGCGCTTCGGTTGAATATCCTCGTAGTAGAATCGCACGAGAATGCGGGCGGCCGAAACGAAGATGACCGTGCAGGCCCAATCCAGCACAAAAACCGTGGATTGCTTCAGGTGTTCGGACGGCGAGACGTCGATCAAGCGCGTCCGCCATAGGTTCTCAAGCATAAAATAAATCAGAAGAAAGAAAAACGAACTGACCAGCGAGGCGCGAATCACACCCAGTAGGTCGCGAAGGCCGACGTAGCGCCAGCTTCCTTGGTATTGGCCGACCCAATAAAACGCGGCCAATTTGATCGGCAGTGCCAGAACCAGAAGCGGCACGAACAACTCCACGAACCATCGATAGGCCAGCTCATCCTGCCCGATCACTAAACGAAAATTGTAGGCCAGCAAAAACGCCGAAAGCAGCGCCAAGCTGAAAATCACTCCGTGCGCGATGACAACCACGGGCATCCGAAATCGAATCATCATTTCGTTCATGGGATCTGTAGATTGGGCTGACGCGTACTTCACGGTGGGAATGGCGTTACGTTGCGTCGCGGCGTTCCAGCGCACGACGCATTTTTTCCGGCCAATCCATATACATTCGGACCGACGTTTCTCGCGCCAAGCCTTGAGTCACAACACGCGCCTCTTCAACATCGCCCAGGTACCAAAGAACCAAGGCGTAGGTGGCCTTGAGGTCATCCGTCGTGCCGGACCGCGAATATAAGAGCCGCATTTCGATCCGAATGTCGAAAGCCCGGCTCCCACTCCCAAATGCCTCTCGCATGTTCAGTGGGTGCCGAAACGGATTCTCATCGCGACCAACCCATTCCCGCACCAGTACCGAGGCCGTTCGCAGGGCGCCGACGGAAACATGGCACCACCATTCACCAATACGCGACTCGTAATCATCCCGGTCAACCGACCGAGCCTGCGCAAACGCGCGGGCCGCAGGCCGGTACTTTCCATCTCGAAACAACCCCCAGGCATGGGCACGAGCACGTTGCCCGGCGGTCGAACTCCACGAGCTCAGATAATCACCCAACGGAGGAGCTTCGCCGTCCACCACCACCTCACCCGCGGGTGTCGGTCGCCGAACGCCGCCCGAGGCGACCCCACGATCGGCCTCCCCCGCGCCAAGCCCGCTTATTGAGTTTCGATGAGCGCGGAGCACGGGGGCGTTGATCCCCGTAGCCGAAATCAGCGCCGATCGACGCCGCAACGCCGTGGTGCCCGAGCCCGGCTCCCCCGGAACATGCCGACGTCCAAATCCACCATACTGGTCAAAAGAGTTTCGCTGATAACTACGTACCCCACGCTGCGCAGATTGGAGAAAGGATACAAGACCGAGACGATCGGACATACGCTTTCGGGCGTCCGAAGGAAAAGCAAAGGGCTGCGGACCGCCTCGGCGATTCACCCGGCGCCCTTGATCCAGATAACTTGTAAGAATGTGTTTCTGTTGTTCGCTCTGGTAGATTCCTATTGCCCGCCGTGATTCATCGATGGGACTCGGATTGCCGTAGGCATCAATCGCCGAGGTGGGTCGATACGGTGTTTGGGCGACAGCTTCGCCGTCCCCGGCCATCATCGCCACTAGAGCGACGATCGAGAGCCGGCATACCGCATTTCGCCACCTAGGTGCCGAGACCGCAAACAGTTGACTCAAATGCCTTTGCTGCATGACCTTACAATCGGCTAAAACCGGACCTCTGGACAGCCCAAATAGCATCCGAATCGGTGCTAAGTCCAAACGGTATTCAACCGCAATCCACTGAAACCAAAGAGGTTACATCGAAAAACGGAGCGTAGCAGCGCCATTATACACGACACTTCGCCCAGCATCGAGATGGTCATCCGCTGTGGACGCTCTCTGAAAGATTATAGCCGATCGTCACGTCGCCGGTCAGAATCCTCTACCGCCGCGTGTGATGGGCACCTCCGAGGAGTTCGTTCGAGTGGGATACCAGAAAGTGAAGACCGATCCGAGTGTCAGTCTGGGTACGTGACACTTTCGGCGGTGTCGTCGGGAGGGCAAGCCTCCCGGCGAACCGTACGGAGTGTCGATTGACGATCCCCACACGCGGGCACTTCGCTGAGCCCGATGCGCTGCGCATTCTCTCTGCCCTGCAGGGGCACACTACGACAGCCCAGGGCAACGCCCTGGGATCGATGGCCCGACTCAGCGCGAGCCCTGAAAGGGCGGCATAGCATTATTCAACCCTTTCAGGGCTTACACGCCAAGGCGTCACCTGATCCCAGGGCGTTGCCCTGGGCTGGTCTATGACACCTATTTGGCATTGTTGGATGATGCTGCGAATCATACCCACCAAGGACCAAGCCGGCCCGCCGACTCAGCCACTCACCCTGTCAGTCTCGCCGCTGGATGATGAACTCTACCATCATCGTAAGTGATGACTTTGCGTCGCCGGGGGGAAGAACATCCAAGAACCCCGCCGCCTGGGCGACGAAACCCGAAGCTACCGCCCGGGCGAAATCGATACTACCGCATTCCTCAAGCCAATCGCGCAACTGCCCCGCATCCACGCCTTGCTGACCGCGTAGTGCAGCACGCAACGCTGATGCAACGGCAGGCGTCGCGTTCGCCAGGCCATGCAACGTCGGCAGCGTGAGTTTCCCCATCGCAAGATCCAGCCCCAGGGTTTTACCCACTTGTTGGGCGTCGCCCGTGATATCCAGGACATCGTCGATAATTTGAAACGCGACGCCGGCCGCCATGCCGTAGCCGTGCAACGCTTCGGTCGTTGCTCGGTCCGCCCCGGCGAAAAACGCGCCCAGCTCGCAAGAGACGGCGGTGAGGGCACCGGTCTTTCGGCGGACGATATCTAAGTAAGTCGCCTCCGTAATACCGTCATCTCTGCGGCACTTATTTTGCAGTAGCTCGCCTTCACACACGGTGTTGGTCGCATCTCCAATGCGGCGACCGGCGTACGTTTCGCCCACACTACTGCACAAATGATACGCGTGGCTGATTAAGTAATCGCCGAGGAGAATAGCGGATACGTTGCCATCGGTGCTGCGAATGGTGGGTTGTTTTCGTCGCTGATCGGCATCATCCAATACGTCGTCGTGTACGAGTGTGGCCATGTGCACCATTTCAACGACCGCGGCGAGCACGTGGTGGTCGGCGGTCAAATCGCCGACCGCTTTGCCCGAGAGAAGCAGCATCGCGGGACGCAGCATTTTCCCCCTGTAAGACCGAATCTGATCGCACAGTTCGTTGACAAAAAACAAGTCGCTTACGAGCTCGTCGTCGAACACTTTTCGTGCCGCATCCAAGTCACTACGGATGGGCGCATACAGGGCGTTCACGTCAACGCTTGTGTTGGTCGATGTCAAGGACATGCGTCTCCAGATAGCTCATTTTAATTCATTCTCGCGTCCGGCCGTCCCCACATGCACGAACGGCAAATCAAAGAATAGGAAATGATAACCGTCATCGCCAGCGCACCAAAGCGGCTTTCAAATCTATTGAAACATTCGAAACACCCCGGCGCGGGGAGGTATTGGGCTGGTTGGAGTGCACCGCAGAACTCGCCGCAGCATCGGTCCGCCCGGACGGCGCAGTCTCTCAGCGCTCGTACGTTCCGCTCTTCCCCCCGGTCTTGCGTTCCAACTGAATCGGGCCGATGACGATCGCTTTGTCGGCCGCCTTGGCCATGTCGTACACGGTCAACGCAGCAGCCGACACGCCCGTCAACGCCTCCATCTCCACGCCTGTTCGTGCTGTGGTCTTGACCGTGCAGGTGATCCTCAACGTATCTTGCTGCGTTACGGCAAAATCGATTTCCACCCAATCCAGCGGCAGGGTGTGGCACATGGGGATCCACTCGCTGGTCCGCTTCGCCGCCTGCACACCAGCGATCCGAGCCGTTCCCAGCACTTCCCCTTTAGGCAGAGAACCACCCAGCACCTGCTCAAGCACCTCGGGTCTCATTCTGATCGCGCCGGAGGCCATGGCCTCGCGGACGGTCACGCCCTTGCCCGAGATGTCGACCATTCTCGCTTCGCCCGCCGGGCCGACGTGCGACAGTTTGGATTCAAGTGGTTTCGACTTCATGGTCCGACATTGTCGGCTACGAATCACACCGAGGCAAATAATCGAAGTCGCCAACCGCCCCACTGCGGATGGTTATCGGGTACGCCGCCCCCTCAAAGAACAGTCATTCTCGGCGTTCACGATTCCGATACCGTTTGTAAGATGACTTCGCTTCCTACACCGACATTGGCCGACAGGAATATATCCCCCGGCTCCACGCGTCCCTGGATCGGTCGCCTTGTTCACTGGGTGGCGGAAGCGCGCTCACACCGGGTCATTTGCCTGGTACTCGGGATTTGGCTCCTTAACGGCTTCGACCTGGCGTTTACCATTCTCGCCCACGACCATGGTATTTTGAACGAAGAGAATCCACTGGCGCGGCATATGCTCAAGAATGGCACGATGTCGGTGGTCTTGTTCAAGATCGGTTTGGTGCTCATTGGCAGCTATCCGCTGCTTCGCTTCCGACGGGCACGCATCACCGAATTGGGATCGTACGTGATCATCGTGGCGTACGCTTTTCTGGCGTTTCGGTGGTCGATGTGCTTTGATTTGTACGCGGCGACCGTTACGGGACCGATCGATTACGCCGAACTGCAACGCTTGATCCGAACGACGCACTAACCCCGTAGACCTCGATTTTCTAATTTCACCTACGGCGCCGCCGACGCTCCGACCGATTTCAGGCAAGATTTGCAGCCGATTTGCGATCCTTCCTGTCGGAATTCATGAGTCACCTCGTCACGATGCACGCTCACCATGCCGAAGAAATGGCCGATCGAGTGTGCGAAGGCGTTCTGATGCTCTTCAAACGCTTCATCATCAATCAGTACAGCTTCTATCATGGTTGACGCGCTCTTCGACGCGGGAAAACGAACGCCCACGGCCGGATCACTCACCCCGTCGCCATCAACATCCACATCGAGTTCCACCACATATACATTAAGTTTTTGATCCGGGTGGCTGGCATGGGCATCAATCAAAGCCGGGACGTGTTCGTCCGCAGATACACGGACATGCTTGTTCCCGTGCTTTTCATCGTCCACGTATTGCCACACCACCTCGGCCTCGACGTTGAGCCCACGCAGGCTCTGGTGGATCTTGAGGATCTGCTCGCTCACCGTACGATTGCCAATCTTCGGAGCAATGACGTTCAGCTTGATATGGGCGCGCGTTACCCCTTGCAAATCCTTCTTGAACCAAACGGCACGCCGGTGGTAAGGGGCATATCGCTCATTCTCCAAGGAATACATGGTTTGAAACTTGGGTTTCGCAATAATGGTCTTACTCTCGTCCGCACTTTTTTCGGCCTGTGCGAACACGGTTACGCCCCACGCCACGGCGATCAGTGCGTAAACTGTCCGACACAGCTTCGTTGACGCCAATTGATTCATCCCAAACTCCTCGGCAACGCATTAAAAACAACTTCTAGTATTGTATGGCACTATAAGAACCGCTCTCGTTTACCGAGCCGCGCCCGATAGGAAGCGGTTACTTGGCGACAGCATTGTTCCTCACGGTCGTGGCTCCGAATAATGCATTTCAGGTGAAACACTGCACCGACAAGCCCAATGTTGCCGCGTCTCAACTTCTTCGCGAACATTCGTTTGGAGTATAGCCTCCTTGCCGATCGAATTGTACGAGACGGGATGCCTAGTTACGTGATTGGTACGCGCGGCGATTAAGGCACGACCAAGCAGTCGGACGCCCTACGGCCCCCCGCCCTGCGCCTCACGCGCAAGACGGTCAAACCCATCGCCGTTGAACATCTTGTTGGTGGCGTGTGGTCCCACGGTGGGATCCTCCACGGGAATAGGCGTCCCCTTCGGGAGTGTGCGGGTGGGATCGAAATCAGACAGCTCGTAGCCCATTTCCTTAAGTGTCAATGATTCGGCATGCGAATCCACGAACACCGCGTTGGCACGGTCGTTATGACGCGCCGCGGCGGGTGAATAAGCGTAAACCTCTTTGTCGAGACCGTCCGCTACGTATTCATAGGGAGGATCCAGCGGTCCGCCACCCAGGGTGGGACCGAATCGCCGGGCGCCTTGCTCGGTCGCCAGTCGTGGCGGATCCAGTGTATACGAGTGCATCCCTTGCGTTCGCCCGGCACCACGGCTATCGGCCACCAATATCGTCGCACTGATATTCTTGATACGATGCAACCCCACGGCGAAATTGTCCCACCGCCCGGGTTGCCTATCCTGCCGGGCATTGCCCAGATACTGGTAGTTGTATCCGAATGCGCCATCGCGCACGTCATGGGAAAACGTCTCATCATCGACGACGGGACAAGTAAACATGTCGTTGGTCATGGTTCTGCGGCGCTTTGCCTCGGCCTTGCTGTGGGGCGGTTGATTGTCATGCCAATAGCCCCCACCCGGTCTGTGCTGCAAGCTCTCGATGTCCGCCTGGAAGGGCGCCGGATTGATCACCGGCCCCAGATCTGTTTTCAGAAACCACTGCCATCTGGGGTTTTGGCGAAGATATTCATTGACATAGAACGTCATGGGCGTCGAAGGCATGCCTCTCAGCCGGTGCGGCGGGAAGTTGTCGTCGTTCTCGGTCAAATAAACCGCGAACGCATTACCAACACCTTTCAAATGCGAAAGGCACACATTGGCTTTGGCCGAACGACGCGCCGAGGAGAGCGACGGAATCAGGATCGAAATCAAAAGCCCAAGAATCGCGATAACCACGATCAATTCAATGAGCGTAAAGCCTTTGGCCTGTCGTTGCATGAATGTCTCCCAAGATAGCTTGCGGACCACCCCGCAACCTGAACTATTCTATTCTATCTTACGCCGAACCAACTGTCTGCAAACCATCACACATGCCCGGATGGGTGCATCCCGAATAGGGTGTGTGACAGTTTTGGGTGTGTGACTGACTTGCGTGTGTAACAGTCTTGGGTGTGTGACAGTCTTGGGTGTGTGACGGTCTTGGTAGAGGAGTGTCGCAGGCTGAAGGCCTGCTAGATAGTAGCCGGGGGCAAGCGTAAGCGCCGCCCCCGGATGACGCCAACCACCACCCCTCGACCCTGTAAGGGTCGCATAATCTCTGCGGTGCGTGCGACGGGACGTTTGTGCTACCCTTTCAGGGTAGATGGAATAGGTCTTGAGCTTACCGTGGGCGGCGTCCGGCTTGACCGGACTTGCCCACCGCCATTGCCTTTCAGCCCTTCAGTCTGCAACAGTCTGTCATAATCACGTCGCCTGAACCGTCTTTCACCTGCAGTGAATCCCGTTGCCTCAGGCTTGCCTGCGCATGGACCTTCTGGTATCTCATGTACAAGTGAAGTGGGTATGGGGTTACACGCTTGAGGAGCAAACCGAACATGCTGAAGAACGTCTACATTGCGGGCGGCGCTCGGACGCCCTTTGGCTCTATGAACGGATGCCTTACCGGCTTTTCTGCACCCCAGTTGGGGAGCCTGGCCATCCGCGAAGCCCTTCGACGAGCTAAGATCGGTGCCCAAGAGGTCGATGAGGTTTTTTTTGGCAACGTGGTGGGGGCGGGTTTGGGGCAGAACGTCGCACGGCAGGCGTCACTGGGTGCGGGGTTGGGGGTCGAGGTGGGCGCCACCACCATCAGCAAAGTGTGCGGATCGGCGATGCGCTCGGTCATTGTGGCGTCGCAGGCCATCCAATGCGGCGATGCACACCTGGTCGTGGCCGGCGGGTGTGAAAGCATGAGCAACGCGCCATACTTATTGTCGAAAGCGCGCAGCGGCTACCGCATGGGGCATGGCCAACTCATCGATTCGATGATTCACGACGGGCTGTGGGACGTATACACCAATCAGCACATGGGTCATTGCGGCGATCTTTGCTCGAACAAATACGGCTTCTCACGTGAGGCGCAGGATGACTACGCCATCGAAAGCTATGAGCGAGCCCTCAAGGCGTGGGAAGGTGGTTTTTTCGCGGGAAGCGTCGTCCCCGTTGAAGTGGAAAGCAGTGCGGGAACGACCCTGGTAGAGCGCGATGAGGACGTCGCCAAATATCGAGGCGCGGAACAACTGCGTTCGCTTCGACCGGCGTTTGGACCGGAAAGCTCGGTCACCGCCGGAAATGCGTCCGGTGTTAGTGACGGAGCGGTTGCACTGGCCGTGTTCGATGATGAAAAGAAAGACGAGCTGAACATCAAACCCCAGGCACGCATTCTCGGATATGCCAACGCCGCGTTGGAGTCGGATTGGTTTACCGTCGCCCCGATCCACGCCATCACGAAACTCTGCAAGCGATTGGGAATCAGGCCCCAGGACGTCGACTTCTTCGAAATAAACGAGGCGTTCGCCGTCGTCGCCATGCTCGCCATTCGTGAATTGGGGCTCGATCGGGATCGCGTCAATACGCACGGAGGAGCGGTCGCATTGGGACATCCCATCGGTGCTACCGGAGCGCGGCTGATCAATACGCTGGCGCGCACGCTGGAACGGTATGACAAGAAACTTGGGATCGCCTGCCTGTGCATCGGAGGCGGAGAAGCGGACGCCATCGCCATCGAACGCTGTGTATGACGTTTCCGAGCGATATGAGCGGTGATGAACTCCAATTCGTGGATTGGCTAACTGAACAGGCGGCGCCGCATCCTTCCGTTACGCTGGGCGTCGGTGATGATATGGCCCTGGTCGATCTGGGCAGCGAACCGGCGCTCCTGTCGTCGGATATGCTGCTCGACGGCGTCCACTTTGACACCAAGCGCCACACGCTCCGCGACATCGGTCGCAAAGCGATTGCCTGTGCGCTGAGTGACTGCGCCGCCATGGCCGTTAATCCGGCGGCGATTACGGTTTCGCTCGCACTTCCCGCAGAGATGCCGCTCGACAACGTGAAATCTCTATATGCGGGCATGAATGCGATCGCCGCCGAGTTTGACGCGCCGATCGTGGGCGGCGACACCACCCGTTGGGACCAACCGCTCGTTATCGACGTCACCATCCTGGCCCATCCTCATCCCGGGGTTCAGCCGATTACTCGTAGCGGCGCAAAACCGGGAGACCGGTTATATGTCACCGGTCCACTGGGTGGCAGCTTGCTTGGGCGACACCTGAGCTTCACGCCGCGCCTTCGAGAGGCACGCGTCCTCGCCCTGGCACTCGGAGATCGGCTCCACGCGATGCTCGATATCAGCGACGGCCTGTCGCTTGATCTCTGGCGCCTGTGCCGCGCCTCGGGCGTAGGAGCGATGCTGGATGAAACCCAGCTCGATGAAATCGTCAGCGACGATGCGCAGCTTGCTGCTCAAATCGACAAGAGGAGCGGTCTGGAACATGCACTTGGCGACGGCGAAGATTTTGAGTTGCTATTCGCCGCTGACGGTGTCATAAAAGCGGCAGATGTGTGCATCTTTCCCGTCGGAAAGATCACCGAAGCGGACCTGACCCTGCGGGACAAAAACGGGAACATCAGTCCACTCGTGCCGAGGGGATTCCAACATTGATGGACGGCCACAATTGCCAAGTCTTCAAGACCCATTCCGCCCAAGAAACACTGGCATTCGGCGAGGCTCTGGGCCGGTCACTGCTTGGCGGATTGGTTTTGGGACTCGTCGGTCCGCTGGGCGCGGGGAAGACCCAACTCGTCAAAGGCATTGCCTTAGGCAACGGCCTCGAAGATGTCCGGCAGGTAACCAGCCCGACATTCACACTTGTTCACGAGTACCCTGGTCGCCTCGCCCTTCATCACATCGACGCCTACCGCTTACGCGGACCGCAGGATCTGGCCTCATTGGGCTTCGACGAGTTGATTCAGGCCGACGCCGCCGTGGTGGTCGAATGGGCGGATCGGGCACGAGCCTTGATCTCCCCAGATGCACTCTGGATCACGATTGCACCAACCGCCGAGCAACAGCGTTCATTGGCGTTCGAAGCGGGCGGTACGTTGGCCTTCGAGTGTCTTAACCGCCTGCAACAACTGCGCGTTTGACTCACTTCGGCGTCACGTTTATCGTTGATTCGGTTCGATACAGCGGTACGCATCACTTGCATCGCAACGGGTAACGCTCATTTTGGAAGAGAATGAATCTTGGCTCGACACGACGGTAGACGAGTGGGCGAACTTCGCCCCGTAGAGATCACACGCGGATACACGAAGAACGCTTCCGGGTCGGTCTTGATACGATCGGGTCAGACGGTCGTGCTGTGCACCGCCTGCTGGGAATCGAAAGTTCCGCGCTGGAAAGAAGGGTCGGGGACAGGCTGGGTGACGGCCGAGTATGACATGCTTCCGGGTGCCACGAGCAGCCGCCGTCCGCGGAATCGCAGTAAAATCGACGGAAGAACGCAGGAAATACAACGGTTGATTGGCCGTTCGTTACGTTCCGTGGTGGACCTTGAGGCACTGGGCGAGAACTCGATTCTGATCGACTGCGACGTGCTCCAAGCGGATGGCGGTACACGAACCGCGAGCATCACCGGCGCCTATATCGCCATGCACGACGCGATACGCGCCGCGATCCGCAGCAAGTGGATCGTTAAGTCGCCCATTAAGGAGGCGGTCGCAGCCATCAGCGTGGGGCGCGTGAAGGGTAAGACGCTGCTGGACCTGGACTACCTGGAAGACGTGGCCGCCGACGTGGACATGAACGTCGTGATGACAGCGTCCGGTCAGTTTATTGAGGTCCAGGGGACGGGTGAAGAAGCGACGTTTAGTCGCAGCGAATTGGATGCGTTGCTCCGCTCGGCGACCCGGGGCATCAAAAAACTGATCGAGATCCAAAGCAAGGCGTTAAGAAAAAGAACCTGATAATGGACACCAGACGGAAAAGTTTCGGCTATAGGTTTTCGATCCCTAAATATGTCCTTTTTGCGGCACTAACGGTACTGCCGGGTTGCGCTGCGACAGGCCTCACGAATTCGAGGGGCGCCGGCTCCGGGGCGCCGTGGACCATCCGCTGCTTGGAGGTCCGAGGACCGGATCGAATGCAACGTGCGAACCTGGTCGCACAGACGCTTCGCCAAACGCCAGGAATAGCATCGAAAAATGTCTTCCTCATGGATGAGCCCGGCGAAATCACCCGCATCTACTATGGAACCTATCTTCGTCGATCGAATCAAAAGACCGGCCGGCGAACCACGCCGCAAAAAATGCGTGATGATCTGGCGCTCATACGGCAATTGGGTGACGAATCCGGTAATCGGTTTTTTGTGCGGGCCATGCCGGTGTTGAAGCCACTTCCCGATGCGGGTAACCCGCAGTGGAAGCTGTCCAAGGTCCAGGCCACGTATTCGCTGCAGATCGCGGTCTTCGAACCCACCGATAAGATCCACGATTACAAGTCAGCCGCTGCAGACTTTTGCTCGTACCTTCGCAAGCAGGGCTATGAGGCCTATTACCATCACGCCTCGGCGAGCAGCATGGTCACCGTCGGTGCATTCGGCCCGGACGCCGCGTATCGCAAGAGCGACGGGCTCACGTACTATCGCGACGAAGTTCTCACGCTGCAGCAAGATGAACTTCTCAAGCACAACCTGGTGAACGGTGCGATCGTGAAGGTGAAAACCCCGGATGGCGACGTTGCAGTCCCCTCCGCCCTGGTCGAAATACCACGAAACGGCGCCGCGCAGCCTTGGTAAGCGAACGATCGATCCTGATCTCAACGACTAACATGGGGAAATTGCGCGAAGTCACCGTGCTGCTGGCCGACTTACCCGTAACACTCAAGACGTTGCACGATTGCCCCAGCTTTCCAGCGCCGACCGAAGATGCCGACACTTTCATGGGTAACGCCACGTTAAAGGCATTACATTACGCGCATCTCGCGCGGTGCTGGGCGCTCGCCGACGACTCGGGATTGACCGTTGATGCGCTGAGCGGTGCGCCGGGCGTTCATTCCGCCCGATACGCCCAAGACTCGGTTGCCCCGGGCGACGCGGCCAACAACGCCAAATTGATTCTCAATCTGTCGGCGGTTCCCGTCGAAAACCGCGTAGCCCGCTTCCACTGCGCCATGGTGCTCGCAGCGCCGGGACGCGTGCTGGGCTCGGCGATCGGCGCTGTCGAGGGCATCATCGTCGATGACCCCAGAGGCGACCACGGATTCGGTTATGATCCCCATTTCTTCTTACCCACATACAACAAGACGATGGCCCAGCTTCCACCTGACCAGAAAAACCTCATCAGTCACCGTGGAATCGCCCTGCGCGCTATCAGGCCGATTATCGAAGATTTGTTGCAGCAACCTGACGAGCCGAAGTCGCCCTAACTCATCCACGAAAACACGGGTTGTGTGCGAGTGAGGCGCAGCTATAATCCCGCTCGTCAATCGGCGAGTGGACTGGCCTTCAGCGGAGTTACATTATTGAATACATCATTTGTGCCCAAACAATTGTTCTTTACAAAAGGTACCGGAAAACACCGGGACAACCTGCAATCATTCGAGGCCGCCCTTCGCGATGCAGGCATCGCCAGCTACAACCTGGTTCGCGTAAGCAGTATCTATCCGGCAGAATGTAAAATTGTCTCTAGAAATCGCGGGCTAGACCAACTTACCGCCGGGCAGATCGTGTTCTGCGTACTGGCTGACTGCCGTACCAACGAACCGAACCGTTTGGCCGGTGCGGGAATCGGCTTGGCCCTTCCCGCGAATAAAGATAAACACGGGTATATTGCGGAATACCACGGATTCGGCATGACGCAACGATCATGCAGCGACTATGTGGAAGATATGGCGGCCACCATGCTCGCCACCACACAAGGGATCGATTTGGATCCCGACAAGGCCTACAACGAGCGCAAAGAGATTTATCAGGCGAAGGGGCTCGTAGTTCGGACCCGCGCGGTCGTCCAGACCGTTGAAGGCGACAAGAACGGCCTCTGGACAACGGCCATCGCCGCCGCCGTATTCGTTGTCTAGCGCGAAAGGGAGCACACCACAATTGACCCGCTGTGATCGAAGACCACCTAGCTCCGACCGGAAGGGGTACCTCGACGGACCGTCCATCGAACCGCTTGAACTCGCGGGGCAAGAGTCCGTGGCCGACCTCATCGACAATGTGTTTGCCAAGAGCGGCTTCAACGCCCGTCGCCTGGCGGAGGGCGCTCAGTTGTACGTGAACATGCTCGACGCCGACGCCACGGTCGGCGTCACTATCGCCGGCGCCATGACCCCCATCGGCATGAGCGGCGTGTTCAACTCTCTGATCGAACACGGGTTTATCGACTTCATCATTTCGACGGGCGCGAATCTGTATCACGACCTGCACCGCCCGTATGATTTCCCCATGGTCCAAGGCAGCCCGGATGTTGATGACAATGTTTTGGCAGATGACGGCGTAGTCCGCATCTACGACGTTTTCATAGCGGATGATGATACGCTGATGGCCACCGACGCCGTCATACTCAATGCCGTTCGACGCATCGACACCTCAATGCCTTTTTCCACCGCTACACTGCACCACAAATTAGGCGAGGCCGTGCTCAATTCCGCACCGCACCCCGAACGTTCGATGCTGGCGACGGCCGCCCGGTACGATGTTCCGATCTACACCTCATCGCCGGGCGATTCCTCGATCGGCATGAACCTCATTATCCCGCACATGTTCGATAAGGGCATCAACCTCAACCCTTTGCTCGATGTCATCGAGACGGCCGCCATCGTTCGTGATGCGGATCGAAATGGTGTTGTCGAAATCGGCGGCGGGTCACCGAAAAACTTTTACCTCCAAACGCAGCCGACGCTTAACCAGATTCTCTTGGATCGTTCCAAGGGCGGGCACGATTACTTCCTGCAGCTCACTACGGATTCGCCGCATTGGGGTGGATTGTCTGGTGCCACACCCAGCGAAGCACGTAGCTGGGGCAAGCTCAAGGACGCATTCAAGAACAATGTCGTGGTGTATTCATGCGCGTCGCTTACGTTTCCGCTCATCGCACAATTTGCTCTGATGCGTGCCAAGCCTAGAAAACAGCGACGCCTGTTCTCCAGGCTGGAGGAGCTAACAACAGTGCTGCGCGAATCGGCACGCAACAACGACGAGTTGCGCAAGCAATACCCTGATATCTTCGACGACTAGAGGTGAACGCGATAGCGCGTGGAATCCGCCAACATGGATACGGTTCCCAATAACTTCCTCGGCCTGGAAGATAAGTACGCCGCGTACGATTCCGCCCAGTTCGCCGTCTTGCCCGTCCCCTATGACGCCACAACCAGCTATCAACCGGGCGCGCGGTTCGGACCAGATGCCATCATTGCCGCTTCACAGCATGTGGAGTGGTTTGACGACGAAGTCCAATCGGAATGCCATAAATGCGGCATCGCCACGCTTGACCCCGTGGAACCCAACGCCACCGGACCGAACGCGATGCACCAGGACCTGTTCAAACACGCCCGCAGGATAGTACGCGACGGCAAGTTTCTGATCGGGCTCGGCGGTGAACACGGAATCAGTTCTGCACTGGTTCGCGCAGTCATGACCAAGCACAAGAAACTCTCCGTCCTGCAACTCGACGCCCACAGCGATCTGAGAGATACTTATCAGAGAAGCCGTTATTCCCACGCCAGTGTGATGCGGCGCATCGTGGAGCTTGGAGCCCCCATTGTGCCCGTCGGCATAAGAAGCAGTTCAGCCGAAGATCATCGTTTCATGAAGCGCTCGGGCATTCATCCGATTTCGGCGCGCGATTGTCACACCAGCGATGGTTGGATGGACCGAGCACTCGACGAACTGGGCGACAACGTCTACATCACCATGGATATTGACGCCTTCGATCCCTCGTTCGCGCCCGGCACAGGAACGCCCGAACCCGGAGGACTGGATTGGTACCAGGTGACGGGATTGGTCAGGCGTGTGGCGTCTGAAAAAACCATCGTGGCCGCCGACGTGGTGGAAGTCAGGCCCATTCCAGGGCAAACGGTCTCAGAGTTCCTCGCCGCACGCCTGGTGCACAAGCTGATAAGCTATGTATCAATGCCAAAGTGACCGTTTCCCCGCGGCAGGATGTATGACGGGATTGGCAATGCGCTATTCAGAGCACCGGGCGCAAGCCCGGTGACATGCTGACGCAGGGAGTCCGCAGGCTGGCGCCTGCGGCTCTGACTCAGCGCGTGCATAGCTACATCGTAAGACCGTTTACCCCCGAGTCGCTCGGCGAAAAAACCACTCAAATCATGGCCAAGATCAAAGCGAAGGCGTCATAGTAGAATCGGACGTTGCGCCGTCGCGGTGTGCTAATGCCGCGACACTACGCCTTCGCGCGATCCGATGGGCTAACGGCGGCAGACTTCCCCCGAACCTTTCGCCGCGCCGCTCCCTCAACCGCCAATCCAGTCGCATCATCAACATTGATCGGGATTTCACTCAAACGAAGTTTCATGATCCTTCCCACTTTGAACTTAACCGTTCGCCGCGACGGAACCATGACCTTGTCCATGGTCTTGGGATTCTGTGCCTGACGCGGTGCGCGAATCTTACTCTCGAAAACACCAAAATCTCGAAACTCAAGGCGGTTTCCGTTCCCGAGCTCCGAGACAATTGAATCGAGAAAGCCCTGAACAATGCGTTTCACCACAACTCGCTTACACCCCTCCTGATCCGCGAGCCGGTCGATCAATTCCTTCTTGGTAATCGTCGCCATGGAGTCGACCTCTTGTAATCTCTAATCCCAAAGCGTTTGGAGCGTCCGATACGCCAAAGACACCTGCCCGATACGCAGCACGACTCAGTTTCGAATAGATCGCCCCGCCCGTCTCATTACGGACGGTATCCGAACACAAGTCATATTACGGCAAGGACTTGCGAACATCAACTAGGCAGGGATAAGCTCACCAGAAATGTGGCACGGATCGAACAACACGACTTCCGCCCCGGCCAGGGTGGATTAGCGGCGTGCCCCCCGTTCTCGGACTGAATACAACCGGCGGTAGTATCGATCATCGTTGACACCACCTGATCGGCCTTGATAGTCAATAATCGTTTCTCGGAATTCAATCCGCTCGTTGGCGCCCGTTTTCGCGCGCGAGGAGGGCCAGTCGGACTCCCGCGAAACCGCCACGAAAGGAGTCCGCGTCCATTCCGGGTTGAACACCAGGTTTTTGGATTGCATGCCCCGGAATCCTTCTGCAGATCGCGTTGCCGCGCAACCACCCACCGCAAAGCCCACAAATAACAAAACCATGAGATTGAAACTCTTCGACATGCCTTCTCCTCCCCCGTAACTCTGAGTGTGCGACTCCAGCGCAGGTGCGTTTGGGCAAGCACACACACTATCTTAGGCACGCCACCGCATCATTGACCACTGCCGCTCGCGCATCTTTCACCGCAGGGCACGCGGAGCAAAGCTTCGTATTGGACGGTGATGGGAAGTCCGATATACTCAATCGCCCTTCTATTGGAAATAACGAACCTACCAGGGATCAGAGGAGCGTTGCCTTGAAAACTCGTTTCGCCAACACTGCCGGATCGCGGCACGACGTACACATTGAGTTCCGCGTGCCATCGTACAAGAAAACGTCCGAATGCAGAGAAGCCCCCTTGGAGAAATCTGCATCCGCGAACACCAGGCAAAGGTGCTTCTTTGACGCTTAAGGTTCTATCCCAGGATTATTTGCCACCGGCACCTTGCCGGTGTTTTCACGAGCGGGATGCCCGTGCCACGCTTGAAACTGGTATAGGCTCAAAGGAGGCATGACCATCGAAGCCCTATACACATTGCTAGGCTTGGCGATCGGCGCAGCGATTGTCATCGCGGTCACGGTCTCACGAAAACGGTATGAGCGTGCGCTGACCATGCAGTTGATCGAAGACGCCAAAAAGCAAAGCGATGCATCGCTCGCCGCCGTCACCGACCAATTGAAAACCGCGTTTGCCGCGCTCTCTCGCGATGCGCTCTCCGGAAACACCGACGACTTCCTCAAACTGGCCAAGACCAAACTGGAAGGCCAACTCGCGGACGGTGAAAAGTCGCTCGAGGGCAAAAAGAAGCTCATCGACGCTCAACTCCATGAAATGACCGCCAAGCTGGCGACGCTGAACAACCTGATCCAATCGACCGAGAAACAACGCGCCCAAGCCTACGGGGCGCTCTCCGGTCAAATCAAAGACTCGACGCAAGCCACCACACAACTCCACGAAACGACGGCGCAGCTACGGTCCGCCCTCTCCAACCCGCAGCGGCGAGGCCAATGGGGCGAGCGCATGGCCGAAGATGTCCTCCGGCTCGCCGGTTTCGTCGAAGGCATCAACTACACCAAGCAGGAAACCGTCGTCGACGGCAAACGACCCGACTTCACGTTCGCACTGCCGGACCAGCGCCGCTTGCACATGGATGTCAAGTTTCCGCTGAGCAATTACTTAAAAGTGCTCGACGCGGGTGACGATGAAACCAGAGCCACGTTTACGGCACAGTTTCTCAAAGACGTCCGCATGCGCGTCAAAGAAGTAACGGATCGCACGTACATCGACACCGCCGGTGGCACCCTCGATTATGTCCTGGTGTTCATTCCCAACGAACAGGTCTACGGGTTCATTCACGAGCACGACAGCACCATCCTCGACGACTCGCTTCGAAACAAGGTCGTACTCTGCTCGCCCATGACGCTCTATGCCATCCTGGCCGTCGTTCGACAATCCACCGACCAATTCCGCCTCGAGCAGAACTCGAAACAGATCCTTGAATTACTCGCTGAATTCAAAAAACAATGGGGGAAGTATATCGATGTGATGGATGCGATGGGCAAACGGCTCGATGACGCCGTGAAGGAGTACGGCAAGCTGGTCGGAGTGCGTACGAAACAGCTCGATCGTCAGCTTGATAAGATCGACGATCTCCGCGCTGCGGGTGATGCGCAGCTCGACCGCACCGCCGC
>Ga0214472_10001160_pt1 | contig 30158 bp, 26 predicted proteins | sample RVTome_6_FD_207662 | JGI IMG/M metagenome (GOLD analysis project Ga0214472, IMG submission 207662) | Soil microbial communities from uranium-contaminated site in the Upper Colorado River Basin, Wyoming, United States - RVT140D175 | ecosystem: Environmental > Terrestrial > Soil > Contaminated >...
ATCCGGTGCCGCCTCTGTCAGCGCCAGTCCGAGAAACGCGCGCACTCCTGACGAATCCGCTGCGCGCCACGCCATGCCGCGTTCCGAGTCCAGGCATTCGAAGTAGCCAAGCAAGAGGAGACGGAAATATTGTCCCGGCGCCAAACTGGGCCGCCCCATCTTCTCGGCATAGAACGGCCGGCACTGTGCCTCGACAAACTCGTCGAACCCGTGCTCGGCCAACAGCCGATTGAGTTTCTCGTAGAACGGGTGGCTCACCGACCGCGGTAGCTCGCTGACCGCCACCCACATCCCTGTCTGCTCTTGGTGTGTTCGTTGTCCCATCGCCATGCAACAAACTGTAGTACAATGTATCCTTCGGGTCGATCTTTATCACCACTGGTCACCCAGTTTATTCTCGACTTTCACCACGGGCTGCTAGTACTGGTTATGCGGAACAAGCAAAACAAAGTATGCTGGGTCGTTTTGACATTCATCATATTCCGCATGGGATCGATACCGACACTTATAGACCGCTGGACCCCCAACAGTGCCGCTCGTTGCTTGGTATACCGCCCGGGAAAAAGGTTCTGATGTTCATGGCTAAATCGCTGCATAGTTCTGTGAAAGGCGGCCAAGTACTATCCAAAGCCTTTCAAAAACTGCCTAAGGCGCTGAAGGCTGACCTGCTTTTATTGCTTGTTGGCAATCAGGGTAAAATGATGGCCAATTCACTGGACATTCCAGCGATCGATTTCGGTTACGTCAGCAGCGATAGGCTTAAAGCGATTTGTTATTCGGCTTCGGATTTGTTTGTTCACCCGACTCGTGCCGAAGCCTTCGGCTTAGTTGTGGTTGAAAGCATGGCCTGTGGGACGCCGATGGTGTCCTTCCGGGTTGGTGGTGTTATCGATCTCGTCCGTCCTGGCATCACGGGTTATCTTGCCGAAAAAGGCGATTCAGAAGATCTTGTTCATGGAATCGACCAACTCCTGGAAGACGAGCGATTGCGTCTGTACATGCGCGCGCAATGTCGGGAGATCGCGCTGAAAGAGTATCGAATAGAGTTGCAGGCTCAGCGGTACGTTTCCCTCTATCACCGGCTGCTAGCGAATCATGATCAGCTACCCGCTGATCGGAAGGCCTCATAAACTAGTCCCGGAGTTGTCCGGTTCCTTCTCCGGTAATACCTAAGCTTGTTCTGTCGTTGCTCGACCGCGTTGATCATGCTACGAGGGAGGAGTTTGGAGAACAGATCTAATGTTTCTGCAACGACTGCATCACCGGTTTACCCGATTTGGAAAGGTGAAAGTTGAACCGAAGACGGCCGACACAAGCGTGGAGCGAACCTACTACTGTGCGACGGTTCAGACCGAGGGAAAGCCGTTCAAATTATTACTGTCTCGGCCTGGATTTGTTGAAGACAAGATAGCCCGTGGCAAACCGTGGGAGGAGAATCTGGTATCGATCATTTGCTTCTTCATGAGGGCCGATGGCGTGTATTTAGACATCGGCGCTAATATCGGCTACTTTTGCTTCCACGTCGCGCGTTCCCTTGACACTTCGCTATCGATCGCCTTTGAGCCGCATCCTCTTCTCTATGCACAATTGCTGGAGAACTTGAGATTCAACAGCGATCTCAGCAGTAACATCTGTGTGCACAACGCGGCCGTGGGTGATGTTACGGGCGAGACAGAATTTCACATGCAACGCTTATCTTCCTACAACAGAGGGCTGTCTAGCGTACTTCCGAACGCTGACCTCCGTGGCGAATATGAAGCCATTAAAACCAAAATGGTTACGCTAGACACTGTTTTGGACGACACCCACAAAGGTCGCATCGCCGTCATGAAAATAGACGTTCAAGGCTATGAACTCCAGGTGATCGCCGGTGCGATGGAAACGATAGCGAAATCTAAGCCAATTATCATTTTTGAGTTCGAAGCCAATTACCATGGTTCGAAGGCTGCCGCGGCGTTTGACTCTATCGTCACGAGACTAGCTGACTATCGTATATTCTTGATTAAAGAGAAATCACCGGAATTTTTTGCTGAATTCGACAGAAGCAAGGTTTCTAAAGAAGGCTTCGAGGGAAATTTCATTTGTTTCCCGCACGGGAGGCTTAACTGCTGAAGTTCCCTGGCGGGCCGCTCTGATCGGCTGCTCCTTGTGCGGATCGATTCAGGCGAAAGAGATCGCGATATGGAGGTTATTTGAACGCTTGGTTTAGGAACGCTAGACATCCAAGACTCTTCGCATCGAATCGAGCCATACGCAACGTACGCCGCAAACTGCCTAAGCCAGGTCGTTATCATTTCTCCTTCCCGTCCGAAATTAATAAGGGCAAGCCTTATGGCGATTTCCCAATATATTAGGGTTCGACATGCCCAGTCATTGAAGATGGGGCGCATGGTGTCATAATGCCCCTTCTAAATTGGGAAACTGGACAATTTAGATGCTTCCCGGTGGTCCACGTCGGCACTAGGCAATATGGATTTCAATGACGGTGTTGCCGAAAGCTAAGAAAGCATTTGGCCGATCCTCACCAACTATTGACGTGACCCGTGAAGGTCCTTCATCTGAGCTATAGAGGATTGGAAGGCGGGGGCGCTGCAGTGGTAACACGACGCCTTCATTTTGCCTTAAGAAGCGAAGGACTTGATTCGACGATTCTCTGTGCAGAGAATCCCGACGAATCTAGCCATATAACAAAATATAGACGATCACGAGTGGCAGCGAAACTGGACCCATGGCTGAGATACCTCACTTCGACATTGGGCTTAAACAATGTGGTCGACATCAGCTCATTCATGATCAGACAACATCAGGCGTGGCGCGATGCAGATGTCGTCAATCTTCACAGTTACGGTGAGTTTTTCTCTTACCTTGCGCTTCCGTCGTTAAGCCAAGCTAAACCGACAGTGATGACTCTCCATGATATGTCGACTTTTACAGGACACTGTTACGTTAGTTTCGACTGCGAACGGTGGAAGTTTGGTTGCGGGCGGTGTCCGTACCCGGATGTCTCGCCTTCCATCGAAAGGGACAGCACGCATATCGAATGGAAGCTTAAAAAGTGGGCGTATGACCGATCTATGCTCACCATTGTTGCCCCGAGTACCGCCTACGCCGAACTCGCAAGGAAGAGCATGCTGGGTCGATTTCCAATTCACCATATTCCTCATGGGATCGATACCGATGTTTATAAACCGCTGGATGCTCAACAGTGTCGTTCTTTGCTAGGAATACCATTCGCGAAAAAGGTGTTAATGTTCATGTCTAAATCCTTGCATAGTTCGGTAAAAGGCGGACAACTATTGTCCAAAATCCTCAAAACAATTCCGCGGGCACTAAAAGCGGAAATGGTTCTAATTCTGGTCGGAAATCAAGGGCAAATGCTTGCGAACTCACTGGACATCCCGGCCATGGATTTCGGCTACGTCGGCAGCGATCGTCTGAAAGCGATTTGTTATTCCGCTTCGGATCTGTTTGTACACCCGACCCGCGCTGAAGCCTTTGGCCTAGTTCTGCTGGAGAGCATGGCCTGTGGCACACCGATGGTGTCCTTCGGGGTTGGCGGTGTCACCGATCTCGTTCGCCCCGGCATCACAGGTTATCTGGCCGAACCAGATGATACTGAAGACCTTGTTTGCGGGATCGTTCAACTTTTGGAAGACGATCACTTGCGCAAACGGATGAGGACACAATGCCGCACGATAGCCGCACAAGAATACCCTATCGAACTCCAGGCTGAACGTTATGTCGACTTGTACAATAAGGTTTTGTCCAATGGCGCATCCCTTTAGGCTTGAGGCTAAGATAATGCTGATTACGGTTAGTATTGACAACTCTGCGCTTTCCTCCATGACGTTGCGTCATAGCGCTTGAGGGCGTAACACTCGGATCCAGATCCTTTCACTAGCTCCACTGATCAGGCGTGTCCTGGCCATGAGAACAAAAGTAGAAACACTAGAGTTGTTTCTTCATGCCATCCGGAAGCGACTCAAATTGAGTAAAGAAGAGATCAAGATGGCGCCCAGACGGTTGGCTCTCCAAGATATACAGGCCGTATTTACCGAAATTTATCGGACCAACGCTTGGCACGGGGAAAGTTCCGTTTCCGGTATGGGATCAGGCTTAAACCAGACCGCTACGATCAGACGTCAACTGCCACAAATTCTCCGAGATTTCAATGTTCACTCGATGCTGGATGCGGCATGCGGCGACTATTTTTGGCTAAAAGAAGCGGAATTACCTCTGGACCGTTATGTGGGAATCGATATTGTTAAACCTCTGATTGCGCACAACCGCCAAACTTATGGCGGCGAGCGGCGCGACTTTCTGTGTCTTAATTTAGTCACAAACCCATTGCCCCAGGTGGACTTGATCTTGTGTCGAGATTGCCTTGTGCATCTGCCGTTAAATGACGCTTTGGCGGCTATTGGAAATTTCAAACGTAGTCAATCAACATTTCTTCTCACTACCACTTTTACCGAAACGCTACGCAATAAGGATAAGAATAGAGGCCGGTGGAGGCCTCTCAATTTGGAGATTCCCCCATTTGACTTCCCGCCGCCGAGCAAAATTATCAATGAGCAATGCACTTGCATGGGCGGACAATACCCCTACAAATGTTTAGGATTATGGAGATTGGATGCAATCTCGGTTTGAGATCCAGAGATCGCTACATCCCTAAATTCCATTTTCGCATGAGCTGCCTCTTGAAATACACAGCCCAACACCCAGCGCAGCAATGATCCAAAAAAGAGAGTATTCGCCTGCGTCCAGAACCTACGACGAGAAGAAACTACTAGTTTCTTAAGCCGTCCGTGTAAGGTTGGTAACCCTGAGGAATGTGGACTGCTACCAACAGGGTTGGCTATTGGCTTCCAAGACCGTCCGAGCATCGCTTCAGAAAATGTCAGGATGTAAGTCGCAAAACCACTCGAACTCCTGGTGAGACTATCAAGAATTCCAATACTGCGGATTGAAGATAACCGTCCTAGTCAAGCTCAAGCCCGACACATAAATGGCCGCATGAAACTCCTCAACACCATCCTCGCGAAGTGTGGTCTGGCTTCAATAAGCCCAGCCCAGCGTAATGGCAGGAGAAACGAATTTGCTATCGGTATCTTTATGGGAACTTCTCCATTCGATCTTGTCCATTCTGACTCGCCCCCCAATCCCGTGCTCACATACAAGGATGTCTCGGATGTCCGAGCAAGCTTTGTCGCAGATCCCTTCATGGTCCATGTGGATGCCACGTGGTACATGTTTTTTGAAGTCATGAATTTATCAAATCGAAAAGGAGAAATTGGTTTGGCTCTCAGCGAGAACGGGACTGCGTGGCGCTACCAGGAGATTATCTTAACCGAATCATTTCACCTATCCTACCCTTACGTCTTTCAATCGGAGGGCGTTTACTACATGATTCCTGAAACCCACAAATCCAGCTCGGTTCGATTGTACCGAGCAAAAAACTTTCCATACCGCTGGTCCTTTGTTCAAACCCTGCTCAGCGGCGGTTATTTTGGCGACTCGTCGATATTTCCGCACCGTAACCGATGGTGGATGTTTTCAGAGACCAATTCGGAAGGAAAGAACGATACATTACGGCTGTATTTCGCGGATAAGTTGACGGGACCGTGGCATGAACATCCCAAGAGCCCCGTGATTCAGGGCAATCCGCATATCGCAAGACCCGCTGGACGAGTCCTGGTGTCTGCTGACAGAATTTTGCGCTTCACGCAGGATTGTTTTCCCCGATATGGGATGCAGGTGCGAGCCTTCGAAATTGTCGATCTCACTACCCGCAGTTATGAGGAGAAGGAAGTCTCGGACAATCCGATACTCGGTAAAGGCAATGCCGGCGCGTGGAACGAAGCTGGCATGCATCATATAGATCCACATCAAGTCGGCGAGAATAAATGGATCGCATGCGTGGACGGGCACCGAAAGGTTTCGGTTGCGGATCTTGACTCGGCCTCTTCGAATCACACGACAAATCAAAACGACGATTTCTTTCCTCGATAATCGTCGATCTCTGATCTTTAGACAGGGTCTTCTCGGCGTAGACAAAAGGCTCGTCGGGACATGCAGTGACGTGGCTGTCCTAGATCTCCCAACCGCAATGCGAGTTCGTGCGTGTTCAGACACAGAGGGGGCAAAGCTATGAAAGTCGCTCTGAACGATCTGGAGACTGACTCTCCTGTTCGCGAAACTACCGGGATTCGAGTCAGGCGAATCACTTCGGATTATGTGAAATCTTTCGACAAACTCTTGCACGAACTTGATGTGGGTGCGATAGAGCGCATCGTGCGGCATCTGCGCGCTGCTCGTGACAGTGGCGCCACAATTTACATAGCGGGCAATGGGGGAAGCGCGTCGACGGCTTCTCACTGGGTCAACGATTTAGGCAAAGCAACCAAGTTGCCGGGACAAATGCCGATGCGTGTGATGAGTTTGAGCGACAATGTTTCCTGGCTGACCGCACTGGCGAACGACGAAGGATATGACCGCATTTTCGCCGGCCAGTTGGAGAACTTTGCTCGTCCCGGCGACCTTTTGGTTGTCATTTCGGCCAGCGGCAATTCGCCCAACCTGGTACACGCTGTCGAGTTGGCGCGGGCACGGGGGGTCGTCACTATTGCCTTTCTCGGATTCGATGGCGATGTGCTCAAGAATAAAGTTGATGAATATTTATGGCTCCCGACGCAAAGGGGGGCCTATGGGATAGTTGAGAGCGCTCATGCATTAATTTTGACCTAAGTCGCTTGACAAGAAGTGGTGCGAGTTTTGCGTTCACACGTGTCACAAATGGAACATTCAGAATTAAGGCAGAAACTTACGCGGGAGAAGCTCCGCCAGATGTACGAGAGCATGTCGCTGATTCGGCAGTTCGAAGAGCGACTGAAATGGCTGGTCGAGACGGGTGCCCCGGTCGGCGGGGTTCATTACTATATCGGCCAGGAGGCTGTCGCCGCGGGCGTTTGCGCCGCGCTTAAGCCCGACGATTGGGTAGCTTCCAATCACCGCGGTCACGGACACTGCATCGCGAAGGGGGTCGCTGTCGCGCCAATGATGGCGGAGATATTCGGCAAAGCCACGGGCACGAATCGCGGCAAAGGCGGCTCAATGCATATCACGGATATTCGCAAAGGCGTCCTCGGCGTGAATCCTATTGTCGGTGCAAGCGTTGCCCATGCAATTGGTGCCGGACTTTCCGCTCGGGTGCGTAAGACCAGGCAAGTGGCAGTCGCCTTCTTCGGCGACGGTGGGGCCGGTATCGGCACCGTCCACGAGTGCATGAACATGGCGTCAATCTGGAAACTGCCGGTGATTTTCGTGTGCGAGAACAACGGCTATGCGCAAGCTACGCCATTTGAATACGCGAGCTCGGTGGCCGATGTTGCCGCTCGTGCAGCGGCCTATTCTATGCCTGGTGAGATTGTAGACGGCCAAGATGTGATTGCTATGTGGATGAGCGCCGATGCCGCCGTTAAACGGGCGCGCGCCGGCGAGGGACCTTCTTTAATTGAAGCGAAAACCTATCGCTATTATGGCCATCACCAGAGCGATGACACGTTGCGCTATCGCCTACCTGAAGAAGAAAAGGCCGCCCGCGAGCGCGATTGCATTAAACGGTTCCGCCACCTGATGCAAAGTGAAGGGCCGCTAACACTCGCAGATTTGGATCACATCGACATCGAGAATAAAAAAATTATCGATCGTGCCGTGGAGTTTGCAAAGACGAGTCCCTTGCCGGAACCGTTTGAGCTTTACACTGACGTGTACGTCCCCAGCGCAGGAGCAAAATTGCATGAACGATCCAGTTAGGGAGCTGTCATTCGGCCAAGCGATCAATGAAGCGCTTCGCCAGGAGATGCGCTGCGATTCCACCGTCATCGTCTTAGGAGAAGACATCGCGGGCGCCGCCGGCCGCGCACATCTGGGGCTGACGGACGCTTGGGGTGGCCCGATGCGCGCGACACGGGGCTTGATTCAAGAGTTCGGGCCGGAGCGAGTCATCGATACGCCGATTGCCGAAATGGGTTTCGTTGGTGCCGCTATTGGCGCCGCCATGAGCGGGCTGAGACCCGTCGTCGAGGTCATGTTCGTTGATCTCATCGGCTCGTGTTACGACCAGATTATCAACCAGGCTGCAAAGATGCACTACATGATGGGCGGTCAGATCGCGCTACCGCTCGTCATTCGTATGGCGTACGGTACCCGTGGCGACAAGCGCACATACGGCGGGGGTGCCGCGGCCCAGCACTCACAGACACTTTACGCAGTGCTGGCCCACGTGCCCGGCCTCAAGATCGTTGTCCCCAGCACAGCATATAATGCCAAGGGGCTCACGATTGCGGCGATTCGGGATAACGGCCCGGTCGTCGTTCTTGAGCACAAATTTCTGGGAATGTCTGGAAAAGGACACGTTCCAGAAGATGCCTACACAGTGCCAATCGGTGAATCGCAAACGGTACGGCGAGGCAATGACGTTACGCTAGTTGGGATCGGGCGCATGACTCACGTTTGCTGTGAGGCAGCGGAGAGACTTGCGGTGGAAGACGGCGTCGAAGCCGAGGTAATCGACGTACTCACGCTCGTGCCGCTGGATGAAACGGCGATTCTCCAGTCTGTCGCTCGCACGCATCACTTGGTTATCGCAGACGAGGATACCGCCACGTGTTCGATGGCACGTGACATCGCTGCCCGTATGGCAGACAAAGCTTTCGATTATCTTGACGCTCCGATCAAGACCGTAACCGCTCCAGACACGCCGGTTCCTTTCGCGGCCGTACTGGAGGTACTTTACACACCGCGCGCTGAGCAAGTCGTTGATGCTGTGCGCGCACAGCTGCAATAACAAACGAACGTTTATGGCTGAACCCATTGTGATGCCCAGTTTAGGTATGTACACGGCCGAAGGCACGCTTGTAAGCTGGCTGATAGCGAGCGGCACGCCGGTTGAGGTGGCCGAACCGGTCGCTCAGATCGAAAGCGAAAAGGCCATCGTCGAAATCGTAGCGCCAGCGACGGGCGTTCTGGCTCACGTAGCGGTTGCGGGCAGTCTTGTGAAAGAGCAGGGTCTCCTTGGGTATATCCTCGCGGATGGTGAACAACCTCCGGTAGACGATGCCACGGACGCCTTAGGGCCCCAGGTCAACTCCGCGGCCGCACAGTCCACTTCGGCAGCCGGCACGAGCGCTCCGTCGGTTTCCGCTCCCTCATCAGGAAATTCCGTAAGAGCCAGCCCTATCGCCCGTAAGCTTGCGGCTCGGTACGGAATCAACCTGATGGAAATCAAAGGCACTGGTCCGGGCGGCCGCATTGTGGAAGCCGATGTCCGGGCAGCTGTGACAGCGAAGGGGTAGAAGACTTACTTACGAAATGGAGGAAACGATATATGAATTCACAAGGTAGCATCTCCGTGGCCGAACTGGCGCGGCGCATTCGCCGGCACTGTGTTATCATGACTTCCAAAGCAAATACCGCCCATGTTGGTTCTTGCCTGTCGGCAGCCGATATCCTCGCCACACTCTACGGCAAGGTGTTACGTCTTGATCCGAAGCAGCCTAACTGGCCTGACCGCGACCGCTTCATCTTGAGTAAAGGGCATGCCTGCGCCGCCTTGTACTCTGTGCTTGCCGAGCGCGGCTATTTTTCGAGTGAATGGCTTGAGACCTACTGCCAGAACGGAGCACATCTTGCCGGGCATGTTACCCACGCCGGCGTACCCGGTGTGGAGGTTTCCACCGGTTCGCTCGGTCACGGGTTGCCCATCGGCACGGGCATGGCGCTGGCTGCGAAACGCGATAGCAAGCCGCACCGCATTTTCGTTTTGCTTAGTGACGGCGAGTGCGATGAGGGTTCCATGTGGGAAGCGGCGCTCTTTGCGCCCCATCACCAACTAGATAATCTGGTGGCGATCGTGGATTACAATAAGCTTCAAAGCCTCGGGCGCGTGAAAGAAGTCATCGACCTCGATCCCCTCGCTGCCAAGTGGCACGCATTCGGCTGGGCCACCCGGGAAGTCGATGGCCACGACCTTCCGGCGCTCGATGCCGCCCTATCAAATGTACCATTTGAGCCACACCGGCCCAGTTGCGTCATCGCACACACGGTTAAAGGCAAAGGGATTAGTTTCTTGGAAGATAAGTTGCAGTCGCACTACACGCCCGCGAGGGGTGAAAAATTGACCCAAGCGCTCGCAGAACTGGAGGTGCAATCATGAGAACGGCTTTTCTGGAAGCTCTGTTTGATCTGGCCCAACAAGACGAGCGCATTGTTTTTATCACTGGAGATCTGGGCTACAGCGTTGTGGAGAAATTTATGGAACAACGGCCGCGCCAGTTTCTCAATGCGGGTGTAGCCGAAGCTAACATGGCCGGAATGGCTGCTGGCATGGCGCTTAGCGGCAAGATTGTTTTTATTTACTCAATTGCGAACTTCCCGACGCTGCGTTGCCTGGAACAGATTCGCAATGACATTTGCTATCACAACGCCAACGTGAAAATCGTCTCGATAGGCGGCGGCTTCGCATATGGATCAATGGGCGCGACGCATCATGCTATAGAAGACATTGCCGTGATGCGCGCCTTGCCAAACATGATGGTTGTGGCACCGGGTGATCCAGTTGAAACCCGCGCTGCCACCCAGGCGATCACCGCATACCCTGGACCTTGTTATTTGCGCCTGGGTAAGGCGGGCGAACCTACGGTTCATGAAGGGCCAATTGAGTTTAACCTCGGTACCGCCATTCGATTACGCGATGGCCGTGACGCGACCCTATTATCTACCGGGGGATTGCTTCAAACTGCAACCAAAGTAGCAGATCATCTGGGCACAAGAGGGATCGACCTGCGGGTTGTCAGCATGCATACATTAAAACCGCTTGACACGAATGAAATCGCGGCGGCAGTTTATGAGACCGGAGGGCTATTTACCCTCGAAGAGCACAGCATTGTCGGTGGCCTGGGTAGCGCGGTGGCGGAGTATCTAGCCGAAGCCGACTGTCCAAAGATTGTCTTCAAAAGGTTGGGCGTACCTTCGCTGTTTTCACCGCATATCGGCAGTCAAGAATATATGCTCGCGCAACATGGACTGAGCTGTGAAGCCGCGGCGCAAACGATCCAATCGACGCTAGAGAAAGGAGTGCGCCTTCAGTCCGCTGAACGTCGCATTGCCTAGCGTTAATCCTAATCCGACGTGCTTTTGGCCCAGCTGCCAGTGTCGGAACACCATTAGGTGCGATGAACGTCTTTTCTAGAACGGCACGATCGCTCTACCAACACGGGGGTAGGATCGACCCTCGGCAAAGCTGGGCGCTTGATTCGCGAACCATTCAAGGCGGTCTGGCTGGCTACGCCGGCATCCCAATCCACCGACAACGTAGTTTTCCTCTCTCTCGGGAGACTGCGTCACAAGAAATGGGGACCCCGCGTGTGTCATGGTGGTGTGCAACGGCAGGATCATATGACACACGCAGGATTATGATCCCCAATAGGGCATTCAGGTTCGAACCTTCGAGGTCACGGAACTCACGGTCCAAACGTATAAAGAGAGAGAAGCGACAGAAAATCGAATCTTGCGGTGCGGCGCCGATGATGCCTGGAATGCCGCTGGGACGCACCACATCGATCCACATCTAATCGGCGAGAATCAATGGATCGCTTGCGCGGACGGACACCGAACGGTTTGGGTTACGGAATTTGATTCCGTGTCTTCGAATGAAACAACAAGTCCAAACGGCAATTTCTTTCCTGAATAATCGTCGCTTTTTGATCTCCAGATAGAGTTTTTTCGTTCTAAACAAATTCTCGTCCGCACATGCAGTAACGTGGCTGTTTTGGAACTCCCATGACTGCCCACCGAAACTCTTCACTAACGTTGTTTCGTGTTTGTTCGGACATTGAGGAGGCAAAGTTATGAAAGTGGCTCTTACGGATTGGGAGCCCGACTCTCCAGTTGGCGCATCTAATGGAATTCGAGTCAGACGAATCACTTCGGATTATGTGAAATCTTTTGAAAAGCTCTTGCACGAACTTGATGTGGGTGCGATAGAGCGCATCGTGCGGCATCTGTGCGCTGCTCGTGACAGTGGCGCCACGATTTACATCGCGGGTAATGGGGGAAGCGCGTCGACGGCTTCTCACTGGGTCAACGATTTAGGCAAGGCAACCAAGTTGCCGGGACAAATGCCGATGCGTGTGATGAGCTTGAGCGACAACATTTCCTGGCTGACCGCACTGGCCAACGATGAAGGATATGACCGTATTTTCGCCGGCCAGTTGGAGAACTTTGCTCAGCCCAGCGACGTTTTAGTTGCCATCTCAGCCAGTGGCAACTCCCCCAACCTTATCGAGGCTGTCGAGCTGGCGCGGGCACGCGGGGTCGTAACGATTGCATTTCTCGGATTCGATGGCGGTGTGCTCAAGAATAAAGTTGATGAGTATTTATGGCTCGCGACGCAAAGGGGGGCTTATGGACTGGTCGAAAGCGGTCACGCCTTGATGTGCCACATATTGACCTCCTGTCTTATGGAAAACCAACCCGCAGCCGAAACCCAAATGAGCCGATTGACCTTGTGAACAGACAACTTGGAAAGCCCTCGACAGAATGCGTATGCCAGCTGGCGGTGTAATGGAGGCGCTTGCGTTAAGTGCGGAAACACCTGGTTCCGAAACCTTGTCTTATCCTCGTCATGGGAGTAGCCGGCTCGGGAAAAACTACATTGTCGGCGGAAATCCTGCGCCGCATTTGCGCGGTATATCTCGACAATAATCAGATCGCCGATGCTTTCTTTTCTTGGACGAGACAAGGGCCGTCATATGAAAAACTGCGGCCGGGCTTTTACCGGGCACTTTACACCATTGCGGAAGAGAACCTAAAGCGAGGCAACTCTGTCTTGCTTGATGTTCCGCATGTCAAGGAGATGCAGACTCATGAGTGGCGGAATCTTATAAAACGTATCGTGAGGAGGTCCGGGGCAAAGTTAGCTATTATTCGATGTTTTTGTTCCGAAAGCGTCTTGAAGCAACGGATTCGATTGCGGGGTGAAAAAAGAGACGCTCGGAAACTGAAGCATTGGGATGAATTCCTAGTCGAACAACCTATTAAAGTCACCGTACCGTTCGCTCACTTGGATGTAGATACAGAGAAGAATTTGGCAAGGAACGTGAGCGCCGCTGTTCATTATATCCGCCAAATAAGCCACGATTGAAGCATAGAGCAAAGCGCATAGCGCAAAGAGCAAACAATGGCGAACGAACGGCCAAAGTTTCGCTTCATGGATTTTGAGATCTGGCGGGATTCAATAAAGATAGCCGAGAAACTGTTTGAGCTCGCAGACAAACTAGAAGCAAGACGGTTTTATCGATTTGTAGCCTTCATTTGTAGCGCTTCGCTTTTAGACCTTTGGGCTTTGCGCCATGCCCTTTGCCCTTAGCGCCTTGCGCTCTGCGCTTAGCACAACCATGGAGCAACCCGTACGCTTAGAGCGTCCCACTCAAGCGGTCATTTTGGCCGGCGGACTGGGCACACGCTTGAGACCGCTCACCAATACTTGTCCCAAACCGATGGTCGCGATTCAGGGGAAACCTTTTTTGGGGTACCAGATTGAGCAACTCCACGAACAAGGCTTTGAAAAAGTCCTGCTACTTCTCGGTTATTTACCAGAAGTGGTTCAGGCCTATTGCGGCGATGGACGGCATTTCGGAGTGAGAGTCGAATACTCCGTCACAGCGGTGGAAGATCAAACCGGCAGACGGCTGAAGCGAGCCGAGCACTACCTCGACCCCTGCTTCCTACTCCTTTACTGCGACAATTATTGGCCTATGCAGATAGACAAGATGTGGTCCCGGTTTGCGCAGGCCGGTGCACGGGCCATGATTACGGTCTACTCCAACAAAGATGGTTACACTCGCAACAGCGTGAAAGTGGATGATCAAGGTTTCGTAGTTACCTATGACAAAACCTGTACAAGCCCAGGATTGCAGGGCACCGAGATCAGTTATGCCATTATGGCCAAGTCTGTAGTGGATGTGATTCCTGACGAGAACGTCTTGCTTGAGGAAACCCTTTACCCTGAACTTTCGAGGCGACGCCAGTTGGCGGCCTACGTCAGCGATCACCGCTACTATAGCGTAGGCGCTTTGCATCGGCTGCCACTGACGGAGGCATTTTTCAGTCGTATTCCCACCGTGTTACTCGATCGCGACGGTGTTCTCAATCGAAGGCCGCCTCCGGGCCAATACGTTCGAACGTGGGGTGAGTTTCACTGGTTGCCGGGGGCGAAAGAAGCGTTTCGCTTGCTCAAAGATGCCGGATTTCGTGTTGTGGTTGTTTCCAACCAGGCCGGGATCGGTCGCGGCCTCATGACCGACGCGGATCTGAGCGAGATCAATAGGTGCATGTTGGAACAGGCTGAGCAAGCCGGAGGCAAGATCGAGGCAATTTATTGCTGCCCGCACGCCTGGGACGAGGGGTGCGAATGCCGAAAGCCAAAAGCAGGTTTACTGTTTCAGGCTCAAAAAGATCTTCACCTGGATTTGACGCGAACGCTTTTTATTGGCGATGACGAACGCGATCAAGAAGCCGCCCAAGTTGCGGGTTGTCGATATGCGATGGTGACGGGTGACAATTCACTTCAGCAGATTGTTCAAAGGATGGTGACACAGCATGATTCATGACAGTGGAAAAAAGAGGACACAACGCGTCTTGGTGACCGGACACAACGGTTACATCGGCTCCGTTTTGGCTCCCATTTTTGCCCATGCGGGGCACGAAGTCGTCGGCTTGGATACCGGCTACTACAGCGCCTGTGCGTTAGTGCCGGAAGGCGGGGAAATTCCGTGGCTACGAAAGGATATTCGCGATATCCGGCTGAGCGACCTTAAAGGCTTTGATGCCGTCGTCCACCTGGCCGCTCTGAGCAACGACCCTATCGGCAACATGAATGAAAAATGGACCGAAGAGATCAACCATCACTCTTCGGTTAGGCTAGCCGAGCTTGCCAGGAAGGCCGGCGTTCGAAGGTTCCTTTTCTCGTCTTCATGCATTATGTACGGCATGTCGGAAGCTGCCGTCGTAACCGAAGAATCGCCGCTCGATCCGCAGACAGAGTACGCTCGATCGAAGGCCAAGAGCGAACGGGCCATTTCTGAGCTCGCCTCGGACAGTTTTTCGCCAACGTTTTTGCGCAACGGCACCGTATACGGTGTGTCGCCGCGAATGCGTTTCGACACGGTTTTTAACGACTTAATGGGCTCCGCTGTGACTACCGGTAAAGTAACCCTTTACAGCGACGGTAAACCTTGGCGGCCGGTCGTGCACGTCCAGGATGTCTCACGCGCTTTTCTAACCATTTTACAAGCCCCCCTCGCGGACGTCTGGAACCAGGCTATTAATACAGGCGCAAATCATATTAACCACCAAATTTTTGAACTCGCCGAAATCGTTACTGAAACGGTCCCTGGCTGCAAACTCGAAGTGCTGGCGAACCCCGGCGCCGATCAACGGACGTACAAAGCCGACTTTGGTAAGTTTGCCCGCCTGTTTCCCGATTTTTCTTTCAAGTGGTCGGCAAATCAAGGAGCGAAAGAATTGTATGAAACATTCAAGAAAGTCGGACTGACCTACGATCAGTTCATCGACAAACGCTTTACTCGTCTAAAGTGGCTCCAGCACTTGCTCGATTCCTGCCAATTGGATCCCTCGCTCCGCTGGCAGCAAAATTCAGCTCAAACCGCTATGGAAGGGGTCTGAAATGATTGACGGTGTGAAAATTGTCCCGCTGCGTCAAATTGTCGATGAGCGGGGCAAGATCATGCAGATGATGAAAGCGACGGATCCGCATTTCATCCGGTTTGGCGAAATTTACTTCACGTGTGCCTGGCCCGGAGCCATCAAAGGATGGCACCTGCATAAAACCATGACCATTAACAATGCCGTTATTTCAGGGCGCGCCAAGCTCGTCATGTACGATCTCCGCGAACAGTCGCCGACTCGGGGCGAATTACAGGAAGTCTTTTTGGGCGAAGATCATTACTGTTTGGTGCAAATGCCGCCCGGGATCGCCAATGGCTTCAAGGCTTATGGCGACAAGCTGGTGATCCTTGCCAACTGCGCCACTGAACCTCATGACCCGAATGAGTTGATCCGGATTGATCCGTTCAGTTCGGAAATCCCGTACGACTGGGCGCTCAAGAATGGGTGACTTATGAAGATTTCCTGTCCTCGATTTGTGCTCACGCGAACCCCCCTGCGAGTTAGTTTTGCCGGCGGCGGAACCGACCTTCCCGCGTTCTACGACGCCGGATATGGCAGCGTCCTCAGCACGGCCATCGACAAGTACATTTACGTGACGGTCAAGCGTCACGGGCATGTATTCAATGAGGCGATCCGGCTGAACTACTCGCGCAGTGAGCAAGTTCAGCGAATCGACGAGATCGAAAACAACATCGCGCGTGAGTGCCTAAAGTTTCTGGTGATTGACCCTCCTATTTATATCAGCACCGTCGGAGACCTGCCCGCTTCGACGGGCTTGGGAGGCTCCAGCAGCTTTGCCGTGGGACTGTTGAATGCGCTCCACGCCTACCGGGGCGAGCGGGTCTCTGCGGGCCAACTTGCGGAAGAAGCCTCCTACATCGAAATCGACGTTCTTAAAGAACCCATCGGCAAGCAAGATCAATACGCGGCGGCCTTCGGCGGCCTCAACCTGTTTTGCTTTAAGCCGGGCGGTGATGTCACCGTTGAGCCCGTGCGCTCGCTCAATGGCACCTTGGAATCCCTGTTCGACCAGATTTTGATGTTTTGGACCGGACATCAACGTGACTCTAGCTCAGTGCTGACGGAGCAAAAGCAGAACACGCCGCAGAAGATGGACTCGCTGTTGAAGATGCGCGAGCATGCCGCTCAGTTGCAGAAGCTACTGTCGAACGGGCATTGCGGCCTTAAGGCCTTCGGGCACATCCTGGACGAAGGCTGGCAGCTCAAACGACGGCTGGCCAGCACCATCACAAGCGATCAGATCGACCATTGGTACCAACTGGCTCTGGAAGCAGGCGCCATAGGCGGAAAACTCTGCGGGGCGGGTGGAGGTGGTTTTCTGCTGTTCATCGCTTCTCCGGACCGCCATGAACCCGTTCGCGCGGCATTGTCGGACTTGTCCGAAGTACCGGTCGGACCGGAAGTTCATGGGTCTCAGATTCTTTTGGTGGAGTGAACCTTCGCTGAAAGACAGTGAGCGGTCAGCAGTGAGCTGTGAGCAGAAGTTAACCACAAAGAACACAGCGCGGCAAAGCCGCAACCAAAGAATAAAAGATAGTTTTCACCACGAAGGCACGAAGGTCACGAAGGAAGATTTTTCGCGCAAAGACGCTAAGGCTGCAAAGGTCGGAGAATAACGGTGAATAGTTTCTCCAAGATAATTCATCTCTCGCCTCCGAACTTGGCGTGCTTTGCGCCTTGGCGCGAGTCAATTCCCCTATTCGAGTATTTCGGCTCAATGAAAAATTTGCGCAGGCCGCGGAAATTCTCAAGGATGGTAGTACATAGATCACAAAGGGCAATACACAGCAGTTCTTAACTGCGATCTTTGCGTTCTTTGCGGTGAATGACTCCAAAAACAGTGAGCGGTGATAGGGAGTTTATCGAGGAGTACGGGTTTAATATATGGAAGGAAACAGAAATCACGCTGCAAACGGAAACTCAAGCGGGCCTTGCATTGTCTGCGGCTTTGAGACCGTGGAGCAGTTCCTGGATCTGGGTCGGACGGCGCTCGCAAACAAATTTCTCACTCGCGACGAGCTCGCTCTCGCGGAACCAACTTACCCCCTGAGAGTGGGTTTTTGCCACACCTGCAGCCACGTTCAATTAATGGACGTGGTTCCGCCGCAAGCCATGTTCGAGGATTACCTGTATGTCTCTTCAGCTTCCGACACCCTCAAGTCTCATCTGCATGATCTCAGCGATATGGTCGCCGATCGGTATCGGTTGGGACCAGAGGATCTCGTCATCGATATCGGCTGTAACGACGGCACTTTGCTGAGTGGTTTCCGGCGCCATGGGGTAAGAACTTTGGGCGTAGATCCCGCCGTCAATCTTGCCGAGCTAGCCCGTGAAAGCGAGATCGACCGTTATGTTGGTTTCTTCGCGTCAAAGTCTGCCCAAGAGATCGTCCAACGATGGGGTCAGGCGAGGGTGATCACCGCAACCAACACATTTCCGCACATCCCCCAACTCCAGGACTTTATCGCCGGCCTCAAAAGCTCCCTGGCACCCGGGGGAGTTTTCGTGATTGAGGCGCATTACGTGATTGACCTGCTAGAACAGGGTGCATTTGATACGATTTACCACGAGCACGTCTCTTACTGGGCACTGGGCCCTATGGTCTACCTTTTTGACCAGGCTGGCATGGAAGTCGTACATGTTGAGCGGATGCCAGTGCACCATGGACAGCTCCGTGTCTTTGTGCAGCGGAAAGGCGAGGGACGAGCTGACGAGAGCGTTGCGGGTCTGCTCACCTTGGAACGATCATTGGGTATCGATCAGTTTGACACCTACCTGCGATTTGCCCATCAGACGCGAAAAATCAAAACAGACCTCAACGCCACGCTAAGGGAACTGCGCGGAAACGGGAAAAAGTTGGCCGGCTACGGGGCGCCGGCGAAAGGTAACACGCTCCTTAACTTTCTCGAAGTTGGCCCGGAGATCCTGTCGTACATCGCTGACCGGAGTCCCCTCAAACAGGGCCTATACACGCCCGGCCTCCATATACCCGTGGTTTCGCCCGACCACCTGTTGACGGATCAACCAGACTACGTGTTGTTATTGGCCTGGAACTTTCCAGATGAAATTTTGCAACAGCAAACCGAATATCGAAACCGTGGTGGAAAGTTTATTGTTCCGGTGCCAACAGTAAGAATCTTGTCCTAACAGGGATTTGAGACTCGGGAAGACTGCCCATACTCTGGAGTCCGTTTTCTCCCCGACTGCTTATAGGCGAAAGTGCTTTGGAGATTACGAATGTCACTTAAGCGAATCTCTAGCTGGCCGTTGTTGCGCAGAATTCTGGTCCGGCTTGCTGAGTGGCGAATCGAAGAGAAGATCCATGAGTTAATTCCAAATCTCAATTTAACAGACTACATCCTCGATATCGGTTCAGGGAACGGAATACTTTGTCACGCGCTCAGAAAGCGCAATTTCAAGGTAATACCTTTAGACGTCGACCACTTAAGCATGATTGACGAAGTTAAGCCCGTGATTTATGACTCAGTTTGCTTTCCTTTTAAAGATTCGTCTTTCGACGTCGCGTTACTGCTGACGGTGCTGCACCATACCCAGAATCCCCCACAGGTACTCGCCGAAGCAAGAAGGGTTGCGAGAAGAATTATCGTGATCGAAGAGATCTATTCTAACCCAATCGAAAAATATTTGACTTATCTCGTTGACAGCGTTTTTAATTTTGAATTCTTCGGCCATCCCCGCACTAATAAGACGGATAGTGGGTGGAGAGAAACCTTTGAGGGCATTGGATTGACGATTTTGCATGCGAGCTATACCAGATCACTCTTAATTTTGAGACGAGTAACCTATATTTTGGCGTCGGTTGGACTTCAAAAAGCACCGGCGCGTATTTTTGGCGAGTCACCTTGATATTACGATCAAAGCCGAAGCGTATCAGCGTTTAGGCTGTTGATTTCAACAAAGCACACTCTTAAGGATCGACGGAATCATTGTTTTTGGTGGCTGAAGGATTTAGTGAGGACCAGAGAGCGATCCCACACCCTTTTGCCGGTTACCTAACACTCACTGAAGTTTATATGATAATAGACTGGCCCGAACTTCAAGGAGGCCTTGTTTTTGAAGATGCCGGCGATGAAATGTATCGGTTAATTTGTGAACTATACCCTATCTGTCGCAGCGTTACAGGGAATGGGGTTCGTAAAACTCTAGAGATTATTGGCCGGTACATACCAGTCGAACTTCATGAGGTTCCGACGGGCACTCAGGTATTTGATTGGACGGTACCCAAGGAATGGAACATTCAGGACGCCTACGTGAAAAACTCCAGAGGGGAAAAGGTGATCGATTTCCAAGCGTCGAATTTGCACGTCTTGAATTACAGCGTCCCCGTCCACCGAAAGATGTCGCTGGCGGAGTTGAGAGGTCATCTGTTTTCTTCGCCCGATTATCCTGATTCGATTCCCTATCGCACCTCTTATTTTAAAGACAACTGGGGATTCTGCATGAGTCACACGCAATATGAAGCGTTGGAAGAAGACGAATACGAAGTCGTCATCGATTCATCGCTTGAAGACGGGCACCTAACTCTCGGCGAGTGTCTTCTCAAAGGAGAAACAAATGCAGAAGTTTTAATTTCCACTCATATTTGCCATCCGTCCCTTGCTAACGATAATCTTTCTGGCGTTGCCCTGACAACTTTCTTGGCCCATAAGCTCGCCGGTCGACCGCGGAGATATTCTTATAGATTTCTTTTTGTTCCCGGCACCATAGGCCCCATTGCCTGGCTCTGCCTCAACCACGACAAGACTGTAAATATTAGCCACGGTTTGGTCGTTGCATGCGTGGGAGACGCCGGTCGAATGACCTACAAGAAGACGCGCCGCGGTGACACAGAACTCGACAAAGCCGTGGAATACGTCTTGAAGCATTCGGGCGAGGCCTATGAGATCGTCGAGTTTTCTCCGTACGGCTACGACGAACGGCAGTTTTGTTCTCCCGGATTTAACTTGGCGGTGGGCTGCTTGATGCGGACGCCCTATGGTCGATATCCCCAATATCACACTTCGAGCGATGATTTGGATTTCGTTCGACCCGAGTACCTCGCGGACTCCTTCGCGAAATACTGGACCGTCCTGGATCTCCTCGAACACAACAATACGTACGTCAACCAGAACCCCAAGTGCGAGCCGCAGCTCGGAAAAAGAGGGCTCTACGGTACAATCGGCGGCCAAACTCATGCGAAAACCTTTGAACTTGCCCTGTTATGGGTTCTGAACCTATCTGACGATCATCATAGTCTCCTGGATATTGCGGAACGGTCAGGGTTGGATTTTAGGGCAATAAAGTGTGCTGCCGATGCGCTGGCAAACCACAATCTATTGAAGGAGTCAGAACGAGGTTAACGGATCGGACGACATAACGACTCGAGAGAGGAGTCTAGAAGATAGGAGATCCCTGTGAACGCCATTTACATAGATTCGAAGCTCAAGGATGACGTAAGGCGCACGCGCCTCTTTGAAGGGCAGTTGTTCATCTTTTCCCCGATTCCCACCTCGCTGGCGCTATGCGAATTCGCGCGCACGATGATTCAGGATGCCTCCGGCGAGATCGTCTTCCAACCGCCGATGTTAGACAGACTCTAAGTGAAGTTGTCTCGTCGCGGGGTTATAATGGAAAAGGCTCAGGTCAAAAGAAAACTACGCTTCGGGGTCATTGGGGCCGGTGACTTTGCTGAAGTCTGCCATATCCCCGGACTGCAGTCGCACCCTCGAGCCGAAGTCGTAGCGCTATGCGGCCGCCGCTTCGATCATGCCCGCGCAATGGCGGACCGCTTGGGGGTTCCCGATGTTCACACCGATTTCCGCGAATTGTGCGCTCGCGACGACCTGGACGGCGTCACCATTGCCACTCCCAACGTGTGCCATGCTGAGCAAGCGCTAGTCGCGTTTCATCACGGGAAACATGTCTTCTGTGAAAAACCCCTGGGAATGACGGTCGCGGAAGCCGAGGAGATGGTTTGCGCCGCCGAGATCAGCGGAAAAGTCCATCAGGTATCGTTTACCTTTCGCTGCACGTATAGCGTCCGGGAATTGCGGCGTCGCCTGCTTGCAGGCGACATCGGGGAGCCCTACTATGTGAGGGTCCAATACGATAGCTGGGTTGGACTGCAATCTAACTGGAAGGTCGGTTGGAGAGAGAATCGCGAGCTCGCAGGCGGAGGAATGGTCTATGATTTGGGCTCGCATCTTTTCGACATCGTATGCTTCGTTCTCGGACCTCTCAAAAAAGTCACGGGTTTCGTTCATAATATTCCCCGCCAGCGACCCGACCAACAAACCGGTAGGCGAGTTGAAGTGGAAACCGACGACATCGCCGCCGCGTTTTTCCGCCACAAGAGCGGCGTCCGCGGCCAATGGTTTATCAGCCGCGCCACTCCGTGTCACGCCGAAAACGGATACCTGGAAGTGATCGGTCCGGAAGGCGCGCTCAAAGCGTCTCTAAGCAGAGGCACTATCGACGTACTAAAGGTCTCTCGTCCCAATCGACCGGAGTGGGAGGTAGCACCCTTGCCGGAAGAAGCAGACGATAGAACCCCCCATTGTCTGCGGGTCATGATGCGTAGCTTTGTCAGCGCGTGCCTGCGCGGGGCACCCGACGACCAGTTGGATGCTTCGTTCCACGACGGCTTGGCAGCTCAGAAAGCCATTGCAGCGGTTCTCCAGGCCAACGAGAACCTAACTTGGGAATCTCTAAATCACCGCTTTGCCTGATACGCTGGACGATTGTCTTTCATTCTTGGCACCGGAACGCGGGATCAGAAAAAAAATGCTGGTCGGGAAAGCTGCTCACGCTCTTGCCCTCAGACTTGGAATGATCTCGTCAATCTTCTCTTTGACTCGCCACTCAGCAAGGCGGACCAGAACATTTCGTAGCAACGGCCGGTTTGCGATTCCCTTGATTGACATTTCCGATCTCCAAAGCGCTCTCGGTGACTATAGCAACAATTGAATTATCGTTAAACCCAAATTTCGGAGGTATCGATGACTTATCAAAACAGAGGAAACCGACTAATCTTTGTAGGCGGCTCGCCCCGATCGGGGACAACGCTCGTTCAGAACATGCTTGATTCTCATCCCGATATTTGCGGAGCACCTGAATTCTTTTGCATCCCGGATATTCTAAAGGTTAGAGACAATCTCCACGAACTTATATCTTTCGAATGGATCGATACTATTTGTTCCTATGAGGACGTAGACAGGTGCATCGCTTCACTGATAGAAAACCTCCTGCTGCCGCTCGCAGATAGGCACGGGCGCACCTTTTTGAGTGAAAAAACTCCTAGAAATGTTCTAGTCTTTTCTGATCTCATGAACTTGTTTCCCGGAGCGCGTTTTATCCACATTGTTCGGGATCCGCGCGCCGTCATTGCCTCGCTGCTTCAGGTCGGGAAAAGACAGAAGGAAAAGGGGAAGAAGGTGCCTGACTATACCAGCAACGTGGTAGCCGCCATAAAGCACGTTAAAGAACATCTCCATGCCGGTTTGGCTGCGTCCGAGGCTTCCCCAGGAAGAGTTTTAACCTTGGTCTATGAGAAATTTGTCACTGAGCCTGAGAAACAGACAAAGAGGCTTTGCCAATTTTTGGAGATCCCGTGGTCCGAAGCGATGATGTATCCAGGCAGAAAGAAGCACTTGGGAGAAAAAGCTCAAACCTCCGGGAGAGCGGAAGGCATATGGTATGACACAAGTACATACAACAGAGATCCTGAACGCAGTGAAATCAATAAATGGCAGACCCAGCTCACGCCCGTTCAGAAGGTTATGATTACCAAGGCATTCGGAGACATCGAAGGATTGAAGCAGTTCGGATACAATCTGACTCTCAAGGATGTTCCGCATATCAGCCGCGGATTGGGTTTTACTTTGGCGATGTTGCAAACAATGCTATCGCGGACAATGAATCTGACACGCCGTCTCCGAAGTATAGCCTCCCCCGTCCGCAGGGTGCTTGGCCAGATAGGATTGTGACTCGACGTTTGAGTAGCCTAACAGACAGATCCAAACGATAGATTGTTATTGTTTTCAGATCTTCTCATTCAGTTGGAAAGAAGAGCCATGGCACACCCTAACAAGACGAGCAAAAGGCGTTTCCAGCTGGCGGCCGATGCGCCCTTCCGACATCGCCAGTTGATTACACTCTTCTGGTTTCTAGCTGCCGTCCTTGGTTTCGCGGACGTGGTTTTACCGGCATCGAATGAGCCCTGACGGGATCTCCTACCTGGATGTGGCCGATGCCTATTTACGAGGCCACTGGGAGCCAAAGCGCTGGCACGACTGAGCTACAACAATTGGGTCTCCATAGAAAGGAAAACGCAAGGTGAGGGGTCCTTGCCCGACCATGTGGCTACGGCCCTGCGTGCCTCTCGGCATTCTTATTTTACGGCAACCTGAACTGCATCTAACGAAACACTGAGGTGCTGATTTCAAAGCTCCCGATCAGATATCTCCCTCCTCTTCTGACCATTGCGATGATCCTGGCCATTGGACTTGCTCCAGATAAATCCGTCCAGTTTTCGCCGACCAATTTTTCGGGGTCTCCGCTTATTGTTGGATGGGGCAAGTCCGGCGATTTAGATGTTCTATTGAACGTCTTATTGTTCATACCGCTGGGATTCACGCTCGTCCGGCTCTTAGCCCGACAAGTAGGATCAGAGATGCGCGGAGGGTTTTTCTGCGTCGTAGCAACGAGTTTCGGTCTTTCGTATAGCGTGGAAGCGCTCCAAAATCTCCTCCCATCGAGGTTTCCTTCGTTCGTCGACGTTCTTGCGAACAGCATGGGTGGGGTCTTGGGCTTTGTTTGTTTTCATTTATGGGTAAGAAAAAACCTGAAGCTAAGCCTTCTAGCCTATCTCATCGTGATCTCTATCATCTCAATTCACCTGCAACGGGCTACGGGATTCAGCAACTGGGACAAAGCATTCCCTTTGATTCTCGGCAATGAGCTCACCGGGGATAGGCCGTGGCGAGGCTCTATTCAGGAAGTTTACATCGCGGATCGAGCGATATCGCCAACAGAGGCCGAAAGACTCGCCTCCGAAGACAAGCCTTTGGCCGTTTTGAGAAATTCTCTTGTCGCGTGGTATCGATTGAACGGTTTAGCGAGATATCGGGATGAAACCGGACACCTTTCCGACCTGACCTGGAGGGGAAACCCGCAAGCCATCCAACCAGCCGAAGGGGTCTTTTTGGCGCCCGCTCAATGGCTGGAAACAAGTAGTCCGGCTTCTTATCTGACTCAAAGGATAACGGGAACTTCTCAGTTCACATTGGGGCTAACAGTAGCGACCGGCGATATAGCCCAGGAGAGAACGGCTCGAATTGTCTCGTTGTCGGCAGACCCCAACCGGCGCAACTTCACCCTCGGCCAGCTCGGCAGCGATTTGGTTTTTCGACTTCGCACGCCGCTTACCGGAGACAATGGAGTTGAACCTCAAATGATCGTGCCCGGAATCTTTTCGACGATGGTCCGCCAAGGCTTGGTTATCACTTACAATGGAACGGCCCTTAGTCTTTACGTGAACGGGAAAAGGCAGCCCCATACTCTCGAGCTGTCGCCAGGCACTGCCGCCTTCGGGCATTTTTTTGAGCGAACCTCATGGACCATTACACTTTGTAAGCTTTTGTACTATGGCGCTTTTTTCATTCCTCTAGGTATTCTTTTGTCATCTACGAGCAACCAGGCGAAAGCGGGATTCGCCTACCAATCTCTTATAGCTGCCGGCGGTATCGTTGTGACTGCTCTAATGTTGGAAGCCATGTGGGTCGGTGTGAGCGGTCGGAACATGGAATCGGACAATCTGATCCTCAGCATCCTATTCGCGGCTGTGGGTGTCGGGTTTCATGCGATTCCTAAAACGCGGAATTGCTTTAACCGCACTACTGAATAAGGATTTAATAGATGCCTTGTAATGGGATTCACCCGACAGGTAAAAGGACGACTGTTCCCGCGCTAACTCGGCCTTCCCAACCCTCTTGACATTGCATCGATAAGAACGAGTTTCCGAAGCGAGAGCCTGACCCGCAAGACAAAAGCACTTCTTTTCAAGATTAGTTTGTCGCCGGAAGATTCCACAATACCTGCCCAGTCATCTTTTGTCACCATCCATCAAGATCCTTAACTTATCCGACACGACTTCCGTGACGTTTGGATGGCCCGGCCTAGTTTAGAAAGTGTTGCTGCAAGTTTGGAGGAGAAGTATGAAAGAAGCTACCTATCGTTTGCTAATAAGATACCGCCGGCTACCCATTGCGGGCTTACATACAGGCCTGATCGTTCTCTCGAATTATCTCGCCTTTTGGTTAAGATTCGATGGAAAGATCTCCAGTGAAGACACGGCTCTCATGTTACAGATGTTGCCTTGGCTGATTGCCGTCCGGGGGCTGACCTTCGTTCCCTTTCGCCTTTTTGAGGGGTTATGGCGCTACACGGGGATATGGGACTTGCGGAATATCATCGCCGGCACAGCCTCAAGCAGCGCGATCTTCTACGTCGTTGTCCATTGGGGACTGAACCAGATAGCCTATCCGCGCTCGGTCTTTATTGTGGACACTCTGCTCCTCATATTCCTCATGGGCGGAGTCCGGCTAGCTCGCCGACTCAGCCTGGGTTTTGGGAAACTGCGAAAGGGAAAACAAGTCTTGGTCTACGGAGCAGGAGACGCGGGTGAAATGGTCGTCCGCGATATGAAGAGCAACCACGCGTTACACCTGTATGATCCCATAGGCTTCATAGACGATAACCCTGAAAAGATCGGCCAGCGCATCCATGGGGTTAAGGTTCTGGGCGGCAGAGATAAGTTGCTAGCTGTCGTCGCCAGAGAACGACTCCACGAAATCTGGCTAGCGATTCCCTCCGCGGAACCGGCGATTCTTCGCAGTTTGGTAAAAACGTTGCACCAGCACAAAGTGCTGATCAAAACTTTGCCTTTTCTTAAGGAAATGCAGAACGGCCATGTCGGTGTCAGCCAAATTCGAGATTTGTCGTTAGAGGATCTGATGGAAAGGGCACCAGTGGGGCTGGATTTAGAACCCGTGAAACAGTTCCTAAAGGGGAAACGGGTTTTGGTTACAGGCGCTGGTGGCTCCATAGGGTCCGAGCTCAGTCGGCAAGTAGGCTCCGGCCAGCCGGAGGTCTTAATTCTGGTTGACAAAAGCGAAAGCGCCCTGTTCGCAATTGACACGGAGCTCGCGCAAAAATTCCCCAAACTGAAACGCGCGGCGGTCCTGCTCGACATTAAACACAACAACCCTCTTCAGGAGTTGTTTTCCGAGTACGGCCCTCAGATCGTGTTCCACGCCGCGGCCTACAAGCACGTCCCCCTGATGGAATTCCACCCGGACGAAGCGGTCCTAAACAATATCATGGGCACCCGGAGGCTATGCGAGGCAGCTGTGACCCACAAGGTCGAGACATTTGTGTATATTTCGACAGACAAGGCGGTGAATCCCACCAATGTCATGGGCGCAAGCAAACGGGTTGGAGAGCTCTTGATACAGTCGTTATCGCAAAACCAAAGACTTGGTCAGACGGCTTTCTGTGCGGTTCGTTTCGGGAATGTTCTCGGCAGTAGCGGCAGCGTCGTGCCGCTGTTCCGCCAGCAGATAGAGCATGGGGGACCGGTAACTGTCACACACCCGGAAATTACGCGGTATTTTATGACCATCCCCGAAGCCGTGCAGCTTGTCCTCAAGGCTGCAACCCTCACTAGAGGCGGGGAAATTTTTGTTTTAGAAATGGGCGAGCAGGTAAAAATGCTGGATATGGCGAAAAATTTGATCAGGCTAACCGGTTATATCCCAGAGGAGGAAATCCCTATCACGTTCATAGGTCTCCGGCCGGGAGAAAAGCTTCGCGAGGAATTAATCGGTATGGATGAAATCGTAGAGCCCTCGGGTGCCGAAAAAATCCTCCGCGTTCGATCCGGATGGATTCCGCAGAAGGCCGTTTTTTGCCAACAAATCTCACAACTGGAAGATCTGGCTATTTGGGGAAAGACTAAAGAGATCCTTACCTTACTGTACGAGGTGGTACCCACGTTCCGACCCCTGAGTCCTACTAGAAAGCAGTTGACCCAAGCTTTAGACGCCCCATTAACGAGTAAGGAAACTATCAAGCCGCATTTGCTTGACCTGGGGATTGTTCGTTGAAGACATGCTCAACATCCGAAGCGCATTCCCGGCGGAGCAAGCACTTCATAGTAACGCTTTTGGATCTCCGGGCCTCTTAAAACGGGACGAGGCCTGCCAAAGACGGCCTGTCATTTTTACTACAACGGAAGTTAAAACTGGCTCGCCTGATGACTCACCTCGCGACTAGGCTATCAACCCGGGTTGATCCGTTCTTGAGTATACCGGTATTGCCGTTGCCCGAATAATCAACTGTCGTGGTCCCGGTGGTTTCGTCGAAATGCCATCCGGCTAATAAGCCTTGCTCAGGGACCCCGTATTGCCCTTTACCGTTATTGTAATGAGCCGCGACTTCCTGTGCTGTCAAAGCTCGATTGTAGATGCGAACTTCATCGATTGTGCCTTTAAAGATATGACCAGAATTATACATAATCCCTATTCTGAACTGGTCAAAGGCGCCATTGCCCGTTACAGACAATTTACGGCTCTCTATAAAAGCTCCGTTTTTGTAGAATTCTACCAGGCCGGTACCTGTATTATAGGTAACTGAGATGTGGTTCCAGGCGTTCAGGTTGATCTTGGTGCTCGAGCCAATCGCTGTGGCTGTGGCCCCGGTGGGGTTGGTATACTGAAGCGCGAGTAGTCCAGTACTGGAATAGTAATAAAGCCAAATTTTACTGGAGCCGGTTGTTGGACGGAGAGCTAAGACGGTGGGCCATGGAGCCGATGTTGCAGTTGGGTAAATCCAGGAAGAGAAAGTATACACGTTGCTGTTGGTAGTTAAGGTTCCTTCTACATAATCGTCCACACCGTCGAGACTTAAGGCACTGCTGCTGCCGGTTGACGTCGTAGCAGTAGAAGTCGTTGTGCTTGGGGCCGTGGTAGTAGATGAGGAAGTAGTAGAAGGAGTGGTGGTGGTGCTAGAGTTGGAGGCGACGATACCATTCACCGGGGACAAACCGTTTTTGAGCACCGCGGTATTGCCGTTGCCCGAATAATCAACTGTCGTGGTTCCGGTGGTTTCGTCGAAATGCCATCCGGCTAATAAGCCTTGCTCAGCGACCCCGTATTGCCCTTTGCCGTTATTGTAATGAGTCGCGACTTCCTGTGCTGTCAAAGCTCGATTGTAGATGCGAACTTCGTCCATTTTGCCTTTAAAAATGTGACCGGAACTGTATAAAATGCCTATTCTGAATTGGTTAAAGCTTCCATTACCTGTTACGGCTAAGTTTTTGCGCTCCACAAAAACTCCATTTTTGTAGAATTCTACCAGCCCGGTGCTTGTGTTATAAGTAACTGCAATGTGGTTCCAGGCATTCAGGTCGACCTTTGTGCTCGAGCCAATCGCTGTGGTTGTGGCCCCGGTGGGGTTGGTATATTGAAGCGCGAGTAGTCCAGTACTGGAATAGTAAAAAAGCCAAATTTTACTGGAGCCGGTTGTTGGACGGAGAGCCAAGAGTGTAGGCCATGGAGCTGAAGTTGCACTGGGGTAAATCCAGGAAGAAAAAGTATACACGTTGCTGTTGGTAGCTAAGTTCCCTTCTGCATAATCGTCCACACCGTCGAAACTCAGAGCGCCGTTGTTACCTGTTGTCGTCGTGGTGCCGGACGTAGAGGTGATCCCCCCGGTTGAAGTGCCGGCCGAGCTGCTGACGGCGAGACTAAAGGTTGTCGATTTTGAAACGCCTCCGCCCGTCGCAATGACAGTTAGGCTATAGCTCCCTACTGGCGTGGAACTGGAGGTGTTAAGATTCAGAATCGATGAGCAGGTTGGGTTGCAGCTGCTAGACGAAAAAGTTCCGGAGATTCCCTGCGGAAGTCCGGACACAGAAAAGGCAATCCCCTGAGTAGAACCGGAAACCAGGTTCGCATTGATCGTGCTGCTTGTCCTGCCGCCTTGAGTCACGGACTGGCTACCGTTGTTTGTAAGCGAAAAATCAAATACGGCAGGTGGTGTCGAGCCCAGAGCTGCGTTTCTGGCGAGATGGCCGCTGAGAGCCACCTTGCCGTAAGCGGCAGAATTGTAATTGATCGAAGCGTTGGTTTTACCGTCTACGATGGCCTTCAAGAGATAGCTTACCGCCTGTTGAGCTTTAACTGAATATCCGCCCAGCAGTGCCCAGCCAAAGTAAATCGCCCCATTGCTCCCCGGCTCTGTCCGGCTGCTAAAGGCGATATTGCTGCCATTGATATAGTTGGCAAACATAGGGTTGGTGATCGACCCGTTCCACATAGTCTCTGACA
>Ga0214472_10001161_pt1 | contig 30127 bp, 34 predicted proteins | sample RVTome_6_FD_207662 | JGI IMG/M metagenome (GOLD analysis project Ga0214472, IMG submission 207662) | Soil microbial communities from uranium-contaminated site in the Upper Colorado River Basin, Wyoming, United States - RVT140D175 | ecosystem: Environmental > Terrestrial > Soil > Contaminated >...
TGATGTCGGATCCGTTGAGGTCCACAACGAAAGATGCCGGTGGGGCGTCGGGGGGAAGGACGACCCGCACGAGGGCGTCGCCGCCGGAGACGAGATCGGCACGGGTGGAGAGGACCTCGATCGTCACGAGGCCGGCCGGCTCCTCGGCGACGACGGAGGTCGACGAGGCCAGCATCCCGACGGAAAGCGCCACCAGCGCGATGCGCGCACGGCGCGGTGTCCAGGAGATCGGCCCCTTCGTGTATCCCATGTTGCGAACAGATTCGTCGTCGTGATGCGCCGGACCTCCCTCGAGCGTCATCCTCCGTGCGGATGGACCTGGGGGATCTCCTGGCCGATCGCGACGATCACGCACCCGCGGCAGATGGCCTTCGGGCACATTTCGCCGTCGCAGAACTCGCAGCAATCGACCTCGTCGCCGCACTCGTAGCAGACGAGTCGCTTGCGGGTCGGGCGCTCATCCATGGTCGCGCCTGTCGTGTTCCCGCCGCGCCGCGTTCACGGCGTCGTCGCGAAGAAGGATTCCGATGAGCCGTCCATCAGCGCTCGTGATCGGCGACGATTCGAGGTCGTGGTCGACCATAAACTCGGCCATCTGCGCGATACCCACGTGCGGGCGGAAGGTGCTCGGGCCGGGCCGCATGACCTCCTCGATCCGCACCGCGGGATCGCCGTCAAGCTCCTTCGCCCGCAGCAGCCCGAACACGACTCGCTCGTCGTTGACCACGGCGCAGGCGTTCCAGCCCGCCGCCTGCACGCGTTCGCGAACCTCGCCGAGGCGTTCGTCGAGGCCGCATGTCGGTGCGTCGCTGCGGGCGACGTCGGCGGCGCGCGGGTGCTGCGCGTTCTCGCCTTCGCTCGGCAGGCCGGCGGCGAGCCAATCGAGCTTCCCCTCCTTGTAGTCGTAGACTTCGGAGAAGCCGAAACTATCGAGCCGCCACGCGGCTCGTGGGCTTATGTCTCAGGCGCTGTCCCAGCAGTACACGATCACCGGCCGGGCGGGGTCGAGGACCGTTCGTGCCTCCGTCTCGAGCTTGCGCAGCGGCACGTTGATCGCACCGGGGAGATGGTCCTCGTCGTACTCCTTCGCGGGAAGCACTTCGACGAGCTGCGCTCCCGATGCGAGCAATCGCCGAACCTCGTTACGCCCGATCTCTTTCACGGCCACTCCTTTCGAAGGGAGCCCATTCTCTCACGCCGCGTCAGGAGAGCCGCGAGCACCGCAGCCAGCGGAACCCCACGGCTGGTCGTCGGGAGGTTCGATGCCGAGACTCGTGAGCATCGCGCAGATCTGTGTTGAACTCTCGGGAGGCGAAGGATTCGGACGGGTGCCGAACCTTGACTGGTTGCTTCACGTGGCATGACAATGATCCACAGCGGCGGACCCCGTCAGCCGCCGCGAGGGGGGATCCCGTGAACCGCCTTTCCGTCGCCCGGGTGAGCCGCGGGACCGTCACTGTTGCAATCCTGCTTGTGACCGTCGTCGTGCTGCCCGCACGCGCCGCCTTTGCGGCCACGATGACCGTTCGCGCTTGCGACTCCGCGTCGTTCGACGACGAGCTTGACCTGCAACGAGCGATGAACCTCGCCGACAACGAAACCGACCGCCCCGGCCACGACACGATCGTCCTTCAATCGGGCTGCGTCTACACGTTTACCGAGCCTGTCGGTGAAACCGGACCCATCGATGCCCTGCCCGCGGTTGATACGCGGATCACGATTCGAGGCAACGGCGCTGCGATTCAGATGCAGGACGGAACCGAGCACCTCGTGGACCATCTCATTCGTGTCACCCGGACCGGCAACCTCAGGCTTGAGAACGTCACGCTGCGCAACAACTTCGCCGACTGGCGCTTCGGCGGCGGCGCACTCTACAACATCGGCATCACCACGCTCGACCGGGTGACCGTTACCGACATCGGCTCCGGTGCCGTCTTCAACCATTGGGACGGCACCATGACCGTCCTCGACTCCACGTTCAGCGACAACCGCCGTGGCGCCAACAGCGGGGCCGGTATCGAAAACGAGGGGATTTTGTTCGTCGACGATTCCATATTCACCGGCAACCGGACGACGAGAAGCCTCGAGGGCAATCACCACAACGGCGGCGCAATCTGGATCGGTGATAGCGGAGCCGCGCTCATCACCGACAGCGTCTTCGACCGCAACTCCTCTATCGACCTCGGCGGCGCCGTCTTCAGCTTCGGCACGGTTTCGATCTCGCGCTCGACATTCACGAACAACACGGGCGGGGCGGTCACCGACTGGACGGGCCGGCTGATCGTCAGCAATAGCTATTTCGCGAGCAACACCTCCAATTACAAGGGTGGGGCGATCCACGCCGGCCACGACGGGACGATCACGAACTCGACCTTCTACCAGAATGTTGCGATCGGCGAAGGCGGCGGGGTCTACGGCGCGATCGGGTCCAATCTCTCCATTACCAACGCCACCTTCGCGGAGAACAGCTCGCGGAGCGACGTCGGAGATGCGATCTCTCATCACGGCGACTCCGGAACGACGAAGAACAGCATCTTCGCCGGGCACGACCATGCGTGCGACCAGGTTCCGCACGGAGGCGAGAACCTGGTCGACGAGTTCGATCCGACCTGCTCCGGCGGGTTCCGGCTCGGCGATCCCAAGCTTCAGCCGCCCGCGCTCAACGGCGGCGGCACGCCGACGATGAAGCTCGGCCCGGGCAGCGCCGCGCTGGACAAGGCCGTCTCGACCTCCTGCCTGTCGACCGACCAGCGGGGACAGCCGCGCCCGGCCGGACCTCATTGCGACATCGGCGCGTTCGAGGATCAGGTGCCGACCACTCCGGGAACTCCCATTCTGAGCGCCGGCGGACCCAGTCCGAGCAAGACGGGAGCATTCACGATCGCGTGGGGCGCCTCGAACGACCCGGACGGACCCGTCTCCTACAAGCTCTTCCATCGCGACGCCGACGACTCGACCGCATCGCCGTTCGTCACCACGACCGCGATGTCCGCCGCGTTCATCGAGCGCGAGGGAACGTTCTCGTACCACGTCGCCGCAACCGACGGGAACCACGACGTCGCCTCGTCGTCGTTGAACGGGATCGTTGTCGACAAGACCGCCCCCGGTGCCCCGAATCTCACGGCCGACCGCACCCCCGATTACGCACCCGGAACCGGACCGTCGAACGACTGGTATCGCACGCCGGTCACAATCACGATCAGCGATAGCGGGGACCCGATGCTGGCTGACGGAAGCCCCGGCAGCGGCATTGCCTCCGTCACGCCGTCGCCCACGTTCGACACCAGCGGCCCGCACACCGCGACCGGGATCGCGACCGATGCCGCCGGGAACTCGTCGTCGCCGGCACAGCTCACCGTCAACGTCGACGCGGAGAATCCCTCCATAGGATTCACGTCCTGTCCTGCGACGGCGCTGCTCGGCCACCCGGCGGAGGCGACCTGGACCGCGTCGGATCCGTCGTCGGGACTCGCCACGCCTTCGGGGGGAACGATTCCGCTCGACACGTCGACGATCGGCCGTTTCAGCGTGGTTGCCGATGCGGTTGACAACGTCGGCCACGCCGCCAGCGCACCGTGCGAATTCGATGTCATCTTCGACTTCGACGGCTTCTTCACGCCGGTCGCCAATCCCCCGGAGTTGAACGATTTCGCCGCCGGCCGTGTCGTCACGGCGGTGTTCAGCTTGGCCGGTGACCAGGGTCCCGCCGTCATCGCTGCCGGCTACCCGCAATCGATCGAGGTGTCCTGCGACTCGTTCGGGGAGCAGATCGCCGGCTCGCCGACCACGGCGACCCCTCAGGGACTGACATTCTCTGCGGGGCGTTACCGATATCCGTGGAAGACGTCGTCGGACTGGCGCGACACCTGCCGGCAACTCATCGTCAAGCTCATCGACGGCACCTACCACCGAGCGAACTTCGACTTCCGGTAGCTACCGCGAGCACGCGCGCTCGACCGGGCATCCGGTGATCAAATCGCTGCCGCTGCGCGCGGGCTCGTTCACGTGGTGCTACGCCTGTCGTCGCTACGTGTGAGCCAACGTGCGCCCGTGGCGAACGGCGGGCTATCCTTCGGGTCGCGGAAGAAACAGCGAGACAGGAGATGGACCGCCGTGACCGACAGCGTTAGCGAAAGCGAAAACCCCGCAATCCCCAGCCCCACTCCCAAGGCGACGCGGCCAAGGACCAATCGCGACTGGTGGCCGAATCAGCTCGACCTGCAGGTACTCCACCAGCACTCGCCCCGGTCCAATCCGATGGGTGCCGGCTTCGAGTACGCGGACGCGTTCAAGACGCTCGACCCCGACGCGCTGAAGCAGGACCTCGTCGAGGTGATGACGACGTCGCAGGACTGGTGGCCGGCCGACTACGGCCACTACGGGCCGCTCTTCATCCGAATGTCGTGGCACGCGGCCGGCACGTACCGCATCCACGATGGCCGGGGCGGTGGCGGCAGCGGGGCTCAGCGCTTTGCCCCCCTCAACAGTTGGCCCGACAACGCCAACCTCGACCGGGCGCGACGGTTGCTGTGGCCGATCAAGCAGAAGTACGGCCGGAAGATCTCCTGGGCGGATCTGCTGGTGTTCGCCGGCAACGTCGCCATGGAGTCGATGGGGTTCAAGACCTTCGGCTTCGGCTTCGGCCGCGAGGACATCTGGGAGCCCGACGAGATCTTCTGGGGCTCCGAGGAGACGTGGCTCGGCGATGAGCGATACAGCGGCGACAGAGAGTTGGCCAGTCCGTTCGGCGCGGTGCAGATGGGCCTGATTTACGTGAACCCGGAGGGGCCCAACGGCACTCCGGATCCGCTCGCCGCAGCGAAAGATATTCGAGAGACCTTCGGCCGCATGGCGATGAACGACGAGGAGACGGTTGCGCTCATCGTCGGCGGCCACACGTTCGGCAAGACGCACGGCGCCCACGACGCCCGCTCCGTCGGCCCGGAGCCCGAGGCTGCTCCTCTTGAGCAGCAGGGAATCGGCTGGCGGAATTCGGCAGGGACCGGCATGGGCGTCGATTCGGTCACGAGCGGGCTCGAGGGTGCGTGGACCACGCGGCCGACCACGTGGGACAACGGGTTCTTGGACAATCTATTCAAGTACGACTGGGAGCTGACGACGAGTCCCGCCGGGGCGAAGCAGTGGACTCCCACCGACCCCGCCGCACAGGGCACGGTGCCGGATGCTCATGATCCCGCAAAGCGGCACGCCCCGATGATGCTGACGACGGACCTGGCGCTGAAGATGGATCCAATCTACGGGCCGATCTCGAAGCGCTTCCACGAGAACCCGGACCAGCTTGCCGATGCGTTCGCCAAGGCGTGGTACAAGCTGCTGCACCGCGACATGGGGCCCCTGTCGCGCTATCGCGGCCCGTGGATTCCGGAGCCGCAGGTCTGGCAAGACCCGGTCCCAGCGGTCGATCATGAATTGATCGGAGAGGGGGACGTCGCTGCTCTCAAAGCCACGATCCTCGCCTCCGGACTGAGCATCTCCCAACTGGTTTCTACCGCATGGGCGGCGGCAGCCAGCTTCCGCGGGACCGACAAGCGAGGCGGGGCCAACGGGGCACGGATTCGCCTTGCGCCGCAACGGGACTGGGAGGTCAACGACCCGATCGAACTGGCCAAGGCGCTGGGGACCCTTGAGCAGGTGCAGCAAGATTTCAACGGCTCACAGTCCGGCAACACAAAAGTCTCGCTCGCCGACGTGATCGTCTTGGGCGGGTGCGCGGCCGTCGAGCAAGCGGCGAAGAACGCCGGCTACGACGCGGCGGTGCCGTACACGCCGGGACGCACGGACGCCTCCCAGGAGCAAACCGATGTGGAGTCGTTCGCCGTGCTCGAGCCGCGGGCCGACGGATTCCGGAACTACCTCCGCGACGGCGAGAAGTTGTCGCCGGAAACCCTGCTGCTGGACCGAGCCAACCTGTTGACGCTGACTGCTCCCGAGATGACCGTCCTCGTCGGCGGCATGCGGGCGCTGAACGCCAACGTCGGGCAATCCCAACAGGGCGTCTTCACCGGCCGGCCCGAGACGCTCACCAACGACTTCTTCGTGAACCTGCTCGACATGAGCACGGAGTGGAAGGCATCCGTTTCGACCGAGAACATCTACGAGGGGCGCGATCGCGCGGTGGGTGAGGTCAAGTGGACCGCCACCGCCGTCGACCTCGTCTTCGGGTCGCACTCCCAGCTTCGAGCCATCTCGGAGGTGTACGCATCCGACGACTCGAAGGACACGTTCGTCCACGACTTCGTCGCCGCGTGGGACAAGGTCATGAACCTCGATCGTTTCGACCGCGCATGAGCATTGACGCGTTCAAAGCAGCCGTCGAAGCACGCGATTTGGATGCCTTGATGGCGGTCTTTGCCGACGACGTGACCTTTCACTCGCCGATCGTGTTCAAGCCCTATCACGGAAAGGACGAGCTGCGATTCGTCCTCGCCGGCGTGATGCAGGTTTTCGAGGATCTCCGCTACGTCGGCCGGTATGAGTCCGATTCCGGCGGGGTCCTTCATTTTCAGGCCCGCGTCGGCGACCGCGACGTCGACGGGATCGACATGCTGGAGTTCGGCAGTGACGGTCGGTGCCACCGGTTCACGGTGATGGTGCGGCCGTATTCCGGCGCCACGGCGCTGCGCGAGCGCATGGCCGCCCTGCTCGAGGGAGCCGGCAATGGCTGAAAGGAAACCCGCGAAGTCCAAGGGATTCACGGCTGACGAACGAGCCGCGATGAAGGAGCGCGCCCAGGAGTTGAAGGCCGAGGCGATGAAGGCGGACGGGGAAAGCGCTCTGCTCGCCAAGATCGCCGAAATGCCGGGACCGGATCGCGCCATGGCGACGCGCCTCCATGCCATCATCAAAGCCAGCGCGCCTGCCCTGTCGCCGAAAACTTGGTACGGGATGCCGGCGTACGCCAAAGACGGCAAGGTCGTCTGCTTCTTCCAAAGCGCGCAGAAGTTCAAATCAAGGTACGCGACGTTGGGCTTCAGCGACGAGGCCAACCTCGACAACGGCGCCATGTGGCCGACTTCCTTCGCCCTGAAGGAGCTGACCGACGCCGATGAAGCAAAGATCCGCGCGCTCCTAAAGAAAGCGGTGAGTTGATGTTGCAGATATAGCGCTAACGCTATATCATTTCCTTCATGAACGTCGCTCGACGGATCGGTCTCGATCTCGCCCGCGCGCGCAAGCATGCGGGCCTAACCCAGGTCGAACTCGCCGCGCGGGTCGGAACGACGCAGTCGGCGATCTCTCGAGCCGAGGCTGGACGAGTCACCGCTTCGCCCGAGTTGATCGAACGGATCGCCTTGGAGATCGGGGAACCGATCCACATCACGTTCGGCGGATCGGTTTCGCGACGCGAACGCGTGCGCCGGGTTCGCGTCGCCCTCGATGGCTATCGGTTCGATCCATGGGAGCGGGACCCTTCATCCGTCGAAGCGCGCGCGCTCGAAGCCGCGGGCATAGAGCATGAGTGAGCCCACGGTTGCCTCGCTGCTCCACGAGGCCGCCGACGAGGGAAAGCAAGTGCGCCGCCATCTGTTGGTCGCGGCCGCGATCGGACTCCTCGTGGGTGGCGATTCGATCGTCGTCGGCGGCACTGCCGAGGAGTACTGGACGCGCGACGCGTACCATCCGACCGACCTTGACATCTGCGCTCCGGTCTCGCGATCGGACGAGCGACGACTTCGCGATGCGGGCTTCGATCGGGAGGGACGGCATTGGTTCCATCCAGGAGTGCCGACGGTCGCCGTCGAGTTCCCCGACTCAGTGATCGATGGAGATCCCTCGAAGGCGATAACTGAGCACGTCGGCGGTGCCGACGTGAAGGTGATCGGCGTCGACGACTTGTACCTCGACCGGCTTCGGCAACTGACCGCGAATCCGACCGGGCGCAGTCGCGAATACATGTCGGCGATGGCGATCGTGAGCGCTCGCTATGAGGACTTGGACTACGACTACATCGAACGGCGTCTCGAAGAGGTATCGCGCAACGAGCCGAAGTTGGTCGAACAGATGCGGTCTCTGGATCGACGCATCAACCGTGAAGCGCGCAAGCGCATCACAGAGTAGTTGTCTCCGAGCTTGCGTGATCGTGTCGTCCCCCTGGCCTAGCCTGTGGGCATGATGAAGAGCGAGCGGCCATTCGCTTGCCTCCTTGGACCGCGACTTCGCGCGTTTCGAAGAGCTTCGCTGGAATCAGGCCCGGCGAGAGCAGCCGACGAGGCTTCGCCGGTGCACGTGTGGCCCCGGCGCACCCGCAGCGCGGCGGATTGGCCCATCCCCGAATCGGGTATCCTCCTCATATCGGTCTTCGGGAGGAGGGCGCATGGTACGAAGAAGCCTTACCATCCTGACGGTGCTCTGCGTTCTGCTGGTTGGGGCGGCCGCGCCGTCGTTTGCAGGCAAGATCCGGGGAGCCCCGGGCGGCGGTGGCCAGTGGCACGAGGCTGAGCTCAACGGAGCCAACGAGGTTCCCGGCCCGGGCGATGCCGACGGCACCGGCACCGCGATCGTCACGCTCAACAAAGGTCGCGGCGAGGTGTGCTGGCAGCTCAACGTCTCCAACATCACGTTGCCGGCAGCGGCAGCACACATTCACCGCGGCGAGGCCGGCGTACCCGGTCCGGTCGTGGTGACCTTGTCAGCGCCCGCCGCCGACGGCGAGGCGATCGGATGCACCAGCGCCGACAAGAGCCTCATCGACGCGATCCGCTTGAACCCGTCGGATTATTACGTCAACGTTCACACCAGCGACTTTCCGGCCGGCGCGGTCCGCGGGCAGCTCACCACCGGATAGCCCAGAGCGAGACGAGCGGTTAGATCAACGGCACCGAACAGAGCGAGGGATAACCCTCGCTCTGTTCTGAAGCGGCGATGTCAGTGCGTCTTCGCGTAGTTGCTCGCGCCGAACCAGTCCACCACCACGACCGGCTCGTCGCCGACGACCCATGCGTCGTGCCCGCTCGGCAGCGAGGTTACGTCCCCCGGCTCCGCGACGAACTCCGTCCCGTCGTCCATAAGGATCGCCAGTCGTCCCGCGAGGTGGTACTGGAAGTGCGGCGCCTCGCAGCTCGCCGTGCCCGCCAGCGGCTTCACGTCGTTCGACCAGCGCCAGCCCGGCTCGAACACCAGCCGTCCGATCTCTGCGTCGCCGATCTCAAGGATCTCCGCTTTGCCGTTGGGGAACGAGCGCACCTCGTCCGGCTTCTCGAAGGTCTTGTGCTCCGTCTGTTGCATGTCCGTCCCTCCTTCTGTCACATCTGGACTTCGCGCACGAAGTGGAATGCGACGGTGTGCCCGCCGTAGGTCAGCGGGATCATGTCGGTCTCTGCGCCGAAGACCGATCCGTCTTTGCGCCTGCCGCGGAAGCGGAACGTCACCGGGAACTGCAGCTCCGCGACCCGGTTCTGGTAGTGCCACACGTACAGCCCGCGGTCGGCGTCGTCGACGAACGTGCGTGCGAAGTCGCCGGCGGCCTCCCACTCCGCGGCCGTGCATCCGAACATCTTCGCGAGCCGGTCGTTGCAGCGCTTGTTCGACTCGTCCAGCCAGATGTACAGGCCGTCGGGGCTGTGCTCGAAGATCGGGCGGAGATGCTCGGCCAGCTCCGCGATCGCCTGCTGGTGGGTCGTCATCGTCTGCCTCCTCTCCTCGATTCCGTGAAGCGAAGGTAGGCGCGTGCGCTTGCAGAATCCTTGCGACCGGGCGATAGTCCCGTCCACAATGGTCCGGATCCGCCTGCTCGGCCGCTTCGCCGTCCGCATCGGGGAGCAGGTCGTTCCCAAGGAGCGCTTCGGCGGCCGCCGGACCCGCTCGCTCGTCGCGTTCTTGGCGACGCGCAGGGGCACGCTTGTCCCGAAGGATCTGCTCGTCGAAGCGCTTTGGGGCGAGCGCGAGCCGGCCGATCCGTTCGGCAACCTCGACGTGCTTGCCAGCCGGGCGCGCCGGGCTCTCGGGAGTCCCGCGCTGATCGAAGCGGCATCGGGGGGCCTGCTTCTGGTCGACGACGAACGGGTCGATGTCGATGCCGAGCAGTTCGCCGCGGCGGTCGAGCGCGGGCGCAACTACCTGGCGGCCGAGCAGACCGGGCCTGCGCTGGCCGCCTTCCAAGAGGCCCTGTCGATGTGGGACGATCCGCTTCCCGAGGAGACCTACAGCGAGTGGGCGAGTCCGTTTCGCCGCGAGATGGCGTCGCACCGTCTCCAGGCGATGGAGGCTGGTGCGCGAGCGGCGCTCGCGCTGGGAAACGCGCCGTCGGCTGTCGGACTGGCGAGCGGTGCCGTCGCCGCGGAGCCGCTGCGCGAGACTGCGACCTTGCTGCTCGTGACCGCGCTCGGACTCGGCGGTGATCAAGTCGGCGCGTTGCAGGCGTTCGATCGGTATCGCGTTGCGCTGCGTGAGGAGCTGGGTCTTGATCCGTCCCCCGACGCGTATGAAGTGCAGAGCCGGATCTTGCGCGGGGTGAAGCAGACGACCGACGCCGCGCTCGGCCGGCTGCTGCCCGAGGGGATCGCCGGCGATCCGCGCGCGGCGCTGGGACGGCGGGGCAGCGGGCCGATGCGCGCCCGAACGCTGGCCAGCATGGCGATGTTCGCCGCGGGGTCCGACGACTACGGGCGCGCCGCCGAGCTGAGCGAGTTGGCGCTCCAGGAGGCCGGCGACGATCAGCGCGCGCTCGCCGAGGCGCTGTACGTCGCATCCATCGTCGACATGAACCTGGGGCAGCTTGCGCGAGCCGAGCAACGCGCCGATGAAGCGCTCGGCCACTTCGAGTTGCTCGGCGACGACGAAGGCGTGGCAAACATCCTCGACGGCAAGGCCATGGCGACGTTTATGGCCGGCCGCATCGCGGACGGCGTCGCGGCGTTCGACCGGGTCGCGCGTCTGTTCACCGACGCGCACGATCTGGCACGGGTGGTCACGCCGCGCTCGACCAAGGGACACGGAATGATCTTCATGTGCCGGCCCGCAGACGGTCTTGTTGAGATCGACGAAGCGTTGCGCATCGCGGTGTCACTCGGCGAGCGGGAGGGTGAGGCGTACGCGCGCTGGCACCGGAGTGAGGCGCTCGCTGCGCTCGGGCGTGCCGACGAGGCGGTGGAATCCGCGGCGGCATCGCTGGCGATCGCGGAGGAGCTGGTCCATCGGGAATGGACCGCGGCCGCGTTGCGCGCCGTTGGGATCGCGCGCCGGGCGGCGGGGGATCGAGCCGGGGCCGAGGACGCCTCCCGTCGCGGCATTGTCGCGTCGGAGGGGATCCCGCTGTTCGAGACCTGGCACGCCGCCGGATTGGCGCGCACGCTTCTGGACGACGGCCGTGTGTCGGAGGCGCGGGAGTGGGCGGCACGCGCGGTCGGTGGCGGCCCGCCGCTCGGGCTGTTCGAAGCGCGCCTGGCGGACGTGCTGGTCGCTGCGGCGTCCGGTGAAGCACGCGCGCCCGAACTGGCGGATGCGCTGTGGAAGGACGCAGAGGCCGGAGGTCACCTGGCGGTGATCCACGAACTGAAGTCGGTGCGCGCGCATTAGGTCTTGGCTGGCAATCGGTCCCAGAAGCGGTCAAACTGGTCGAAAGCTTTCGGTCTGCGGGGCTCCGCGTGAAGGAATGTGCCGGGTCTGCCTTGAACACGGAGGGTGAGCAACCTTGGCGAGAAATCGATCCGAAACAACGGGGATTGGGGTGAATACGGTGAGGAAGTTTGCATTGCTTCGGCGGGCATCGCTGCCGACTGCGGCGATCATGCTCGTTTCGACGCTGGCAGTGTTCTCGCAACACGTCGAGAACCTGTCTGCGGCCGGCTGTCCGTCGGGCTACGGCCTGTACGGCGCCGAGGAGGCGCGGATGTCGCCGTACTCGCGAGCGCTCGACGTGGCGACCGGAGTGGATCCGCTGTGTGTCTTGGACAAGCACCCCGAGTCCGCATCGGAGGTCAACGCGATGTTCTCGCAGCGCGCGGCGATCCAGTCGGCGCCCGACGGAATCGTGCCGGCCGGAGCCGGCTGGCGCGCGACCCGCCAGAAGGACGAGGTTCGCAAGCGCGGCCAGTCCTTCCACAACGGCCACGAGTGGGTCTCGGTCGGCAACGGGCCGCTGCAGTCGGGCGACCCCGGCTACGGCGTCTCCAGCCTCGGCCTGATCGAGCTGGCCGGCCGCGTCAACGATCTCGTCTACGTCCCGCCCACCGACTTCTACCAGCCCGACACTCTGATCGCGTCCGTCGGCCAGGGCGGCGTGTGGATCAGCGATCAGTCCGCGGCGAATTGGGCCTCGATCGGCGACGACCTTCCCACTCAGGTCATCGGCGCCGTTGCCTACACGCCGGCCGGCGGCGGGACGATCTTTGCGCTGACGGGTGACGACAGCCTGGGATTCCACAGCAAGGAAGGCCTCGGCGGCTACTTCACCATCGATGGCGGGCACCGCTGGCACAAGGCCAAGGGCCTCCCCGAGGACGCGTTCGGCTTCAAGATGGCAGTCGACCCGTCGAACCCGAAGATCGTGTATGCGGCGACGAGTTCGGGCCTGTACCGGTCGACCGATGTGGGACGCTCGTTTCGCAACGTAAACCTGCCGACCGGTGACTGCGCCGGAAAGTCCAACCGCGTGAAGGGCTGCTTGCTGGCCAACTACGTCACCGACGTGATCGTGATCGAGCCGGGCGGCTTCACCGACGAGGAAGGCGGGCGTGTGCTCGCCGCGGTCGGCTGGCGTGGCGGCAACGCCACCAACGCCGACGGCACCGTGCAGTCGCCGGCCAACGGCTTCTACGTCTCCGAAACCGGGGCCGCGAACACGTTCGAGCGGACCGGCACGGTCGGTCTGCCCGAGCAGGCGCGCATCGGCCGCACCGAGATCGGCGCCGCGAGCGGCCCCGACCAGAACCACAACTACGTGTACGCGCTGATCCAGGATGCGGTGCTGCTGCGCGGCGGCCTGCCCGGGATCGACGCGCCGGGCGCCGATCGCACGCTTGCGATCCCGACGGTGCTGCACGGCATCTACGTGTCGCCCGACTTCGGCGCCACCTGGACGATGATGGCGCAGGGCCTTGAGTTGCAGTCGGCGACGACGGGTTCGGCGCTGGGCGTGACGCCGGCGCTGGGCCTCGGGCCGGGCGTGCAGGCCTGGTACAACCTATGGATCAAGCCGGATCCCACGCGCGCGGCCGGCGGGATCCCGACCCGGCTGGTATTCGGGCTCGAGGAGGTCTGGCAGAACGAGGGGATCGGAATCCCGCTGACCGGGAAGACCTCGTTCAAGGTCATCGGCCGCTACTTCAGCGGACGCACATGCCTGTTCCTGGTGCAGGACGTCCCGTGCGCGACGAACCGGCAGGAGGCGCTGACCCCGACGACGACCACCCATCCGGACCAGCACACCGGGCTGTTCATCCCGGACGGCTCCGGCGGCGTCACGCTGATCGCCGGAAACGATGGCGGCGTGTACCGGCAGTACGCGCCTGCGACGGTTGAGTTCCAGAACGCCAACTGGGGGCTCGGCAACAACCGCGGCTTCAACACGCTGATGCCCTACGACGCAGTCCGGTCGGCGGACGGCACGATCTGGATGGGCCTGCAGGACAACGGCACCGCCAAGATCGTCGACGTCAAAAAGAACGGCCGGATCATCGAGCGCGGACGCCAGATCATGGCGTTCGGCGGCGACGGCTTCTTCGTCGCGACGCACCCGACCAACGGCAAGATCGCCTACGGCGAGACGCCGGGCGGCTCGATGCGCGCGACCCAGGACGGCGGGTACACCTGGAGCGCCATGAGCCCGCCGATCACGGCCGGTCAGTTCTCGAACCCGTTCGTCATGGATCCGTTCGATCCGGACCACCTGCTCACCGCCGGCAACGAGGTCGTCGTCACGACGGGTGGCCCCGGCACCGGAGCCAGCGACTGGGCAGAGGTGTTCGACCTGGGGACGGCCAAGCACCCCGGCGACGCCGAAGCGGAGCCGGTTCCCGACGAGGACCCGGTCAACCAGATGACCGCCGTCGACCTGGTCGGCGCCGCCGGCTACGTCGGCTTCTGCGGCGTCTGCGACATCCTCAACAGCAAGACGCCGTTCCTCAACGGGCTCGCCACCAACGTCGGCGGCGCCAAGGCGCCGAAGAAGGGGTCGCCGGACGGCTGGCACATCGCCAAGGCGAACGGCCTGCCGAACCGATGGATCTCGAGCATCGCGATCCACCGGATGAACCCGAAGATCGTCACCGTGACGCTCGGCGGGTACGGCCGGCGGTGGACGCCTCCGGGCACGCTCGACAAGCCCGATGCGAAGCGCGTCGGCTCCGGCCACGTGTACGTGTCGGTGGACGCCGGAGAGAACTTCTTCGACATCTCCGCCAACCTTCCCAACGCTCCGGTCAACTGGGTGACGCTGCGGAACAGTCAGATCATCGTCGCCACCGACTACGGCGTGTTCATCTCGGTCCCGGAGTTCCGCTGCGACGATTACAGCGCCCCGACGTGCAACAAATGGCAGCAGCTCGGCAACGGCCTGCCGGCCACGCCGGTGCACACGGTTCGCTTGTCGCACGGCGATCCGAACCTGCTGATCGCCGCCGCGCACGGGCGAGGCGTGTGGGCGTACCGGTTCAGCCGGCCGGCGTTCGGTCCTCCGAAGGGGACGCCGCGCATTCCTCCGCCGGCGTTCCTCGGCAAGGTCGTCGCGGGACCGTTCGGCTTCGAGCTCGACGCGGAAGGCTGGACGACCGAAACGAACAACGATCTCACGACCTGGGAGCGCAGCGCGCCGGGCGATGGGTCGGCGAACAGCTTCCAGGTGCAGCACTACGCCGACGAGTCCACCGCGACGCTCCGGTCGCCGAAGATGACGCTGCCGGAGCGGAGCACGGTTCGGGTCACGTGGTCCGAGTGGATCAACACCGAGCCGGACTTCGACTTCATGTGGCTGGACTGGTCGGCCGACGGGAAGAAGTGGAATCCGGTCCACGCCAGCAACGGCGTGGATCCGACCTTCAACGAGGTGACGACCGAATTCGTCGCCCCGAAGGGCGGCCTGTGGCTCCGCTTCCGAATGTCGAGCGATGCGCTGGTGTCGTCCCCTCCGTTCACCGGCGTCTGGATCGACGACATCAGGATCGAGCGGTAGGCAACGCAGAGAACGTCGGAGCCTCCCGGAATTCGGGAGGCTCCGATCGTCTGGCGGCTGTCCCGAACGGGACACGTGGGCAGTGCCGAGCTACATGTCCGGCATCGGGGACTGGAGTTGGAAGTAGTTTCCGTCGGTGTCTTCGAAGGTCGCCATCCAGAAGCTCTGGTTCTCCTCGCCTCCCGGCTTGTACGGTTCTTGAACCACGGTGGCCCCGAGAGCCTTGATGCGATCGAACTCTTGCTCGACGTCGAGTGTCTCAAGATTCCACATGATCCGTCCGGGCATCTCGTTGCGACCCTTCACCTCAGAGTGCGGTCCGATCATCAGCCCTGCGTCACCGAGCTGCCATCCGATGTACCCGCCATCGTCCCACGTTGGTTTGCCGAAGATCTTCGCGTAGAAGTCGCTCAACGCCTTCGGGTCCTCCGCTCCGAGCATGATGCTGTTCAGCTTGAGCATGATCGCCTCCTAGATGTGTCCTACCGGATGACTGCTCTTGTTGGAGGTATCGATGAAGTCGCAGAATCGAAAGCGTCTCTGACCTTGCCTGCCTCGGAGCGAGCCAAACCTGACTTCAAGCCAAGCCGTTGGATCGTGTCGCGTCAGCCGGGTCGTCGTAGGCCGACAGGATAATGCTTCGCCGTTCCGCGGTCGGAGGATCCCGGAGGTCTCGCATGCTCGTTCATCCTGTCCGGCCTTCACTCGGACGGCAACTACGGCTTCTACGCCGTGAAGGTCACCAACGGCGCGTGGACGACGTCTAGCGGCTGACGACCATCCAGCGGAGCGGCAGCCATCGTTTCAACTCATCGAGCCGTTCACGGTGGAACCAGGGAGCGCAACGGGAGCGTCCTCAGGGTGTTCCTCCCAGTAGAGGCGCAGGGCTTCTAAGAGGATGTCGGCCACCTCTTGTTTGATCCGGTAGACGCCCGCATCGTTGTTCCGTTCGATGAGAGATTGAATCCAGGGGGCGCTGTGTCCGAATGAGGACATGAAGCCACCAAGGGTCTGCGGATTCACGCCGACGCTCGAGGCGACAGATGCGTACGAGACCTGAGGTGCTCCTTTGCAGATGTAGCAGAGGGCCCTCCTGGCGTTGTTCGTGACGGCCTCGATTCCTCGCCTGGCACGAGCAAGGCTCAATGGCTCTTGAGGCTGATCTCCGATGAGACCGGACTCAAGCACCTCTTCGAGCTTGCCGGGGTTCATGAAACGCCTGAGTTCCTCGGGTTCTCCTTCGAGTGTGATCTTCATCCTTGCCCTCCAAGTTGACGAGTTCAGACTGAGTCGGACTGACTCTGACTGTATCAGTCTCGAAATCGCTGGTCAAGAGGGCATTGCAGGCTTGTAAGAATTTCGCTACGATTTCCTGGCTATGACGGTTGCTGAATCGATCCGAGCGAAGGTGTCTACGGCGACGCCGGGAACTCTCTTCGACGTGCGCGAGTTTGATGGGCCACGCGGTCCGATCGAGACAGCCCTGTCACGACTCGAGGATCGAGGCGAGTTGCTAAGGGTCCGGAAGGGGCTCTACTTCAAGGGCGTTCACTCTCGCTTTGGTTCAGGCCGCCCGCGTATTGAGGACGTCGTCTACAAGGTCTGCGGGACCGAGGGTGTTGGTCCTTCTGGCTGGACCGCAAGTCGAGTGCTTGGTCTTTCGACTCAAGTGCCTGCCCATCTCGAGTTCGCGGTAGTCGGGACTCCGCCTACGAACGTTCGAGGTGTTCGGTTCCACTCGCGGAAGAACCTTGCGCGGATCAAGTTGAACCCACTCGAAACCGCGGTCCTCGAGTTGCTTCGCGAGTGGCCTACCTACAGCGAAGCATCTTGGAGCGATGTCGTTCGGCGCGTGGCCGAGTTGAGAGATGAGGGTGCCATCAGAATTGAACTACTCACCAGCGTCGCCAACCGCGAGCATTCGCCGGCGCTTCGAGTGCGCATGGAAGCTCTGGCTTCCGCGCTTCGTGGCGAGGCATAAGGCTCCTGTGGCCAAGCTCAGGGCATCACCGGATGATCTCTTGGCCTTGGTTGCTCGAGCGAGCGACCATCTGAGTATTCCGCAAGAGTTCCTTGAAAAGGATTACTGGGTCACGGAACTTCTCCGAAGCGTCGCGCAGCCGGTCGACGACGCTGTCGTCATCTTCAAAGGCGGGACGAGCTTGTCCAAAGCGTTTGGTCTCATCGAGCGCTTCTCAGAGGACGTCGACATCCTCGTGTCGGTCCAGGACGAGACGTTCGGTAAGGGGCGTGTTCACAACATCCTTCGCCTCATCTGTGAACGCGCGGGAAGGGACCTTGATATCGGCGCAGACGATCAAATTGATCGCGGCTCCGAGAAGGGGATCCATCGAAATGTGCGATACAGCTACCCGGCACGACTCGCACCTCAAGCAGCCACCGAAGGTGTGCTGCTCGAGATGGGGCGTCGAGGCGGAGACCTACCGCGCGAGCGACGCCAGATGCAGTCGATAATTGCGGCGTACGCGATCGAAAACAAAGTCGCCCGCGAGGATGAGTACGACGAATTCGCATCCTTCCAGATCGACGTGCTGGCGCCCGAGCGAACGCTCGTCGAGAAGCTGGCTCTCCTGCATCGCGTGAGTCTCACGAATGGCGGTGAGAATCTCGCCAGGAACGGCAGGCACCTCTACGATGTGTACAAGTTGCTGACAGCCGACTTGGTCCTCACGAAGCTCCGATCGGATCCGGACACCGTTGCCCGACTCGCCGCTGATGCAGACGAGCAGAGCGTGAAATGGGATCTGCCCGTTGAAACCCGTCCAGAGGCCGGCTACGGTGAGAGTCCAGCGTTCGATGCCGCTGGTGCACCCGCTTCCAGCCTTCGTCAGGGACTCGAAGCGGCGAAAACCCTTATCTACGGTGATGTTCCTTCGTTCGAAGACTGCATCCAGGTCATCCGAGCGTCGGCAGATCTGCTCTGACGTCAGCACCTTCCCTTTTCCATCACCCGCCGCAACCGTCCGCCCGAATGTCATCGGAGGAGAGCCGGACGCCGCTCGCTGGATCGGTCAGGAAGCACTTCGAGAGGTAGTAGAACGACACGCGAAGTCGCTTGGCGTCGCTCAGCGAGCCAGGAGCCCTTCCACGACTGCGATGAGGGCAGGGTCGTCCGGTGGGGTCATCGAACGGAAGCGACCGGCGGGCGCGCCGTCGGGCGAGACGAGGAATTTCTCGAAGTTCCATTCGACGTCTCCAGCCTCGCCGTCGGGGTCGGCAAGCGCGACGAGTGGCTCGAAGAGCGGGTGACGGCCCGGGTGGTTCACGTTGATCTTGGAGAACAACGGGAAGGTGATGCCGAAGGTCTGTGTCGCGAAGGAGCGGATCTCGGCGTGCGTGCCGGGCTCTTTGTCGAGGAACTGGTTGCACGGGAAGCCGAGCACGCTGAAGCCGCGCGACGCGAAGCGCTCGTGCAGGGCCTGGAGGCCGGCGTATTGGGGGGCGAGTTTGCACAGCGACGCGACGTTGGCGATCAGCAGCGCCGTTCCGGCGAACTCCGCGAGTGTCGTCGCCCGGCCGTCGATGCTCTCCAGCGGGATATCGTACAGATCCAACCGTGCCCCCCCTCTCCCCATGCCGAGGCCTTCGTCGACGAGCGGGATGACCTCCGCGGCTGCTCCTTCCGATGGTCCCCGAGCCCGGGGGCCGGATGGCCCCTTCCACCGAACCCGGTCCTAGTCTACTATTATTCCAGAGTTCTTTAGAAGAATCGAAATCGACCCGGAGGCGCCATGAACGGGCGTGAGGTGAAGGACACGCTCTACGGGCAGTTCGCGCGCGTTGGCAAAGCGGTCGCGAGCCCCAAGCGCCTCGAACTGCTGGACCTGCTCGGCCAAGGCGAGCGCACCGTCGAGGTGCTGGCGAATACGGCGTCGATGGGTCTGGCGAACACATCGGCACACCTGCAGGTGCTGCGACAGGCGCGCCTGGTCGAGGTGCGCAAGGACGGTACCAAGGTCTTCTACCGGCTTGCCGACGACACCGTCGCGCGCTTCTTCGCCGCGCTGCGCGATCTGTCTCGGGCGCGCCTGACCGAGGTCGAGCAGACGGTGCGCGACTACTTCTCGGCCCGCGACGAGATGGAGCCGGTCGGGCAGGCCGAGCTGGCACGCCGGCTGCGCCGCGGCGATGTCGTCGTGCTCGACGTGCGCCCGGCCGAGGAGTACGAGGCCGGTCACATCCCCGGCGCGCAGTCGATCCCGCTCGGTGAGCTCGGACGCCGCCTCAAGGACCTTCCCCGCAACGCTGAGATTGTTGCCTACTGCCGGGGCCCGTACTGTGTACTCGCGCCCGAAGCGCTTGGCCTGCTCCGCAAGAAGGGCTTCCACGTGCGCCGCCTCGCCGACGGCTTCCCCGAGTGGCGTCTGGCGGGCCTGCCGGTGGCGGTGGGTGAGGAGTGAGCAGCCATGAAGGTTCTCCTGGTACTGAACGATCCACCGTACGGGACGGAACGCTCCTACAACGGGCTGCGGCTCGCCGGCTCGCTCGCGCGACGCGACGACACCGAAGTACGGATCTTCCTGATCGGCGACGCGGTCGGATGCGCCGCGCAACCTCAGAAGGTTCCCGAAGGCTTCTACCACCTCGACCGAATGCTGGAGTCCGCCGCGCGCCATGGAGCGGAGACCGGCTGCTGCGGAACCTGCCTGGACGCGCGCGGCATTGCGGAGGACCACCTGGTAAAGGGGACGCACCGGTCTTCGATGGATGAGCTTAGCGAGTGGACGGTGTGGGCCGACAAAGTCGTGAGCTTCTAAGGAGTCGTGTTGTGGCGGAGCGGACGGTGTTGGAGCTCGGCGGCGGGATCGGCGGCGTGGCCGCGTACGCCAGCGGCGACTTCTACGCGCCCGATGCCCCGGCCATCGGCCTGCGGCAGCCGGGCCGACGCCGGCATCTGGCGAAGGTTGCCTTCGAGAAGTACTGGATGCGGCGATGGCTCTGAGCCGCCGCGAGAGGCGGTCGCCTCTGGATCCGCAGACCAGACGCGACTTCTATGACCTCCACGCGCTGCTCTGCAAGGCACTCGCCGACCCAAAGCGGCTGCTGATCATCAACGCCCTGCGCGACCAGCCCAAGACGGTGGGCGAACTGACCGCGGAACTGGAGCTTTCGCAGTCCAACACGTCCCAGCACCTCTCTATCCTTCGCGACCGCGGCGTCGTGCGCGCGACGCGACGAGGCAACAACGTCGCCTACTCGCTACGAGACATGCGCGTGCTGGAGGCGGTGGATCTGTTCCGCGCGGTCACGGCCGCATCGCCGGGCGAAGACTCACCGATTCGGCGAAGCGTCCCGGCGCCCAGGAGAAGGTCATGACAAGCGACCTCCCGATCTTGGCCGGCGCGCACGCTGCGGTGCTCGCCGCGTGCCGGACCGAGTATCCACATGAGGTCTGCGGGCTCATCGGAGCGCGCGACGGCGTTCTCGTCCGCGTTTGGCCCGTGCGTAACGTCGCCGAGCCGCAGGCCGGCGCGTGCGGCTTCCTCATGGACTCGCGCGCGCAGCTTCGCGCGATGAGGGAGATGGAAGATGCCGACCTCGAGCTCGGCGCCATCTACCACTCGCATCCGAACACACCCGCGGTCCCCTCCGACGGCGACGTCCGCCTCGCCGCCTACCCCGAAGCCGCGCACCTGATCGCCTCACTCGTCGACCCCGACCAGCCCGAAGTGCGCGCCTGGCGCATCGCGGACGGGCAGGCCACCGAGCTGACGACACGGCTCATACCGAGCGTCTCTTCGACTCAGCTCGACAGAGGGTGAGGGATCCATCTTCATTCAGCGCGGGCGGCGCAGACCTGCCAGGGTGACCGCAACAAGCCGGCGGACAGCGGCCTTGGACTGCATGTTCCTCGCCGCCGCGAGGGAGTGAAGGCAGTAGCTCGCAAGCTCGTCTGGCGTGACATCGTCCCGCACGTCTCCCGAGGCCGCGGCTTCGGTCAACAACTCTCGGATCATGTGCCGGAGTTTCTTCTCCGCTCGGGGGACCTGTTCGTCTCGATGCAGGAACGCCGCGAGACGCGCGACTTGCAGCGCGCGTTTCGTGTGATCGAGTCGCTACAGACCGGCATGGTCGGTCTCAACCAAGGTGTCGTATCCAATCCCGCAGCGCCATTTGGAGGAGTCAAGCAATCCGGTTTCGGCAGGGAAGGCGGCCGCGAGGGAATCGAGGAGTACCTCGACGTCAAATACGTCGCGATGAACCTGTGAAGAGGGTGATCGGAGTAAGCGCTCGTAGTTGTCGACATGCTGCAGGACTTCGTCTTGGGGAAGATCGCGAATCCTCGCGCGAAGCGAATCATCCCGAACATCACGGTACAGGGGGTCGACGGCTTCGGCGCCGGCCTGGGGCCAGAGCGCTTCAGTCTCCAAGACCTCTGACGACCTCTGGCGCCGCTTAGTCCAAGGTCGAGGCCAAGCGTTTCGCCATCGCGACTGCGTTATCCGAGGCGGGGTCGGCGTGTCGGTGTACCACCTTCCACTCGCCCTCCTCGCGGCGGAACACCGTGGTGGCGCGAAGCACGTACGGCTGCGGTGGCGCGCCGTCGAGGGACGCGGTCGTGTGCTCGAATGCCACGATGTAGGCAAGGTCACCGCTCGCACCGGCAGCGACGACCTCGTTCTCGTAGGACGTGCAGTTCGAGAAGGCCGATCCGAGCCGCTCGAACAAGCGTTGGACCTCGTCCCACCCGGTGCCGCTGCGGGCGGCGCCGAGCACGGTCACCGGCTCGTTGCGTGACCACATGGCGATCCGCGGCGCGGCATCGCCGTTGTGAAGGGCGATCTCCGCCTGCTCGTATCGCGGCATGGTCGCCGCCAGGAAATCGTCAACTTTTGTGCCCATGGTCTCCTCCGATACAGCTAGACCGTGTTCAATACAGTATGATTATATCCAATGAAAGGGAAAGTCAAGAGGCCATACGATTCCTCAAGGCGTCGCGAACAGGCGATCGAGACGCGACGGCGAATCATCCACGCCGCCCACGATCTGTTCGTCGCCAAGGGATACGGATGCACCACGATCGCCGAGATCGCGGCCGCAGCGGGCGTGGCCGTTGAAACCGTCTACGCGGCGTATCGCAACAAGCCCGCGCTCCTTCGGCAGGTGTGGTACGCCACCTTCCGAGGCGACGAGGAAGACATTCGACTCTTAGACCGACCCGAGATCCGCGCGGTGCTCGCCGAACCGGACCTCGCAACCCGCCTCCGAACTCAGGCCGTTGTCTTTCTCCCCGTGTTCCGGCGCATCACCCCGCTGTTGCGCGCGCTGCAAGGGGCCGCCACAAGCGAACCGGAGGCCGCGGCGATGCTCGCGGAGTTCGACGAGCGGCGTGCGGATGCGGCAGGACACTACGCTCGGGCCGCCGCGGCGACGGGACAACTGGCCGTCAGCGAGCAGGAGTGTCGCGATGTGCTCGCGGCGACGCTCGACGGTGCGCTTTGGCATCGCCTGGTCGAGAAGGGGGGTTGGTCGGAGGACCGGTTCGCCCAGATGCTCGGCACCATTTGGGTTGCGGCTCTGGCTCGGTAGCCGGCAAGAGTTTCAAAGCGGAGTGCGACCGGGCTAACAAGCCCGGTTGGCTCTGTTGAACGGCCCTTGGAAATAAGCTTGGTGCGCGCACCTAAACCACACGAACGCTGTAGCTCGTTCCCACGCGCGGCAGATAAACGGCTTCCTCATGGCAGTCGCCGAGGCAGTTCTGCTGCCACACCTCGACGGAATATGAGAAGGCAGGCGCAGCGATGTCCGGTCCGGGCACCGTCGGTGCGAGAACCACGAACGGCTGATAGGGCGTTTCTGCCGTTGCCTCACGCGGCTCACCGAGCTTGTCGGTGTAGCGAACGATCACGCGGATCCATCCGCAGTAGGCGATCGCGCACGAGGTCGTCACGGCAACCTCCAAGCGCAACGGTTCGTTGCTCGAAGCCACTGCCGGTGGAGCGTGCTCGGCCCCCAGCACATGCCAAGCTTCCGCGTTCGGCGCCGCCAAGCCGATGGTGGTGATGATGGCAGCCAAGATCATCACGCGCGTGCGTTCCGCGCGCGTGTGACTCGATCGCGTCGATGCGTTCGACATCGCCGATACCCCCTTCGATGCGCGACCTCGGTGGTTGCGCTCGATTCAAATGTACGAACGCATCGATCACCGGTCTGCAGAGTCATCCCCATTCTTCCGGCGATTGTGACCCCGGCCGCACGACGGCCGACCCTTGTGGGTATTCCCTACAGGTGAAAGTCAGGAGGCAGTCGCCGGCCGAGCTTCATCCGCCGATTGGATGATCAGCGCGACGACCGCGCGCACGACGTCGGCTCGTGCTGCCGTACCCGCGTCGCGATCGCGCGCAAGATCGTCTGCGAGGGTCGCAAGTGCGAGCATGCAGACTTCCGCAAGCGGCGCCACGTCATCATCCCTTGCAAGCAGCAGCGCAAAGGCCCTGACGATCCGGGACCGTGCGTTGTCCGTCATCGCGGCAACGTGCGGATCGCGGGAACCAATCCGGCCGAGAAGTGTTCGAATGAGAATCGCGTCGTCACCGGCCAGCGCGAGAAACCGATGGACGCCGCCGGAAACCACGTCTTCGCGCGATGCGCCGGCGATCGCAGCGCCGACCACATCGTCGTGGAAGCGCTGCTCGGCCCGCGCGAGAACCTCGGCCAGGAGGTGCCGCTTGCCTCCGGGGAAGCAGTCGTACAAGACCGCCTTCGATATGCGGAGCCCGTCGGCGAGGTGCTGCATCGAGGCAGCGTGATACCCCACGTCCGCTATGAGCTTGCCGGCCGCGTCCAGAACCAAGGGCCGCCGTACGTCCGGCCCCAGGTAACGAGCCCGTTTTCGTTCGGAGTCGAGCATTCCCCCGCCTCGGGTCGGTGCGAATACGAACCTGCTGGTCAGCGTAGGTTCGGCCGAAGGCCTGGGTCTCCAGAGAGATCCCTATTCCTTCATTGCGCGCGGGGCTCTAGGGCTCACACGGTCACTCCATAGGGTTTTCACTGCAGACGCCGAATATCCCTAGTGTCAGGCTTCGTGGCAAGAACGGGGCAGCTGGGTTTCCGGTTTCCGGGAGGGCAGGGGCGAGGAAAATTGGTGGACACCGCCGCGGACAGGATCGTGCGCCGCCGCCTGAAGGTTGCGATCCCGCACGCGCCGAGGGCGGCGCTCACGTTGATGGGGATCGTGCTTGCCGTGGCCCCGTTGCTGGTGTCCTCCATCGTTGCGGTGCGCGTCCCCGTCCAGCATGTTCTTGGTGATCTGCCTCAGAGCGCCGCGCTGGACTATGCGTCGCGCTTCCAAACCGGATTCGCCGCACTGCGCGAGGACTACGTCAGCCGGATCCTCGGCAGGGAAGCGACGCTCGTTTCCGTCACCCGGCGGCCGTCACCGAGCACGCCCGGCATTGGCGCTGGGAGCGATCCTCTCACGCAACTACCCGTCGGCGACGGGCTGCGGATCTCACCAGGCTCACCACAGGAGAGGCCGGCGGTTGAACCGTGGCGCAATTCGAGCCCCAGCATCTCCGCGGATGGGTCCGTCGTCGCGTACCTCACGACCGACACACGCACGACAGGAATGGAGCGTGCCGGGGCCTGCGAAGCATCCACGCCCGGGCCGACGACCGTGTCGATCGTCTGGCAATACAGTCGCTATCCCGTCGAGTTCACGGCCCCGTGTGGCCAAATCGTGGTCAAAGACTTCCGCAGTGGCCGAACCGTCGTCGCATCCACCGCGAACGACGGTTCGCTTGCGAACTCCCAGATTCACTCATTCATGCTGTCCGGGGACGGACGCTCGGTCGTGTTCGCGACCGCTGCATCGAACCTCGTGCCAGGCGATACGAACGACACGACGGACGTCTTCGTACGAGATCTTGTCGCCGGTCGAACTGAGTTGATTTCCGTTTCGATCTTCGGCGGTCCGCTCCGGCGAGACCCAGAGTTGAACCCGTCCGATCTCGGAGTCCCGATAGATCAGAACGCTGAGGACGTGTTAGGCAGCGTCGGCGCCGAAACCGGGACCGTCTCTCATGACGGCAGATACGTCGTCTTCGAATCTTCAGCGGACGATCTTGTACCCGGCGATACCCGACAGACGATGGACGTGTTCGTTCGGGACCGGGTTCTGGGCGTCACACAGCGCGTCTCAGCTGGATCGCTTGGTGGCACGCCACCCCCCGATGACACACACGCCGAGAACTTGGAGCGGCTGGTGAACTTCACCGTCGAGGCGGCGTGGCCGTGCATGTCGCCGAACGCCCGCTACGTCGCCTTTCGATCGTGGAGCTCGACACTCGTCACAGGCGACCGGAATCAAGGTTCCGACATCTTTGTGTACGACCGCCATACTCGCGGCACGGAGCTCGTGACAGTTTCGTCGACCGGCCGGCAGCAGAACGGCGACGCCCGTCCCGCGACGGGGCGGATCTTCAACAATCCGCAGGGTTACGCGCTGAAGAACTGTGTATCGAACGACGGCCGCTACGTCGTGTTCGAGTCGAGTTCCACCAATCTCGTCGAGGCCGATACGAACGATGAGTGGGACGTCTTCCTTCGGGATCGTCGGGCTCGTACGACCCGCCGCATAAGCGTTGCCGTCGACGGTAGCGAAGTGAAGGCGGAGTCCGAGTACTGGATTTCCAAGGGTCCGCCTCCCGCGGCGGAAGGGGCGGCTCTCTCACCCGACGGTAACTTCATCGTGTTCCAGTCCTTCGCGAAAATGGATCCCGGGGATCCGGACCCGTCGTCCGACAATATCTATCCGGGCGCGGAGGAGTACGACCTCTTCCTCTTTGACATTGCCGCGAATCGTCTGGTGCGTCTCGGCGGCGCACGGGAGTACGCGGGAAGGGATCAGCTCGGTTCCGGCCGGGTGGGCGCCGCCGCCTTGTCGAGCCACGCCGCGCTTGTCGCGTTCCATGCGACCAACAGCTACCAGGTCGACCTTGTGCACACTGTGCATCTCTATCGATGGAGGACATCATGAAGCGATTGCGTTTTCGCAATCTGCCTTTGTTCGGCAAGTTCCTTCTGCCTTTCCTCGGGCTCGTCGTCGTGCTGGGATCGGTCGGTACGTTCCTGGTCGTGCGCGACCTCTCGCACCGGGCGGAGTCTCAAATCGACGATACGCTCTCGCGTCTGTCGCTCGACAATCGCTCGCTGCTGCGAGATCGCGAGCTTTATCTGCTCGAGTCGGCCAACTTCTCGGCGAACCTGGCCGGACTGGCGGAAGCGGCCAAGAAGGAAGACTCCGTCGATGCGACGAAGCTCCTTCGCTCCGTCATCGCGCTGAAGAAAAACCTCGATCTGCTCGTCGTCGCGACGCCGGACGGAGACACGTTCCTGTCGTTCGCTCCGCGCACGAACGGTTCCGACCCCGTGTCTTCCCGCGTCGATTGGGCGAACAACGCGTTCGTCCAAAGCGCGCTTGCCGACGCAGCAGGGGTGAAGTTCGCGGGGCTTGTGACCGTCGACGGCCGCAGCATCCTTGCCGTTGCCGGAGCGGTGTGCTCGGCGTCCGACCGCTGCGCGCCGACGGGCGTGGCGATCGTGGGCATGGATGTTCGGCAGCTCATCGAGCCGCTTGGCCGTTCGGTCGGCGGTCTGGGGGGCGCGATCGACCTCTACGACGCGGACGGAAAGCTTCTGACGTCGTCCGGAGGCGCGATCGATTCCCGCGCGCCTGCCCTTCCGGCCTCGGGATTACTGCGGCGTACCGTCGCCGGCAACGCGAGCCTCTACGCGCACTGGGAAGTCCAAGGACGCACCATCGGCACAGTGGCCGTCGCCGTTCCGACCGGTCCCGCGTTCGCATCGGTCCGGGGCGCCGCTCTGAAGCTCGCGCTGTTCGTCCTCGCCGGGATGGTCGGCATCGTTGGGCTCGGAGCGCTTGTCTCCCGGCTCACGACGAAGCAAGTGAGAACCTTGCTCGACACCAACCGCGCGCTCGGCCGGGGTGAGCTGCAAGCGCGCGCGCCGGTGCTGGGGAACGACGAGCTCGGAGAGCTCGCGCGCGGGGTGAACCAGATGGCGGAGGAATTGGAAGCGAGCCGCGAGACCCTCGAGCTGCGCGTCCGGCAACGGACGGAAGAAGTCGAGCGCCTTCTTCGGGAACGCAACGAGATCTTCGCATCACTGAGCCACGAGCTCCGTACGCCGCTGGCGACCATCCTGCGGCAATCGGAGATGATCCTCGATCCAACACTGCGCAAGGGGGGCAAGTGGAACAACGAGACGGGGTCGACCATTCGGAACTCGGCTCAGCAGCTCCTCTCGCTCGTCAACGACATTCTCGAGCTTGCTCGCGCCGAAGCCAGCAAGATCGACGTCAATCTGGAGATCGTCGATCCTCACGATCTCCTTATCGAGCTGCGTCCGACGATCCAAGGTCTTGCACGTTCCGGCGACTTGAAGCTGACCCTCGAGATGCCGCCGTCGCTACCGAGGATCCGCGCGGATCGCCGCCGGTTGCGCGAGGTTCTGCTGAACCTCGTCGACAACGCAGTGAAATACACGCCGACCGGAGGCTCCGTTCGGGTCTCCGCTGCAGCGGAATCAGAAGGACTGAGAATCTCCGTCATCGACACCGGGGTCGGAATCCCGAAGGAAGCAGGCGATCGCATCTTCGAGCCGTTCTATCGGGTTCGTGGAACGAAGACGCAACGCGGACAAGCGTCGAGCGGGCTGGGGCTCGCGCTCTCGAAACGTCTCGTCGAGGTTCAGGGCGGCCACATAGGCTTCTCTAGCGAACCCGGCGAAGGATCGAGCTTCGTCGTTACGATGCCTTCCGTGCCCGAACGAAAGAACGGGAAGGCAGCGATGCCGCGTGAACGCGAGCTGGTGGGGAGGAGATCACGATAGCCGTGTCGGAGAAGAAGAGACCTGCGGGCGTCGTCTCGCTCATGCTCGTCGACGATCACCCGATGTGGAGAGAAACCCTTCGCAAGGTTCTTGAGCATTCCGGTGCCGGTTCCGTCGTCGCTGAAGCCGGCGACGGAGCCGAAGCGATTGAGACCGCGCGGCGGGTGCGGCCCGACGTTGTCATCATGGACATCAGCCTCCCCGATGTCGACGGAATCGAGGCGACGCGCGCGATCGTCGCCGGAGACCCCGAAGTCCGAATCCTCGCATTGTCGTCGTCCGACGAGCCGTCCCAAGTGATCGCGACGATCAGAGCCGGCGCCGCCGGCTACTTGCTGAAGACGGTCAGCGCGGACGAGCTCGCGGATGCGGTGGGGCGCATCCACCGCGGAGAGGCCGTCCTGCCGGCGACGTTGTCCGATATCGTGTTCGCCGAGCTGCGGCGAGCCGGTTCCGGGGAACCCAGTCCCGATCCGGAACCCGCACATCCGGAGACAACGGGTAAGAGGGCGCTCGCCCGGCTGACGCCCAGAGAGCGCGACGTGCTCGCCCTTATCGCCGAAGGTCGATCGAATCGTGCAATTGGTGAACGCCTCTTCCTCGGACAGAAGAGCGTCGAGGCGTACGTCAGGAACATCTACACCAAGCTTGATCTCGAGCCGGTCCCCGACGATCACCGTCGCGTGCTTGCGGTCTTGGCGTACTTGAGCTGAAACGGCGGTGTCCGGTTTGCTGCGGCTATCGAGGCGGATCGACGAGTAAACGGAACTCGAGTCCGCATCTTCCCTCTTCCATCACGCGCCGCAACCGTCCGCCCGAATGTCGTCGGAGGAGTGCCGGACGCTGGTCGCTGGATCGGTCAGGAAGCACTTCGAGAGGTAGTAGAACGACACGCGATCTGCGACAGCCATACCGGCGATCGTGTACGGGACGTTCCCTCCGTAGAGCGGATCTCCCGATGTTGCCGCCTGCACGGGATCCCAGAATCCTTGGCCGAAGTTGTGGAGATCGGCCGATCCATCGAACGACGACGCCGTCAGCCTGGCGAAGGCCGCAGTTGCGATGGCCTCGCGCGCGGCCTTTTCCGACGGTGATTCCGTTCCGAGCAGCCTGCCCTTGAGGTATCGGTCGAACCACGCGGTCGTGTAGTACATGACGGTGCTGCCGGTGTAGCGATTGCCGGCGAGCAGCGCGGGAACGAAATCGAGGTGAAGGGCCGCGCGCAACGCGATCTGCATGCTGTCCACACCTGCGGCGCGCACCCGTAGGAAGTCGTTCCCCTTCGTTCCCGGGCCGTCGACCGGCGGCGGCGACGAGTACGGGGCCGGCTGGCAGACCGGCACCGCTTGGCAATTGTAGTCCGCGAAGAAATAGAGAACCGGCCGCTGCGGAGTCACGTTCGCAGGGATCTCGCTCGACTGAGCCCGGTCCCACGACACGAACGCGGCCAGATCCGGATTCTCGAGCATGCTGTTGACGACAACGCCGCCTGCGGAATGCCCGGCGATGCCGATGCGACTCACGTCGACATCCGGGTCCTGCTTGAGCCGGTCGATCATCGTCTGGGCCTCGGACACGGTCGGCGAGTTGCCCGACGACTTCCACGCGAGCACGACGTATCCGGCCCCGGCGAGAGGCTGAGAGGACCACCAGTGAAGCTCCTTCCGGGAGAGCCCTCCGTGCGCGATGATCACCGCCGGATACGGTGGATCGAATCGCCCGAGCCCGGCGGGGAGGTTCGGGCAATCCGACGGCGCGGCCGCGAGCGTGCGGCACGGACGGTACACCTCGGCCGACAGGCCGCCGATCGTTGTGCTCTCGAAGCGGAATCGAACGTTGTCCCACCGCGATGGGACGCGATACGGATCGTTGGTGGGCGATTGGGAGGCCGCCACCGCCAGCGGATGCTGCACGAAGTCGAGATGACGCTCTTCCGCGCAGTACATGTTCGCGGCGTCGCGCGCGCGCCATGCATCGGTGTCGGGTGCCGGATCCCCAGCGGGTCCTGCGCAATCCACGGGTGCGATCACGATCGGGCCGGCCTTAGCGGGTGTGAGGCCCACCGCCATCAAGGCCAGGATCGACAGGCATGTGAGGCGACGCAGCATCTTCATACTCCTTCTCGGA
>Ga0214472_10001162_pt1 | contig 30120 bp, 24 predicted proteins | sample RVTome_6_FD_207662 | JGI IMG/M metagenome (GOLD analysis project Ga0214472, IMG submission 207662) | Soil microbial communities from uranium-contaminated site in the Upper Colorado River Basin, Wyoming, United States - RVT140D175 | ecosystem: Environmental > Terrestrial > Soil > Contaminated >...
CGTCCAGATGGTCATGGGGGGCGCGCTGGCGGGCGCCGGCAACACCATGGCGTCGATGATGCTCTCGATCCTCGCGTTCTGGGTGCTTCGCTTTCCGGTGGCCTGGGTTCTCGCCGTGCCCGCCGGGCTGGGTCCCGACGGCGTCTTCTGGTCGTTTCCCGCCTCCAACGTGCTGGCGGGCGGCATCGCCTTGGGTTGGTTCATGCGAGGGAACTGGATCAAGCGCGTGGTGGACGACGAGGCCGCGCTCGCCGAAGCTGTCCGCGACGAGGTGATCGTGGAGGAAGGGGTCGGGCAGGGCTAGGTGGGAGCCGGCTTTTTTCCCACGTGCGCCGTCGAGAAGCGCCCGACGCCCCCGCCCCCTGCAGGCAGGTACCTTCTGGAGGCGGGCGCCTCCGGGCTCCCGCGGAACCAGCGCACAGGGGAATGGATATGCGTAAGCTCGCCCAATCGCTCGGCTTGGCCGCGATGCTCCTCGTCCCGGTCGGTATCGCCGCCCAGCAGGACCCGACGGCTCCTCAACCCACGCCCGCGCCCGACTCCGTTCAGGCGATGCACACGATGATGCAGGGGATGATGGAGCGCATGGAGGCGATGCAGGAGATGATGCAGGGGATGCAGCAGATGATGCAGGGCATGCAGGGTCAGCGCGGCGCCGGCGGCATGCAGGGGATGCAAGGCCAGGGAGACATGCAGCAGGGTCAGGGAGGCACGCAGCAGGGTCAGCCGGGCGGACACGGCCAGCACGGCGCGGGCCCGGACGCGCGGGGCGCCGGAGCGGGTCAGCCGGGAATGGCCTGCATGCAGGCTCCCCCGACCGATTCGACGACCGCCGCACCTTCGACCGACCACAACCACTGAGGTGTATCGGGCGCCTACCGGCCCCCACCGAATCTCAGTAGCTGTCACTAGCTGAACGTCACGCCGATGCGCGTGCGCGTGTCGCGCGACGAGACTCCGTCGGGCGGGTCGCTGCGATCCTAGGCCGGTGGATACCAGTTCCGAACCCGCACGTCGATCACGCTCCCGCGCAGCGCGTCCACGAAGTCATCGATCGGCATCTCGCGATAGTGGTACGGATAGACCACGCGCGGGCCGATCGTTCGCACGCAGTCGGCGGCGACCAGGGGCGGCATGCGACCGTTCGGCAGGTTCATCGGCACGAACGCGACGTCCACGTCGCGGACCGCCTGCATCTCGGGCGTGCACTCCGTCACGCCCGCGAGGTAGATGCGCACGCCTCCGAGCGTCACGACGTAGCCGTTCCCTTCGCCCTTCGCATGGAAGGGCTCGCCCGGGATGAGGTCGTACATCGCCACGGCGTCGACGCTCACGTCGGTCGAGCCGTCGCCGCCGGGGTCCAGCGCCATCGTCTCACCGTTCTGCATGACCATGGCTTCCTCCACTGCGCGGAGCCGCTCGGCGCCACCGGCATCCCTCGCGCTTCCGGGGTCGGCCGGGACGACCACGACCGTCCGGGGCGTCCGCAGCCGCCGAATCAGCTCGGGATCGAGATGGTCGGCGGGTGTGTCCGTGATCAGGATCAGGTCGGCTGGGAGTGCCGCGTCGTAGTCGCCGCGGCTCCAGGGATCGACGTGCACCACCAGCCCCTGGTACTCGAGCTGGACCCCCGCCCCCGCGAAGGGCGTGATACGAATCTCACCATCGATGGCCCGATACGTGTCCGTCTGCGCGTGCAACGCCGGTGCAGGCCCGACGACTGCGACCGCCCATGCCAGGAGCGTTTGTGTGAGTCGGTCCGGAATCCGCATGGCCCTTTTCGCCGCGGCCTTCGGGTGGGCTGGCAACTGTGGCGCTCGGGATGGATGGGGACGAGACAGAAATGGTGGTCTGCTCCCGTCCGAGCACAAGGGCTGGATGCCGCCGTCACCCCCTCTCGCGGCTTGCGTCTACATATCCATCAGATATATAAGTGGGATATATAGTCAACGTGGAGGACGCTCATGAACGCCATCACGCCGCTCACCTACGCCATCCTCCTCGCGCTCGCGGACGCTCCGCGACACGGCTATGGGATCATCAAGGAGCTCGAGTCGCGCGCCGGCATCGGTTCCGCCCCGAGCACCGGTGCCCTGTACCTGGCGCTGCAGCGCATGGAGGCCGACGGCCTCATCGCGGAGTCGAACGAGCGGCCGGAGTCGGACGATCGCCGCCGCCGGTACTGGGCGATGACGCCGGCGGGGCGCGAGGTGGCGGAGGCCGAGTCGCATCGCCTCGCCGCGCTCGTCGCCACGGCGCGGGAGAAGGACCTGCTTGCCGGCGGCTCCGCATGAGTGGCCGCTGGGTCAGGTGGATCCTGAGGATGGCACCGCGCTCTTTCAAGGAGCGCTACGGGGACGAGCTCCGGGCCACCTATGAGGCGCGCGCCGAGTCCGCGGCGCGCCGGAACCAAGCTTGGGCGTTCGGGCTCCGAGAGACGTTGGGAGCCGCTTGGCTCGTGGGGTGGCTCTGGCTGGGTGCCGACCGCCCGAAGGGACACGGAGTGGGGGCTGGGGAGGCGCGCGTGTTGGCCGCCACCGCGCAGGATGCCCGCTACGCGATGCGGGCCCTTCGAAGGAACCCCGGCTTCGCGCTCGCGGCAATCTGCGTGCTCGCGCTCGGAATCGCCGCGACGTCCGCGATCTTCAGCGTCGTCAACGCCTACTTCCTCCGGCCGCTCCCCTTCGCGGAGCCGGAGCGGCTCGTCACGGTCGTCGAGACGAACCCCGAGTTCGGCTGGGTGGACGAGACGGCCGCACCGGCGAACCTCCTCGATTGGCGCGACCAGGTCGGTGCCTTCGCCGACGTGTCGGGCTACACCGAGTTCACGGACGAGGTCACGGCGTTCCAGGACGGGGAGCCGTTCATCGTCACGGGGACGGAAGTGCTTGGCAACTTCTTCTCGGCGCTGGGCGTTCCCGCCGCGCTCGGCCGCACGTTCCGCATGGAGGAGACGTGGCTGGGTCAGGACGACGTGGTCGTCCTCGGTCACGACCTCTGGGTGAGCCACTTCGGCGCCGATCCCGAGATCGTGGGAAGGACCATCGAGTTCGCGAATCACTCGCCCGAGATCGTCGGCGTGATGCCGCCGGGGTTCAGTTTCCCCGACGGGGACGTCCAACTCTGGTACCCCATCGGCTTCGACCCCGAAGACGTGGTCGAACCGTCCTTCCGCCGCGCTCACTACGTGCGTGCGTTCGCCCGCCTCGCCTCCGGGGTCACCCACGCCGAGGCGGATGCCCAACTCCAGGTCGTCGCGCGTCGCCTGCAGGAGCAGTACCCAGCGACGAACGCCGTGATGGGTGCGGGCATCATCCCCATGCGCGACTTCCTCACGCGGGACGTTCGCTCGCCCCTCGGCATCCTGCTCGGGGCCGTCATGTTCCTCCTGATGCTCGCGTGCACCAATGTCGTCAACCTCATGCTGGTGCGGGCGGGCGAGCGGACTCGCGAGGTCACGCTGCGCCGCGTGCTCGGCGCGAGCCGGCCGCGCATCGTCCGCCAAATGCTCATGGAGAGCGCCGTCCTGGCCATTGGGGGCGGCGCCCTGGGGCTCGGCCTGGGCTGGGTCGCCGTGCGCGCGCTCGCCCTATCGACGCCCTTGGGGATCGACGGCGCGACGTCTCTCGCGCTCGACTGGCGAGTCCTCCTCGTCACATTCGCCGCGGCGGGGCTCTGCGGCCTCGTGTTCGGAGCGGCGCCGGCGCTCCAGGTCGGAGTGGAGGGACCGGACCGGCCGTTGTCCGATGGAGCGCGCAGCACCGGGGGGCGCGTCGGCCTCCGTACCGCGGGCGCGCTCGTCTCGGTCCAGGTGGCGCTCGCGCTCCTGCTCGTGGTGGGCGCGGGCCTCATGATCCGGACGTTCTTACTCCTGGGGCAGGTCGACCCGGGCTTTCGCACCGACGGTGTGCTCGCGGTGCAGTTCGCGGTCCAGGCGCCGCGATACGCTACCCGCGACGACGTGCTCGGCTTTTACGACCGCTTCGCGGAGGCGCTCGAGGCGCGGCCGCGGATCGAGCGGGTCGGCACTGTCGGTCGGCTTCCGCTCGACGGCCCGAGCTGGTCGAGCCAGTTCAAGGCGGACGAGTGGCCGCCCGACCGCGTGGGTGTCGAGATCCTGCATCGTCGCGCCGACCGCGGCTACTTCGAGGCCCTGGAGATCCCGCTCTTGGCCGGGCGCATGTTCGAGCCGGGCGATCGACTGGGACCGCAGCCTCTCTCGTCTCCGCCGTCGCGGGCCGTCGTGCTCGTCAACGAGACGTTCGCGCGCGAGTACTTCTCCGGCGAGGATCCGGTCGGCAAGAGGATCGCCTATGATGCTGAGCCCGGACCTCGGTCGATCTGGTACGAGATCGTAGGGATCGTGGGGGACCAGCGGCAGGAGAGCCTCGCGATGCCAGCGCGGCCGGAGGTGTTCGAGAATCGCGACCAGGACTGGGGTCGCAACAACTGGGTCGTGGTACGCGGAGAGGGGCGCGCGGGAGACCTCGCGGGCGCCGTCCGCGGGGTCCTCGCCGAGATGGATCCCATGATCCCTATCGCTCGCATCCGACCCCTCGACACCGTGCGCACGGAGTCCATGGGTGGAGAGCAGTTCGTGCTCGCGCTTCTGGGCGCGTTCGGTCTCGTCGCGCTGGTGCTCGCCGCAGTGGGCATCTATGGCGTCACGTCGCGTGCGGCGCGCCGGCGCACGCGGGAGATCGGTATCCGCATGGCGCTCGGCGCGCGCGGCCGTGACGTCGTGCGCATGATGCTCCTGCGCGGGCTCGCCGTCGTCGGATTGGGGCTCGCGGTCGGCGTCGTCGCCGCGTTGTTCGCCACCCGCGCGCTGGCGTCGCTCCTCTACGGCGTCGAGCCGACCGATCCGGTGACGCTCGTGTCGGTTGTCGCGCTCCTCGGAGGCGTCGCGATCGCCGCCTGCTACATCCCGGCTCGTCGCGCGACCGCGGTGGATCCGCTGACGTCGCTCAGGAGCGAGTAGGCGCGGCTGTCGGCGCGCGCGGGCGTGCGCCGCGCGCGACTTCCTCGACGATCGCCACGATCCGCTCGGCATTCGGGTGCGTTGTCCGGTCGACGAGCGCGCCGTTCACGATCACGCCTTGCTTCGGAAGGCCGAAGAGCGTCGCGAGCGCCGACCGCGGGGCGACGCGGTACGCTCGGAAGTCGCGGAGGAGCAGGAAGAAGAGGCTCGCGTTCCGGGGATCGACGACCTGGAGGTCGACGGCGTCTCCGAAGCGACTCCGAAGGGCCCGATACACCGGCCCCATGCGCTCCATGATCGCCCGACGCTCGGCGAAGACTTCCTCGCCACGACAGCCCAGAAAGTCACCCTCCAGCTTACCGCAGCAGCCGCTCCCGGTGAGCTGCTGCTCCCACTCCCTGACGAGGATGACGCTGGGTCTCGGCGGTCTCTTCATATGTGCATCAATCACCGCCGGACGCCCGAGGTTCCAAGGGCGCCCCCGTCGGGTGCCCGCTTGCTCGGTGGTGCGGCTCGTGGGATACTCGTCCTTCCTCGCAACCGCCCCGACTCCATGCCTGCTACCGATCCCGTCATTCGCCTGAACGCGGCCCTCGAGGGCCGTTACGCGCTCGATCGCGAGCTGGGGCAGGGCGGGATGGCGACGGTCTACCTGGCGCGGGACCTGAAGCACAACCGGCACGTCGCGCTGAAGGTGCTCAAACCAGAGCTCGCCGCGGTCGTCGGCGCGGAGCGTTTCCTGGCGGAGATCGAGACGACGGCGAACCTGCAACATCCGCACATCCTGCCGCTGTTCGACTCCGGCGAGGCGGACAGCTTCCTCTTCTACGTCATGCCATACGTGGAGGGAGAGACGCTCGCGGACCGCATCGCGCGAGAGAAGCAGCTGCCCGTGGACGAGGCGCTGGGGATCGCGACGTCGGTGGCGAGCGCGCTGCAGCATGCCCACGACCGGGGTGTGATCCACAGGGACATCAAGCCGGGCAACATCCTGCTGCAGGACGGGCAGCCGGTGGTGGCGGACTTCGGGATCGCGCTGGCGGTGGGAGCGGCGGGTGGGAGCCGTCTGACGGAGACGGGGCTGAGCGTGGGGACGCCGTACTACATGTCGCCGGAGCAGGCGACGGGGGACCAGGCGTTGGGCCCTGCGAGCGACACGTACGCGCTGGCGTGCGTGCTGTACGAGATGCTGACGGGTGAGCCGCCGTACCCTGGGAACACGGCGCAGGCGGTGCTGGGCAAGATCATCCAGGGGATCCCGGTCTCGGCGACTGCGGTGCGGCGCACGGTGCCGGCGAACGTGGACGCGGCGATCCGGAAGGCGCTGGAGAAGCTGCCGGCGGACCGGTTCACGGGCGCGCACTCGTTCGCCAGGGCGCTCGCGGATCCGAGCTTCCGCCACGGCGACGAGCCCGCGGCGCCTGTGGCCGTGACCCGGCGTCTACGCCGGATCGCGCTCGCGGGGTGGGCCACGGCCGCCGCGGCGATCGCCGCGCTCGTCGTGGGGTCCACGATCGACTCGCCGGAGCCGGTGCGTCGCGTGGAGCGCTTCGCGGTGCCGTTCCTCGAGGGGCAGGAGCCGGCCTTCCTCGGTCCTTCCGGATACAACCTCTCGCCGGACGGGAGCATGCTCGTCTACCGGCACGTCGTCGACGGCACGCAGATCCTCATGGTACGCCGCTGGGACGACCTCACCGCGACGCCGATCCGGGAGACGTCTAATGGGCTCGACCCCACTGTCTCCCCCGACGGGCTCCAGCTGGCGTTCGAGCAGGACGGCCAGATTCGTGCCCTTGCTTTCTCGGGCGGGCCGGTACGAACCCTCATGCAGGGGACGATCCCCGAGTGGGGCCCGGACGGATTCATCTACGCGACGACGGACTCGGGCACTGCGCGCGTGCCGGAGACGGGTGGGGCTGTCGAGCAGCTGACCAGACTCGGCGAGGGCGAGTCGATCCACATCATCTACGATATCCTTCCCGAGGCGCGCGCAGCGCTGGTGATGGTCAACGTCGGCGGGAGCCGATGGGAGATCCGCGCCCTCGATCTCGAGAGCCTCGAGATGACCGCGCTCGTGGACGGGCAGGGCCCGAGGTACACGCCGACCGGCCATCTGGTCTACATCACCGACGGTGGCACGCTGATGGCGGCGCGCTTCGACCCCCGACGGCGCGACATCCTCGGAACGCCGATCGCGGTGATGGACGGGGTCGGGTTCTGGTCCCTTGCGAACGACGGTAAGCTCTTCCACGCCACGGGTGGCGCGGCCGGCGGCTCCGGTCCGACGCTCCAGTTCGTTTGGGTCAGCCGGAGCGGCGAGGCCACCGCGGTCGATCCCGCCTGGACGTTCAGCCGTGGAACGGACCCGAACCTGAGGTGGAGCGTGTCGTCCGACGCCTCGATGGTGGCGCTCCGCGAGTTCACTGCCGAGGGGTATGACATCTGGGTCAAGCGGCTCGACACGGGTCCCCGCTCGCGACTCACATTCGGGGATGCGATGGACAAGATGCCCGTGTGGGTGCCGGGGAGCCGTGAGGTGACCTTCCTGTCCGACCGGAACGGCAACCACGACGTCTGGCGGAGGCCGGCAGACGGGACCCGCGAGGCCGAGCTCATCCTCGACATCGAGCAGGACATCGCGACCGTCGACTGGAGTCCAGATGGCGAGTGGCTCCTCCTCCGCACGAGTGCCGGGACCGCGGTCACGGCGCAGCGGAACATCCTCGTCATGCGGCCGGGCACCGACGAGGAGCCCGTCCCGCTCTTCGCGGGGAGCTACCGGGAGCTCAACCCCGCCGTCTCACCCGACGGGCGGTGGATCGCCTACGCCTCGGACGAGACCGGGCGCTATGAGATCTACGTCCGGCCCTTCCCGGATGTGGGCACCGGTCGGTGGCAGGTCTCGATCAACGGCGGCCGGAGCCCCCATTGGGCGCACAGCGGCCGGGAGCTCTTCTTCCAAGGTCCGAACCAGGAGATGATGGCCGTCGACATCACTGGCGGACCGAGCTTCGACTCGGCGACGCCCAACCTGCTCTTCGAGGCGTCTCCGCAGTGGGAGGTCGGGAACCTCAACGGCGTCTACTTCACCGTACACCCGGACGACCAGCGCTTCCTCATCGCGTCTCGGTCGGTGGCTGGAAGCGACGCTGATGACGGGGCGGCCCCGCCGCCCGTCATCCTCGTGAACAACTTCTTCGAGGAGCTGAAGGCCAGGGTTCCCTGAAATCGGGAGCCTCCCCTCACGAGCTGAGCGGCCGGGCGCCTCACGCCTCCAGAGCGCGGATTCGCGAGTCCTGCGCGGCGAAGCCCGCGGAAACGGTGCCTTCCAACCGGCCCACGCGGTCCGTCAGCACGTCGACTTGTCCGCTCAGGGCGTCGACTCGCCCGCTCAGGGCGTCGATGCGGCGCCCGTTCTCCTCGATACGGCGCCCGTTCTCCTCGATACGGCGCCCGTTCTCCTCGATACGGCGCCCGTTCTCCTCGATGCGGCGCCCGTTTGCCTCGATGCGGCGCCCGTTCGTCAAGACGCCGTCGGCAACGACCCGGATCTCGTCGCGGAGGGACTCGACACTGACCTGGACGAAGGTACGGGTCTCCTCGTGCACGCGGCCGAGCCGAGCGACGAAGAAATCCGCCAGCTCCTGATACTCGCTTCGAGTCATGGGACGCACTGTGAGAGGGTACGGGACGGATATCCCAAGCTACGCCCGCGCGCGGGCACGAGCCATGTCGCGGTGGGACACGATGCGTGTCGCGCCTCGGTATCGTATGATGGCTCGAAAGGGATCCGTCGACGAGGCAGCGATGGCTGAGGAGCGCGAGCGGAAGTCGGCCACGACCGACCTGACCCGCAGGGACTTTCTCGAGGGGAGCGCGGCCGCGCTGGCCGCAACCAGCGCGACGCCGGCGCTGCTGGGCGCCGCGGGCTCGGGAGACTGGGCGGACGTGGCGGTGGCCCGTGCGGTCCGCGAGCAGACACAGGCAGCCCCCAGCACGCCGATCACACTCACCGTGAATGGCACCGAGCACCGCATCGACGTCGAGGACCGCTGGACGCTGAACGAGCTTCTCCGAGACCACCTCGACCTCACCGGGTCCAAGATCGGCTGCAACCGCGGCGAGTGCGGCGCGTGCACGGTGCTGCTCGACGGGGAGCCAATCTACTCATGCAGCACGCTCGCCGTTTGGGCCGACGGTCGCGCCGTGCGCACTGTCGAAGGCCTCGAGCGCGACGGTGAGGTGAGCTTCCTCCAGCAGGCGTTCATCGACTTCAACGCGCCCCAGTGCGGGTTCTGCACGCCGGGTCAACTCATGACGGCGACCGCGCTCCTCGAGCGCAACCCGTACCCGAACGCGGAAGAGGTGCGCGCGGCGCTCGCCGGCAACCTGTGTCGCTGCTCGAACTACAACGCCATCGTCGAGGCCGTGATGGCGGCAGCGGGTACGCTACCGGGTGGGGGTGCCCAGTGAGCCCGCGTCAGTCGGCGCCGCAGGTCGCCCCCTTGAGCACGGTCGGGCGAGACACACCGCGCATCGACGCGTACGAGCGGGTGACAGGACGGGCTACCTACACGGGCGACCTCCACCTCCCTGGCATGCTCTACGCCCGCGTGCTCCGGAGCCCCTACCCGCACGCGCGCATCCGCTCCATAGACGTGTCCGGCGCGCGCGCGCTCGCCGGCGTGCGCGCCGTGATCACGCACGAGACGCACCCGGACGTCGTCTACGGCTCGGGCTCGATCGCCGGCGGGCGCCAGTACAGCGACGCGGCGAAAGACATGACGCTCCACAAGCGCTACATGTTCGACAACCCGGTGCGCCACGTGGGGCAGCCGGTGGCGGCCGTCGCGGCGGTGGACCGGCACGTGGCCGAGGAGGCGCTCGAGCTCATCGACATCGACTGGGAGGAGCTCCCCTTCGTGCTCGACGTCGAGGAGGCGCTCGAGCCCGACGCGCCGCGCATCTGGCCCGAAGGCAACATCGGGCTCGACTTCCGCAACGAGCCGCAGCCGATGACCTCCATGCAGGGCGATCCGGCGGCGGGCTTCGCCGCCGCCAACCACGTCTTCGAGGACAGGTACACGACGGCGTTCGTGCAGGACGCGCAGATGGAGCCCCGCACGACGATCGCGCACTGGGAGGGCGACAAGCTCATCCTGCATACGCCCACGCAGGGCATCTCGAACTGCCGCCACGACAACGCGAAGGATCTGGGCCTCGAGGACCACCAGGTCCAGGTGGTCTGCCGGTACATGGGCGGCGGGTTCGGAGACAAGAACGGCTCCTACTACTTCGACCTCATCGCGGCGATGCTCTCGCGGGAGGTGGGCGGCGCACCGGTCATGGTCGAGCTCACGCGCAAGGACGACTGGCTCGGCACGCACGGCCGCTGGCACACCGTGCAGGACCTGAGGGTCGGCGTGACCGACGACGGCACCCTCACCGCGATCGAGCTACGCGCCCACAGCGGCATGGGACCGTACCTCAGACGCTCCGGGAGCCTGAGCGGCATCGACGCGTACGCGTGCTCGAACGTGGAGCGCGTCATCTACCCGGTGCACACCAACCGCATGGTCTCGGGCAACTTCCGCGGACCGAGCGAGCCGCAGGGCTACTTCCCAATCCAGTCGATGATGGACGGCATCGCCTACGATCTCGGCATGGATCCGGTCGACTTCGCGCTGAAGAACATGCTGAGGCCGACCGACGAGATCCGCTTCACCAACTACACGCTCGACCAGTGCATCGAGCGCGGCGCGGATCTCTTCGATTGGCCATCGCGCTGGCGTCCCGAGCCAGGCTCGGATCCTGGCCCGGTCAAGCGCGGCGCCGGCATGTCGTTCATGATGTTCCGCTCAGGCGTGGGCCCGAGTAGCGCGATCCTGCGCGTGGACTCCTCGGGGCGCTTCACGGCTTTCGTGGGCGTGACGGACATCGGGCCCGGCGCGAAGACGACCATGGCGATGATCGCGGCGGAGGAGCTCGGCGTGCCGCTCTCCATGATCGACGTGGTCTGGGGCGACACGGACCGCTGCCCGTACTCGGTGGGCGAGTCGGGTAGCCGCACGACAATCATGACGGGATACGCCGTCGTGGAAGCGGCCCGCGACCTGAAGCGGCAGATCGCGGACCGCGGCATGCCGCAGGGCGACGCCGTGCTCATCGCGTCCGCCACGCCGACGCCGAGCACACAGGGGATGCGACGGAACTGCTTTGGTGCGCACTTCGTCGAGGTCGAGGTCGACACCGAGCTCGGCCGCACCCGTGTGACCAAGTACGTCGCGGTTCACGAGTCGGGGCGCATCCTGAACCCGCTGCCGGCGCGCGATCAGATCCGGGGCGCCGCCATCCAGGGAATCGGCCAGGCCCTCCACGAGGATCTGCTCTACGACTTCCGCAACGGACAGCCGCTCACGGCGGGCTACTACGGCGCGCGCCACGTGACGCACCTCGACGTTCCCGAGATCGAGGTCACGTTCATCGAGGACGACGACGGCTTCGGCCCCTTCGGCGCGAAGACGGTCGGTGAGGCCGGCATCATCCTCGCACCGTCGGCGGTCGCGAACGCCATCTTCAACGCGATCGGCGTGCGCATGAAGGACCTTCCCATTACGCGGGCCCGGATCCTGGAGGCGCTCGCATGAGGGCCTTCGCGAACACCAACCCACGCACGCTCGGGGAGGCGGTCGCCCGAGCGCGCCAGGCGCGGCAGGCCGGCCAGTCGGTCTCGTTCGCCGGTGGCGGGACCGATTTGCTCCAGCTCGTGAAGGATCGCGTGCCGAACCGCCCGGGAACGGGCACGCCCGACGTGCTCGTGAACCTGAAGAGCGCGGCGGGGCTCGCCAGCATCGAGGCGAGAGCCGACGGCGGCCTCGTCCTTGGTGGGCTGGTCACGCTGAGCACGCTCGTCGCGAGCGAAACGGTTCGCGAGCGCTTCCCGGGGCTGGCCGAGGCCGCCGAGACCGTCGCGACCCCGCAGATCCGCAACGTCGGCACGGTCGCCGGCAACGTCGCGCAGCGTCCCTGGTGTTGGTACTACCGGAACGGCTTCCCCTGCTACAAGGCCGGCGGCGACCGCTGCTTCTCTGCGGGCGGGGAGAACCAGCTGCACGCGATCTTCGGTGGCGGACCGAGCTATATCGTGCACCCCTCGGACCTCGCGCCCGCGCTCGTGGCGTTTGGTGCGAGCTTCCGCGTCGTGGGGCCGGCGGGTGAGCGCACCGTGTCCGCGGCGGACTTCTTCGTCCTTCCCAGGCAGGACGCGGCGCACGAGAACGTGCTTTCGGACGACGAGGTGCTCGCGTTCGTCGAGCTCCCCGCTCCCGCCGCCGGCGTGCGCAGCACATACCGCAAGGTGATGGACCGGGAGGTATGGACGCACGCGCTGGCGAGCGCCGCCGTGGTCATGGAGATGAGCGGCGACGTCTGCCGAGAGGCGCGCATCGTGCTCGGCGGCGTCGCGCCCGTGCCGTGGCGCGTACCGGCCGCCGAGGGGTTGTTGGCCGGACAGCGCGTCACGCAGGAGATCGCGCGGCGGGTCGGCGAGGCGGCCGTTGAAGGCGCCCGCCCGCTCGCGAAGAACGCGTACAAGGTGCCGCTCACGCGCAGGGTCGTGGAGCGCGCGGTGCTCGCGCTCGCCACCCCCGCCTGAGTCGACGTCGTTGGGCTCCATGTCGATGAACCGGCGAGATTTTCTCCGTCTGGGGAAGGGGCGCACGCTCGAGCTGTCGTGCGAACGGCTCTACATGCGGTGGGTCGACGCGCGGTCGGGCCTCGGTGCGACGGCCTCCGCGGACGACGTGGAGCGCGACGCGGCCGTCTGGGGAGGAGAGCCCTCGCTCGACGTGACCGTGCCGGCCCCCGAGCAGCTGTTCGCGGAGCTCGAGCAGCGCCTCGCCGGTGTCCAAGTGCTCAGGGTTCACGGCCGCGAGTGGCTCGCCAGCGGCGACTTCCGCCGCGGAGTCGAGTCGAGCATGGAGGCGTTCCGTCGCCGCGGGGGACGGGTCGAGTGAGGGACGGCCTCGCGCCAGGGGTGCTCGCCGTCGACCGACGGGTCCGCGCCGCCACACGGCGAGCAGTCCTGGGTGCCGGTGTCGTGGTGCTCCTCGTGTCCGCGCCCGCGGCTGCGCAGGCCCCCGTAGCGGAGACCGCGGCCGACGCGGCGCTGGCGATGCGCGTGGAGGCGGCGCTGGCGAGCGCCTCCGACGTGCCGGCCGACTCGATCGCCGTGCAGGTACGCGGCGGCGGCGTCACGCTCACCGGCTCCGTCGTCTGCGACGGCTGCGGGGGCCGGTCGACGCCCGGCGGGACGGGGACCGTACAGCAGAGCCTGGGTGCCGTGGTGCGCGCCGTCCCCGGCGTCGAGCGCGTCGAGTTCCGCCTGCGCTACGGTCCGAGCTAGGTGCGCGTGCCGCCACGACGGGCGGCAGCTCCTCGGAAGACATCACACCTGGAGACCCCATGGAGTTGAAGAACGCAGCGGCGCTGGTCACCGGCGGCGGATCGGGGATCGGCCGCGCCATCGCCGAAGCCCTCGCCCGCGAGGGCGCCCGCGTCACCGTCATGGGCCGCCGCGAGGCAGTGCTCCGCGAGGTTGCCGAGGCGATCGGCGGCGGGTGGATCGCCGGCGACGTCGGTGTCGAGGAGGATGCGGTGCGCGCGGTGCGCGCGGTCGTCGATGAGCACGGCCGCTTGGACATCCTCGTGAACAACGCGGGGTACGGGCTCTTCAAGCCGCTCGTCGAGACGTCGCTCGAGGAGATGGAGGCTCTCTACCGGACGAACGTGTTCGGCGCGTTCCTCATGGCGCGTGAGGCGGCCAAGCAGTTCATCGCGCAGGGGAGCGGAGAGCTCATCAACATCGCGTCGACGTCGAGTCAGCGCGGGAGCGCTACGCGCACGGCGTACGGATCTTCGAAGTTCGCGCTGCGCGGGATGTCCGAGTGTTGGCGCGACGAGCTTCGTCGGCACAACGTGCGCGTGATGACCGTGAACCCGAGCGAGGTGATGACGGACTTCGCCGCGAAGGCAGGCGAGGAGCGGGCACGCTCGGAAAAAAAGCTCCGCCCTCAGGAAATCGCCGACGCGATCACCGGCGCGCTGAAGGTCGATCACCGGGGCTTCGTGCCGGAGTTCTCGGTCTTCGCGACCAACCCGTTTTGAGGAGGCGACGCCGGTGGCCGGCGGCCCAGATCCAGAAGGCTTCACGGCCGACACTTCGGCTTCGCCCGTCCTCCTCTTCGACGGCGTCTGCGGCCTCTGCAACTGGACAGTGCGCGTCGTGCTCCGTCTGGACCGGCGGGGCACGATCCGCTTCGCGCCGCTCGGTGGCGCCTTCGCGGCGGCCGTGCTCGAGCGCCATCCGGAGTCGCGCAAAGTCGACTCGCTCGTCCTCGTCGAGCCGGCCGTCGGGCGCGTTCATGTGAAGTCCGCCGCCGTCCTCCGGCTCGCCCACCACCTCGGAGGGCCGTGGCGGGTGCTCGGCGTCTCGAGGGTCGTCCCACGTGCGCTGCTCGACTGGGCATACGATCTCGTCGCCCGCCATCGCTACGTCATCTTCGGCCGCTTCGAAAGGCGACTGCCGCCACCCGTCGACGCGAGGGCGCGCTTTCTGGACTGACCGAGGCCCGCCGGCCGACCCGTGCGCTTCCCGCGGGGCCTGGCTACCGTTGAAGGGGACAGACCATCCGCCGGCGGGGGTTCGCCACTTGAGCATTCGGCACGGCATGGCCAGCGCGCTCCTGCTCGGGCTCGTCCTGTCGTGCACGTCCACGACCGCCCAGGAAACCCAGGAGCCCCGGGTCCTCGTCTTCTCCAAGACGGCGGCGTACAGACACGCATCGATCGAGCCCGGCATCGCCGCGCTCACAGGTCGAGCCGCACAGGAAGGAGTCGGCCTCGACGCCACGGAGGACGCGGGCGCGTTCACTGGCGAGAACCTGTCGCGCTACGCCGCGGTCGTCTTCCTGTCGACCACCGGTGATGTTCTGGGCCTGGTCCAGCAGGAGGCGCTCGAGGCCTTCATCCGCGCAGGCGGGGGCTTCGTCGGCATCCACTCCGCGAGCGACACCGAATACGACTGGCCGTGGTACGGCGAGCTCGTCGGTGCCTACTTCGACGGGCACCCCCCCGGCATCCACGACGCCACGCTGCACGTGGCGGACGCGGATCACCCGGCGACCGCCTCGCTCCCCGACCCGTGGATGCGTGCGGACGAGTGGTACGATTTCCGCGATCTCCAGCCCGGGATCTTGGTGCTGCTCGACATCGACGAGACCACCTACAAGGGTCCGGCGCAGAACCCCGCGCCGGATCCGCGCCCCATCGCGTGGTATCGCGAGTTCGACGGGGGCAGGACGTACTACACCGCGCTCGGGCACACTTCGGAGAGCTGGTCCGACGCCCCGTTCGTCGAGCACGTCTGGGGCGGCTTGACGTGGGTGTTGGGGAGCTGAGCCGGCCGCGGGTAACGGGCGCTGGTCGTAGGCCGCGGTCGCATCGGCGACCAGGCGCGCTCGGCCTCACACCCCCATATTGAGCACCCTCGGAACGGGTCGAACTCGAGGGGAGGAGGTACGATGACGAGGCTTTCGGACGTGGCGCTCGCTGCCCTTCTGACGTGCTCGGTCTCCCCCGGCGCGGCCGCGCAGGGGACGCTCGACATCTACCTGATCGACGTGGAGGGGGGTGGGGCGACGCTGTTCGTCACGCCCCAGGGAGAGTCCCTGCTGATCGACACCGGAAACGGCGGCGAGAACGCGGCGCGCGACGCCGGTCGCATCATGGACGCCGTGCGCGACGCGGGGCTCAGCGCGATCGATCACCTCGTGACCACGCACTGGCACGGGGACCACTACGGCGCCATGCAGGAGGTGGCCGGGCGCGTGCCGGTCCGCCACTACATCGACCACGGGCCCACCGTCGAGTCGAGCGCGAGCGCGACGGCGTTCCTGGACTCGATCTACCCGCGCCTCTACGGCGCCGCGCGGCGGACCACGGTCGTGCCGGGCGACAGGATCCCGCTCACCGGCGTCGACGTCACGGTCCTCACGTCGGGCAAGCGCGTGATCGACCGCGCGGTCTCCGGCGGCGGCGCTCCGAACCCTTACTGCGCCGACTTCGAGCCGGGGGCCGAGGATGAGGGCGAGAACGCGCAGTCGGTCGGCATCGTCCTTCAACTCGGCGCCTTCCGCGCCCTCCACCTCGGTGACCTCACGGTCAACACCGAGTTCGACCTCATGTGCCCGACCAACCCCATCGGCACCGTCGATCTATGGGTTGTGTCGCATCACGGGCAGCCGATCTCGAACGCGCAGATCCTCGTGCACGCGATCGAGCCGCGTGTGGCCCTCATGAACAACGGCACGCGCAAGGGCGGACAGCCGGAGGCGATGCGCGTGATCCACTCGGCGCCGGGCCTCGAGGACCTCTGGCAGCTCCACTTTTCGCTGCTGAGCGGCCAGGAGTACACGGTGCCCGGCCTCTTCATCGCGAACGTGGTCGACGGACAGGAGCCCGCGATGCCGATCGCGCCGCTCACGCTCTCCGGCGGCCGCGGAGCGCCGCCGCCCGCGCACAACGGGCGGGCGTACTGGCTGAAGGTCTCGGCTCAGGCCGACGGCACGTTCTCGGTCATGAACGCACGCAACGGCTTCGCGAAGGTGTATCGCTAGCGTCGCCCCGTCCGTGCCGGTCCCCGGCGGCGGCCTGCGGGCGCTTCTTCAGCGTCCCGCCGGAAGACCCAGCGCCTCGCGCACCTCGGCTGCGTTCATTCCCGTCACCCACACCGGCGTGCCGCGGTCGAACTCCTTCGCGCGCGCGAGCGGGCCCACGATCACGGGCTCGAAGCCCGCGTCCCGCACGAGGGCGGCCGCGATCTCCCGGGCCTCTGCATCGTCCCCCGCGATGGGGATGCCGATGCGCACGCCGTTCGGTGCGGGGTTGGCGAGCATGCGCGAGCTCAGCGTGTTGAATGCCTTCACGAGCCGGACGCCCGGCAGGTACTGCGCCATCGCGAGGCCCGTCCCCATCTCGAGCCACTCGTTCGTGATCTCACCGTCCCGGTCGAGGCGCGGGTTCGTGATGTCGATCACGACCTTGCCCTGCATGAGGTCACCGTAGTCACGTCCGATCTGCTCGATCGCGCTCGGCGGGACGGCGAGCACGATCACGTCGCCGAACGTGGCCGCGGCGTCCGTGTAGCCAGCCGTCGCGCGGGGTGCCGCCGCCTGCAACAGCTCCATGAGCTCGGCGGGGTTACGGGTCGCGTAGACCACCCGGTGCCCCGCCGCCGCCCAGGCCTGTCCGAGCGGCCCTCCCATCGCGCCCGCGCCGATGACTCCGATCGTCAGCGCGCGTGCCTCGCGCTCGGCGGCGCCGGCCTGCGCGGCGAGCGGCACCGCGGCGAACGCCAGCGCGGTCGCGCCGAGGACGAGCGCGGCCGACAGGGACAGGGGGCGCAGCGTGCGAGTGAGCGTCTCGCTCATGGGAGACTCCTGGGTGGACAGCGGGTCGGGAGATGGCAGGGCTGACCTATACGGGCGCCCGCGCGAAGGTGTCAAGCGGGGGGTGGCGTGGTCACATCGATCACCTCGGCACCGGTGTCGATGCGGAGCACGCGCCCACCTTCCTCACGGATCTCATCCACGCGGACGCGCCGGAAGGCCTGGACCGCGTTCTGTTCCCACGCGACGGTGACGATCGGCATTCTGATCCACCACGCGCTCACCACCCACATGCCGTTGGGGGCGCCCAGGAAGTGCACCTCGCCTCCGGCGTGTCCCGTGGCCTCTCTGGGCAACGGCAGCGACGTGTAGTCGAACCGCAGGCGCACCAGCCGATGGCTCGCCCTGTCGAGGATCGCCTCCCCCTCGATGTCGGGGACGCCCCGCCGGGCGCGGTTCGGCGCGAACCGGAGCACGATCCGATCCTCCGTGAGCTCGGCGCCGAAGCAGTGCTGTTCCTCGAACGTGGAGGACAGGAGCGCCGTCGCATTGGGAGCCCAATACATGAGGCTACCGTCATCTGATGTGCCGACCCACCCACCCTCGGTCATCTGCTCTTCGGTCAACGAGAAATACGGGGTCTGCCCCCGCAAGCGTCGGGGTTCGACGCGCCTCTCCCGTTCGCTCAGGTCGCGGGGGTCGAGGACGCGCGAGACCGTCTCCGTGACGAAGCTGAGCGCTCGCTCGGACTGCGTGAGCCGCGTCATCTCGAGCGCCTTCCTGGTCTCGAGCCAGATGTCGTAGACCTGGCCGCTCCCCTCGAAGCGCTCGCCGCAGAGGCCGTCGGCGACCACGCCGATTCCCTCCAGCTCCACGAGAGACGAGGCCACGCGCAGCACGCCGAGCCGTGCCGGCGAGAGCGCGTCGGCCGGATACTCCTGCGAGGCGTAGCCGATCCTCACGACCTGGTAGTCCCGCACCGCGACGGACGGAGGGACGCGCAGGACGAAGTCGCCCCGGTCGTCGGTGAGCGTGCGGGCGCGCGGCGCCCCGGCCGAGTCGAGCGCGATGACCATCGCGCCCACGACGGGCCCGTCCGAGCCCGCGTCGACGACCCGCCCGCGGAGCTCCAGCTCCTGAGCCTCGAGCCCGCCGCACACGAGCCAGGACCCGGCCGCGAGAGCGGTCGCACCGAGGATCTGCCTGAGCCGCATTCGAGCACCTCCAGCTACCGACCCAACGTGCTGGTGGCCTCGGCGAGGCGTCAAGCCAGCAGTAGCAGCCCGATCATCACCAGCCCCGTGACCATGAAGCTCTTCAACAGCACTCGACGCGCCTGCGCCCTCACGGCCGTGAGCTCATCGGCGTCCTCGATGCGTTCGAGCCCCCGGCCCATGTCGCGCAGACCGCGCGATGCGAGACGTACTCAAGTCTTGCCACGCGACTGGAGGACGCCCGCGAAGCCACCGAAGAGGAGCACCGCCGCGGGGAGCAGCAGCAGGAGCGGGAGCGACCATACGGCCATTGCGACGCCGTGGCCGAGGCCGAGGAACAGCGAGGCGACTCCCGGCCAGAACCGCTTCCTGCGTTGGGCCGTTCCGATGTTCGCGATGCATGCCGGTCCGGACACGGGTCTAGGGGGCTGCAATCCCCAGGATTCGCGCCCGCAGCCCCTCCCGGTCGAGGCTCTCGCCGCGGAGGTACACGTCGGAGATCCGCCGCGTGTTCGTGATGTCCTCGAGCGGATCGGCGTCGAGGACGATGAAGTCCGCGCTCTTGCCGGGCTCCGCGCTCCCGAGCTCGGAGGCGAGCCCCACGAGCTGCGCAGAGCCGAGCGTCGCCGCGGCGATGACGTCTCCGGGGCTCATCCCAGACCGCACCATGTCCTCCATCTCGAGGTGCGGCGCCCAGGCTACGCTCCCGTCCGTGCCGAACGCGATGGGGGCGCCCGCAGCGTACAGCGCCGCCAGGTTGCTCGCCTGGATGTCGAAGGCTCGCTGCGCGTCGGGACGATCGGTCGAGCGCGCCTGCATCTCGGCCAGCTCGCCAGCCGGAACCGTCGTGATCCACGAGAGATCGACCCTCACCCCCGGGTCGGGGAGGTTCGGCACGAGCACCACCGTCGGGCGCTCCGTCCAGAGGTCGAGGAACGCCTCGTCCACCTGACGGTCGCGCACGCCGTGCGCGAAGGCGTCCACGCCCGCGAGGAGCAGGGCCTTGGCGTCGTCCAAGGAGTAGACGTGCGCGGTGACCCGGAGCCTGTGCGTGTGCGCTTCCTCGATGACGGCGCGGTAGAGCTCGGGGGAAAGCTTCTCGTATTGGCCGTTCCGATCGTCCACCCAGATCTTCACCAAGTCGACTCGCTGCGCGGCCAGCTCGCGTACCGCGGCGCGCGCCTCATTCTCGGTCGTCACCCAGTGCGGCGCCTCCGAGCGGCCCGGCTCCGGTGACGTGATGCCGCGCCCGGCCGTGAGCGACCGCGCCGCGCCCGTCAGCACCTCGTCGCGCATCGCGAAAGGTTCCTCGCCCTCGTCCTGGCCGAGGCTCACGGCCGCCGCCGCTCCGTAGTATGCCATGTGCTCGAGCTGCGCGAGCCGCTCCTCGCGCGTGGAGGCGAGGTGCACGTGTGTGTTCACGATGGCCGGCATGATGGTCTTGCCAGTGAGGTCGACGTGCGGCGTGCCCGCGGGGACGCTGATGGCGTCCCGGGCTCCGACCATCGTGAAGAGACCATCCTCGACGACGAAGGTGGCGTCGTCGATCACGCTGCCGTCGCCGACGATCAGCCGCCCGCCCTCGAAGACCGTGATGTCCGCAGGGGCCAGGTCGGTGCGGTCCGATGGCGCGCATGAAGCGACCAGGGCGAGCGCGGAAGCCACGAGCGAGCGCGGGCCGAACCTGCTTGTGCGTTTCGTCACGGCCGCTCCTCCGATCGCTGTGATCATGAAAACGCCCACGGGGCGGCGCGTACGCGCCGCCCCGTGGTCACGAGCCGAGAGCGGCTCGCAGATGAGTGACTCCTACGTGGTCGGATCCTGGAACGGCGGGCACAGGGATCCCTGCATGTCCTCCGTCAGGTTCGGGTTCAAATCGAATTCGCCGTCCGGGAAGACCATCCGCACGCCCATCTGGTACGTGAAGTTCCAGTTGTCGCCGCCCTGGCCCCGCGGGAACCACAGGTTGTAGCGGAGCTTCGTGCTCCACCACCGGCCGCCCTCGAGGAAGTGCGTGCGGCGAAGCTCCTCCAGGAGCATGTTCTGGATCCCGGCTGCGTCAGCGGCTGCCAAGTAGGTGATGGTCGGCAGGCCGTGCGCGACCCTGATCTCGTTCACCAGGTCGATCGCGGTCTGTCCACCGGCCACCTGGGCCTCGATGAGCCAGGCCTCCTCCCACTTCGCGAGCGCGAAGTCGGCACCGGCGTTGAGGTACTTCCGCTGCTCCCACCTCGGGTACGTCACCGTCCCGATGCCGCCGGGTGCGACTTCCTCGACCGGCACGCGCCCATCTGCTACGGCGCCGGCGTCGGCCAGCGTAATGGCGTCACCCGCGTCGGTCACCGCGCGACCGTCCGGCAGGATCGCCAGGTCCCAGTAGCCCGTGTATGGAATCACGGCCGGCCACGGATTCCCCGTGACGGGGTCCGGCGCGCCGGTCCACCAGTCGATCGGGCCCTGGAGCGCGACCCAGCCCAGCCCCACGTGCCCGCTGTAGACGCGGTTGAAGCGCGAACGCTCTGCGCCGGGGTCACGCGTCACGTTCGCTGTGAAGCCCTGCGTGATCTGCTGAGCGTCCTGGACGGCCTCGGCGTTGTTGCCCTGACCGAAGCGTGCCCGCGCCCGCAGGAGATACGCCATTTGTTCGGCGCTGGTGGTGACGCCCGTGGCGATCGCGAAGTCGCCGTTGGTGGCGATGTGCCCCAGCGCGGTCGTGAACCACTGCTCGGCCTCGGCGAGCGATTGGTCCCACGACATGAGGGGGCCGCTGTCGGCCGTCACCTCGCAGAAGAACTCGCCGAAGAAGGTATACGCGATTCCCGCATAGATGGCCGCCGTGGCCATCAGCTGCTCGCGGTCGGGCACCGCGGTCACGTCCCACTCGGTCTCCAACCGTGTATACAGCTGCTCCGCCATCCACCGGCCCTTGTGGAACGGCTTGAACCAGCTTCCGGCCTGGTTCTCCTGCGTGCCGGCGCAGTTGCCGCCCGTCCCGGGTGTCGGGGGCCGCTCGAACCTGCCCCCCCACCATCCGACCGTGCGGGAGCTGGTGTCGTCGTAGCCCGCGGCCTCGAACGCGGTGAAGTCCGAGTAGGCGCACTCGATGTCGGCGATGGCCGAGTTCATGAGCAGGCCCGCCTGGGACGCCACGAAGGTGCCCTCCTCTGTGGCCTGCCCGGGCAGCTCGACCTCGAGGAGCTCGTCGCAGGCCGCAAGGGCGACGACCGTCGAGAGCGCGAAGCCCACCCTGCGCAACTTGCCGGCATGAGCCCTCGCCGGCTTGATCATGGTAGTCATGGTCGCCTCCTCAGAAGGTGACCCGAAGCGTGGCTTCGAAGGTCGAGAGCGGTGGCCACTGGAAGAGCGAGAACGCGCCCTCGCCCGTGGGATTCACGATCTCGGGCGACGGAACCTTGGCCCCGCCGAGCTCGTCCTGCTTCCTCCAGAGGTACCAGAGGTTGCGGGCCGCCACGGAGAAAGACGCGCGCTCGGCACCGACTCGCGCGATCATGGTCTCGGGGAGCTGGTAGCGCGCGCCGACCTCACGCAGGCGGATGTAGGACGCGTCGATGTCGAATGCGTAACGGCGGTCGGTCGGGTAGACCGCCCAGTACCTCGACGACGCGACGAAGAGCGGGTCGTCACCCTCCATCGACTCGCGGCTGTTCGGGAACCCGCAGTAGTCGTGACGGCAGGTGACGTCGAAGGGGTTGAGCCAGCGGCCGTGCTCGGCGTCTACGAGGCCGAAGACCTGGACGTTGCCCCAGCTCAGCGTCCCGTTCAGGCTCCACGTCCACGGGGAGAACGTCGGTCCGGTAAGGATGCGGACGTTCCGAACCGTCGCGCAGTCGACTGCCCCGCCGCCGGGCTGCCAGCCGTAGATCGCCGTCTGGGCCGGATCATTCGGATCGGGCGCCATGCTCACGCCGGCCTCGCACATGAGGTTCGTCGGCAGGCCGGTCACGGTACTGAACTCACCGCTCACGAGGCGCGCGCTGGTCTGGTTCGGCCACGGGTGGCCCAGACGCAGAGCGTCCGTGGGCTCCCGGCCGCCCAGGTCCTTGATCTCGTTCATGGTGTACGAAAAGGCTCCGCCGAGGTCGAACGACCAATCGCCCGCGTCGAACACACGGGCGTTCAGGCCCACCTCGTAGCCCCAGTTGTCGAGCCGGCCGAGGTTGTCCGCCTGACTGCCCGGGAAGCCGTCGCTCGGGGCGAGCGGCACGCTCACCAGCGCGTCGGTCGTCCTCTGGTAGAAGTAGGTGAACTCCGTGGAGACGCGGTCGTCGAGCAGCGCCATGTCGAAGCCGAGCTCGAGCTCCTGGCCGATCTCGGGTCCCACGTTCGGGTTGCCGCGGGAGTCCGGCGTGAGCGCGGCCGCGCCGCCGGAGCCCACCGCCGGGTTGAAGACGGTGACCGCGTCGAAGGTATTGGGCTGACGTCCGGCCCTGCCCCACGCGCCGCGGAGCCGCATGGAGTTGATGAAGCCCACGTTCCAGAAGCTCTCCTCCGAGAGGACCCACGTGGCGGAGACCTTCGGGTAGATCGCCGCGTCGTAGTCGGCGCCGAACGTGGAGTTGTCGTCGCCGCGGATCGCGCCGGTGATGAACACCCTGTCGTTCCAGCCGATCTCCTGCTGAACGTAGAGGCCGAGCGACTTGTTCTGGATGAACGTCTGGCCCGCGGTCTTGCTCGTGGCCCCGTCGATGGAGCGGATCTCGGGCACCGGGAAGACGAGCCCCGTGGTCTCCACCCGGTTCAGTTCACTCGAGAAGTACTGAGCGCCCACGGAGGTCGTGAAGGCGAAGTTCTCCAGGGGCGAGTAGCGAACGCTGGCACCGTAGTCGAACGTCATCTGCGTGTTGATCGGACGCAGGATCTCCACCTGGCCGAGCGAAGCGTCACCGAAGGGGCCGGCAGCGCCCAGGAGGTCCCGCGGGAAGAGCGTCTGGCTCTCCTCCTCACCCCGGTCGATGCCGATCGTGAGACGGTGATCCAGCCACGAGATGGGGTTGTGCGACAGCGTCACGCTGCCGGTGAAGCGTGTGTAGGCACGCGTCGCCTCGGGGATGTCGAACTCCTCGGGGGTGTAGGCGAGGTAGCCCTGGACCTGCTCGGTGCTCCCGTACTCCTGCGCCCATTGGCTGTTGCGTCCCTGCGCCCACATGATGCTCGGCCACAGGCCGCCGCCGGCGATGAGCCCCGTGCCGTACTGCGTGTCGCCGGTGATGTAGCCCATGGAGACGTCCGCGCTCAGCGTCTCGTCCATCACCAGGCTGAGGTTGGCGCGTCCGCTGAACTGCTCGTTCCAGTTCGTCTGCGGTCTCACGCCTTCCTCGTCCGTGTAGTCGGCCGAGACGAAGTAGCTCACCTGATCGGTGCCGCCGCGCACGCTCAGGTTGTAGCGCTGGTTGTGCCCGTTGCTGACAGGGGAGCCGAAGCCGTTCGCCTCCTCCATGTCGAAGATGTTGAAGACGTCGAGGGTCTCGTCCGCTCCGGTGCATGGTGCCGAGCCGGCGCTGACCGCCCCGGTGGTGGCGTTGACTCTCGTGCAGCGGTACTGATCGCCCACCATGCCACGCGGGTTGAAGACGAAGTTCGCACCCTGCGTGATCTGGGCGTCGAACACCGGAGCGCCGACGGCGCCCCGCTTCGTGATGATCTGGATGACGCCCGCGGAGGCCTCCGTGCCGTAGAGCGTCGCCGCCGCGGGTCCCTTGATGATCTCGATGCTCTCGATGTCGTTCGGGTTGAGATCGTCGAAGGCGCTGGCCGCGCGGTCGCCCGAGCCGGTATTCGGCAGGTTCGGACCGAGGCCCACGGTGTTCTGCATGCGCACGCCGTCGATGTAGATGAGCGGCTGCGACGAGAGCGTGCCGGTGTTGAATGAGTTGACGCCACGGATGCGGATGATCGAGCCCTCACCGACCTGACCGCCCGTTCGGACGAACGAAAGGCCGGGTGTGCGGCCCTGGAGCAGGTCCTGCATGCCGCGGATGGGCCGGGCGCTCAGGATCTCCTCCGCGTCCACGCGCGCCACGGCGTTGCCGATCGCGCGCCGCTGCGTGCCGCCCGGCGTGCCCGTGACGATGATCTCGTCGAGCTGGAGCGCGTCCTCGGAGACCGTGAAGTTCTGCTGCGCCGTACCGCCCGGCGTGACGGCCACGTCGTTGGTCTGGGCGCGGTAGCCGATGCGCTCGAAGCGCACCGTGTGCGTCCCGACCGGAACGTTCAGCAGCAGGTACCGCCCGTTCTGCTGGGTGAGCACCCCGACGTCGAGATTGGGGATGTAGATCTGGGCCGACGAGATCGGCAGCCCGGACTGCCCATCGACGACGAGGCCGCTGATGTTACCGGTCTGCTGCGCCACGAGCTCGCCTCCAGCGAGCAACGTAGCCGCTAACAGCGGCATCAGGACGCGGAGCGTCAGTGGGCGTTGAGAGTGCTGTTGCCGTGGATCCATGGTTCCCTCCCTGGAGGCTGGACACGTGCTACGCATCGACTGCGCCGCGAGGGAAGGGTCGAACGGCACCCCACCGCCACGCCGCCCGCCAACATGCGTTTGTCCTGCTAGAACGCGTATCCGAACCCGCGATCGGCCCGACGCCAGTCGAGCCGGGGCGGATGCATGTCGCTTCTCAGGGAGGGCCCCCCAGGGGACCTCGGTTGGCGGCACAATGCGACTCGCCGACGCGCGCCGCAAGGCGGGTGCGCCTCGGAGGGTGTGGGGTGCACCCAGGCGCTGCGAACGGCACTACCGTGTTGCCGGTGGGATCGCTGGCGGGCCGTCCAGCTCCCGGTGTTCCGCCTCCAGGTACGTCCGCACAGACGGGAAGGGCGACCGCTCCGTAGCCGTCCAGCCCTCGTGGTCGACGGCGCCCAGCGGGACGCCGAGCTCGAGCGCCACCTTCACGGCCTCCAGGCTCAGCATTTCCCGCCCGGAGCGGTCCGGGTCGACGTAGCCGCCCAGGTTGCGGGGCCCCCCGATGCCCGCCGCGGCCATGAGCGACGTCGTGGCCTCCGTTCGGCTCTCGGCGCCGAAGCTGCCCGCCGTGCCGACGTACGTGACCCGGTGCACGAAGAGCGGATCGGCGCCGTGCTCGGCGAGCAGGCGCATCGCGTCGGGTTGCGCGAGCCGGGCCGCGAGCCAGAACGGCGTGGCGCCCACGAGTGAGGGGTGGATGTGCCAGTCGTTGGACGCACGCCGAGTGGGCGTCCAGTTCGTGATGCGGGCATTCGGATCGGCGCCGTGCGCGAGGAGCGCGCCGGCCATCCCGGTGTCGCGCCGCATGATCGCGAGGTGGAGCGGGGAGAAGCCCGCACCGGCCGCGTCGGCGTCGGCGCCGGCCGCGAGAAGGAGGCCGACGAGCTGGCCGAACCCGGAGTGGGCTGCGTAGGCCGTCGCGCTCACGCCCCACGCATCGGCGTCATCGACGTTAGCGCCAGCCTCGACCAGAAGCCGTGCCGAGGCGAGGTGGCCCCTCCGGACCGCGAACAGCAGGGCCGTGTCGCCGCCGTGCCGGACGATCTGTTGGTTGGCCGGGTCGGCGTGCGGAGGCACCGCCATGACCTGGCTCCACGTCTCCGAGCGCGCGTTCACGTCGGCGCCATGCCCGAGCAGCACGCCAACCGTCTCTGCGTGCCCCTGGGAGGCGGCCCACATGAGTGCCGTCTGCCCGCGCGTGGCGCGCACGTCCGGATCGCCTCCTGCCCCGAGTAGTAGTTCGAGCACTTCGGCGCTGCCGGTGCGGGCCGCCGTCATCACGGGGGTCTCGCCCAAGAGGAGCGCCGCGTTCGGGTCGGCGCCGTCGGCGAGCAGCCTCCGCACGACCTGCGCGCTCCCGTTCAGGCTCGCGTTCCAGAGCGGGGTCGCGCCGAGGTCGTTGGCCACGTTCGCCTTCGCGCCCGCGCGGAGCAGCAGTTCGACGGCGTCGATATCGTCCCAGTAGCTTGCCCAGTGCAGCGCGGTCGAGCCGTCCGGCGAGGTGGTGTTCACGTCCGCGCCCTGCTCGATGAGCGAGCCGACCGTGGCCCAGTCACGGCTCTTGGCCGCATCGATCAGCGGCTCGGGCTCCGCCGCGAGGAGCAGGATCGCGAGGAGAGGGCTCAACATCTTTCGGTCGAATCCGCGTCAGACGTCCGAGAGCCCGTCGAGCTCGACCCCGCCCGTACTCGCTCCGATATGGTCGACCGACACGCCCATCTTGTCCATGAGCGTCACGAGCAGATTGGCCATGCCTGGCTCGTCGTCGTAGCGCAGATGCCGGCCCCCGCGGAGGGTGCCTGCGCCCCCGCCTATGATGAGCAGCGGGAGGTTGTCGCCTGAGTGGCGCGTGCTATTCGAGATCCCCGATCCGTAGAGGATCGTCATGCTGTCGAGCAGCGAGCCGTCCCCGTCGGGCGTGGCGCGCAGCTTCTCCAGGTAGCGCGCGAAGAGCTCCGTGTGGTAGCGGTTGATCTTCGACATGTGCTCGATCAGCTCGGGCTGATCGTTGTGGTGCGAGAGTGGGTGGTGCGCCTCCGGCACCCCGATCTGCGGGTACGGCCGCGGGCTCTGCTCCTTGCCGATCATGAACGTGATCACGCGCGTGAGGTCGGCCTGGAGCGCGACGAGCTGGAGGTCGAGCATGAGCTCGACGTGATCCTCGAACTCCGCAGGCGCGCCCTCGGGCTGCGGGAACTCGGGCAGGTCCATGTCGATCTGCGACTCGGCCTTCTCGATGCGCCGCTCGATGTCGCGGACCGCTTCCGTGTACTGCTCGACCTTCATCTGATCCTGGGCGCCGATCTCGCGGCTGAGCTGCCGAAGCTTGTCGTTCACCGAATCGAGAATGCTCTTCTGCTGTGAGAGCCGCTGCTCGCGGGCTCCGCGCTCCGTCGAGCCCGCGTCACCGAACAACCGCTCGAAGACGGCGCGCGGGTTGTACTCGGTCGGAAGCGGCTGCGTCGGTCCGCGCCAGGAGAGCGTGTGCGTGTAGACGCAGCTCAGGTTGCTGCTGCACGCGCCCGCGTTCGCCGGGGCGTCCATCGACAGCTCGAGCGAGGCGACCTGGGTCTCGCGTCCGAACTCGCGCGCGAGGATCTGATCCATGGAGACGTCGGCGAAGATCTCGGTCTCGGTGCGCCCACCCTGCGGGATCCCCGTCAGGAACGAGCCGGAGGCGCCCGCGTGGATCTGCACCCAGTTCGCCTGGACGCCCGAAAGCACGAGCATCTGATTCCGGAACGGCGCCAGCGGCTCCAGGATCGGCGTGAGCTCGAACGCGCGCCCGACGACGCTCGGAGACCAGTACTCCATGGCCATGCCGTTGGGCACGTAGAAGGTCTGGAAGCGATGTACGGGCGTCGTCGCCAGCCCGCGCAGGCCGGCGGGGACCATCGCGTCGAGCAGCGGCAACGCGAGCGTCGCGCCGAGGCCTTTGATGACCGTGCGCCGAGGAAGCGCCCTGCCCGTGAAGAACGTCGTCATGTCGAAACCCCCGAGTGTGTTCCCATCCCGGCCTCAGATTGCGTCGGAGCGACGCGACAGGAAGGCCGGGCTCTGCACTATGCCCCGCACGATCGACGACCAGCGATACCCGCCCGCCTCCGCGTCCCGCACGATGCGCCGCACGGTCGGTTGATCGAAGTATTCCAGGGGCCGCCCGAGCGCGTACGACATCAGCTTCTCGGTGACCGTGCCCACGAACTGCTCGTGGTAGGTCAGCAGCAGCTCCCTGAGCGACCCCACGCCGTCGAGCTGGATGCCGCTCGGCCACGTGCCGCGCGCGTCGACCGGCTCACCCGTCTCGTCGATGTCACGCCAGGCGCCCGTGGCGTCGAAGTTCTCGAGCGCGAAGCCGAGCGGGTCGATGATCGAATGGCAGCTCGCGCACAGGCGATCGGCGCGGTGCCTGTCGAGCCGCTCGCGGATCCCGAGCGCGGCCGCGCCGGGGTTCTGATCGAGGCTCGTGTCCACGTTCGCGGGCGGCGGCGGCGGATCGGCGCCGAGGATGTTGTCGAGCAGCCACTTGCCCCGGAGCACCGGGGAGGTGCGGTCGGGGTAGGCCGTGATCGCCATCAAGCCGCCGTGCCCGAGCAGCCCTCCGCGCCGCACCGGGTCGGGGAGCGTGACCAGGCGCGGCCGGCTCCCGTAGACGCCCGGGATCCCGTAGAACCTCGCGAGCCGCTCGTTGGCGTAGGTGTAGTCCGCGCTCAGCAACTCGGGAATCGGCCGGTCCTCGCGCAGCCCGTGTGCGACGAAGAGCTCCGTCTCCAGCTCGAACGCGTCGAGCAAGCTGTCGTCGAAGTCCGGATACCTGTCCGGATTGGCGAGCTTCTCGGGGAGGAGCCGCAAGTTCAGCCACTGCGACGCGAACCCCTCGACGAGCGCGCGGTGTGCGCGCGGATCTGCGAGCAGCCTGCGGACCTGCCCCTCGAGGACGTCGCCGTTCGTCAGGCTGCCCTGCTCGGCCAACTCGAGCAGCTCCTCGTCGGGGATGCTGCTCCACAGGAAGAACGACAGCCGTGAGGCGAGCTCGAAGCCGTCGAGGTCGTAAACCTCGCCAGCCCGCACGCCCGCGGGCGTGCGGGAGACGCGCAGGAGAAACTCGGGGTCCACGACGAGCCGCTCGAGCGCGAGCTGGATGCCTGCGTCGAAGCTCCCGCCTTCGGCGCTCCCGTCGCGGAAGAACTGGAGGAGCGTCTCGACGTCGTGCTCGGTCGCGGGGCGCCGGTACGCGCGACGGGCCAGCCTGGAGAGGATCTCGGCGGCGCACGCTTCGTCCGGCTGTCCCCGCGCTGGTCGGCAGACGAGGATCTCGCGCCGGCTCGGAGTCTCGGTGGACGCCTGAGCGACTTCGTACGGCCCGCCGATCTGCACGGAGTGCACGCTCGCGTGGTCCATGTAGATCTGGTCGTTCGTCAGGACGCGTCCCCTCTGGAGCGGCTGCGGGAGCCCCTCGGGCTCGAAGTGCTCTCGCACGAACGAGACGCCCACCACACGGGGCCCGGCGGCCACCTTCAGCCGTACTTCGAGGTGTGCATCGCCCGAGATCTGCATGTACTCCTCCCACTCGGGGTCGCCGAAGGAGCCCGGTTCGCCGGAGCCGGCGTAGCTCGCAGCCGCCGGCCTGTAACCGGTCGCGCCACCACCCACGGTGAAGCGGTCGACGAGCACGCCGTCGAGCCGGAGGTCGAGGAGCTGCGGCCACCCCATCCCCATGAGGTAATCCTGGTACTGTCGGCGGAGCCGGATCTTGACCAGATACTCGCCGTCTACGGGGAAGTGGTGGCGGACCGCGATGCCGCCGCGCGATCCGAACGGGAGGTCCTCGCTCTGGCGCTGGTCCTGCACCTCGTGCAGCGGGACTTCGAACGTCTCCACTCCGGGCGCCGACGGCGGGAGGCCCACGGCGAGCCGCGTGACGTGGCGCGCGACGGACAGGTAGCGCTCCATGTGCGTCGTGGTGATCGAAAGGGCGTCGGCGAAGTTGTCGAA